>JGI24696J40584_12961597_pt1 | contig 23138 bp, 24 predicted proteins | sample TergutCo191P4_FD_40584 | JGI IMG/M metagenome (IMG submission 40584)
TTGATCCGAAGATAATATGCGGTATTAGCTACTCTTTCGAGTAGTTATCCCTCAGTAAAGGGTGCGTTCCTACGCGTTACTCAGCCGTCCGCCTCTCGACAGCGCTCACTTTCGCTTCATTGTTCCTCCCTTTTTGTGATGCGGCTGATTTTCTACGAAAATCCCCGCGTCCTGGGCGACAAAACGAAAGTGAGCCTGTTTCCGATCGACTTGCATGTGTTAGGCATGCCGCCAGCGTTCATCCTGAGCCAGGATCAAACTCTCCGTTAAAGGATCGCGACCTCACTCATTTTAAACCCTACGAGGCTGGCGGCATGAATGCCGTATTGTCCTCTGCTGACCGCAAGCGGTCAAGGTTCATCCTGAGCCAGGATCAAACTCTCCATAATTGCTCCGCAATTATGGAGAGTTGGGTAAAGCTGCCTCACTCGGAAAAGAAAATAAATTTTCTTTTCTCTCGTTTCGTTGCTTTATCAAACTCTTCTCCTTACGAAGCATTGTATAGTTTTGAAACTAACATAAAAGATGTTTCCTTTGAAGATAAATCTTCAAAAGACTGACGAAATTGACTTGCACTACCAAATTGTAAAATTGCGTCAAACGCAGTTCTTAAACCAACCGCCCAGAATTTGCATTTTCCAGAGGTCAACCAAAGAACTCTCGCATTAGACTCCGTCTATTTTAGCGCACTTCCCACCCCTAGTCAATACTTTTTTGCTTAAATTTCAGATATAAATGTTGTGGTTTTTACAACTCATTTTTTGCATTTTGCCGTTGGGCCAATTTAACCAACTTCCTCCTGTGCAATTCCGCCCTGGCGTCATAAGCCAGTCCAGCCCAACCAAGTCGACACATTTGAACACCAAGCCATGATTCGTCACGAAAGAACTCCTCCAGATACCCTACGCCACGCTCGTTGATATCTTTGATCCAACTTTTATGGGTTTCTGACCATGGTAATCCTGGCGCAAATCCCGGTTTTTCACTTATCATATAATTCCTTCCTTGACATTTTGCATCTTAAGTTATACACACCTAGAATACTCTCTCTCTCTCTCGATTTGTCAAGTCCCAATCTGACATTTTAGTCAAATACCGATTATGATAATGTGTTTTATGTTGTGGTTTTTACAACATCTCTACGACATAAAGCCGGCAAACCTTATTTCACAGAGAATAAAATTTATGAATTAAGTTTGTTTAAATACCTTTTGGCAATTTCAACTGTGCTTTCTAAAACTTCTGGATCAGTTACTGCTTTCTCAACAAGTTCAATTGCTCGTTGACTTGGGTTTCTTTGAAATTTCAGTAGTCCAATTGCCGCACAATACTGTGCAAATCGTTCGGAAGAACCTTCTTCTAACTCATTGCTGATTTCCTGCTTAGCAGTTTGCATCGCCTCGGCTACAATTTCCTCTGGGACTTTATCCGCTGCTTCAAGAATTGAGTATGCTAAATCGCGCAAGTCAGGGTTTTCACTCTTAATACCTACTATAATAAACGCAATTGCATCTGGGTCATTTGGGTCAAGATTCTTTTCAACAAAATTCCAACCTTCATTGTCATTCCTTTCAGCCGCCGCGAGAATTTCTGAGAAATTACCCCCCCCCCGTCTGCTGTTTTATGCCATGCGTACTTTCCATAAAGAAATGATAGCATATAACAGTAGAAAAATCCATATCTTCGGTAATATGCTTGGTGGAATAGTGTCACTGAAATATCTTACAATTGCGTAATAATCTCCGCACCACTTTCGGTAATCAAAACCGTATGCTCGAATTGTGCCGCTAGGCTGCCGTCGGCGGTGCGCATGGTCCAACCATCAGCGTCCTGGATGATGCGCCAAGTGCCAAGCGTCGCCATCGGTTCAATCGCAATTGCGTTGCCAATCGGCACCAAAACGCCGCTGCCGCGTTGACCGTAATTCGGAATATCTGGGGTTTCGTGCATATGACGACCAATACCGTGACCGACCAAATTTTTGATGATGCCGAGTCGCGCTCGTTTCAATACGTTTTCGACCGCCGCACCGATATCGCCGGTCTTTATCGCACCATTAATCGCGTCAATACCCGCGTATAGCGCCTTTTCTGTCGCGGTTAATAAAAGTTTTTTCGCGCCCGTCGGTTGTTCATCAACACACATTGTAAAGGCCGAATCCGCTTTCATCCCGCCGATCTCGATCACCAAATCAAAACCAACCAAATCGCCCTTTTCTAGCGGTTCGTCGGTCGGCACACTGTGGGTAATCGCGTCGTTAATACTAACACAAATCACGCCCGGGAAATTCACTTCTGGCGTTTTATAGGTCGCTAACGCACCGCGCGCTTTGATTTCTTTGGCTACCCACGCATCGAGTTCTTTGCCCGTCGTACCCGCTCTGACTTGACCGCGCAAATCGCGGAAAATACTGGCTAAAATTTTACCCGCTTCGCGCATATGACGTAATTCGTCTGGAGTGAAATTTTGCGATTGGACCGAACTCATATAATTCCTTGTTTAATCAATTCTGTTTCGATTCGTTCGTGGATTTCTTCAATCGAACCAACACCATTAATGTGAACTACGGGGATATTTTGTTCAGTAAAGTATTCTAGAATCGGATCAATCGCTGCATGATAAATACTTAGGCGCTTCTCGATTTCTTCTGGTGTATCATCATCGCGTCCACGTAATTTCATGCGCTCTAGCACTTCGTCCTTGTTTACATCAATCATCACGGCCAAGTTAATGTTGTGCTGTCCATACAATTTTGTGTTATGTTGCACTAGATATTTCGCTTGTTCTATTCTTCGCGGATACCCATCAAGAACTACGCCACCTTTTTCGTCTTTGGTGATAATTTCGTCGAGAATGGTAAAAATCATATAATTAACGATTTCGTCCGGCACTAATTCGCCGCGATTAATAATCGCTTCAATTTCAGCATCACCGCTGGAGCGAAACATTCGACCTGAACTAACCCATTTCCATCCATGTTTTTCCGCTAAAATTTCACCTTGAGTTGATTTACCCGAACCAGCCGAACCAAAAATAATAATCATTGTTTAAAAAACTCCTGTTTTAATATGTTAGAAATCCGTTCGCCCGTCGTCGCATTACCGGCGCGTTTTTTGACTTCACCAATAATCCGACCGAAATCCTGAGCGGTGAAATTATTTTCCGCGATCACCTGAGTGATTAATTCCTTTTCCTCCTCTGGCGATAATTGTTTCGGCAAGTAGTTTTGCAAAATTTCCCCCTCGCGCTTCTCTTTGTCGGCGCGCTCGTTATCGCCCGCGTCCGCGTAAATTTTCATCGCGTCATCGCGTTTTTTGACTTCCTTCGCGATAACCTCTTCGATTTCCGCGTCGGACAGACCCGTGTCGCGTTTGCCCTTAGCGACCTCTTCGTACAGAATCGCTGATTTTAGTCCGCGCAGTGTCATCGTGGTAAATTCGTCACGTGCTAACATCGCTATTTTTAGATCCGCGTTGATTGTTTCAATTATGCCCATTTTTTCTCCTTTTCATAAATAGTTTAACATAGAAAATCGCCCAGCGTGAGGGCGATTTTTAAAATACGAAAGAATTATTTCGCCTTTACCAGACCCAGACGAATCTGCAGATTCTTGGCCGCTTTCCTCTGATCACGCACAATCGCGCTGTTTCGACGATCACGTTTACTCTGGGGTTTGCTGAATCGCTGCGCAGTTTTTGCTTTGGCCACCACACCCGATTGCAGCACACGTCGATTGAACCGACGAAGTAAATTCTCGTTCGCCTCTTTGGCGTCTTTTCTCTTAACACTTATCATATGGGGGACAGTTTAGCAGATGTTAGGATTTTTCGCAAGTCATCTTTGTTTGGCGATTTCATACAGCGTAACTTGCGGTCGTGCACCGGCTCCCTCCGATGATATAGCATCAGTGTGATTTTTAATAATAATGTGTCGCAACTCCGGGTGCAACCTAAATACATGCTCTTGATCAATCGCTATCCTAAGTAGCCTGCTGTACATCTGCGATGGCGTAGCAAATTTACTAAACTCTGGCTGGATAATTGTTATATCCTCCTGCACAGAAGTCATAGCGCCGTTAAGGTCGGCCTCCATCCCGCTCGCATGACGCATCGCCATTTGATAATTCCACATATTATCAACAAAAGCGCCTTTTTGAGTTGTCCAATTGGGTTTAATTCTCTTTTTCTTGCCCGACTTCTCGGTATAGCATAGCTCTAAAGTCTCGTTGTAAGGCGACGATTTACCATAATTTCCCGCGGCTTTCCCCATCAACGCAAGCTGCGCATAGAAACCGAGCGGTGTCATATCAGTTGCCGACAGCGGACCAACTACGCGCAAATTAGCAATGTTTTGACCGACCGCGGCGACCGCCGCTGCCATGCCCATAGCCACACGCGCACCAGCCGAATTGCCCCATATTTCAATTTTGTCACCGTATGGTTCCAGCTGCTTTTCAAGTATCCTTAGCATCCATTCGCCCTGCGGCCCATAGATACCGTCCGTCTTCATCTGTTTCATAATATCACGGGGAACCAATGACGATTGCCCCGAGCCGGTATTATTTATCAAAAGGATTTGTTTGTCCGGATTGGCGAATGCCAAAACTTCGGCTTCGCGCGCGCCAACCGGGTGGTCTTTGTTGCCACCGGCACCCATATTGTAAAGAATCACACCGTTGCCCTCAGAAGCCTCGTGGTTAAGTAGCGCATATTCGATGGCATCCTCTCCCAATCTCGCAATCTTGCTGTAATGCGGCTCCTCTCGCATGGCCGCTAATCGTTTAGCATCGACCTCTGGTGCATTAATCACATTAATCGATTGCTCCTCGTCAGTTTCAGACCAGCCAACATCATCAAATTCAGTAACTTGAAAACGTATTACGCCTTCTTTGGCGACACCACCTTTGGAAAACCCATACTCAACCTTCTTCATAATGTCAAGATTATATCACGGTATCACAATAAAATCAATAGTTAGATTCGGCCAGATTCATCCCTAACAATCGCCCCTCGACCCTAGTCACCCCATTCCATTCATTCGCCATCAACTCGACCATCACGCGAGCGTGCTGAGAGTGGGCGTCGAGATCGAAGGGTTCGAGGGTGAATTTGTCGATTGCATCGAATGCGACGGCGGTGAATTTCTGCCCCTCACTATCCGCGAAAGTATATCGCACGTGATTTTGCCCCGCGCCCATTATCCGCCGCCCCAAAATCAGCACATTCGAAAACTCAAAAACCGGCGTTCTGTTACCATAACCGAACGGTTCTAATTGTTTAATTTCGTCCAACAATTCCGGCGTCAAATCGGCGAAATTCTCCAAAACTACATCCGATTTCGGCATTAAGAACTCTGTTTGATTTTTTAAGTTCAATGAACCATAATAATCTTGAATCGCCGCGCGCCACTCGTTAATTTTTTCACTACGCAAAGTTAAACCGCCCGCCGCCAAATGTCCGCCCCCCTTCTCGATGATCTCAGCAGTATGATGCAGCGCCGCGGCGCACGAAAATTCGCCAAAACTACGCCCCGAACCTTTCGTGAATTCTGCACCGCGACTTAAAACAAAAGCGGGACGTTCAAACTTTTCCAAAATTTTCGCCGCCACAATACCAATAACCCCCTCATGCCAATCGTCGCCAACAGCGATAGCAACGGGGTCGGTTTCGATAATTTGCGTCGACGCGGCGATAAAAATCTCATCCTGCACCTGGCGCCGCTCGCGATTTAGATCGTCCAGTTTCTCGGCCAATTCCAGCGCTCGCGCATTATTGTCGGTTTTTAAAAGTTCCAGCGCCATCTCCGCGGTTTCTAATCGCCCCGCCGCGTTCAGTCGCGGTCCTAACACAAATCCCAATGTCCGCGCATCAACATTCTTTAGCTCGACGCACGCTACCGAAAGTAACGCTTTTAACCCCGGTCGGCGCGTTTTCTTTAATACTTCTAAACCCCACTTAACGTTGGCGCGGTTTTCGTCGATCAACCCCACCGCGTCACAAACTGTGCCCATCGCTACTAAATCGAGCAGCCATTTTTCCTGTCCGTCGGGCAAGCCGTCCAATTCTGTTTGTAACGCTTGGATCAATTTGAACGCCACGCCACAACCCGCCAGGTCGTTGAACGGATATTGATTGTCCGCTCGTTTCGGATTCAACACCGCCACCGCACTCGGTAACTCGTCCAGCGGTTGGTGGTGGTCGGTCACGATAACATCAACGCCCAACTCTTTGGCCCGTTTGATTTCGTCGAACGACAATGTGCCGTTATCCACCGTGATAATCAGCTTCGTGCCGTCCGCCGCTAATTTTTCTACCGCGTCGACGTTCAACCCGTATCCTTCACTGAAACGGTCGGGCGTGTAGGTTTCGACCTCTAACCCGAATTTCCGTAAACTCTCCCACAAAACCACTGTCGCCGTCATGCCATCGATGTCATAATCACCATAAATCGTGATTTTTTCGTTGTTTTTTAGCGCTTTTTTAATCCGCGTTACCGCCTTTTTCATGTCCCACAACCGAAACGGATCGTGTTTCATTTTGTCATAATCAGGATCCAAAAAATCACGCTGCGCGGTGGCGGTTTTAATACCGCGTGACGCTAAGATTTTCGCCACCAGCGGCGCAATTTTCGTGTTTTTCCCCTCGCTCTTCATAAGTATATTCTAGCACGGAAAAATATTTCACACTCAAAAAGGCGCTTAAAAAAACGCGCTTTTCGTATAAATGGTGCTTATTCCGTCGAACCGCGATTCCTGTTGCCCGACAGTTGTTGTGATTTTATAACGATAGCTTGGAGTTCTTTGAAAATCGGGAAGGATTTGTTGGTCGAATATAATCTCGTATTTCCCTGTTTTTCTGTGATCAAGAAACCAGATTTCTCGAGACGCTTCAGTTCGCGCTGAATATTACCCGGATCTTCTTTGATTAATTTCGCAAGGCCGCGCACGTGCGTCTTGAAATCGGGATATTTAGCATAAACAACTATGATTTTGCGTCTCACACGCGATGTAATGAAAACGTCTAGCATATCTCCCCTTGCAAACATCACGCCACTTACCGCGTGATATAGTTCCTTGTAAGACATTGTAGCAAAGAACTTTTGGCCGTGCAAGACTTTTTCACAACATTTTTATTTCCAGCTAAGAATCGTAGCATCAATCATCTTCTTAACCATTTCTCCATCTGGTGCATCATCATTGTCATAATAATGATCAGTCGCAATAAAGTTGGGCGTCACACCCAAAATGTGCAACTCATCCACCAAAATGTGCGCTCGATCGAGTGCATCCACGCTAATAATTGGACAGGCTAACACGATTCGTTCCGCATGAACCGGTTTCAACCATTCAATAGCCGCATCAAGTATCGTGCCCGATGCCAGACCATCACTGACCAAAATAACACTTCTTCCATGTAAAATTTTCGGATCGATATCGCCACTATCACCCAACATTCTGTTGATTTTAGTGCTAGCTTCACGAATTTCATCATTTAATTGACCAGCATACTCACTATAATAGTAATTCTCTTCCGACTCTGTTAAATTGGGATTTTTGGCTACTACGCCCTCTGATAAAATTGTCGCATAATCAATTGATTCATCAGCAATATGAATAACTTCAGTCAACAACTGTTGCAAAGTTGTGTGTAAATAAACTGCAATTTGGTAGCCCACCGCCACACCACCATTATCCAAAGCTACGACAGCTGTGGTTTTGTGACGGTACTTATCTAGTAGCTCGGCCGCCAGTTTCGCCCCTGCAACGGCGCGGGATTCATAATACATGTAGCCATTTTATCATAAGCAGAACTAGTTATACTATATGTTGTATAATGTAGGCATATGAAGGATAGAATGTTGTTGGTAATAAGAGGATTTGCCGGCGTAGGAAAATCAACCTTGGCGCGAGAATTTTCCAAAAAACACGATTTCGCGCTATTGAAACAAGACGCTTTCGTGTTCGACATGAACCAGGCAAGCATGATAAAGCGCGAGGCGCGAGCGATGGATTGCAAGGTTGGTTTTTCTAACATTATTACCGTGATGAAAAACTATATGGACATCGGCAAATCGATTGTTTTAGAAGGCGCGTTGGTGCCCTTGACGGCCGGCGACCCGTTCGATTTGGATAAAGTTTTTGCACTGGCAAAGGGGCACGGCTATACTGTGAAATTGATAACTTTGGAGACACAGGACAAAGTGCGCAAGAAGAGACAGAAAAAACGCGGGTATGTTCTGCCCGTAAAAATCGATTGTGAACTTGCCGCGCGCACCGGGCGACAGGAGCTTCTTGCGCCCAACTTGGTGATTGACACGTCAAAAATAAATGTCCGACAAAGTTTAATCGAGATCGAGTCGGCGGTTATGCAATTATGAACTTTTACGAAGTTTCGCCAGTCGGAATTGTGGGCAAAGACTTCGAAGTTCTAACCTACAGTTCCGTCAATATGCTATCAATTGGCGTTATTGTTGAAATTCCCGTGGCGCAACGAAAATTTGTCGGCGTAGTAACAAAGAAAGTTGCGCAACCCGATTTTGCAGTCAAAGAAATTTTGCGCGTTTTGTACGACCAACCCCTACCGCCCGCAATGCTCAAATTGCACACTTGGCTCGGTTCTTTTTACGCCACACACTCTGGCATGGTTTGGCAAACTATACTACCAGCAGGTCTCAATAAAAATCGTCGATCAAATGTTGTGAAAGATACAACTAATATAACTAACAGAGGTATTAAACGAACAAATTTTGTGTTCAACGATGAACAATTGACCGCAATTGACCAACTCGTTAAAATGAAATCCGGCACGGCAATTTTGCATGGCATAACCGGTAGCGGCAAAACTGAAGTTTATAAAGCCCTCGCCATGCAGGCTCAGAGTAATGGTAAATCAAGTATCATTTTGGTACCCGAAATTTCTTTGACCGCACAATTAGTGGATGAATTTCGAGTTGAATTTAATAATGTTATTTTGACTCATTCAGGACAAACAGAAACTGAACGCGCCAGTGTTTGGCGAGAAGTTTTAACGACCGAGCACCCCGTCGTGGTTATTGGTCCACGTTCAGCGCTATTCATGCCGGTCAAAGATCTCGGTTTGATTGTGGTCGATGAGTGTCACGAACCATCGTATAAACAGGAGAAATCTCCTCGCTATAACGCTCTGCGCGCAGCGTCGATTCTAGCGAACGAAACCAAATCGCGTCTGATTTTGGGTTCGGCTACGCCGTTGATTTCGGATTACTACACCGCTCAAAAACTCGGTCGTCCGATTATTGAAATGTCCAAACTAGCCCGCCCCGACGCTAAACGATCAATAACAAAAATCGTCGACCTAACCAAACGCGATAATTTTTCATCGGAAAGTAAAATCTTTAGTCGTCCGTTGCTCGTCGCTATGAAAGAAACTTTAGCGGCCGAAAAACAAGTCCTCTTATTCCACAATCGCCGCGGTTCGGCCACAACCACACTATGCGAAAATTGTGGTTGGTTGGCGAATTGTCCGCGCTGCTTTTTACCCCTAACCCTGCATACCGATCAATTCGAATTACGTTGTCATATCTGTAATCACCGCGAAAAACCACCAATCAAATGTCCTGACTGCGACAATACCAACATTATTCATCGTGGTATCGGTACTAAACGAATCGAAGAAGAAATTCGAAAAATTTTCCCTGATAAAACCGTTCGACGGTTCGATGGCGACACTGCTCGTGGCCAAGCAGTGCAAGATGTTTTTGCCGAGTTGCGCGACGGTTCGACCGACATCATTATTGGCACGCAAACTGTTGCTAAGGGACTGGATTTGCCTAACTTGTGGCTAGTTGGTATAGTTCAGGCCGACGCGGGGCTGGTTTTGCCTGATTTTTCAGCAGCTGAGCGCACTTTCCAATTAATCGCCCAAGCTACCGGCCGTGTTGGCCGCAGTAATCAACCCACTAAAGCCGTAATTCAAACTTATCAACCAACCCACCCCGCTGTTCGTTTCGGCGTCACTCAAGATTACACTTCGTTCTATAATTATGAAATTAAAAATCGCGCTCGCGGACATTTTCCACCATTTTCACACTTACTAAAACTAACCTGTTCATATAAAACTGAGAAGTCCGCAGTTTCATCCGCCAAAAAACTTGCGTCAAATATTCTAATTCTAAAATCTAATGCTAAGTTCCAGCTCCTGGGTCCCACCCCCGCCTTCCACGAACGTCAACGCGATAATTATCGTTGGCAAATCGTCGTTCGCAGTAACAACCGCGCTGACCTCATCAAAATCGCCGATTCCATCCCCTTCCAACACTGGTCGATCGAACTAGATCCTAATTCTCTGATATAATCCTTCATCACTTTTTCAATGCCCTTAGTGTATAATTAAATGTATGATATATATTCAAAGAAAGTGGTGAGGGATGGAATCGAATTACACCCGCAAAAATATTATCGCTCTGCCCGACACGCGCTTGCGTGAAAAATCGGTCAAAGTTCGTGTTATTACTGACGAAACCCTGCAACTGGTTGATAACATGTTATCAGCAGCGCTCGATTGGGAAAAATCTCGCCCACATGAAATGGCAGTAGCGCTGGCGGCTGTGCAAATCGGCGCATTGGAACGAGTTATCATCATTCGTGAGGATTTCGACGATAAATCTAATCAAAATTACGTTGTGTTGATCAATCCTGAAATCATTAAACGCGAAGGTGAGATTGTGACCGATAACGAAGGTTGTTTGAGTGTCAAAGATATTTACGGTCAAGTACCGCGTCACAGTAAAATTCGTCTGCGCGCCATCGATATCACTGGTCGTGAAGTTCGTATAAAAAGTCCCAATCCGTTCATCGCACGCATTTTGCAACACGAAGTTGACCACACTAACGGCATCTGTTTCGTTGATCACATCGCTGATCAAAAAGACGCCTTCTTTATCCTAACCGACGAGGGCGATCTAGAACCCTATCCTTATGACAAAATCGTAAAATCAGGAATTTTGCCCGATGACTAAAATCGTGTTTTTTGGCAATGAACAGCTGGCGCAGGGTTTAGAAAATCCAATCACACCGATTTTTGATGCATTGATTGTGAACAATTACGAAATTGCTGCATTGGTTTTGCCGCGCGACCCGTCGTCGAAATCGCACCCAAATAGAAAAAAAGCGATCGTAGCGGCAGCAGAACGTCACAATATTCCGATTATTTTCACCGATCAAGAAACAGATCTAGACGAAAGATTACGAAGTTTAAATGCGAAAATCGGCGTTTTAGCGTCGTTTGGCAAAATCGTAAAACAATCGACGATTAACGTTTTTCCGTGCGGTATCGTCAATATCCACCCATCGTTGTTACCCAAATATCGTGGCTCAACACCTATCGAAACAGCGATTTTGAATGGCGATGACGAAACCGGTGTGTCGTTAATGCAATTGGTCGCTAAAATGGATGCGGGTGGGGTCTTTGCCGCTGGTAAAATAGCGCTAATCGGTGATGAAACGAAACAGGAACTATACGAGAAATTAGCGATATTTGGCGCAGAAATGTTGATTAATAATTTGCCACAGATCATTTCGGGTGAATTACAACCTACGCCACAAAATGAATCGGGTGCGACTTACACCGAGCAACTGGCAAAAAGTTCTGGTGACCTCAATCCGACAACCATGACCGCCACCGAATGCGAACGTAAAATTCGTGCGTTTATCGAATTCCCGAAAACTCGTTTGGATTTCCATGGTCAGGAAACTATCATCACCGCCGCGAAAGTTCTGCCTGACTTTACCGGCGATGATTGGCCCGACGTCGTTAAATGTGCCAATAACACATTTTTGCAAATTCAAGAGCTCATCAATCCAAAATCCGGTAAAAAGATGAAAGTAACTGATTATTTTAACGGCCGAAAAGATGTACTATGAGTGGCACCCGGCCACATACTTCTGCTCCATAGCAGACAGAATCATTACATGGATGCGATCCCATTGAACAATCTTCGACTGTCCAGATTGAAGCAAACACAATAAACAACACTACCAAACCAACGATAATTGATGGTATGATGATAAACAGTTTACGCCGCTTGGTCATGTTGGTCTTGTTGGTCTTGGCTGTTTTGATCGTTGTCCATGCCTGATGCGAAAGCGTCTGCTTCCCCACCAACATTCTCGTCAGTACTACTATCGCCGCCACCCGATGCACCGCTCAAAATCGCGTCCTTGTTGGTACGAACTTCATCTTTAATCTCTTCTAACACTGTAGCAACGACTTGCGGATAATCTGGTCGATTCAATTGTAACCACTTCATTGCACCGTATTCGCTCATCACGGCCGCTTCTGGCGCTTGAGGATTAGCTTCTTTTAATTGTTTAAAATCATCACGATCAGTGTAATCTGGCAAATTTTCACTGAACCACTTGCTCATACCTTCCATATTCATGTCGACAAAATTGCCGAATTCATCCAACAGTTCATCACTCATACCTTCGGTTAACCGCTCGCCCACGCGCATTTCTAGTTCACCGTAAATGTGTTGTAGGAGTGCTTGTTTTTGCTCCGGCGGTAGAGCACCCAATCCCAAATCTTCCAGAAATTGATCGTCTAATTTAAACATTATTGTCCTTTCTCATTGCGCTTAAGAGTATAGCAAGAAAAGAATAGAAAAGCAAACTAAAACACCCCTATTTTCCGAAAAGGGGTGTTTTATCAGAGTGATTCGCTCTGTTATTTACCGCGAAGTTTGTTGGTCAAGTTCTTGCGACTGCGCACGTATGCGACTGCGCCGAAGGTCATAGCGCCTGAGCCGATGACAGCGGCCGCTGATTCAGCTGGGCCAGTTGCTGGAACTTCGTCTGGAACGTACGGTGGCGGGGGTGGAGGTGGCACGCAATCTTTGTCAATAGTGGTCGTTGCGGTATTATTGTCGGTGCGATCCTCAGTTTTGTCCTGATCAGAAGTGCCAGTAACTCTGTTGACTAACTGAGTTGTGCCGCAGGGCACGTCGCCAGCGCTCTTGATCACTGCTTCGATTTTGATCGTCGCAGTTTGACCAACGCCCAGTTTGGCGATTGTGATACCTTCCTTGAACAGATCACCACTAACTGCGCTCGGCGCCGTGGTGGTAGCTTTGGCGCTAGCGATATAATTCGGCAGAGTGTCCTTGACAACTACATTCGTCAGATCGATATCACCAGTGTTCTTGACCGTGAGGGTATAGATCAACGTTTCACCTGGTTTGGCCGTAGCTTTGTCGACGGTTTTAATAACATCGTAGGAGGGATTTTCTTTACACTCCTTATTGACAGTTACGGTCGTGCTAGCGCTGTTGTTATTGGGATTATCTTCATCAGCGTTATTTGGTTGATCGGGTTTCTCGGCCGCACTAGATTCAGCCCTGTTGACGAATGTTTTGCTGTTATCGCCACATTCTTCGGTCGGGACTGCATCACTAGCAACTTTGGCGGTGATTTTAATCGTCACTGAACCACCTACACGAACAGTGGCAATTTTAACACCGGTCGTGAACAACTTGTCAGTATCAGTAATGCCGCTGCCGTTGTTGGCGTTAACATCGACGTCGACCCAATTAATGCCCGTCGGTAGAGTGTCTTTGATAACCACGTTAGTTAAATCGACTTCACCAGTATTAATATATTTTAGCGTATAGATCAACGTCTCACCTGGCTTGGCCGTAGCTTTATTAACGGTCTTGATCAGATCGTACGACGGATTTTTTTGATCACATGGATAAGTTACATCAGTGTCGACCTGATTGTTATCAGTCCGATCTTCGCCATTCTTTTCATTAGTGCTGCTGGTAACTTTGTTGATAAAGTTGGTCGTTTCGTCGCACTCAAAAGCGCTCTGATTCTTGACTTTATAAGTGATCGTAATCGTTGCACTAGCACCCACCGCTAGTTTTGGAATCGTTACTACGTGCGGATTGTTGATAATCGAACCAGTCGCACCGTTCGGTAGAACTTCTGTTGCACTCTGGTAATACGCCGGCAGCGTGTCGTTGATTTTCACATTCGTTAGATCAACGTTACCAGTGTTTCTCGCCACGATCGTATAGGTCATCGTGTCGCCCGGCCTAACAGCGTTATGGGTTACACCGTTAACTTTCTTTTCAACGTCGTAGGATGGGGTTTTGGGTTGTTCCCTGATACGTGCCACAACCTTGACGGTCAGTAGACCATGATATGGCCAGCAACCCGGGATTACGCCATCCATTTGGTTATAACCTAAGTTTGCACCGCTGTTAATTACTTTGTCCGGCAATGTAAATGTGCCAGCGTTGTTTTGATAGCGGGCTGAGCCCTCCACATAATCTAGCACGAAGTTCTTGCCACCCGTAAACGTAGCAGTGTCAGTAAACTGACACAAATTACCGATGTTGCCGACTGGTGTCTCACCACAGTTATCAGCCTTGACCACACCAGTGATGTTAATGCTGTTGGACTCGTTAGTATTATAGAAAATACCGCCGACTACCCCTGTTGCTTTTAGATTCAAGTTGTGAGATGCATCGTTATGAACCAACATAGTAATGTTGTACGTGTGCCCGTCCTGAATAGTTATATTATTGGTTAGTGCTCCCGAACCTTCGGAAATACGCACAAAGTCATGTTCATCACCCCAGTTTGGATTATCAGTTATAGCGTTAAAGTAAACAAATGGTGCGGGTTCTTGCCATGTGAATGATGGCGAAGCTGCCCATATTACTGCGGGCACAGCAATCGCAGTCACGATTCCAAAAACCGCCGCTACCTTTTTGGGTACAGATTTTGCAATGTTCTTCAATTTGCTGAAAATACTCATGTTGTCTCCTCTCCTTTTCCTCTTAACGTAATTGTTCACCTATACTTTGTCGTTTCCGCTCCCCTCGTTTCTGTAGCGCAAAGAGCAACGACACAATGGCTAGTGTGCCTAACTTGAACGCCCTTATGGTCCTATCGGTGGGGGTTACGACGTTTTTAGTCTCAGCACCCCCCTGCGGTGATCCTAGTTGCGGTAGTTCCGGTGGCTCCTCTGGTGATTCCGGTAGCCCATCCTTCGACACGGTCGTCACTGGCTGAGTTTCTCCGTTATTCGTTACATTATATTGATTAGGTCCGTCAGGTTTTGCGATGGTTTTCGTGCCGTCACCGTTGGCATTTGTCATATTACCATCTTCGTCAACACTTACGGGATCTATTTTAACTGGGTTACCATTCTCATCTACAGTAATGCCGGATTCATTGGTAGCATTAGCATACGCGTTGCCTGGCAAAGCTATAGAAGACGCGAGAATAACAGCTAAAACAGCTTTAGAAATCCTTTTTCCAATACTGGTACTAGATTTTTCGCCAGTATTATTACGATCATTCTTATTGTTCATAGAAACTCCTTTCTCACATTTGCTCCCTTACACGCTTAGTATTGTATCACAGATATTTCATTAAGTCAAGCGTTTTATAATAATTTTGTAAAAATTACGATTATCGTTATATGTTACGGTTACGCGCGAAATAGTTCAAGTATACTTGTCTATCAACTCAATAAGTTCTTCTGGAGATTTTTGATTGATTATTTTCAGATTATTGGCATCAATTTCAGCTTCTTCGTTAAGTTCCCGCACGAGCGTATCCAGTTTGTCACCAAATTTTTTATGATTAGCAGCTATGTTTTGTTTCAGTGCGTCATCACCAAACACTTTCCTTGCGGTTGTCACGTTACCCCAAGCTGCATAAAGTAGAGCTATTTTTACCGCCTTGTTCAGTAACTCATTCTTAGATAGTAACTCTTCATCCAGCAACTTATTTAGTGCATTCTCGTCCTGGGCGTGCTTGATCTGATTCTTCTTAGCATTGAGTTTATCGACGGTTGCAGCGCGTATTTTTTTAACAATACTTGGTTCTATTTGTTTTTCCAGCATTGTATATAGAGAGCTTCTAACCTCTTTGATTTCAAGTCTTTCTTTGTCTGACTCTATATCATCAATTGCTTTGAAGTCAAAAACGTCTGATACCCCGAGCATACCGAGCACATTACCCAGCGCTGAATGGGCATTTCGCTCAATACCTAACTTCATTATGTCATTCATCTCCTGCTCACTCACTAGATTGTGCCCAGCGTCAATAGCCATACTAACTGCCTCAACAAATTGATCGCCTCCCATGGCAAGGCGGATCGCTTTCTCGGCAAGCTTCCTAGTGCGTTTCACCCGTTTAAAATTCGCTCTGTTTTCTTTTTCTGTCCCTGAAATAGCTATTTGTTTCAAGCTATCTATCCAATCAAAAACATTGTTTTTATGTTCATCAGTTAAACTTCCAGTGCTGAATGCTGCGCTCATGCTTTTATCCTATCACAAACTTTACTTCTCGACAATTTCCACAACGATTACCATATAATTATCAGAACGCTGATTATTGTAGTCACTATTATAATCGCACATATTCAATATCATTTGCCCAGGCTGCAGACCACGGATTGCCTCATTTAGCTGAGAACCTCCATCACTCTTTGGTACGCTAACTACCGAAATAGCCTTGTATTCATTACCACCAATATTAAGCGTTTTGTCAGGGTTTACAATCCACTCGTCACTGTTATGTATCAGTAGTTGGTCGATGATCAGATTGCCTGGCGCGCGATACGTACTACCGCTATGATTGTTGATACTATGCATCGAAAGTACGTAAGCACTCGGTACGGCCGCGTAATCGATGTGTACTACACCATCTTGATCCTTCAATTCAAACTGTGCAATATATATTTTGTCAAACTCCATGTTAAAATCGTCCACACCAAATGATACGCCGTCTCCAGCAGGTTGCGGAAACGATACAATGGGTATTTCACCCTGTGGCAAAGATACGCTAGTTGGAGGAGAAATATCATATTGTTCTTTTGAAGAATCACTCACCCCAAGTGTTTCATCTGTCACGAGTATCTCGCCCACTACAGGAATTTCGTCTAGCATCGGCATAAAATCGTTAGCTACTCCTCCCATCGCAGTACTGATATTTTTTGATGGTGTAGATGTTTCTTCTATAGCACAAAAAAGATTACCATCTACATCTACTTGTAGGCTAGCTTCGGGCAACCACCCACCTGTATGAGCCGCTATCTGATGTATGCTATACAGGGCTAGTTGCTGCACTTCGTTAAATTGCGTCGCAATCGTGCCACCAACGATTGTCAGGCAAGCTAACACTGCGAGGATTTTACGATAAGCTTGACGACGATACTTGCGTCCCAGCTCGCTAAAACGATCACCTGGAAATGGGTTTACTTCTTTACCTCTGCTCATGTTTTATATATTATCACAAGCTCGATGAAAAGTCAATGTTAACGCGTTATTTTTATTAGCTATCTTTAAGCTCATTATTAGAAGAACGTAGTCGCCGGGCCTGCCCAAAAGACTCTTTGTTCAATAATTCCTCAGGTAAAGTATAGTTTGGTGCGAATTTTCGAATATCCTCCAAGAGCAGTGCTGTCATTTCTTTGAAGTCTTGATTTGTATAGTTCATATAGTAATCATGGATTTGTCTTAATTTTCCTTCCGCCGCTGTTATGATACTAAGCAATCGATCACCCCCCAAGTCCCCCGCGTCCTTGTAAACAACAGCGTCATCACTTAGACTGAATAGCCGCTTCAACAGAGGAGTATTAGTATCGTCTTTATTAATCATATTTTCAATATCTTCGGCAATGTGTTCTTTTTTTGCATTATTATTGTTCTTTAGGTTTTCAATTATATCATGTATACTAGCGCGCAGCTTCCACCCCTCAACCAGTGCATCTAAATCGTTTCTGAGAAGGTTTACAGTATATTCCGATGCGAACTTTTCGATAACTGTCAGCATTATGGACTGCAATTCTTCATCACTGAAATCATTACGCAAGGAGTTCTTGAGTGACTCTAGTTGCTCCTCTATATGCTTAAATGCCAGTTCTAGCGGCAGACCCTCAAAATCTTCTCTTCTACCCTCGAGATTTTTGCCGTACTTTTGGAACAACTCAACACACAGGGGATAATTGCCATTGTTAACTGCACCCCAGATTTCTTCGTTAGTTATTATCCCCTCTGTATCCTCTATATTCTCATCACCAGCATTACCCGTGTCAGCGCCGTCTGGTTCTTCTGTAGTAGTTTCGTTGTCGCCACCCGCCACCTCTAAAACAAGTTCCTTCGCTGGATTAGTCGTCTCAACTTCAACTTCTGCCTCCACATGATACTTGAGCACATATGCAAACAAATTGGCAGTTGAAATCCAGCGGCCGTCCATGCGGCCGACGTAATCAATGCCATATCCTTCATCGATTACGCCATCAGGTTTTACGCCTGCGTTTAATTTGTTTGATTCGAACCAATTTAGAGATCCACTCGCACCGTCAGTAATATTTTGTTTCGCTAAATACTGTTCGGCGAGTTCACTCTCAAACTGACCTCTATCGCCTAATTCTTTACGAAATTGATCTATATGTGGCGGTTGTCCACTAGTTGAAATCACATTTCCGTGTTGTACATATCCCGCTATGTCTGACGCGCTGAGGTATGTTGATTTGTCACTATTGAGCTGATCAGTCAAGGTTTCATCCGATTCGCCAAATTGTTCAATTTTTTTCACCGCATGCCCCTGGGGTGTACCAATAGACAAGCGAATGTTGCGCTCCTTGCCATCTCCCAGTATAACTTTCGTGAATTCGCCACCATTACTGACCGCATATACTAGATCCCCGACAATCCGCTTTGCGTTGCTGTTAGCGACACTGAACAATCTCTTCTCTTTTTCTGAGGTCGTTGAGTCGTCTTTCGCGTCAATGTTTTCGACCAATAGCTTTAATTGATCAACCACTTTTTCAAGATCTTCTCCTTCGTATTTGTACAGTGCAATCCGCGTACGGTAAATTTCATCCCACGACGGGCTGTCATCGTCATTCGCATCTTCATAGCGCTGCTTGAGTCCCACAAAGTCAACCCTTTCACGCTTTACTTGCAATAGCTGACAAGTGACGTCTCCGTTGCCCTTACTAATAACTCTGTCTACGATATAGCCGCGCCAGGCCTGTGCTAATTCATTCAACTCATTGAGGATATCTGATTTGGATTTTGGTACTTCAGTAGCAATTTCTGGAATTGATGTTGACGTTGATTCTGCATTATCAGGATTATCAAGCGTTTCGGCATCCGGGCTATCCGCATCCGCCGACTCATCGACAGTTGATTGATTAATTAGTGATTCCGCATCTTTAACGCGATCGCCATTACCAGTAATGCTTGCTCTGCTATTTATATCTTTGTCATCAGGGTTGTGGTGATGATTATTTTCCATTATAATATCCTTTCCTGAAGCAGATTATACACTAGCAACTTCGAATTTGTCAACTTAGAGTGTGCGTTTGCGGGTTTCGCGAGTGAAGCATTCGAGATGGTCGCCGATCTCGAGAGAGATGCGGGTTTGTCCGTGGGGGATGCGGAGGTTAACACCGCACATTTCGTCCTCGAAAACTTCTTTGGTTTCGTTTTTGTCGCGGTGGACAGAGGTGATTTCGACTTCGGCCAACAGCTCTTTTTTGCGATGAATTCGCGCCAGGACATTCGGTATAATTTTGCCCGATTTGACCAAACCACCGGCGATAATTTCCTCACGCGTGGTACGAAAAATACCTTTGATTTCCAATTCGCCGACCACTGTTTCGATAATTTCTTCTGGTAAAAGTTCACTCATCGTCGCTCGTGCATCATCCAGCAGTTCATAAATCACATTAAACAATCTCACCTCTGTTTTTGAACGCATCGCCAATTGTTTGACATGCGCTGGCAGACTGACGCTGAAACCATAAATCACCGCACCACTATCGCGCGCTAGGCGGATGTCACCTTCGCTAATGTTACCAACGCCGCTAGCGATGATTTTGACCGCCACTTCGTCAGTTTCCAACAACTTTAAACTATCCACTACCGAAGTTAACGAACCTTGAACGTCAGCTTTGACGACAAAATTCGCCACGTGTTGATCGTGCGCTCGATTCATCATTTTAAGGAGATCCGAACCGGTAATATTGACGCCAGCGGTCGATTTGACGCGCTCTTCGTAGTGTTTGTCCGCCAGAGCGCGCGCTTCGCGTTCGTTTTTGGCCTCCTCGATGCGCTGGCCGAACTCTGGGACTTCCTTGAACCCAGTAATCGTCACGGGGGTCGATGGACCAGCTTCTTTGATTGGTTTACCGGCAAAATCCTGTAAAGTCCGCACCCGACCATAGGTCGATCCGGCGACGAAGTACTCGCCGACCTTTAACGTACCGTTTTCCACTAAAATTCGCACCACCGCGCCGCGCCCCTGTTCGATGTTGGATTCGATGACCAAACCCTCGGCCTGCACGTCAGTATCAGCCCGCAGATTCTCCATATCAGCAACCAGTAGCACCATATCGAGTAGTTTGTCGACACCCTCGCCAGTTTTGGCGCTAATTTCCACCATCACTGTGTCGCCGCCCCATTCTTCGGGGTTCAGGTTGTGTTCGGTCGCCAGTTGGGTTTTGACCAGCTGCGGATTGGCGTTTTCTTTGTCCATTTTATTGATAGCCACCACGATTTTAGCATTAGCCGTACGAGCGAATTTGATCGCTTCGACAGTTTGTGGTTTGACACCATCGTCAGCCGCCACTACAATAATCACCACATCGGTCAGCGTAGCGCCATGTTGACGTAGCGCCGCGAAAGCTTCGTGGCCCGGAGTGTCGAGAAAAGTAATTTTCCGCCCTTTTCGTTCAGCCTGATACGCCGAAATGTGCTGGGTAATACCGCCCGATTCACCTTCGACCTTTTTCATACCAAGAATATTGTCCAGTAAGGTCGTTTTACCATGATCCACATGTCCCATAACAGCGACGATCGGCGGGCGCGGCGTAGCATCATCGGTCAAAGTAATCTCGTGTTGAACGATTTTCTCGATTGCAGGTTTTTCTTCCACTATCACCTCGAGACCCAATTCGTCGATAATAATCTGCGCTGTTTCAAAGTCGATGCGCTGATTAACGGTCGCTACGATGCCGTTTTTGAATAACTCGCCGACCAGTTTGACCACTGGCAAATCCAACTTCGCCGCCAAATCACCGACCGTGATCATTTCTGGTAACTGTAAAATCTTTTTCTGAAGTGATTCCGCCATGTCGCTCTCCTTTCTGGCGCGAAATGGCGTCGCGCCGATTAATTACACGCGCTCATTTTTTGACACCCAAAGAAATTTTCCGATTCTCCGTGTCAATTTCAAGTACTGTGAACGTTTTTTTCTCGTTCAGTTTGAACAATTTTTCCGGATTACTACCTTCGCCGAGTTCACTAACATGAACTAGAGCTTCGATTGCTGGGCTAATCTGAACGAAAGCACCAAACGGCGTAATGCGCGTGATCGTACCTTCGACGTTATCGCTAACATGGAATTTGGCCGCTTCATCGAGCCAGGGGTCAGCCGTAGTTTGTTTAATGCTGAGAGAAAGACGATCTTTGTCGATACTAATAATCTTGGCCTGAATTTGGTCACCGATTTTCAGCACATCCGCCACACTCGCCACACGTTCCCAACTGATTTCACTAATATGGATCAATCCTTCAATACCATCAACATTCACAAACGCGCCAAAATCAACGATACCAGTCACAATACCCTTTACTACATCACCAATTTTGAGACTAGTCAGGCGATCAGCCAAACCATCTTTGATAGCTTCCCTCTCAGAAAAGATCAGTTTGTTAGCTTTTTGATCAACATTAATAATTTGCGCCGCCATTGGTTTACCAATCAATTCGTGCAACCGACGCAAAATTTCATCCTTGTCCGTGACGCGCGGATAATGTTCGGCGCTAAGTTGTGACACTGGCATAAACCCACGCACACCTTCGTATTCGATCAACAATCCACCGCGATTAGCATCGTACGGTACAACCTCGATCGATTTGCCATCTTCGACGACTTTTTGGATTTCGTCCCAACCGCGATCCTTGGCGGCTTTGCGCAGACTGAGCAGCACGTAACCATTATCTAATTCCGGTTCAACTACCGACACGGCTACCGTTTCATCAACATCATATTTCTTACCAAAGCCAACTTCACGCCGCGGTACTAAACCGACACCATACGCACCAATATCAACTAAAATTTCGTTTTTCTTGACACTAATGATTTTACCCTCAACAACCGCGCCAGACTCCAAAATCACTGTGTCGACGCCAGCTAGTAAATCATCCATCGTTAAAGTTTTTGCCATAATTCTCCGCTAGATTTTATTCGGGGAAAATAAAACCTCTCTATTAATAACACTCGCGATTACCCCGCCGCTATTCAGTGAGTATTTTACCAGAGATAAGATTTTTTAGCAAGTATTTATTTTTGTAGTAACGTCAATTTGATTGCTGAGCGGCTTTTGACATATTCTCGACCCACATAGATCGTAGCACCCGCTAGTATTAAACCAATTATTACTGTCACAAAACTTTCTGGACCAGTTGCGATTAATTCGTCAGGATTATGCTCAGTGGTCGGACCAGTCGTCCCCACAGTGCTAGCGGTTTCAGGTTTTTCATTTTCATTTTCTTCTTTTTCTTTATCCCCGTTACCATCAGCTTTAAACTCACCACTATCTACTGTCAGTGGTTTGTTAATATTTGATTTGTTATTACTGATGTTTTTAAGTAATAAAACACCACCAATCAGCACTATCGCTAAAACAACCACACCAACCGCATAACCAGACACTGCACCACGTTCGTTACCCCTAAAAAGTTTTGCCATATTTTCTCCTCTCGCACATTTATCACTTGTCATTATACCATAAAGTTCGTCACGACGCAAGTTATGTTACAATAGTTTCGTTATGCGGCAATTTTTGACGATTGACACCGGAGGCACCAAAACGCGCATCGTTCAGTTCGATGATGTTTCTTCTGTCAAAGAAGCTTATTCTGCATCGATTTTGCACGAAATCGAAATTCCAACCCCACATGACAAAGATGAATATATCGCCAAAGTTGCGGAAACTATCAAGCAAAATTTCCCGAAATTTTGCGAATCTCCAGAGGAGAATGTTGTAATTTTAGCAACACGGGGTATTGTTGAAAACGACACCGTAACTGATCTACCGCTGGGTTGGGAAAGCTCTCCAATCGCGCAAGAT
>JGI24696J40584_12961593_pt1 | contig 23042 bp, 20 predicted proteins | sample TergutCo191P4_FD_40584 | JGI IMG/M metagenome (IMG submission 40584)
CTAGCGGGCATCACCGTGGGCGAGTGGCGGAATTGGTAGACGCGCTAGACTCAAAATCTTGTGAGAGTAATCTCGTGAGGGTTCAAGTCCCTCCTCGCCCACCACAATAATGAATAAGTGAGCCCGTCTGATTTGGGCTTTTCTATGAATCCAACTGACGATCAAACCAATTCTACACCACCGGCGAACCAGCCGACTTTGCCACCAGTGCCGCCACTCCACGAGGATTCGCAGGCAAGTGCAGCTAACGTCATCCGGTCACAAATTGATCAGATTTTTGGTCTTGATGGCGCGCCAAATCCCACATTATCGCATACTAGCCACGGTGGGCCAATGATTAATCAGCCAGCATCCACCAACTTAGTTCCCGAGAAGACAGAGGACACGCCCAGCCCTCGCCCTGAGAACGCACACGAACAATACCACTCAGCCTGGCAAGAATATTACCAGAAATATTATGAGAAATACTATATTTCAGCTATGCAGCAACAGAACCAGGCTTATAATCAACAGTTAGCCGCAGTTCACCTTAACGCTAGAGCTGCTGCTGAACATGCCGCCAAAGCAGTTCAAGATGGTACGTTGACCCAAAAAGAAGCCATGGAAGAAATGCGGCAAGATATCCTAAGTAGGGTCAAAAAAAGCGCTAACAAAGTCCGCAAATCACGTCATTTCATCCCGGCGATTTGCGCGATTGTGGTGATTTTAGCGGCGATCTTTATTCAATATAACGGACTCATTTTTGCTCAAGTCAGCTCCTTTGTCAGTCCCGGATCGACATCCGGTCAGAATATCATCGTCGGCACTGGCAACGACCAACCTGTCAGTCCTGAACCGCGCGTTATCATTCCGAAAATTAATGTGAATGCGCCGGTTGTTTATGGTTTGACCGACCTTAGCGAACAAAGTTCACAGAAAGCCCTTGAGGGCGGAGTTATTCATTACCCGATTGCTGGCGCTAGTGCTTTTCCGGGTCAGAATGGTAACGCGGTTTTCTTGGGTCACAGTTCTAGCGACTTTTTCAAACCTGGTGATTATAAATTTATTTTCGTTCAGTTAAACCGCTTGAGTGCTGGTGATCTGTTTTATCTTGATTATCAGAGTAAGCGTTACACTTATCGGGTACGTGAAACTAGAATTATCAATCCAAATGAGGTCAGCACATTAGCCATTGGCGATAATAAACCGTACGCCACACTAGTTACTTGTGATCCACCCGGTACAGCGCGTCAACGGTTAGTTGTTATTGGCGAACAGATTTCGCCCGATCCCAGCTTGGCTACTAGCACTCAAAACGATAGTGCTGTTACTACTGTTCAGGGCGACATTGTTGGCAAACCGCCGACACTGTTTGAGCAAATTTTCGGCGGACGTTAATCGTTAATCAATCACTAATGCTGAACGTTGTAACATCGCGCCGCTTGGAGCATCGCTGATACTAAACAGATATTTACCATCGCGACTCAAGGTAACACGACCGTGCGCACCGACGATATCTTCGCGATTTTGACCGTCAAATTCAATAAAAGTAATCATTTTGTCGCTAGTGCTGACAATGTGACTATTATCAAGCCATTGCGGCGCACTGTTGATATCTTTAACTTCGAATGAATAGCCAAATCTTGTGTCAAGGTCAAAACTAACTAACTTCCCCTGGTAGCCCGTCAAAATAAATTGTCCATTCGGACTAATGTTCAGCCAATCGCCGCCGCCCGAAGTGTGCAAAAAAATTGGTGGTGTTTTTTCATCCTGATCCAACGGTTTCGAGTAAATCACTATACTTCCGCGTCGCGCAATCGCCAAATAATCCACATTGTTAAAACGCGTTAACACCGCTAGGGTCGGTTCGGCCTCTTGGTAAGTTGTCACTATTGTAACATGACCATCGTTATAGATACCGACTCTTTGGATAGTTTTATCTCCCTGTTCTTCGACTGAAACTAAAGCTAAACGGCCATTTTCGTAGGGTCGATAATTCCAAACATTACTAGCCAGCGGCATGCTAGCGGTGTTGTTACCATAGTCAAATTTCCTCAGATCCGTACCAGTCAACGCGAAAAAAACGTTACCACTAGTTCCCGAAAAATGCGGGTCTGAAATCTGCATACCAAAATCGCGCGTTAGGTTTTTAACTTCGCCAGAGTTGCTACGATCGAGTCTCAGATATTCGGTCATTTCGCCAACGATGTGTTTAATTAGGACAAAACGCGAACCCGGATCCCATTCAACAATCGAAAAAAATTCACTTTGATCTTTGGTGGGTGGAGTAGTTTTGTCACTGGGGATAGTTAATTCAGAAAACCGGATGTTTTTCGGATTAGATACATCGATCAGTGTAAAAGTGAAGGGCATCGCCAAATAACCTTCGCGCGTCATTTCGGGACAATATCCCATATCACTATAGCAATGATCATCATCCGAATGCCGGATCAACAACCATTTTTTATCTGGCGATTCGCGCATCTCCGATACGGATGCGAAACTTTTGACTGTGTCAGTTAGGATACTAGTGGGGATTAAACGCACATAATTAAGCCAAACCACGCCGCTAGGTGACATATCAACAGTTTTTTGCCATGATCGATATCCTTGTCGGGACATAATTACCGTAGTTTCGCCAGTCTTGACGTTAGCGCGAGTTGGTGTTTTAGTTGATAATACTTGTCCATTAATGTCAACAGTCGCACCACTGGGAAAACTGTTAAATTGTAGTAGCGCCACTTGGGTTAATTTACCATCATTCCAATCAATCCGAAATCCCATCGCCCAGGCTAAACAAAAGGCTACGCCGACTGCTGCGAGCAGCATCATTACGCCGTAGGTAAAGGACCTAATGGCAATCTGTTGATTACGGGTGCGTCGTTTATGCATATCAATCTCGCATGTGGTGGGATGATGACAATGATTATACTAGTTCATTAACTTAAAATCAAGTAAAGAAACTCTTGCACTTTTTTTACGCTTGCGTTAAAATGTTGATATTAGAAAGTGAGGGGTTTCATATGGGAACAGTAGTTATAAACGGCCAGAAGTACGATTCAGTAACTGGACTGCGGATTAACGGATCAGATGATGTGTCGGAGCTAATCGAGACTGGAACACAAGAGTCGCCAGTGACAGAAACAACACCAAAAATACGTCGTCAGTCCAAGCAGCAACGGTTGGCAGAGGCGATTGCTCGTGAGTTTGATGATGATGAATTAGGAGCGGAGATTGCTCAGGAAATTGTTGCCGAAACGACGTCCACTCATGAGTTACCAGAATGGATCACTCAGTTCACTGAAAAACAAGTAGGGGAGTTGATCAAAATCACTGATCAGCCAGCTTGGATAACTAATTATGTATCTGGTGGTAAACCAGTTGAAATTCAGCCAATCGGCCTCGAAGCAGCCGCTCGTGATACCGCCGCCGAGCAACAGATCGAAGTAGATACTGAGCGCACTGAACCTATTCGTCAAACAGCTCAAGATAATCACTATCGCGTTCAGCAACATTCCAGCACTTTGAATCGCAATTTCGTCAAAAAACCCGCTTATACGGTTCAAGTTAGCACTACTCGTCAAACATCGAAAACAGTTTCTACTCATCCGGATGTGCACCACTTTGCGACAGTTGAGACTGAGATCAGAGGAACAGAAGTGACGAACGAAGTAAAAGCTGATGCGCCATTCGCACCCGTGCTAACTCATAGTGTGGAAGAAAAGTTGGCTCAGCGTGAGGTTTCCGACACTATATCGACCACTTATAATTTGAAAGATGCACTGATTAACGAACAAATGGATCAGCCGATTGACCATAAGGCTCGCAATCGGGCTGAAAAGAAAGCTTTGCGCATTCGTCGTCGTTTCACTGCACCAACTTTGATCACTGCGGCGCTGGCTATTTTAGTGCTCGGTGGTTATTTTACTTATGTCAATATGCCGTCAATCAGTGTTCGCGTGGCGGCTGCACATGCTGGTATTGACGCACGCGTACCTTATATCCCGAGTGGTTATTCAATTGATGGACCGGTAGCTTATACGTCCGGTAGTGTGACCATTAATTACAGATCAAATGGTGGTGGCGCCGGTTACTCTTTGACGCAACAGAATAACACTTGGGGTAATAATGTTGTGTTAGATAGTTTAGTGGAAAACAACGAGTACGCGATCCTTGAGGCAGGACAAGTGATAATTTATCGCTATGGCAGCACTGCCGCGTGGGTTGACAGAGGAATTTTGTTCACATTGAGCGGCAACGAGTCGCTTGGGGATAATCAAATCACCCGCATCGCTGAAAGCGTGTAGAATGACACGAGCGATTTCTTTCACGCAGCGCGGGAACGTGACTGGCGCACGGCAAAACGAAGATGCTGTGACATTTATTGACGAGAAGCACATCAAAGCAGGGATTGTAGTCGACGGAGCGTCATCTCTGTCCGACACTAGAATAATAGACACGCCTGAATATTCTACTGACGCTCAAGCGTATTCTCATAAGATGAACGATTTACTGGGGCAAGCTGTTCTAGATAAAAACCAGAGCCTGCACAATATACTCAAAAACAGCATAAAAGAAATGTCCACTTGGATAGACAACTTCGGCACAACGCCTGACAGAGCTTTCGAATTTCCCAGTGCCTCCGTTGCGTTATTTCGCATAGTTGACGACCGTCTAGAAGGTATCGCTTTGGGTGACGCGCCATTAGTGATTGTAAAAAACGACGGGCAATCTATGGTGTTTAGCGTTGACCACGACCAAGAAAATTTTGCGGCGCTCGATAAAGAATTGCAAAAAGGTTTATCAATCAAGGAAACCTGGCAGGTAATCCAACCGGTAATTCGACGCGTCAGGGAACTAATGAATTCAAAACAACCCGGTGGGTATTGGATAGCCGCTGGCGACCCGTCTGCTGCTGATTACGCAGAGATGATAACTCTGCCGATAAAAGATGTCAAATATGTGGCAGCTTTTAGTGATGGTTTTTACGAAGCGGCCTTGGGCTCTGGCCTATTCCGGGACAATATTGAATTAATGGACAGCTTGGCAAAAGGCGAGAATCCAGCACGGATCTTCCAGCGCATTCAGGGAATACTCGCGGACGACCCATATGGGAAAATATATCCTCGACTGAAGGCCGCCGCTGATGATGGTTCGGTTGTGTTTGTCTCCTTCGCAGATTAATCATGCGTACGCCGAAAGTGTGTAGATTTTCCGTTGATTGTTTGCTAAGATATTGACATGATTCGCACCAGATTCGCACCCAGCCCGACGGGGTATATCCACGTGGGCGGTATCCGCACTGCTTTGTTTGCGTTTTTAGTAGCGCGAAACGCCGGTGGGAAATTCGTTTTGCGGCTCGAAGACACCGACAAAAAACGCGAAGTCGAGGGCAGCGAAGCCCACATCATAAGAAGCCTGCGAGCACTCGGGATTGAATACGACGAAGGCCCAGACATCGGCGGGCCGTTCGCGCCATACCGACAATCCGAACGACTGGACAATTATAAAAAGTGGGCCGAAAAGTTGGTGGCCGCTGGGCGGGCGTACGCCGATCCGTACACGCCGGAAGAGGTTCAGAAACTCCGCGCAGATGCCGAAGAATCTGGTAAGCCTTTCCGTTTTCGTGATCACCGCCCGGAAAATCCGCCGGTCTGGGACGAATCGCAGCCTTTGCGACTCAAATCCGACCCAAAGGACTACGCCTGGCACGATGCAGTCATGGGCAATTTGTTGGCCGGCGCGGATTCCATCGACGACTTTATTTTGATCAAATCCGACGGGTATCCGACGTACAATTTCGCCCACATTATCGACGATCTGGAAATGGAAATCACCCACATCATCCGTGGCCAAGAATTCATCGCCAGCACGCCGAACTACTTGAATTTGTACGAGGCGTTGGAAATTACGCCACCGATTTTTGCCACCATGCCGCATATTTTGAACGAAACCGGCAACAAAAAACTCGGCAAGCGCGACGGCGCGAAGGACGTTTTGGAATATTTCCGCGACGGGTTCGTACAGGAGGCCATGGTCAATTTCATCGCCAGCATGGGTTGGAACGACGGCACCGAGCAAGAAATTTTTACTATAGAAGAATTAATCGCCAAATTCACGCTTGATCGGGTGGGGCGGAGCGGTGCGCGTTTTGACGAAAAACGTTTGGTTTGGATGAATTCCCAGTGGATCAAGAAACTCGATTTAGATGATTTGTACGCGCGAACACTCGGGAAGAGTCAGACTTTGTCTGACGCACTGAATAATTTTTGGGGCCCCGCCGGCCAAAACGCCAGCGACGACGAACGTCGCAAAGTTTTGACTATCATCCAGGATCGGTTGAAAACTTTGGCGGATTTGCCAACTTTGAGCGAATATTTCTTTACCCGACCTGAACCGAACTGGGGAATGATTGACGAAAATAAACAGTTAAAGAAATTGACGCGCGACGAACAAATTGAACTATTAAAAGCCGCGGCGGATAAACTAGGAAAACTGGACGCCGAAAACTGGAACGCCGAAGAACTCCAGAACACTTTGAATGAACTCTTGATCGAAACTGATTCGAAACCACCGATTTTGTTCAGTCTGATTCGCTACGCACTGACCTGGGCGCCGTTTTCACCCGGACTACCCGAAACTATGATGCTCTTGGGGCGCGATGAAACTCTGACACGACTCGCACAAAGCTAAATTAACGACAACACGGGTTGAAGCAATACCTTCCAGAAAAGTCACTTGCGATCATAATAAACTTCTTTAATTTCATTAGGTCCAATTCCTAATTCAGGGTGTTGATGCAGCAAATATTGTCCTAGTGTCACAAATCGGTTTTTTGGAACTGTTCCCATTTCAGTAGGCGCATGCCCGCGCGCGCACCTATCTAGTAAAAATTCTACAAGAGCACCTGCTGGATTCTTTTGTGAATAGATCTGGTTTTTTTCTTCACCCGTCAAATTACTCGGATTGCATCGCCAAGGTTGTTGGCATTGCTTACACTTACCATATCTATATTGATCAGGAATGTTATGGCTCCCCATATAATCCTCTTTCCCCCACCAAATCAAACAATTCTGCGTCACTATTTTAACACGAAGGCCTTGAGAAGAAAACCATCCCGATTTACCAGCAAGCTATCAAAATTTAGTCAGGTGCCGGTGTCACCATCAGCGCGGAGCCGGCCTGAGCGGCTTCGATTTGCTTAGTTAATTGATCGCGCAGGGCGGGCGACAGAGCGCGTTTGTCGTGCAACGCTGTCGGCAACGCGTGACCGAGCGCCAACGCCGTCAGATACGACACATTATCGTCGATATAATCCACGGTTGACACTTTACCGCCCAAACTTCCACCGGATAAAACTAAGTCCATATTACCATTTTATCACACTTACGTTAAAAGTCAATGTAGCAAAGGCATACCAGATGCGCTATAATATTTAACATGAGCAAGTTGGCGCACCCTGATGGTCGGCGGCGGCCTAGTCTGATGAAGAAAAAGAGTTGGTTCAAGATACATCGTCGGTTGGTAATGATTCTTGCTATCGCGCTTGCTGTGATAGTCGTGATGGTCGTGGCTGTTTTCGCAGTGCTGAATTTCTTTAACAATCGAAACGTTGAGAATGATCAACTCGCTAAACCTATTAAAAAAGTTGAGCCCGTGCGTTATTACTCGCCATTAACCGGTCGTGAGACTACTGAAAAGAAAACCGCAGCAACAGTCCTAGCGGTGATGATTGAGAATTCGCCGGAAGCTCGACCGCAATCTGGCCTCATCGAAGCGGGTGTGGTTTTCGAGGCGGTGGCTGAAGGTGGCATCACCCGTTTCCTAGTGATATATCAAGAATCTGAGCCGGCGTTAATCGGACCGGTGCGTAGTATCCGACCGTATTATGTCGAGTGGGCAGCCGCTTTCGACTCAGCTGTCGCGCATGTTGGTGGTAGTGATGAAGCTATCAGTATGATGCGTAACGGTAATTACGGTGTTGATTTGGATCAATTTTATAACGATTCAACTTATTGGCGGGTCAAGGATCGCTATGCGCCGCACAACGTTTACACTGATTATACTCACCTTAGTCAATTAGCTGAATCAAAAGGTAAAATGACCTCGAACTTCATTGGATTTACTAGGGAAACTATCAAGTCAGACTCTGACTCAACCAAAACCGCTGACACACCAGCGATCGATATTAAATTCGATATTTCAGGTAGTCAATATGTTGTTTCTTATCATTATGATGAGGCGACGAAGACTTACCAGCGCTCTGTTGGTGGAAAATCGCATCTTAGTCGCTCTCTTGACAAGATTACCACCCAAATTACACCTGATGTGGTTATCGCCATTCGCGTTAAACAAACTCTGGCGGCTGATGGATTTCACAATCAAATCACCACGACCGGCAGCGGTGAGGCTTTTGTCTTTCAGAACGGTCAAGTCATCAAAGGTACTTGGTCAAAAACTAGCGTCACTTCGCAAATTTATTTTTACGATGAAACAGATAATGAGATCGAGTTAAAGCGCGGTCAAACTTGGATCACAGCGATACCAGCTAGTCGGGCAATCACCTGGGAAACGAGTTCAGCACCATGAATCGCGATAATAAGGATCGGCCCCTTCTGCCGCAAATTGGTAGTTTTTACGCTCGGTTGTTTACAAATAGTTGGTCGGTTTTCGTGTTCGTCGAAGTTTTGGTGGTTGGCGTCGCCGCTATGACCTTTACTTTGTTAATGAGTGTTTTTGGCCTAGCGCCCGCTATAGTGACCACTATTATCATTCTGATTGTTATTGAATCAGCAATTGGTTATTTACTCTTGCGCTATGTTCTTGAACCTACCGATTTGATGGCGCGTTATTTGATGTACGTTCGTGGCGAACCGCTGCCCGGACCATTACCCGATCGTAACGATCCACGATTTATAAAAAGTGGACTGAATTTACTACTTGAGACAATTCTCAGTGGTATCGCGCGAAAGAAGGACGAACCAACCCCTAGTGACACCCAGCAACCTCTACAGGATTTGTTGGCGGCATTACCGATTGGTTTTATCGCCATGGATTCTAATCACCGAGTGATCGCCGCTAATAGTCTAGCGCCGATTTATACTGCGCCGGACGGCAAACGTCAGATTCAACTAGATTTTACTGATACTAATGATTCGCTGGATGCTTGGTTAAAACAAGTCGTTGGTAATGAAATTGAAGCTGAGAAAATTTGGCCGCATATTCAGAATGTTGCGCCCGATCAACCCGATCGTCGTATTTTTGATGTCATCGCTCATTATCGTCAGGATTCTTTGGACAGTATCGCTATCGTTATTGTGACCATCGATCGCACAGCCGAATATTGGGGGGAAGAGGATAACGCTGATTTCGTAGCGCTAGCGGCGCACGAATTGCGCGGACCGATTACGGTGATTCGTGGTTATTTAGATATTTTAGACCAACAACTTGGCACAACAAGAACTAAAGATCAACAAGATCTGCTCGATCGGTTGAACGTTAGTGCTAAACGATTGTCGTCTTATGTTAATAACGTCTTGAACGCTAGTCGCTATGATCATAAACACCTCAAGTTGCACCTTAGTGAAACCCCCGTGTCGGATATTATCGGTGATGTTAGGGACGATATGGAATTACGCGCCCGAACACAAAATCGCACCTTAGTTTGGCAGATACCAGACCAGTTACCAACAGTGGCTGTTGATCGTTCGTCGATTAGTGAAGTTCTTTGTAATTTGATTGATAACGCTATCAAATATAGTCACGATGGTGGACAAGTCGAAATCAGCGCCACACCTCGCGACGATTTCGTAGCTATTAGTATTCGCGACCATGGCATCGGCATGCCAGCCGTTGTTACTAATAATTTATTTTCGAAATTCTACCGCAGTCATCGTTCGCGCAACGCGGTTAGTGGTACTGGCATTGGCCTATTTATCAGTCGTGGTATTGTTGAAAGTCATGGCGGTCATATTGGCGCCGAATCAACAGAGGGGAAGGGTTCGACTTTTACCTTTACTTTACCGATTTTTTCAACTGTTGCCGACAAATTAGCTATGAGCAGTAGTGATAACAATAATTTGATCCGCGATGGTGGTAGTTGGATTCGCAATCATTCACGTATACAAGGATAATGTGGTACAATTAAGCTATGGACAACCAACCAAATAGAACCGCTAAAATCTTGATCATTGAGGATGATCGTTTCATTGGTGAAATGTACACCCGCAGTTTACGCGGTGCTGGTTACGAAGTTGATTGGTTGATTGATGGTCGGGCGGGTTTGGCAGCTGCTAGTTCGGGTCAATATAACCTGATTCTACTGGATATTATGTTGCCGGAAAAGACGGGTAATTTGATTTTAGATGAACTCCACACACCAGAAAATAAAATCCCGAATACTCGTATCATTGTCATGACCAATTTCGAACAAGACGAAAGTTCTCGCTCAGCTATGGAGGCCGATGCTGATGCTTATCTCATCAAGGCTGATATCACACCGCGTCGCATGCTCGAAGTTGTTGCTCGAGTCTTGGCATAGCGTTCTCTATCTGATAAAATAATTCGCACGGCCTCATCGTCTAACGGTTAGGACATCAGGTTCTCATCCTGACAATCCGGGTTCAATTCCCGGTGAGGTCACCATAGCACTAATCAGCCCTTCCGGGTGATAGGTGCTGGGCAGGCGGTTGCATAGCAACCTTCCCGGTGAAGCCACCGTTACCTCTGTGGTTTTCGTTTATGCGACTTGTAAGTTGGTGAGGCATACTCATCGTCGTAATACGCGTTATCGTAATCCGTGTTTTCAATACCTTGTTCTCCGGCAGCAATAGTAGCCGCAGCTCCTACAGCCTCACTTACCGACGAGCCCCCCCCCATCGTGTTTTCTACTCCACCTGTTGCCGCACCTAGCATTTCGTTACTTGCTGCCATAACCAACTCCTTATTTTAAAATTTAAAAGGTTTCACTGCTGAAGCCTTCGGTTAACAACCTCACTTTAGCACACAACCACGTCCCAAGTCAACGGGGAAATTAATACGGGATCCATTGGTAACCATCCCCCCTGTTTTCTTTCGTTGCTCTTTTTTCTCTTCGTTTATGATTACGCTCATGCCTAAGTCCTGCCTGCCCACACCTGTCGACTTCGACAATCATCGATATTTCCTTGTCACGCACCGCTTGCGATACCGCCCCTTCTACGTCCCCGCTAGGATTTTCCGACATTGTCATTTGGTACGCGATAGTCGCTGTTCTGTCATAGATCTCACTTCTTCTATCAGGATCGATTAATGGGCAACGGTCCTCCATACCTTTTTTGCACGAGCTTTTACAATACGGATGTGTATATATATTCATTTCATTAGTCATAACTAACTCCTAATTTATTAAACTTAAAAAGACTTCTCGATCGAAGCCTCTTTTTCTGGCTGTGTGAATGAGTTTTTAGACTCGGGCTTCAATCAAATCTGAACACAGCCGCGGAAAGACGAAGTTAAAGAAAAACTGTGTTCGATTCAAATTCATGCCGAGCAGTTTAGCACATAACGCAGTCGTATGCAAGAGCTTGAAGTTAGTGGGGCAGTCCCCGAGCTTAAATGTTAATGTTTGAGGAAGAGGAAGTAAAAACTATAGAGGCAAAGCTTAAAGCTCAAGTTCAAACTGCATTTGCTCAAACGCACACTGGAGGACCTTCTTTTTCGATGTAGAAAACATTCTATCAACCTTAGCACTGTCGCTCATGTACTCTTGAATAATTGTCTTTTTCTGTTCATCTGAAAGTTGAGTAAACTTACTCCCGTATCGCGTTACGACTTCCGCCATAGCGTCCTGAAATCTTTTTCTATTTTCCGCCTCTATATGACGATCGAGGTTGTAGTCAAAAATGATCTTTTTTAGTTCTTCTTGAAATGGCAGCCACCGAAGGTCAGCGTGGGCGATATATCGCTCGAGGTTGATGGGGAATAAGTCGTCACCACTCACGTCGCAACATTGATTCATAGCACCCTCAAGCGGTCTGTTTTCCAAATCCTTTTTGCATCCAGTCGGTGTGAGCCAAGTGCATTTATTACCCGACGAGCTTTTCAAGCCTGAGGAATACGGTTCGGCTAACATGGTTGGATCATCGTTCTTGCCAGCCGGACGAGGATAGTATTTTGCAATTTCGTAAAATTCTTCATCTGGGCGCCGCTCCTCTATGACGATTTCACCTGACTCTACTCCATCCCTTAGTTTTTGTATGTCAAACTCACCATTTTCATCAAGAAAATCGACCGGCAAAAAACCACATGGGTAAGTTTCGCAACAATTTAAATAATTCCATGAGTCCAGCTTTGGTTTGCATGGCTGCTCGGCACACTGCGGCAGTTCGCAGCGCAAGCAATCATATAAACGAGGATTCATCACATTTTTTCGAATAAGCTCAAGAGAACGGGGGGTACGCAAATCAGAATAAGATGAGATTTTTTCTGACATAATACTCCTACTATAACATAAAACACGAGATATGACAATCTCAGAACCATTTCATACTGTGTTAAAGCGGTCATGGCGACAGTATCTTTTCACACATGTACTTTTCTGTTACAATAATTATGGACGTTTTGTCCGAATGTTTAGGGTATTTACAAAGGGTGGGTCATACGTTTAGCAAGTCTAAGAAATTAAGTAAGCACGCCGCCGATCTGAGCGCGGCTCTTGAAGCCACTGAGAGGGCCAACATCGTTATCAATGCGATTTCTGATGGCATCGCTATTATTAACGACAAGGGGATTATCAGTCTGTTCAATCCGGCAGCTTCCGAGATGACCGGCTGGGCGATGAGTGATGCTGTTAATTTGGATTTTCGCAGTATTTTCAAGTTTTTCGATATTACCGAACATCCGATACCTGATGACTTGAATGTGATTATTTGCGCGGTGCGTTCCAATAATCCGACCCAACAAAACGATGTTTTTCTCCAAACGGCATCTAAGAAATACGTTCGAGTTTCTGTCAAAGTTACCCCTTTCGGCAAATCGAATAATGGTGGTGTTGTAGTGATCTTTCGCGATATCACAGCCGAAAAACGGGAGGGTGGTCAACAATCTGATTTCATTAGTACAGCTAGTCACGAAATGCGCACACCGATCGCTATTATCGAAGGATATATTGGTATGTTGCTCAATCCGGCTACTGCAACAATTGATTCGCGGGCTAAAGTTTACGCTCAGAAAGCTCATGAAGCTTCTCAACATCTTGGTCGTTTATTCCAAGATCTGCTCGATGTCACTAAAGTTGATGATGGTCACGTGCGCGGTAATCCAATTTTGGTGGATGCTGGCGCTGCTGTCCGCCAGGTTGTTGAACAGATAAGTGTTCAGGCGAATAAAAAAGGATTAGAATTAAAGTATGATAGCGTCGGCGAAATCCAACCACTTTACATTATTTACGTCGATATTGATCAATTTCAAGAAATTCTTGAAAATATCTTGGATAATGCTATTAAATATACTAAACAGGGGAGTATCAAAGTAAGCGTGACTGAAAATCAGGGCAAAGTTCACATTAGTATCATCGACACTGGTATCGGCATTCCAGCTGAAGATGTGCCGCACTTGTTCCAGAAATTTTATCGTGTTGATAATAGTGATACGCGTGAAGTCGGCGGTACGGGTCTTGGTTTGTATCTAATTAAAAACTTAACTGATCGACTCGGCGGTCAGATTGGTGTGGATAGTGATTATGGTAAAGGTTCAACGTTCTGGGTTGAATTTGATATTCTGACTCGCGAACAAGCTATCGCTAAAGCACATGAAATCAAAGCACGACGGGGTGCCACGGCAGGTCGGTCATGAAACTATTGCACTGGACAAGCATAAACGATATAATGTATAACAATGACTAAGATTTTGTTGGTCGAAGACGATAAATCCTTACGCGAAATCTATGGGGTGCGATTGCTGGCTGAGGGTTATGATATTGTTAGTGCTGGCGATGGTGAAGAAGCTCTATCTGTCGCGTTGCGTGAAAAACCAACGCTGATCATCAGCGACGTGATGATGCCAAAGATCAGTGGATTTGAGATGCTTGACTTACTTCGTAATAATGAAGTGACAAAAAGTATTAAGGTGATTATGATGACCGCTCTGAGTGGCGACCAACATCGTGAACGTGGTGAAAATTTGGGCGCTGATCGTTATTTAGTTAAGTCCCAGGTCGGTATTGAAGATGTTGTTAATACCGTACATGAAGTTCTGAATGATCGCAACGCGGAAGTTCAGGATCAGTCTACAGCTATCCCAGTTACCTCACCATTATCTACTCAAATGCCAGCACCAAATCAATCACCCATTAATCCGCCTCAGGCTACCTTGCCGAGTGCTGCTATCGGTGTAACAGTTCCACCCTTACCACCAACACCACCTAACATACCCGTTATTACTACGCCAAATGTGCCAGTAGCGTCGATGTTTACACCCGCGTCCGAACCAACACCCGCACCTGCACCAACAACACAACCCACCACTGTGCCGGAAATTACTTCTATTTCAGATACACCAAACATATCAACAGCACCAGAAAATGTGCCCAATTTACCACCAGTTGCACCACCTGACGCCCAACCGCCCGAAACCAGCTCCGATGTACTAACCACACCAACTAATGATGCGTCGCCGACCGAAGAAACACCATCCTTCCAACCAAAAGAAGTGTCTGAAGAAGATGAAGATAGTCAAGAAAAACCGTATCAACCGTCTGTCGACTTAGCTCAGAGTAGTTCGCATGTTAGTGCTCGTGTTATTCAACCGACCGGTCAGGCTGTCACACCCAAGATCGATATAGCGAATCTGATAGCTAATGAAGATGCTAAAGATATTATGGCTTTGCCGATCCAACCGGGTTTCCAATCGCAATTACCAGCCGCACCCGAACCTGTTACTGTGCCAGAAATAGACGTACCCGAAATTCAAATTGACCCCACTGGCGCTATTAGTATTGATACTTTACCTGCCACACCGCCCGATCAGAGCGCCACTTTTCCGAATCAATCGTAGATTGTAAGTAACTATTTCGTGATTAGATTTTTTGATAAAATAGAAAAGTCATGCGTCTCAATAAATTCATCGCTAGCGCTACCGGTAAATCTCGCCGCGAAGCTGATGTTTTGATCGCCGCCGGCCGTGTGAAAGTTGATGGGAAAGTGGCACGACTAGGCCAGGTTCTGTTTAACGAGGCTGGGCTGGCGCCAAATCGCCAGACGGTTGACGACGAGGCGAAGCGAGGAGGAGACGGGCTCGTTAAACAGATGCCTGGCCGAACCATAATCACCCTCGACAACCGCGAGCTAAAATTACCCACCGAGCACACTTTCGTCATGTTGCACAAACCCGTCGGTTACGTTAGTTCGCGCCGCGCTCAGGCAAAAGATAGTAAAACTTTGTACGAATTGTTACCGCCCGAACTTCAAAAATTAAAAACAGTCGGTCGCCTCGACCGCGACAGTTCAGGATTAATTCTATTGACCGATGATGGTGATTTTGCTTTTTCTATGACACATCCGAAATTCGCTAAAACCAAAATTTATGAGGTGGAATTAGATCGACCACTCAAACCGCTCCATCAACAGATGATTTCTGATTTTGGTATTAATTTAGCGGATGGAAAATCACAGTTAGCGCTAGAAAGGATGGGTAGTGGGGCGGATTCTTTAAAATGGCGCGTTACTATGCACGAAGGTCGCAATCGTCAAATTCGTCGAACTTTTACTGCACTTGGTTACGTCGTTATCAAGTTGCATCGTACTGATTTTGGCAACTATCATTTGGGTGATTTGTCGGTTGGTCAGTGGATTATTGTGAATCCTTCTGGTAAAATATGATCCTTTATGTTACAATACACGCGTCATCATGAGAGAACCTAATATTTTAGCTAAACAGTTTACGCGTGAATTGCAATTAGTCCGCGACGCTCAGAGTCGTGAGCAGATTGATAACGAAACACGTGAAAAATTACATATTCAAACTACCGGCGCGAGTTTGACTTATTTATATGAAAGTTTAAGGAACGCCAGCGAAAACAACGGGGAAAATTTATTGTTGATGCAGGCGATTCGACGTTTTTTTAAGCGTACTTATCTTACGCCCGACCTTAATCTTGGCGATATTGGAGAAGAACTAATTACCGAATTAACGTTGGCTGGTTATCTTGAAAACGATTCAATCACCCTCAAAACTATTAGTGAGATTTCACAGTTAGCCCGCGATTATTCGCATTCAAGGTCCAAGTTGTTACAGAAATTCCCGCGCGAAGTGACTGATCGTTGGACGCTTGAACCAATGTCAGCAGCTATCGAACAAAAGTTGCGCGATCATCGTTTGAACGTGGTTTTTGCGGATTTTGCTTATAATCATTTTCTGAACGCTATCGACGTTAAGGCGATTTTCGATGATCAGCCCGCTAGTTACGAAGCTACACTGTTCGTTGCTGTACAACAGACGCTTCTTCACGCTGATCCAGCCGCCATCCGTCTAAGTCTCATTTCGCGTTACCAAGTACCGCTCGGCCATGTTGCTCAGTTCGCCAAGTTCAACATGCAAGTCGATCAAATTATGGCCAGCCCTGCATTAAAAAAGTTGATCCATTTGGTTGATCGTCACGGTGCACCGTTAAGGATTGCTCTTCTGGCTGCTAGTAACGATGATAACATGACTGAATATTTCGCGAACGAACAATCTTATAGTGATCAGTATAATTTAGCAATTAATGAAGCTTATAAATCAGTTTCGAAAAATATCAACCGTGGTATTTTTCGAAGTGTGGTTTTCTTGATTATTACTAAAGTTATTATTGGCGTTGCCGCCGAAGTACCATACGATATTTGGGCGCACGACAAAGTGCAGTGGTTACCGCTCGTGGTCAATTTGCTGTTACCGCCATTGTACATGATCGCACTAAGACTCACTCTACTCATGCCGACTGAACGTAACTCGCAAGCGCTAAATCAAGAAATCACTCGTATTTTATTCGAACCGATGCCATCCAAACCATACATGAAAGGTCGTCGTAAGACTTTTGGTACTGGTTGGAATATCGCCTATGGCGCGTTGATTGTTGCTGTTTTTAGCGGTGTAGCTTGGATATTAATCAACTACGCGGAATTTGAATTAGTGCACTTAATAGTTTTCTTTATCTTTATTAGTACCGCTAGTTTTCTCGGTTTTCGACTTAGTCGCAATATTCGCGAAATCGAAGTCGGCGACGAGGCCCAAACTTCTGTTACTATGCTACGTGATTTTCTATACATGCCGTTCGTCGCAGTTGGTCGAAAAATCAACGAAACCTACGCTCGCATTAACATTGTCTCACGCTTCCTCGATATGTTTGTTGAATTACCACTCAAAACGATCCTCAGTTTCATCCGACGATGGGGTTCATTCTTGAGTGCAAAGAAGGATGATCTTTAGGTATTTGCCAAAATTACAAGCATGGGATATAATACTCGACAGATAGGAGGTTTTGTGATGACGATTGGTGAACCACAAGAGGGGGGGGGGTTACGGTATGAAGATGCTGGTGTCAGGTACGAGGATATCGACCAGCTGAAAGTTGCTGCTCAGGAAGCTATGCAAAAATTGGCTGTAGAAAACACAAACGCAGATAACACACAAATCATTCTCGAGACTATTGGCGAGTCGGCTGTTGTTGTGCAATTACCCGACGGCCAACTTATCGCCAAAGTAACTGAGGGTCTAGGCACAAAAAATATTGTCGCTGATGATAACCGTCAACCAAACACTACACACTATAATAAGTTAGCGCAAGATACTGTAGCGATGATTGTTAACGACTTAATTACAGTCGGCGCGATGCCCCAAATAATAACCGCTTACTTTGGGCTAGGGGATTCGGAGTGGGCCAAAGACGAACAACGAGCTCGCGAATTAGTAGCTGGTTGGGAACAGGCTTGTCGAGAAATCGGTGTTTTGTGGGTAGGTGGCGAAACCCCCGTTTTGAAAGGAGTAATCGATCCTCAACGAATTGACTTAGCAGGTGACGCTATGGGAATCGTTCGAAAACCAGAACACTTAGTAACGTATGACGGGTTATCTGAGGGCGATTCAATCGTGCTTATCGGTAGCAGTGGTATCCACGCTAACGGCCTGTCATTCGTACGCAAGTTGGCAGAGACTAATCCTGATTTATATGAACGCAAATTATCGAGTGGACAAACTTTTGGTGAAGCAATTTTGACACCAACGCCACTATACGTTAATTTGGTGAGGTCATTACAAGATGCTGATGTTGATCTTCATTATATGGCTAATATCACGGGGCATGGTTGGAGAAAATTGATGCGCGCGCCCCGAGATTTTTCATATGTTATAGACAAGATACCCGAACCCCAGCCAGAGTTCGCACTAATGCAACAGTTAGCCGGAACGCCAACCGAGGAAATGTATAGCACTTTCAATATGGGTGCTGGTTTTGCTATTTATGTCAGCCCCGACCAAGTGGATGCTGTTATAGCACAAGCAGAAAAGAACGGTTTGTCGGCGCTTGTTGCTGGTCACGTCGAAGCTGGTGAGAGAAAAGTGGTAATCAGGCCGCTTAACCTAGTCTATGCGGGTGAAACTTTACAGATCAGATAACATTGCGTTTATGCATCTTTAATCATATTTATCATATTCTCAAATATCTTGCGGCCACAGGCACGGCTTATTTCGGTACGTTTCTGGTCTGGGTGCATAGATCTAATTGAGCGCTCAGGGTGGGGCATTAGGCCAAAAATATTGCCCCCTGGACTGCATATACCTGCTATATCATCTATAGACCCATTGGGATTATCCGGATAACTACCGCCAGCTGGTGAACCGTCCGCAGCGACGTATCTCAAAACGACCTGACCATTTTGCTCGAGACCCTTAATCGTTTCCTCGAGGCCAAATAGTCTACCTTCGCCATGAGCTATCTGCATCGAGATGGACATTTCGTCATATTCAGCCAATAATTCTGGTAATCCCCGAACAAAGTCGCAGGCTGTTTTGCCAACAGCTAGTTCTATCCAGCGACATTCAAACTTTCCGCTTTCATTACTTGTGAGCACAACCTCTTTTTTACCCAACTGACCAGTTGATAATAAACCCGTTTCAGTCAAAATTTGGAATCCATTACATATACCGATCACAGGTCGACCAGATTCCGTAAATTTCGCCAATTGCTCTGGAAATTCGGTTGATAATATATTACCCAATACCGCGCCAGCGCGAACAGCATCACCAGCCGAAAAGCCGCCCGGGATGGCTAGGCCGCCATAATCTAGTAGGCTATTTGGTTTTTCGCGCAACTCGTTGATATGAACCATCCGTGCATTACCACCAGCTTGCTCAATAGCATATGCTGTTTCTTTATCGCAGTTGATGCCGGCATAATCCAGCACACAAACATTAGGCCGCCTTGTCATATTCACCTCCTTCTAGTGTCCGAGTGGCATTCTTTAGACGTCCCACGCCAGAATAAATGGTCTCTTCACCATTTGACTTCACGGTAAATCCGCCATCGTTAGTGGTTTTGCCGATAATTTTGAAACCATCTTTGCCCTTTAGATCATCAGCTTGTTCTGGGCTAACTTCTATCACGAAACATCCCACCGTTTCGGAAAACAGCTCTTGTTCTAAATCAGCGCCATCCAAGCTTAGCTCAACACCAGCTCCAGGTTGACTACCGAAACACATCTCAATCGCAGCAGTCGCCAGCCCGCCGTCGCTAATATCATGGCAGGCTAATACATCACCATTTTTAATGAGTGCATGGACATCATTTAGAGTTGCCTTAAGTTTATAAGGATCAATTTTTGGCAAATTCTCGCTTGAACCGCCAGTCACCTCGTAGTAGATACTACCACCCATGCCATATTGCGGATAACCCGCCAGCATCAAAACTGTTTCGCCAGGTTTTTTCAGTTCGCTAGTCATTACTTGGTCAACATTTTCGATACCACCGGCAATTTGCGCACAATAAACCGGTGGGATTTTAATAACTTCGCCAGTTTCTTTGTTTATATAGGTCGAAGACATACTGTCTTTGCCGGATATCACTGGCACGCCCAGCGCCTCCATCATGTCGCAAGCAGCATCAGTCATTTTACAGACAGCACCCATCACACTCGGGTCGTTGTCGCCAGGTGTTGGTGTTATATAATTACCAACAGCACTCGCACGACCAATATCACCACCGGCCGAAACGTAATTGCTCAGTGCTTCTGCGAAAGCAGTTATCGTACCATAATACGGATCGATATCGTTGAGCCTGGGATTGAGGCCATGCGCTTGTACCACACCCCATTCCTTATCCAACTCGGGACGTACCACGAAACCATCGTTCGGCCCGCTTTGGTCAACACCACCATAAGGGTAGGTGATAGTGCCGCCACCGACACCGTGATCATAGCGCCTAACAATATCTTCTTTGGAACAAACATCCCAATGCGACAATATTTCTTCAAAACGACTAGCCCATTCTTCATTATTCTGAGGGGTTTCGGGTTTTGTTTCCTCAATCATCGACGCTTCCCATTTTGCCAACATCTCGCGCTGTGGCAACCCATGCTTCAAGAAGTCATAGTCCAAATCAACCACCATCTCATCACCATATGTGACCGTCAAATTATTGCTTCCATTGAATTCGCCCAAAACTACATTTTCAACATCGTATTTCTTGCAAATCTGTCGGAATTTTTCAATATTTTCCGGTGATATGGCTGCTACCATACGTTCTTGCGATTCACTAATCCAGATTTCCCACGGCTTGAGTCCTTCGTACTTAGTTGGAGCTTTACTAAGATCAACTCTCACGCCGGTATTTTCGCCCATTTCGCCAATAGCCGAATTGAATCCGGCTGCGCCACAATCGGTAATAGCTCTGAACAACCCTAGGTCCGCCGCCTCATTTATGGCTTTGGACATTTTTTGTTCAGTTATGGCGTCACCGATTTGGACAGCACCAGAATTAATGTCTTTAGTTTCTGACGTCATAGAACCAGACGAAAAGGTTGCACCATGAATACCATCTTTCCCAGTTCGACCACCAAACGCTACCACTAAATCACCGATTTCCGGAACGCCTTTTTCGGCTCTGGATTCTGGCATGATGCCAAATGCGCCGACCAAAACGGTTGGTTTGGCGGCAAAACGCGGGTCGAAATGGAAAGACCCGTTGCCGGTCGGGTAACCCATACGATTACCGTAATCTCCCACACCCTTAACGACCTGGTTCAACATGTACCATGGATTTTGCGCCCCGAGTGGCACTAATGCTGGATTCATGTCTGGTGGTGCTAAACAAAATATGTCAGTAGAAATAATAACCCTCGCACCTAGTCCAGTACCATAAATATCACGGTAGATTCCGCCACTACCTGTCATCGCGCCACCATATGGATCGAGACCCGAAGGGCTGTTGTGGGTTTCGCCCTTCATAGCCAAAGCAAACCCATCGAATAGTTTTATCACCCCCGCGTTATCGTGAAACGCTGAAAGGACAAGTTCATCGTAATTGGCACTTTTTTTGGCAGATTCTTTAATTTTGGAAAAGTTAGATGGTTTCCTGAGAATACTACCGTCTGGCTGTATTTCTAGGATGACGGCGTTCATTGATTTGTGACAACAATGCTCGCTCCAAACTGCGGCGAAAGTTTCAAGCTCTGCATCGGTTGGATCGCGTTGTTTTACATCTTTGTAATAATCTTGAATTATACGCATTTCATCGAGATTAAGAAACAGTTTCCCGGATGATAATTCCATGAGCTGTTCGTCATTCGCATTCCGCATCTCGACGATATCAACTGATCCAGGTTCAAGTTTGATTATCAATGAATTTGGTATTTCCGTGATTTGTTCTTGGACTTGTGGATTTATAAGGGCAGAGGTGACTTCTGATCCTAATTCACCATTAGACAGTTGATAGGCCACTGCAGTTTTACACGCGATCTGTCCAGTGACATCGCCATTTGTTATTCGTCTAGCAACATCTACAATTGGTTGCGAGTTTGGGTCCGTGACCCCTGGTTGGTACGCCGCTTCTATATATGCTGGATCACCATAATCTGTCCGTGGGTTAATTTCATGAGTCTGACTAACTGGATTGCATAATAGTTGTTCTGCTAGCAGACTGACCTCTGTTGGAGTTAGTCCTTGTAGATAATATACTTGTCCAGTCGCTATACTACCAGTATCAATGCCTCGCTGAAGGAGTGCCTTAGTAACTGCCCCCCCCCCTGGATCACCTACTCCTGGCTTGTTCTGCACAAGCACTTTGGTTATATTTAGTTCGTTTTCAGGGCTGCTCATACTGTACTCCTTGACTCCACCTAAGTTTTACATAGCGCCCACGCCTTACTATAGATTCTACAACACATTTCTGAACAAAGCAAACACATTCATTAACATGCAAATGCTCCGACCGGATAGGGCAGCATAACTCTACAACTTACCCTCTTTAAACAATTTCTGTTGGCGCAAGAAAGCGGAAATAATTAGTGGCATGGCAGCCTTTTCGGCAATTTGCACTCGGCCAAACAGCGTCTCAGCCGTATCATCATCTTTTACTGGCACCAGGTGCTCGTACAACTTTGGTCCTTCGTCTACACCGGGCGCAACCACATGAACTGTATGCGCCGTATGTGATAATCTTAAATCTAAGACTCTCTGGGAAGTGTCAGAACCATGCGTATCTTTTGTGGCTGGCAATATACCTGGATGAGTGTTAATTATCTTTGCTTCTAGCGGATTGGTCATGTCTGGATTCCAACCAAGCTCCTCCATAACTTTGCCACGAAGGATTTGCATATACCCTAGACATACCTTTACTGCGAACCCACCTTCTTCAAACAACTGGTACATAACTTCCGATTCTTCATCAGTTATACCACGCCCATTCTTACCCCTGGGATAGAGCTCGGCATTTACTGCCTTTTTTTGAATATTTAGCCCATATTTGTCGTTGATTCTGTCGACCGTCGGAAAAGTTTTATCTGGTCTATCGCTGACGACCAGACCAACAGCGAACCCAAGATCTAGCGCCCCCCCCC
>JGI24696J40584_12961592_pt1 | contig 22900 bp, 18 predicted proteins | sample TergutCo191P4_FD_40584 | JGI IMG/M metagenome (IMG submission 40584)
TCATCTCATCATCCAATCATCTCATCATCCAATCATCTCATCATCCAATCATCTCATCATCCAATCATCTCATCATCCAATCATCTCATCATCTAATCGACTAATCAACTCATCATCTAATCCCCAAATCCCCCCTTCATCAAAAATGATCGAAATATTTAGAGAAATCGGAATCACATTACGTCGAAATAAGTTAAGAACTTTTTTGACGGGATTTTCTATTGCCTGGGGAATCTTCATGCTTATGATCTTGCTGGGCGCAGGAAACGGATTGAAGAATGGCGTTACTAAAAATTTCAGTTCTCAAACTACAAATAAAATAACGATGTCGGGCGGCTATATTACGAAACCTGTCCTCGGAAAGCAGATGTGGCAGCCGGTGATGTTTGATGCTACTGATTCGCTGTTACTCAACAGTTTGATGGAAGTGGAAGAGATCATTCCTTCTTTCAGTGTTTGGGGTAGCAAAATCTCTTACAGAAAGCGTAATGTTGAGACTTCTCCTCGTGCCGTACATCCTCAGTTTCAAAAGTTTGAGAATATTGATATTGTATCGGGAAGATTTATCAACGAGATTGATATGAAAGAGAAAAGGAAGGTGGCGGTGGTAGCCGATAAGGATGCATTAGTATTGTTTGATCAGGAAGACCCGTTGGAAAAGCAGATATTATTCGACAATATTCCTTTTACGGTTGTGGGTATCTATAAAACAAGGGGTGCGAACTGGTCAAACAGACTCTACGTTCCTTTTGCTACCATGAACACAATCTTTAACCCTTCCGGAAAATTAAACCGGTTTACGTTCACAGTCAATAATTTAGAGACAGTAGAAGCAAACAAAGCTTTTGAAGAGAACTTACGCCAAAGGATGAGTCGAAAGCATGGGTTTGACCCGAAAGACGAAAACGCCGTTTATATTTGGAATATGTTAGAACAATATTTGGAAACCATGAAGATTTTTAATGCCATCACTATTTTTGTTTGGATTATAGGGATTGGGACGCTCATTGCCGGCATTGTAGGCGTTGGCAATATTATGCTCATCACGGTTCGGGAACGCACCAAAGAGTTTGGGATTCAAAAGGCGTTGGGTGCAAAACCAAGCGTCATTTTGCGCCAAATTGTACTTGAAGCCTTGTGTATTACCGGATTGTTCGGCTACTTGGGCATGGTTGCCGGCATCGGCGTTACCGAACTCATTAATTTTGTAATGATGAAAGCTGCCATGGGTAGTGATACTGATTTTCAAATATTTACTAACCCTACTGTAGATTTAAAAATTGCTGCTGCCTCCACTGTCGTCTTAATTATTGCAGGCGTATTGGCAGGCTACTTCCCTGCTCGTAAAGCAGTGAAAATTAATCCGATAGAAGCATTACGCTATGAATAGGAATGAGTTCCTATTCCTCCTTTTTTCTTAGCAAAATTTTCACCGGCAAATGATCCGCATAGCCACCCAAATATTTGGGACCTAAATAGGTGCGCAATGTCTTTACGCCGCCAAACTTTTCATCTACTGTGAGTAAAAAAGGAGCATCAAAAATAATAGCTTGTCTGTTTTCTACATGCCACTTACTTTCATTGCTTAGCAACGCTTTTGATACAATAAATTGATCTAAACATCCCCAAAACTCCTGAGATTTGTGTGTGCCTCTGTTTTTCCCTGCTATGGGAAGCATAAGATTAAACAGGGTTCCCGTTTTGGCTTCCTGTTCGTAATTTTTTGCTTGTAAATAGGTTGCCAAACTTTCATCGGTAGGATAGTCGTTCAAATCGCCCATAATAATAATGTAGGCATTAGGGTTTATTTTCAACAACGAATCTACTTGATTACGCAGCACTTGTGCATAATAATTCCGTTTGGGGATGGTGGCGCCGTAGCCCCCGAACCGAGAAGTCCAATGGTTTACAAAAAGATGCAACGTGTCTTCTGAAATTAGCGCTTTGGCATAAAGAATATCCCTGTTTTTGCTATAGGGTTCAAAAGGAAAAACAATGGGAATGGGAGCGCTTTCAATAATGCTCACCCTGTCGTCTCTATAAAGAAGCGCCACATCCACGCCGCGAGCATCCGGTGAATCGTAATGAACATAATGATAGTGATATGCTTTTAATCCCGTGTTGTAGCAGAGTTTTTTAACTACGTTTGCATTTTCAATTTCCGCTAATCCAATTATATCGGGCGGCGACCAGCCATTGATTGCCAAAAATACCTTGGCAATATCGTTCAGTTTCTTATAGAAACGTTTATACGTCCAATGATAAAATCCTGCAGGAGTGAAAGTATCGTCATTTTTTTGTGGGTCATTTTCTGGGTCAAAGAGGTTTTCAACGTTGTAGAATGCAATGCAGTAGTGAGGGGAGGTTGGGTTGGGAGGTTGGGGGGAAGAGAGAAAGGGAAAAAGGAGAAGGGAGAAAGTAAGAAGGGAAAAAAGGAGAAAAGGAAAAAGGAAAAAGGAAGAAAGGGGAAAAGGAGGTTTCATGTAGTGAATTATTTAATATTATTTTGGCTGCCCCAAATATACAACTATTATACTTACAATCAGAAAGTTAAAAATGTACATTTTGTTAAAAAAAGTACAGTTTAATATCAAGAAAATGCAGTTTTGCATTTTTTGTAATATATCACTGTAAAAAATTTGGAAGGATTTTTTTGATTTTTGAGCTGATGGCTGAAGCCAACTACAATTAGAAATCTTATCCCAATTTCACGCGCGGATCTAACCACCCGTAAACGATGTCACACAAAATATTGATGATAACCAATATGATAGAGATGTATAGTAATGTGCCCATGACTACGGGGAAGTCGTATTTTTCCAAGCCATCAACCATGAGAACGCCAATCCCCTTCCAGTCGAAAATATATTCTACGAATACGGCGCCTGCCAATAGGGAAGCTAACCATCCTGAGATGGCTGTAACCACAGGGTTAAGAGCATTTTTTAAAACATGTTTAATCAAAATGGTTCGGTAAGGAACCCCTTTGGCGCGTGCGGTTCGGATGAAGTCTTGCGAAAGGACATCCAATACAGAGTTTTTGGTAAGTTCAATAACTACTGCCAACGGTCTAATTCCCAATGTAATGGCTGGTAATATTAAGTTTTTCAATTCTAAAAAGACGCAGGCGCCGTAATCGTCCACAGCATAGAGGCTACCAATGAGGTTGAGGTGAGTAACATCGGCGAGTACAAAGGCAAACAACCACGCAAAAAGTATGGCGGCAAAGAAAGAGGGCACCGACATGCCCAGCACGGAGAAAAACAACGCCATTTTGTCGAACCACGTGCCTTTGTAAACGGCGCACAGCACTCCAATAAAAATACCGACTAAAAGTGCCAGAAAAATAGCCACAAAAGCCAGCAGTGCTGTTTTGGGAAATGCTTCCGAAATCATCTCTGCCACTAAGCGTTTGCTTTGAAAGGAGCGACGCAAATAGGGTTTTTTTAAAACCAACGACGAATTTGAAAAAGATAAGAGCTTAATGTATTGGTAGTTACTTGGATTCAAGTAAAAAAATGATTCTGTGTCTTGGGTTTTATACCACGCCACCGGCGACAAATCGTTTAAATATCCCAAATATTGAATGCCAACGGGAAGCTCCAGCCCTAACTCTTTGCGAATGGCGTTTTCCGTGGCAAGGTCAGTGCGTTGCCCCAGCATCATACGTGCCGGATCTGAAGGCAGCACCGTGAACAAAAAGAACACCAGCGTGATAACTCCAAACATTACCAACAATCCGTAACCTAACCGTTTCAAGATATAGCGCGCCACTTTTTTTATTTTGACGGCAAAAATAAGTTTTTTCTTTGCATGCAAATATAGTAGAAATTGTAAGTTGCACAAGCCTCTGTGATCCTCTATGCATCCACTGTTTCTGCACTTTTGTCTGAGCCCGCGCATCATTCCGACCGAAGGGAGGAATCGGAACAAGAGGATAGACATGCTTTACGCCATAAAAGGGAAAAGCCCTTACATAATTCCGCCTGTCTGCACCACTACTATAGCAAGTATCAATTTTGTAAAGTTGTACTAAAGCATCCATTTTCAATGTTTCATGTTCAAATTTCTTAAAGGTTAGGTAAAATTCTTTTACAACATTCAATTTTCCTCGTGAGTTACCTTGAATCAATTAACAATCCAAAGCCTGGAGAGTACACTATTCTCATTCACCCCCCCGATAAAAAGCAACTAACTTCCGGCTTTCTATCTCCCAGTTAAAATGTTCAATTACCGCTTTGCGTCCGTTTTTGCCCATCTCAATAGCTGTTTCAGGGTTGTTTTTTAAGTATAAAATAGCGTTTGCTATCTCGTTAATATCTAAAGGATTCACACAAATACCACATTTATAAGTATCAATAATGTTTTGCCAAACCGGAAAATCGGATGCAATTACTGCCATGCCATACGCCATATACTCAAACAGTTTATTGGGAGAACTATTGATATAGTTGGGAACTGGGTGCAGGATAATCAAGCCGATAGAAGCGTTTTTTAAAATATTGAACAGTTCTTCCTGCATAATTTGTCCGTAGAATTTAGCAAACGTGTTGCTTAATAACTCGCATTCTTTCTCTACTTTTCCGTAAATGTGAATCGGTATTTGTATCTGTTGTGCCGCTGTTACCATTTCAGCAGCACCTCTAATTTTTGCAACGCTGCCCGCATAAACAATAGCGCCGGTCTTTAATTCAAATGAGATCTTTTCTTCGAGATTAATAGCAGGATAATTAGCTAACAAAATGGTATTGGGTTGCTGTTTTTGGTAGCGTTCCACAATCTCATCTACTACCGAAATAGCGCCATAGATTTTTTTTGCCGTTCTTTTCTCCACCCAGCCTGCCATAAAAGCAATGATCTTCCTAAAAACGGGTCTTATATAAGGTTTCGACATGATTTGTTTGGGCAAATCTTCATGGGCATCATAAATTACAGTATATTTTTTTGCCATTCTGCGGGCTAAAAACAACAACTCAGGATCGTGAAAATGCAAGACATCAGGTTTATCTCTTTCAATAACTTTGCGTACCAATTTTGTTCCCTTCAAGAATCTCTTTCTTCGTCCTTTTCCCGGAAATCCTGCATCAATTATTTTCACTCCGGCATACCATTCATCTCTTTTCCCGTCTGCAACAACGAAACTGACGTTGAACCCTGCTTTCAAAAGCGATACGCACTCTTTTTTAATGCGCCCGTCGTATCTGGGATGTACTGTTGAAATGTGATATACTTTCATCTTTTATCTAATATTTTTTGATAAACCTCAATAAATTTTTTACTGTTCACCTCTTTGGTGCCTTTTTGTACAATAATTTCTCTGTTTATTGCTGAAACTGCATCAGCGTTTAAAGACAATGCTTGCGAAATAAAATCAGTATCAACATTATCAACAAGTATTCCATTTACCTCGTCTTGAATCCATTCTTTTTTTGTAGGCAAGTTGCTGATGATGGGGATACAACCTAAATACATTGCTTCCAATAAGCTAATTGAAGCGGCATCGCTTTCGGGAATAGAAACCCAGATTTTGGCTTTGGCGTAGTTTTCGGAGTTGGCTTTGGCGTCCACCCAACCTGTAAATTCAACGTTCGACTCCATGTTGAGCGTTGTACATAACTGTTTTAGCTTTTCCGTTTCTGTACCCGTAGCAGCAACCACCAATCTCCAATCAGGGTTTTGTTGCAAAAACTTTGAAAAAGCCATAATAATCTTATCCACCCTGTACAACGGTTTGTGCAGTCTGTTGGAATAGATCATGTTTTCTTTTTGAAGGGGTAACTCTTCCACATTAATGCCAAAATTGGCAATAGCAACCTCAATTTTTTTGGATGCTAATTTTTGCATTTCACTAACTAAAACCTGTCCGTCAGCTGTAAAAGCATCACTTTGATTCAGAATATATTGCACCATTTTTTTATACAGACATCCTTTCTTGGGAACTAACAACACATCGCTGCCCCAAGCAGTAGCTACCACAGGAATAGATAACTTTGATTTTCTTAACGCTTTAATCAACAACAAACCGTAAGTTGAAATTTGTTGTATATGAATAATATCCGGTCGCTCTTTTTCTAAAATAGTTTGATATTTTTTGATTGCTCTAAAATAATTCAAAGGATTTTTTAAGGAAGAATATACGGCGTATTTGCTTTTTAACTTGTCGGCTTCAAAATCGTTTTCTCTTACGGTTATCAGCGATATTTCATCAAAGTAATCTTCAACCAAGTGAAAATAGTTGTATGTATGAATTGAATTTGATCCAATGAGAAGCAGTTTTTTCATGATTTTGAAATTTTAAGTAGCCATACAATAATCCCAACATAGAAGGCGGAGGAGAAAATACTTAAAAAAGTAAATCCCAATAATATATCACTTTTGATACCACCTAATATGATGGCAAATAAATAGAGGATGTGTCCCGACCAACTGAGCAGCAAGAATTTTTTTTGCCTGTTTACAATTAATGGAATTTGTGAAATGGGTGAAGTAATAAAACGAAAGAAAAGGTAGGGGACTAAGTATTTTCCGTAGATGCCGGCAATACGGTAGTTTTCACCCAAAAACCACGCGAACAGGTCGTCGCCCCAAAAGAAAACGATGGCGTAAAACGGCAAACTGATGCAAGCCAAAGCTATAAGTACTTTGAGCGCCAGCTTTCTTATATCTCTTGTTTGATGATAGGTTTCCGATGCTTTTTGGTAAAAAACCTGTGCAACGGCAGAACCTATGATGGCGGCAGGGGCGGAAAGCAAACGCAAAGTACGGGAATAAAGCCCCACCTGTTCTTTTAAATAATAATAGGAAAGTAAAAATATTTCACCGCTATTTTTTAGTACATCTCCAAAAGCATGGACACTGTTCACCTTCGGAAAATCTTGATACGTTACAGCCACCTCTTTCATTTCAGGGGATGAAATTGTTTTTAAGTGGCTTTTATCGCGTCGAAGAAAGGCAAAGAGCACAACGGCAACTCCGGCAAAATAACCGATAATTTGCCCAAGAACCAAACCCAATGATTTTAAGAAAGAGAGCGCAATATTACTGGTTACTAAAGTGATACTCTCAACAGATTTTGAAATAGCTACATTACGAAACCTCTTTTTTCTTGAATTCCAATAGTTAAATACTTGATACCAAGAAACCGACAGTACCGAGAGTGGCACTAAATAGAGATAGCTTGAAATATCCTCATTATGAAGTATTTTACAGATGTTAGTATTAAAAATCCAAACAATTAAAAATGATAAAACACTTACAATTAAGCTAATAATAAGGGATAAACCTAATAAGTTCATCGCTTTTCTGTCTTCTTTTGGAAGCATAATAGCCAGTTCGTAACGTGCTGTAGCAATGATAGAAAATAGATTGGCTACAGACAAATAGAGCGCTAAAACGGCAAAATCATCAGGGGTATAAATGCGTGCAAGAATCGGCTCACACAGAAAAGGGATCGCTTGTGCAATGACATTTCCGGAGAAAACCGTAAAGATGTGCTTGATGAAATCAGATTTTAGATATTTTGTAATGAATGACACTTTTCAGAACCTATTTGTTATTTTGTTGAAAAACTGCATTTTCTAAATGATAATATTGACCATAAAAAATTCCCGCAAAAATAAAAAACAATAGAGATAAGGTAGTATGTGAGAGCGGAGAGTTGGTTATACTTGTAATTAAAAATGTTATAATGACCAACAGAAACTGTTTTGCCTCCATTGACGAGCGAAATTTCTGAATAATTTCTTTTAGGGGCGCAAGAAAAAGGGCAAGAAATGCGGCAAGTCCTATTATTCCATATTGCCATGCCCAAAGAATATAGCTGTTCTCGGCATGGAGATGATGGGCATAGAAGTAATTTTTCTGCGGCGCATGCCCAAACACCGGTTTTTGAAAAAACTGTTGGGTTAATTCCTGCCAAATCTGCAATCGGATCTGCCACGATGAGGTTTCCCAAACATTGATTTGCGCTAAAGATAATAGATAATTACTATTGTTATTCGTCATATCGCCTATAAAATTGAAAGTTAAAAATAACCATGCAATACAGACAACACCTGCAATTTGTAAGATTATTTTTTTCCATGTAATTTGTGAAAAAAAATAGTTTGCACAAAAAACGATTCCAAATGTAATAAAACCTGTTCTGGATTGCGTGGCTAAAACGGCAAGAAGACCGGCAACAAAAAAAAGTATTTCTTTCTTACTCCACTTTACTTTAGGAAGATAACGAATTGAAAGCAAGATAAAAAATATCGCATTGTTGTTGGGGTTTGCCAAGGTTCCCAGCATTCTTTTGGTGGAGGGTTGGAACAAAGAATTTAGCCCAAAATGAGTTAGATGACAGTTATTTTCTCCACAATAAACAGGCATCACCACTTGATTAAAATGGGCTATATTATGAAAGTGAAACAGATTGAAAATTAACAGGATTACAAAAAGAATATCCCACGTTGCTCCAAACCATTTGGGGTTATAGGTTTCTTTAAAAAAAATAAAAACCATTAGAAACGTAATGATGCGATAGATCTCAAAATAATCGTTTATAGCGGTAGATTGCCGGTTCAGAAAAATGGCAATTAAAATGACGGGAATAATAGCCAACAGCAGTTTGGTGTAATGGATACTCCAGTTTTTATACCACTTGTTAATTAAGATGATACCCAACAGAACGGGCATAAGAAAATCTACTGCCTGAAATTTGAAAGTAAAGTAAGAAAGTGAGATGGGTGGGGCTAATAATAGTAGAATGCAAAATGTTATAGATAAAATAGTTAAAACTGATTCTTTTTGAAAGATTGAAAAACTTATTTTATCACCCATTTTTTTGCTAATTACTCATATCATTATTTTTTGGCGGCAAGAAACAGATATGTTAACCCATCTTTATGTTATACAACAACTCTTTAATATAATCTTGATGTTCGCTTGAGACTCTTAATAACGGCAATCGCAAATAATAATCCAAATGATGTTGCATGGCAAGAAATGCTTTTACTCCGGCGGGGCTTCCCTCTTTAAAACAAGCCTGAATAACATCTAAAAGTTTGTAATGGAGGGCGGCAGCGTCTTTAAAGTTTCCTTCCTGTGCGAGGTGCACCAGTTGCGCCATCTCTTTTGGGAAGGCATTGCCCACTACGGAAATCAGTCCGTTGAGACCTACAGCCATGAGGGGCAAGGTGATGGCATCGTCTCCTGAAATCACGATAAAATCTTCCGGTTTGTGCTTCATAACATACATGATTTGGTTCATGATGCCCGATGCTTCTTTAATCCCGATGATATTTTTGTGTTCTGCCAGTTTCAAAGTAGTTTCGGCTTCTAAATTGCATCCGGTGCGGCTTCCCACGTTGTACAAAATGAGTGGCAGCGGCGCATGGTAAGCCAATTCTTGATAATGCTCGTACAAACCGGCTTGCGTAGGTTTATTGTAAAAAGGCGTAACCGACAGGATAGCGCTCACCCCTGAAAAGTCGAAACTCTTAAATTTTTTGGTAATCTGCCTTGTATCAGGACCGCCCATTCCCACAACGACGGGCACACGGTTTTGGTTGGCTTGTACAATGGTGCGCACAATCTCATGTTTTTCCTCATCGGAGAGGGTAGGGGTTTCGGCGGTAGTTCCCAACGCTACTAAATAATCTACACCACTATCAATGAGGTGATTAACTAATCTTGCAAGATTAGAGAAATCCACCTCTCCGTTTTGTGAAAAAGGGGTAACCATGGCTACTCCCAAGCCTTTGTATTGATTCATAAGAAATTATCCTCCGGTTAGTTTTAATAAATAATTGTGAATAGTTTTTAACAGTTTAAGGTTATCTAAAGGAGCTTCATCTTTAATAAAAATATCGTACAGGTCTTTCGAATGATTGTTGGCGCCCACAATAAGTTTTGCATTCGAAATATTTAGGATGTAGCGCAAAGGAGGCAAGTCATTGCGGGAAAAATCTATGAGAATGTCAAAATCTTTCTTCATAAAATCAGTCAGTTGAACAAGATCGGGCTTGCCGTACCAATTCAAATGTTTTCTGGCGAAAAAGTCGGCAGACAACTGTGGCAAACAATAATAGGGCACCTCTTTTTGGTCGATATAGCCCATGAGTTGTACCGTCCGGTTGGCAGAATGAAGTTTGGAGAACAACTCATGAATCCCTTTATAGGATGCTTCATCAGTAATTTGACACAAAATACCCACAGTACGAGTCTTCTCCAAAGAGGCTATTTGTTTCTCTCTGGAGAGTTTATGATTTTTAAGGCAACGTGTTAGCAGGTATTTTTTTATGTGTTTTATCATAAAAACAACTTGTGATATGAGGGCACAAAAATAGCAGAAATCTTAAATGTTTTTTTTGAAAAGCATATTTAAGATTTCTGCTATCTTCGCCCCCAATTTTTCACCTTGTTAAAAAGTATGACAAAAATAAAAAAAATCTCCTTTTTTCTATTTATAACACTGTCTTTCAATAGTTTATGTTTTTCGCAGTCTGCCAATTCATATATAGATATTATTACGGGAAACAGCGAAAAATATGTACCATTTCAAAAAAACTTTAATCCACGTAAATATGATCCCGCTATTTTAAAAAGTTGTTTTATTACCATGATGGATGATATTAGGCATCAATTATATGGCTGTAAGGCTTTTATTAATCTTCCCATGTTAGATTCGGTGGCGCTCATGCAAGCGGAATTTCAAGCTGCAAAAGACAATCTTACTACACAAAACGAAGCCCCGTTTCAACGTACGGCGCAACGACTTAAAAAATACGGGTTTTCCACGCAGGGAAATGAAATTGTGGGGAAAGCCAAAGCCCATCAAGGAGATAATGATTATTCTTACTACGATTTGTGCTTAGAGTTAATGAAACCTTTATTGAAAACTTCTTCAGGGGTTCCTGCCATGCTATCTCCGCAATATACTATTTATGGCTTTGCCTGCGACATTGACCGAAATTTACGTTTCCTGTATATTTCATTTGTACAAGGAAATGACCTTACTAATCAGGTGTTTAACTCCATTGCTTCTAAACAAAAAGATATACCCATTTCGAAAGGCAACGCAGGACTCTCTTTTTATGAGGAAACTGTATGTAAAAAATGTGCGGAAGATCAAACTTTAGAACTGGTTTACGACATGCTGTATTGGGACGAAAACGGTGATGTTTTTCTGCAATCTGATGATGCTAAACTTGTTAAACGATTGCTGACCAAAGCCGGAAGTTTTATTGTGTTGGATTTTATTCAGAAAGAGCAATACAACTGCCGTGTGCCGCAGGTGGATCACAACAAGCCTTTTCGGGGCATCGTTTCAAAACCAATTTCCGTAGATAAGATTTTGGCTGCTAACGATTCTACGGTCAAATCAAATATGTTTCATGCCAAAATCGGCGCCATTCCACCACAAATTGAACTGAGCAAAGAGATTGATATTAATATCCTTCTGCTAAGCGATAAAAAAGTGGTTTGCAGAACATTAATCAAGAAAAAAATACAAAACCTAAAAACTTCAGATGCTCTTGCAGATTCTTTAATAGAAGCGCAAGAGTTTGAGAAAGCGCTATATCGCCTCTCGCCTATGCTCTCCGACTCCACCATCAATGAACAGGCGCTTTTTGCCATTGTGCGGTTAGCGGCACACAAAGAAAAAAACTACTTGAGTTCCATCTTCACCCAATCTGTGCAAATGGCAAACCTCAGAAACCCACAAAAACTCTGCGCGCTTCTTAAAGAGTTTTCGGTGGCGGTGTTGGATAATAAGGAGGTGAAGAAGGTGTTTTGCGAGTGCCGATGAGGAGGAATTAGGAATTAAGAATTAGGAATTAAGAATTACACCTATACACCTATACACCTTTAAACCTATACACCATCTATTAACAAACCCATACACATTAAACCATAATTTTATGAACGACATTTATTTTTGCGACGTTTGCGGGTACGAGTATAATCCCGCAGAAGGCGACCCCGATAACGGCGTTGCTCCGGGAACCTCTTTTAATGCTCTTCCCGATGACTGGACTTGCCCGCTGTGTGGCGTGGATAAAACCAATTTTTCAAAGGCGTAAAATGAAAAAGGAAATACTTTTAATACTCTCTTGTATTTTCCTTATTTCACTTCACGCGCAAGAAAACAGATTTGAAAATACCCAACCTGAAGGTCCAAAAGAAGGAAAAAGTAATTTTCATGCCGGAGTAAGGCTCGGCTGTACCGGATCACAGATTACGCAAGACGGCTTTCCTTTTCAAGGCTATAATAAGTTTGGGGGATTTGTGGGCGCTTTTGTCAATTTCCCGATCTCAAAGAATGGGAGATGGCTTATTCAACCCGAACTAAACTTTATTATGAAGGGTTGTAAGCATACTCCAAAAACCGACGAAGATGGAAATATGTACGGCGACAAATATGTCTTACAGTTGATGTATGGCGAGATCCCTGTTTTAGCAAAATGGAAAATTATTAAAGGGCTTGAATTAGAGTTTGGACCAGCTTTCGGATTTTTGTTTAAAAATACGGAAGTTGAGAAAGTAAACGGTTATACAAATATTGGTGCACCACCTTTCTTCCGTTTTGATTTCTCCGGCGCTATAGGCGTAAATTATCTCTTTTTGAACCACTTTGGGGCGAGCATTCGCTATGAGGCTTCCATCCTGCCTGTGCGCAAACCCAGAGTGCAACACTGGATGTATTTAGTAAGAGGGCAACATAACCAAACATTTTGTTTTAGTGTTTATTATCAGTTTTAAATATGGTAACATCCGTTTATCACAAAATTAATCTTGGGCTGCACATCATTGAAAAACTCCCTTCTGGCTATCATGCGTTAGAGACTCTTTTCTATCCTTGTCGGAATTTTGAAGATACACTTGAAATTCTCCCTGCTAATCAATTTTCTTTTACTTTAAAAAATGCTGATTTTAACTGTAAGACAGAAGATAATTTGTGTGTAAAAGCCTACCGCTTGTTGCAAAGCCATTTCGATTTGCCGCCGGTAGCGATTACGCTCACCAAGCAGATTCCTTCGGGGGCGGGCTTGGGCGGCGGTTCTGCCGATGCTGCCTGCACATTGAAAATGCTCAACACCCTCTTTGCTTTACAGTTGGATACACAGCAACTGCACCATTTTGCCGCACAATTGGGCAGCGACACACCCTTTTTTCTGCACAACACGCCGATGTACGCTACCGGAAGAGGAGAAATATTAATGCCCATTCCATTAGACCTGTCGTCCTACAAAATAGAGGTGGTGTGTCCCAGCATTTCCATTTCTACGGCGCAAGCCTACAGCGCCATTACGCCTCAAAAGCCGAAACAATCTCTCTTGCAAATCATCCAGTCTCCCATTGAAACATGGAAAAACATCCTCATTAATGATTTTGAGGAGATTATATTTATACAATACCCGCAATTAAGGGAAATTAAGGATGATTTATACCAACGCGGCGCTCTGTATGCGGCAATGAGCGGGAGCGGGAGTGCGGTGTTTGGGGTGTTTCCTGACAGGGTTAAATTACAGTAAATAACATGACAAATCCAACTGTGAATATGTAGTAAAATCCCTAAGATTCTGAGTAGCAAAAATGTCAAAATAAAAATGTTTTATCGCTTTATTTTTAAGGTCTATTTGATGAAAAACGTGGTGAATCAATCCGGTTTTTCCTATCCTGCGCAGACTGATTAAAGTTAAATTCCTGTCGTTTTTCAAGGCAGTCATTATTTCTTGTGAAACATAAAATTATGAAATAAAAAAAAGACCTTTGTGTTTAATTTTAGTCTTAAAATTTTTATACTATTTTCGCAGCTCAAACAAACTAAAACTTTCATTTTAGATTCTGTATGAAAAAAATTGAAATTAGTATTGTAACCACCATCATTATACTGTGTTCACTTACAGATTTGAATTTATTTGCACAGAAAAATCCTGCCGAGTTCACTGTTTTTGGAGGCGGGGGTGTATCGTTTTTTGGCTATCAGGAGCCCGTAAATAAAGTTTCTTCCATAGGATATAATTGCGATATTGGGGTGGGCTTTACCGGATTTGTAAGCCATACATGCGGATTGCATATCGGCGCCGGATTCGGTTTGCTCCAAGCTAAAGCCAAAGTGGGCGATTTCAACAATTTTACACCGGATTTGACCGATAGCAATGGTTATCCTTTTGATTTAACCTCTAATTTAATGGGCTATAGCGAAACTCATAAAACCATGTTTCTGAATTTTCCGCTGATGTTTCAGTTTCAAACCCAGCAAAAGTATGCGAGAAGTGATAACCGAATAGTTGAGTTCAAGTAATTCAATTTTTTTTACCTTTGTCGGCATTAATTATTAACCAAAATTTTATCTATGAAAACGTTTTTTTATCCTTTGCTATTCTTGATTTTAGTAGTTTTCAGCACTACTCAGGCATATTCTCAGCAGTATGCAGCAAGTCAAAAGATCACATCAGGTGATCAAGTTTCCTTAAAAGTTGCTTATTTAGAAGCGACTACTCCTTCAAAGCAGGCGATTGCCGTGGCGGAAAATTTAGAGATTATTTGGCATAAACTTGAATCCTATGCCATTGGCGAGCATGCGTATTATTCAAAACCGGCAGACAAATGTTATATTAACTGGACTTTGAATGACCAAAGGGCGGCGCAGTATGCTCAAACCACAACGCCTGTTTGGGAGTTTCCAACCACAAGCGATTTTCCTCAAGCTTTTTCCAGCAAAAATGGCTCCATGTATATTATGGCTGACGGAACGGAACTTTATGTTTTGAACCCCGAAAATGGAGAACCTGTTTGGCATAAGAGTTTTAGCGAGAGCGTTTCTTATGCTGCTGCGTTTCCTGATGGCTCAGGCTTTTACTGTAGCGTTGGCACATATCCTGATCCTTTTACAGTTTATGCTTTTCTAAAAAATTCAGAAACACCCGTTTGGAGCTTGATTGTAGATAATAATGTGGTGGGTATTAGTGTTGCGGAGGATCATTCCCAACTGATTGTGTGCCTTTCTCAGCCAGCTCAAAAGGCGCTGATTGTAAACCCAACTGATGGTGAAGTGGTGCAAGAACTCTTTTATTACAACAATTCTCCCACTCAAACACCTGCCTTTAGCGCCAATGGCGAATATTTAGCAGTAGCTGATTATAGCGGAAAAGGCACATTGTATAAGAGAATTAGTGGAAAGTATGAAAAGCAATGGCAAACCTCATTGCAGAATGCCGGTTCCACTTCTACTTGGGGGTGCGGCACCGCCATTTCGGCAGATGGCTCCACCATAGCTTTCGGTACACTGGGTTTTATACCTTCCGGATATATGGGATCTCTCTATGTGTTTAACAACTATTCTAAAGAACCGCTTTGGTCGAATCACAATTTTGGTGATGAGGTCTGTTATATTTCAATGACCGCCGATGGCAGTCTCATTGCCTGCGCTTCGTGGGGTGACCTGAACCACACCCTCCCCCAACTGCATATTTTTAGAAAAGAAAGTGCAGCGCCAATATCTACCCTAAAAACCCCCGGCTCACTCTACCTTGTAGATATTGCACCGGATGGTTCTAAAGGTGTTACTTCAGGAAAAGGAGCCCATGCCAGAGAAATGGGGTGGGGCGGAAATGCTTACTGCTTCAAGCCCGTACCCGCAACTTATGGTAGTATCAGCGGCTATGTACAATTAAAAGGTGCAGAAGATCACAGCTTTGCATTACTAACACTGGAGGATATGGAGAATTACTACGCTTTCTCTAATATTACAGGTGATTTCAATATAAAATATATCCCAGCAGGAACTTATAAATTAACCGCATCAAAGCAGGGATATTATTCAAAAACTATTGAAAATATTGTAATTACAGGAGGAAATACAACAAATATCACTATTGAGTTGGAAGCTGCCGGCGTGGCTGTGCAACATCTTTTTGCCACACAAGGCGCCTACCCAACAGTGAATCTTAATTGGCAAACTTTTGAAGGCGCTCATACCGGTTTTAATATTTACAGAAAACTGAATGAAAATGCTCCTTTTACAGAAATTTTGGCAACCACAAGCGCAACCGAAAATCATTTTGTAGATAATACCGCGCTACCAACTCTTGATTATTATTATGCAGTAACCGCAGTGCTTGGCGCCGGTTCGGAAAGCCCTTTCTCAAATACCGCCTTGGGATTCACTTCAACTTCATTCATAACTAAAGAAATTGATGTTTATAATTCTACAACTGTTCCGGTGATTGATGGCGTAATTTCTTCCGGAGAATGGGATGATGCATTTGTTTTTGATGCCTCCGATTTTATGGGTAGCGATGGTACATTTCAACCCGTGGGCAGCGTAACCCTATACATGAAAGCTATTCCCAGCATTTCAGAATATAAAGACTTGTATGTTGCAGTAATTAATAAAAACGACACACAACTTAGTGCCGGCGACCGAACCGCTTTGTATATTGATGATAATAACAACGGTACGTATGAAGACCCCGGAAATGACTCTGAAGGAAATTACTGGATCAATTATGGACCTGCAGGTAATTACAGTATGCAATATCGCCCCATCTACAATACCGGAGGTGTGGGGAGTGTGTATGATATGACCCCCAAGGTTGCTGCTTCCGATGCAACAGGTTTTGTGGTGGCAGAGTTTAAGATTTCGCTTACTATGGGCGAGTTCCCTATTGTTCCCGGACCAAACAACAAAAGCAAAGCTTATATTTACGTAAGAGACGGCGCTTATGGCAATCAAGACGGACAATGGCCCTTTGATAACCCCGAAACTTTTGTCCCGATTGGATATGGTACGATGAATTTCTTTGTAACCAACGACATACCTCCTGCACCCACAAACTTACGTTACACACCCTATTATTTCAATTCTCCCGAATTTGTTGCCATAACTTGGGATTTTCCTCAAATTAATGATTTGGGGCATTTCAATATTACGATTACCAATATGAAGACCAATGAGGTTGAAAAATTTGAAGTAACAGGCACGCAACTTATTTTCAATGTAGAAAACCTGACACAATATCACGTAATCGTTACCACAGTAGATCAAGCCGGTCAAGAATCTGACCCTTCAGAAATATTGGAAATTAATACAAACTTTGCCGCTATTAAAGTTGAAGATAAGACTTTTATTAAAATTTACCCCAACCCAGCACATGATATTTTATACATTGAAACAGGGACTACTGAAAATTTACAGGTTGAGTTTTTTGATATTCAGGGCAGAAAAATATCACACTTTCCATTCCTCACCTCTCATTCCTCACCTCTCACCTCTATTAATATCTCCCATCTAAATAACGGTATCTATTTTGTGCGGATTGCAACGGAGCATGGGGTGGTGGTGAAGAAGGCGGTAAAATATTAATAATTTTACCAAAAATAATTATTTTTCAATCTGAAAAGGATAACGTAGTAGTAAAATAGTAAGATGTAATATTTGTTACAGTTAGACAATCCATATTATTATACAATACAAACAACTCGGATGAAAAAACCGATGATTTGAAATCGGTCTTTTAGTGCGACAGCAACCGAGCCATTATCTTGCTTGAAAAATATTTTGCTATTTTCGCGACGGTGTTTTGCGTTGAAAATGTGTAAAGAAATAGCCGCTTCAAGAAGCCGCTGAACGTTGTGCGCCAGTTTTTTCAGCGAAACAAAAATAGTAAAAAATAAAAGATCTCTGTGCACAATGAGGGTAAAGGTTGCTCAACCCCATATTTCTAATATAAGAAAATTCCTGCTTTTACTCTGCTTTCTGCATATCATCTGTGGCATCTTTCCTCAAAACAATTTTGCAGGTTTTTGGCTTCCTCAATTTTTAAAAGACTATAATTGTAAAGAATTGGAAGATCTCGGTCTGCAAATCCCTTGCGATTCTTTGTATAATTCGGCTACACCTTCGCTCTTTAATGGCATTGTGCAGTTTAACCATAATTTGGGTACAGGCGCTCTCATTTCTAAAGAGGGGCTCATATTAACAAGTTATCCAACTGCATATCCCTACATTACACTGCATTCTTCGCCTGAATGTAACTTGATTCGCACCGGTTTTTGGGCAAAAACAAAGGAGGAGGAATTACACTGCCCCGGACTCTCTGTACGTTTTTTTATACAAATGGAAGATGTTACTTCGCTTATAATCAACAGCATTCCAAAAAATACTTCTCCCAGTATGCAAGCAGTTTGGATTCAAAATAGAATTAACGAACTCACACAAATCTATTCCAACAATGGGCAATATGTGGTAGAAGTAAAACCTTTTTACAAAGGAAACAATTACTATATGTTTATTTATGAAGAATATACAGACATCCGTTTAGTAGGTGTGCCGCCTATAAGTATTGGAAAATTTGGCGGCGAAACCGACAATTGGGTCTGGCCCCGTCATAGTGGAAATTTTTCGTTATTAAGAATTTATGCCAACAAAGGGGGAAACCCTGCCGAGTATGACACTACCAATGTTCCGCTTCATTCCAAATATAGTTTTACTATTTCATTATCAGGCATTATTAAAGATGATTTGACTATGGTGTTAGGATTTCCCATCTCCACTAATCGTTTTATGACCTCTTATGAAATTGTCAATTTGCTCACCAAATCAAACTCTGCTTTTTTGGAGGCTTGCGATGCCATTTTGCCCATTATTCAGGGTGCAATTTACGACAATGAGAATATTCGGCTTAAATACGGAGACTGGTTTTTGGGGTTGGCAAACAACTGGAAGCAAAAAAAAGGAGAGAACTATAGTTTACAGAAATTTAACGCCATCCAACGAAGGGAAGCCAGAGAAAACAGGGTGAGAAAATGGATTGCCGGTGACTCCATCCGCATGATTGATTTTATGAATCTTTTTGAAGACATTGAAAAAATCTGCGTCAGTTTAGAACCGCTTGCCGAACAATATTTTTGGTTTTCCAACATCACGTTGCTTTCCTCAAAAATGCTGATGATGCCTTTTCAATTACGGGGAATAAAACCTGAAAGAGGAGTACGTTTTTCTGCCCAAACAAAAGAGATTTTGATGCAGAACTACAAAAAGTTAATGTCAAACATAGATTTAGAAACAGAATTAAAAATCATTAAGGCATCATATTGGAATTGGCAAAAAATAGCAGAGCCTCTGCGCCCCTCCTTAGATGCCTATATTGCAAAATATTATGGCGGAAATGTTACCAATTTTCAACATGCTATTGTGTATCATTCTATTTTTACAAATGAAAAGTTGTTTAAAAAATATCTTAAAAATACCTCTATCAGCAGTTTTGAGAGGGATCCACTGGTGCGCTATTACTATTTAAACATGGAGTTTTTAGCCAAAGGGGAGCAGCAACTCATGGCGTATCAGGAGGCGCTGGAGCCGTTGCAAAAAAAGTATTTGCTGGCGCTACGAGAGTTGCGATACGAGAGCGACCGCTTTATGTATCCCGATGCCAACGGAACGCCACGTCTTTCTTATGGCAGAGTGTCTGACTATTCACCCTCTGACGGCGTAATTTATAATTTTTCAACAACTTCTGCCGGTATTATACAAAAGGAGATTTCTGGGCATCCCGAATTTTCTATCCCCGAAAAACTGAAAAATCTGCTTGTTGAAGGCGATTTTGGTGTGTATAGCACCGATTTAAACCTCCCTATCTGTTTCATTACCAATAACGACATCGCCGGTGGCAATTCCGGTTCTCCCGTATTAAACACTAAAGGCGAACTTATCGGCTGTGTATTCGACGGCAACTGGGAAGCCCTCACAAACAACATCATCTATCACTCTGATCAACAACGCGCTATTGCCGTTGACATTCGATATGTTTTGTTCATCATTGATAAATTCGCCAACGCAGATACAATCTTAAAAGAGATAAAATCCTCCCATTAATCACTAATCCACTACCAGCATGTTACACAAAATCTTACAACAATATTGGGGGTACGACCAATTTCGACCGCTGCAGGAGGATATTGTCCGGTCGGTGTTGCAGGGGCATGATACGCTGGCGCTGTTGCCTACCGGTGGCGGAAAGTCCATCTGTTTTCAAGTGCCGGCTTTGGCAATGGAAGGGGTGTGTTTGGTGATTTCGCCGCTCATTGCGCTAATGAAAGATCAGGTGGAAAATCTTAAAAAACGCGGCATCAAGGCGGAAGCGATTTTTTCGGGAATGAGTAATCGCGAAATTGACAGGATATTAGGTAATTGCATTCACGATACTGATTCCAAGTTTCTCTATGTTTCTCCCGAACGGTTGAAAACGGATACGTTTCGGGTGAATTTGCAGCAGATGAAAATCGCGCTGCTGGCGGTGGATGAAGCGCACTGTATTTCGCAGTGGGGCTACGATTTTAGACCGCCCTATTTAGAAATTGCGGAAATAAGAAAGTTTTTCCCGAATGTGCCGGTGCTGGCGCTCACCGCCACGGCAACGCCCGAAGTGGTGAGCGATATTCAGGAAAAACTGCGGTTTCGAAAGAAGAATCTTTTTCAGAAAAGTTTTAAACGCGAAAACCTGACCTATTTTGTGATGTACGAAGAGAACAAAATGGGGCGCTTGCTGAGGCTCATTGAGAAAAATCCGGGTACCGGCATAGTGTATGTGCGCAACAGACGACGCACCAAAGAAATAGCAGAATATCTACAACATTTTAACATTGCTGCTGATTTCTATCATGCAGGCTTAGATAGCATTACTCGCGATAAAAAACAATCGGCATGGATGAGCGGCGCCACGCAGGTGATCGTTTCTACCAACGCTTTCGGGATGGGCATCGACAAGCCCGATGTTCGCTGGGTGGTACATCTTGATATTCCCGACACGCTGGAAGCGTATTTTCAGGAAGCGGGTAGGGGAGGGCGCGACCTCAAACCCTCCATTGCCGTTATGCTGTACGATAATAATGATATTAAAGAGTTAAAAACCAGCTTCCAACTTTCATTTCCGCCCATTGCAACGATAAAAAATATCTACAAAAGTTTGTGTGAACATTACCAAATTCCAATAGGAGAAGGAGAAAACCGCATTTTACCTTTTGACCCTGATGAATTGTGTAAGAAGTTAAAATTGAAACCGATAGAGTTGATTAATGCATTGTCGTTTTTGGAAAAAACAGGCGTATTAATGCTTTCGGAAGATGTGAAAAAACAATCTGCTTTGCATTTTATTGCCGATGCGGAAATTTTACAACAATATTACCAGAAAAATATTGATAAAGAAGAGTTTGTGAAGCTATTGCTACGCTCTTATGGAGGGCTTTTTTCAAACTATATAAAAATTAATGAAGAAGAGATTGCGCGCCGGGCTGAAATGCAAGTAGTTGAAGTAGAAAATCTTTTAACGGATTTATCTAAAAAAAACATTTTACACTATTCGAAACGCAACGCCAAACCTCATATCATTTTTTTACAAGACAGGGTGTCGGAAAACTATCTTTACTTTAAGGATGAGGTTTATAAAAAACGTAAAGAGGTGGCTCAAAAGCGGTTGGATTCTGTCTTACATTTTGTTGAAAACACACAAACTTGCCGCAGTTGCTTGCTGTTAGCCTACTTTGGAGAAACGAAGAGCGCCCCGTGCGGCAACTGCGACGTGTGCCGCCAAACTGCTTCTCTTGAAATGAAACGCAAAGAGCAAGAGATGATTAAAAAAGAGATTATGCTGTATAAAGATCTTTCGCACAAGGATATTATTTATAAAGTGTCGGAACAGTTTCCTGAGAAGAAGGTGATAGAGGTGTTGCGGCGGTTTTTGGATGAGAGATAATCAATACACTTTCAAGTGCGCATCATTGACCACCATACTCTTTCCTAACTGTTTGATTACTGCAACGCCTTGTTGAATAGACGCTTTTTCGGTTTCTTTAGTGATATGAAATGCCGCCAACCCAAGGTATAAGTTGTAATTTGCATATTCAGGAAACAGTTGTTTGAAAACCGGAACTTTATTAATCAGATTTTCAACATCTTCCTTACGAGCTTTGTATTTAATTTCAATAATGGCTGCGGAGGTACAATTATATAATACTAAGTCGTACTCTCCCTGAAGATTCAGTTGTTTATCCTTTTTTGTAAGATTGGGAAGATGTCCATTAAAGATTTGGCCTGCAAAGGACATAGACTTAGCAAAACTATTCACAAAATAAGCCTCAGCCACTTCTCCGTTGGAATTGGAAATACCGCCAAGTTCCTTGTGCATGGCTTTAATGGAAGCCTCAAATTTTTTCTTGTCTTCAGCGCTTTTTCTCGCCGAGTCTTCCAAAGATTCTTTCATAAATCTCGTAAAATCATTCATTGATTTTATAAACTCCGCCCATCGTTGTTCTTCCTCTGTAACTCTTTTCGGAATCCGTTTATGAACATTTTCAGTAGTAGCACTTGTTGTGTTTTTTTTATTTCTCATAAATAATAAAGATTACGTTAATAATTAACGCTGCGAAAATATAAAAGTTTTGATTCAAACATCCATTTCAGATGAATTATTTTTCTAAAAATCAATATGTTAAAAAAATCAATAAAGATAAAAATGATGCATGTTTTTAGAACAATTGTACAAAAGTTTGTTTTTTTTGCCAAAACTTCGGTTTTTTTCTTTTAAATTTTGGTTTCTGTATAAAGCAAAGATTTAGTTTTACCTCATTTTTTGTAGCCATATTTCCTAATAAAAATTCCTCCTCATTTTTTTCTTTCCGCGACCATTTTTCGTAAAAAATCCGAATAAACCTGTTCAATTGGCGCCAGTGGTGTAGTAAAAACCCCTTAAAACCCTCCGTTAATCAACAGAAGCGCTTTCTGGATAAAAAATTATTTCCCAATGGATCAATACTATAAAAGAAAAGTTGAACAAAAAGTTCACAATAATATTTTCGTATGATAAAAATTATATTTTTGCCGTCCCATTCAGTTGAGGTATTACGGGAGTAAAAA
>JGI24696J40584_12961589_pt1 | contig 22704 bp, 17 predicted proteins | sample TergutCo191P4_FD_40584 | JGI IMG/M metagenome (IMG submission 40584)
AATTGAACCTTTCGACTCCCAATAACCTGTACCTGGCTTGCCAATGATTGCGCCATGTTCATAGAACTGCCACCAGCCACCATCGCTCGTTTTCACCTCTGGTCCTGTTGGATATCCCATAATACCATCTTGGTATCCCAACTCGCCCCAGCGCTTTCTAATTGAACCCTTCGACTCCCAATAACCTGTACCTGGCTTGCCAATGATTGCGCCGTGTTCATAGAACTGCCACCAGCCACCATCGCTCGTTTTCACCTCTGGTCCTGTTGGATATCCCATAATACCATCTTGATATCCCAACTCGCTCCAGCGCTTTCTAATTGAACCCTTCGACTCCCACGCACCAGTATGTTTGTTCCAAATAATTACGCCATAGCTAAATTCTTGCCAGCACGTATCGGAATCAGGGCAGTATTGCACGTCGAGCGGGCTGCCCAGCGTATCCTTAATCTGATCATATCGATCGGCGATTGGGCCTGTTACGAGACCCATAGTACTCCCAAACCAATCCCCAAACAATCTCCAAAAGTTCCGATTCCCGTAGGCGGAGCAGCTGTCGCCGGTGCCGTATAAGTTCTCTAGGGCTTTTTGATTTGGCACATACGGGGTGTAAATGTATAGGCCGGCGGTAGCTTGATTTTCGATATAAACGTTCAAACCGCCGCAGGACGCGTTCGGGTTGTACTGGATATAATTATTTCGTCCAGCGCGATAGTTGTAGTTGTTGGGATTGGCGCGGTAAACTTTGTATTGCCAGGCGGCGCGGAAAACTTGGTTAAAGAAACCATAATATTGCGCATCGCACGGCGCGGTATCGGGACAACCATACCCAGTAGCGCTGCGGTATTGGATCTCGAAGGGCCAATCGTCGGTGACCAAACTTTGTTCTTTTTGTAATAAGACGAGCAGTACCTGCGGATTGACGCCGCAGGCCTGGGAAACGGAATAAATGATCTGAGCGGCAGATTGGTCGGTGGCGGCCGGCAAGAGATCGCAATAGTTACTGGCCACTTTTTCGGGGGTGTCTTGACGATAATCTTTCAAGCAAATATAGGGTGGGGGATAACCACGCTCGGTCCCACTCTGCGCACGAGTTTTAGTGCCGCTATAGATTTTGGCGCCCAAAGTGTCGCAAACGGGCACTTTTTGGTTCAAGAAATCCTGAATTTGCTGAGCATTCATGGCATCTTTGTTGTAAAATACAACGTCGTCAATAATCCGCCCGGGCCGAAAGTCCGAACCGCCCGCTGCCGTCGAGGTTGGGGATGTGGGGTGAAAACTAGCGAGCGATACCGCTGTTATTACAGCGAACATTACGCCGACTAAACCGACGCCCAGCGAGCAACGAGATTTGTGGTGGATTCTCATGATTTTATTTTAGCACAATCGTTTTGGTTTGGGAATACCCCCGCACTTGGTTTTATAGTACAATAGTAACATGGATGATAATCCTTTGGTTTCGATAATAATCCCAGCTTATAATGTAGAAGCGCACTTAGATGAGTGTCTACAATCCGTGACGCGCCAGAGTTATCGCGATATCGAGATCGTCCTGGTAGATGACGGTTCGACAGATAACTCGGGTGGGATATGTGATGAGTGGGCGAAAAAAGATAAGCGAATCAAAGTCATTCATAAAAAAAACGAAGGATTAAATTATGCTCGTCGCGATGGGTTTAATGAGTCAACTGGCGACTGGATTTGCTTTATTGATAGTGATGATTTCGTTGATATAAACTATGTGAAAATCCTGTTAGGGATCGCAATGGACACTGGAGTTGATTTAGTGATGTGCGGCCTGAGCTGGTTTTATACTAATGATGATATCAAAAAAGATAAGAGTAACGATTCTGGAGAAGTTTTTGTAGAAAAAAATCACCATGGGGTCATCGAAAAATCGATTAGTGGTTGGGGTAAAGCGTTGATGATGGTGGCGCATAGTAAGATTATCAATCGTAAACTTTTCAAAAATTTCGATTGGGAATTTTCGAATTATCGTATCAACGAAGATGAATTCCAGTCTGCGCAATGGTATCGAGCTGTCAAAAACGGCGCTGCTTTCACTGATCAGACTTTATATTTTTATCGACAAGGTAATAAAAACTCTTTGCGCTTAACCGATTACTCAAACAGTTTCAACGGTAAAAAAATCAATAAGTTTGATCTGATTAGTGATATGCTTACGAAACGACGTGCAATTTTTGGGGAAAAGTACGATGATTTACTATTGCATCAAATGGCAGTTTATTTTTTTGGAGTTTTTAACGATTATATTACTAGGGGTAAACTGACGAATGCTGATATTATTTCAATTCAAGAAAAGATTTTACCACTTACGGACAAAGTTCTTGCTACTGAATTAGACGGCAGCATCAAACGAGCATTTACGGCTCTGCGAGAAAACGGCTTCGTGGGGTACGCTTCATTGGTTATTAATGATTTACATTCTCAGATGAATAAAAAAGACGAGCTGATAGAGTTCCAGGCGAAACGAATTGCTGAAGTTGAGGGGGAATTGTCGAAAACTGTAAAATCAAGGTTTCGGAAGATGACGAAGCCGCTAAGAGGGGCAAAAAAGCTACTCGGGAAGTAAATGTTATATGACCGCAAAGAGCAAATCAGTAGATAATAAACCCGATCGGATAATTTATTTTGATATCCTGAATGTTTTTGCAATCATTTGTGTGGTATTTCTACATCATAACGGTATTGTGCATGGTTTTGCTCCGACAGGGGCGTGGGCGGGGGCTTTGGCGGTTGAGGTTTTAGCGTTTTTCGCAGTACCCATATTTTTGATGCTCACGGGAGCGACTTTGATGGAGTATCGCAAAAGGTATGACACTAAAACTTTTTTCAAAAAACGATTAATGAGAATTTTCATTCCGTTCATCTTTTGGATGCTGTTTTATTTCGTTTGGCACTTGCTTCTAGGTGATTATGAAGGTCAAATTGGTTTTCATTGGTTCTATGAAATGTTTATGTTCACTAAAATGAATGGTGTGTTTTGGTTTTTCCCCATGATAATCGCAATTTATTTAGCGTTACCAGTACTATCATTATTAACTGAGCCAAAACATCGTAAGGGGTTATGGTATTTGGCGGGGGTTGGATTTCTTACCTATTCACTTTTGCCGCCACTACTTGATTTGTTCGGTTTGAAATTTAATACATCCTATGCTTTGCCGCTGACTGGTGCTGGTTTTATTATTTTTCCCATAATAGGTTATCTGCTTTCGACTGCCAAAAAAATTCCGACCAAGTGGTTCGTGGGAATTATCATTGCCGCGGTCGGGTGTTTGATTTTGAGATATTGTTATACATATTTCATGTCGTATGCTGATGGTGTGACCAATAGGACCTTATTTAGCTATACTGCCTTTACTGGTGTCGTGCCGGCCGTGGCAATATTCCTGATTACTAAAAAAATTAATTTCAATAAAATTATCAGCGATAAAATAGCAAAAGTCATCACGCGAATTTCCTCCGCTAGCTTTGGCGTATACTTGTTACATGTTTTCATAATGCATTATGAACAGGGAGTTACTCACCTGGGCAACGATAGATTGCTCTGGCGCCTGATAGTGCCATTTATGACATATATAATTTGCGTGACGGTTGTGCTATTGGTCAAGAAAATTCCTATACTACGAAACATATTCCCGTAAGTTTGTGATAAAATTGTATAAGTATGTCTAATGTCTCGAGCAAGAGGATTTATTTTCTTGACTATGCGAGGGCTTTCGCCGTTCTGCTCGTTGTGCTTTGTCATGTCGCAGAAAGGGCTTTTGATGTAGGACAGTCTCATTGGTTTATCTATACATTCATACATAATTTCGGCAGGCTGGGTGTTCCGCTTTTTCTAATGATAAGTGGTGCGTTGCAATTGCGCAAGTCAGTTACGCCAGGTGAATTTTACAAGAAATCTCTTTTGCCCCTACTGCTCGTTTCTGAAATATGGATAATAGTGAACTATGTAGTTAGCTTGCTCTATACAGGAGGTGGATTCTCTATTCAGGAACTACTGGGTCAGGTGTTTTTCTTGGACTCACTAAAATTACCGCACATGTGGTTCATTCCAGAAATAATCATTCTGTATCTAGTGGTGCCGTTCATAGCATTAGTCGTGAAGCAGTTTTCGTTACGTAATATGCTGATTCCGTTGGGGATAATGTACGCTACTTGTTTTGTGATGCCCACTGTTTTTCACGAGCTAAGTATAACAAATGAGAACCCTCTACTGCAGGCTCCAATTTTGGGTGGCATGACTGGGTTTTATCTGATAGTTGGATATTACTTATCACATTCAAAGATTGTTCATAAGATTAAAACGAGCGCGATTGCGTTGGCGCTGGCAACTTTTGTGTTGCTGAATTTTGCTATACAATGTTTGATTCATTACAAACAACAGTCAATTTACCCGCTTGATTGGTATACGAATCCATTTCTCATTATTATCGCCGGGCTAATTTTGGTATTGATGAAGAAAATTCTTGATCGTGAAACTAGGATATATCCAATTATGCGATATGTTTCGTCGGCTGCCTTTGGGATATTCTTTCTGCATTATTTTATCATTCGAATTTTGGGAAATTATATAAGTTGGTTCGGCAGACCAATTTGGTTTCTCGTCGCGTTGATTTCATCGTTTGTGGTAAGTTTTGGCGCAGTTATCATAGTGAGCAAAATAAACCGACGCTTAGCGTTTAGACTGTTTCTATATAAGACCTAGCTATAGCTAGTAATTTTACGAATAACACGTTTGATAATCGGGGGTGTGATTTTACGAAGCCTATCTTTGGTCTTGCTGGTCCTCTTAATGAGGTTCAGGGTGTCTCGCTTGATATGTGGGGAAGCTTGGTCGAGTGCGGCTTGGTGGGTTGCGATAAAATCAAGAGCTTCTTTGCGCATTTTAGTGAAATCTTTCCCGCGTAGATTATCACGCGCAAAAGCGTAGTATTGAATAAAACGATGCCAAAAGAAATCGATATATTTATCAAAGAGTTGGTTTTTTTGCAAAAAAGCGTAGGTTTTATCGGCAATTTTCATGTAATCCGCAGCCTGTCCTCCTTTTTTACTAAAAGATTGACTCATGATACTTTCATCATGCCGAACATAATTATAGAGTTTTTCGTCGAGGTAAAAAATAGTTTTTGAGACGGTGAAATATTGATCGCAGAAAAAGGCGTCTTCAAACAACAGGCCCTCTGGATAAGAAATATGATATTTGTCGATGATACTTTTCTTAAAAATTTTGTTTGGTATTGAAACATCAGTGTGAATAATCTTATTCCAATCAATGATTTGTTTACCCTTAAACTTTAGCTTGACGTATTCATCAGTACCCCTACCTAATGAGTTCTTATTAGTGTGGATTACTTTCATGGCGCAAATGACGCAATCGACCTTTTCATCGACGATCGTGCGATACATTCTTTGACACATGTTTGGTTCAAAGAAATCATCACTATCACAGGCCATAATATATTGACCGCGGGAGTTTTTCAGCCCAATATTACGAGCTATAGCGACACCACGATTTTTGCCAGTATGAATTTTTAAACGAGGATCGTTTTTTTGAAGACGCTTAGCGATCTGTAGAGAAGAGTCGGTCGAGCCATCGTCAACAAAAACCACTTCAATTTCTGACATGGTTTGGTGGAGCAGACTTTTCAGGCATTTCTCAATATATTGTTCGCGATTATAACAAGGTACGATGATACTAATGAGAGGTTTTTTCATGTTTCAAATTGTATCACAAGATGTTAGAATATATAAGACATGAAGCGAGAGAATAAAATCAAAGTTTCGGTTTTGGTGCCGATTTATAATGTAAAGAGTTATTTGCGTGAATGCTTGGATAGCTTGGCGGGCCAAACTCTTAGAGAAATTGAAATTATTTGTATTAATGACGGGTCAACGGACGGCTCGAAAGACATTATCAAGGAATATGTTAAAAAAGACAGTCGGTTTGTCCTGCTGGACAAAAAGAATTCGGGCTATGGCGATTCAATGAACCGTGGGTTAAAGAAAGCTCGCGGGCAGTTCGTCGGCATCGTGGAAAGTGATGATTTTGTTCGACCAGAAATGTTTGGGGAACTCTATGAATTTGCCAAAAAGAAGCGAGCGCAGGTTGTTAAAAGTAACTGGTATAAATATTGGACAGATACCCACACAACTGTTCGCGTGGTGGCGACTGACGAAAAAAATTACAATAAAGTCGTTAAGCCGAGCGATGGTGAATTCGGAATCTTTTATCAAATTCCTTCGATTTGGTCGGCGATCTATGAGCGCGAATTTTTACTAAACAACAAAATAAATTTCGTACCATCACCGGGAGCGTCGTATCAAGATACCGGCTTCGCCTATAAGGTTTGGGTGATGGCGGAAAAAGTCTCTTTTATTAATAAAGCATATTTATATTATCGCCAAGACAACGCCAATAGTTCAATGAACAACATCGCCAAGAAAGCTCCGGCGCTGTTTAGTGAGTTCGATACAATTTATACTTATCTCGAGAAACGTGGTAAAGATGAATTAATCTCACTTCTCAAAGAGCGCGAATTTGTTTCTGATCACAACTTCTTGATTCATATGCGAAGTGTCGGATTCAAAGAATATCAAAAGAAAATGAACCAACGTTTTGCTGGCGTAAAGATACCAAGAGAATATTTCGAGAATCAGAAGTTCTTTTTTAAGTACAGATTGTTTACCAAGCACGCACATTTTACGTATTTTTATCTTAGGATTTTTCGTCCGACACTCGGTTTGGTGATTCGTACTTTGCGTAAAGTAAAACGAGAAAAAGAAGTTCGGTCGCTACTTAATGTCGCGGGGGATGATTGGCTGAATGAATTTGTTCTAGCACCAGAAAACAATAAAACTAAACATAGTGATAAAATTTCGATCATCGTACCAGTTTATAACAACGCAGAATTCCTGCCGAGGTGTCTAGATTCGCTAATAAAACAATCACATAAAAATTTGGAAATAGTAATAGTGGACGCTGGTTCGACCGATGGGTCGACGGACATTCTTCGAAAGTATGTTTCAAAAGATAAACGTATAAAACTCATATCACAAAAAAACTCAAATATAGCGGAGGTTCGTAACGTTGGACTCAAAAGTGCTAGTGCTGATTATATTATGTGGTGCAACAGCACCGACTATTATCAACCAAAAATGTGCGAAAATATGCTCGGATGTCTGCTGAATTCTGGTTGTGACATGGTGGAGTGTGGAACGAATGTATTTTTCTCTGAAGAAACAAAAAACCCCGATCGAAGTGTCGAAAAATATTTGGAATTGAAATTCAGGGGTCGACAAACTGTTGGTAATTATTTGTTTATCGAAACAAACGCGGCCCTGACGAACAAGATTTATCGCAAAAAAAATATCCAAGAAAACAAAATTATTTTTCCGAAAGGCAAATTTTTCGAGGGTGCCTACTTTAACGATGTTTACTTGATGAATTCCGGGTCAGTTTATTATCTATCAGAAAAACTTTATAATTATTATCACCACGATCGAGGCGCGGCGGGCATTGATATCACTCAAATGTTGTTTGAATATCTTCAGAAAAATAAACTATACGATAAATGGCAAGAAGCGTACTGGGAAAAGTTTTGCCGATACAATAGTTTTGCGCTTAATAACGTTTTTGGTAGGGATCGTATTAAAATGCGCCGACAAGTTAGAGAATTTTTGAAAAAACATCACACTGAAATTGCTCAGCTTGGGCGGTCGCAAAAGGTTCAGTTGAGAAAAATCATTTTCTTTACCTATGGACCGATATCGCTTATGAAAAAACTAGTTAAAAGGTAAAAATTTACCTTAGCACAACCGTTTTAATTTCAGAAGCCCCCGCGGCGGTGGGTGATGTATATTTTACAACCATTTGCCATTCGCCCTTGACGGGGAAATCTCGAATGGGAATGTCTATAGGTGTACAATCGGTACCCGTGCCGGTGAAAATAGCTGTGCTAGTTCGGGTCAGGGTCAGGCCGTTTTGATTAGTGAAAACAAACTCACACCAACCAGTTTCCTCTGTTATGTTATAAACGCCGGCGCGCACTTCAAACATGTCGCCATCTTGGTCGGCGTACACGATAGTGATTTGGGCGACTTTTTTACCGTCCTCGTCGGTTTTCGTGGGCGATTCCTCTTCGAACTTTTTATCATCATCGTTGGTGTTCTCGCCCGGTGTATCGTTGCCTTGGTCGCCGTGTTGGTTCGTTTGATCGTTAGAGCGATCGAAAAAACCATTCTCCCGAAGGCACCAACAAGTCGCGCCAGCGATCAAAACAAAGGTCACCACCAGCAGCGCAACCAGGGCCGGTTTCGGCATAGTTTTCTTTTTTTGAATTTTCATATCAGATCCTTTCCATTTATGATTATAACACGAATTCACGAAGCGCGCTATAGAACCGACTTGATAGCGCTGGATAGGGGCGTGACTGTTTTGATGAATCGATAAAAAAGATTCGGATGTTTGATGAGTCGAAGAATCAATTTCACAATTAGTTGACGTTTTTTACTGAGATATTTAAATTCCGCGGGTCGTTCCAACTTTTCATGTTCGCAGGCATGGATAATACGACGCTTCTTTTCCTCTTTGTTCAAGTTCGATTTTGAAACAAGTTTAGCATAACTCAAAAACCACCTAGTCTGCACCCAGGTCGCCAGGCAATGTGCCGCAGGATCATCGGACAATTTCGCGAATTTCCACAAAAATCGCGTGTTTTCTTGGCGGTATTTATGATTCAGCGCTGATTCGGAAAAAACACTGGTCGCAGTATCACAATGATAAATATAGAGCGCTTGGTTCATCACTTCGATCCTTTTTGCATATCTCAGATATTCGAGATTGAAAGCCAAATCTTCACCAAATCGCAAATCAAGACGATATTTTAGGTGGTTATCCACGATGATGCTGCGTCGCGTAATTCGATTGCATGGATTATAGATGACACTACCTTCTTTGCCCATGGAATCCAGCGCGAACAACACAACGTTTTGTTTGGCAGTATCCACCGAGCGCGACTCGATGTTTGGCGTATGAGTTTTTCCGCTTAGAAAAATTTCTTTGATAACACAAGTTACTAAATCTGCGTTAGTTGATCGTTGTTTCTCCATCATTAGTGGTATCATATCCGATTCAATATCATCATCCGAATCTAATAACAAGACGAATTCACCCTTCGCCGAATCGAGACCAGTATTGCGCGCCGCGCTCGGCCCTCCGTTTTTTTGCGTTATAACTCTGACCCGAGCGTCCTGTTTGGCGATCTGATGCAGAACAGATAAAGTATCATCAGTCGAACCATCATCCACCAACACCAATTCCAAATCGCGCATCGGCTGTTTTAGCACGCGGTTGGTAATTCTACTCACTACATCACCCGTGTTATATACAGGAATAATAACGCTGAGCAAGGGTTTTTTCATACAAAATTATTGTACCATATCGAGGCGGTCGTTACGTGTTACAATAGTTACGGACAAAGGAGGAAAATGTCACAAATTTTAGTTTTAGGCGGCGCCGGCTATATCGGATCGCACATGGTTGACAAATTAATCACAGATGGTTATGACGTGATCGTGGTTGACAATCTGGTGAACGGGCATCGAGCGTCGGTGCCGGCCGATGTGCCTTTTTATGAAATAAATATTGGTGACAAAACTGCGCTCGATAAAATATTCGTCGAAAATCAAATTGACGCTGTGGTGCATTTTGCGGCGTTTATCGAAGTGGCTGAAAGCATGGCCGATCCGATGAAATATTTCAGTAACAATACGACCAACATGACCGCGCTTCTCGAAATAATGCGCGACCACGACGTTAAAAAAATCGTCTTTTCGTCATCAGCGGCGGTGTATGGTGTACCAGAACGAATTCCAATTAAGGAAAACGATCCTAAAAACCCAATTAATCCCTATGGTTTATCAAAACTACAAATGGAACAACAAATGCACTGGGCGGACGTGGCGTATGGTATTAAGGGTGTGGCGTTTCGATACTTTAACGTGGCTGGTGCGAAAGCGGACGGTTCGATCGGCGAGGATCATCATCCTGAAACGCACCTCATCCCAATTGTGCTCCAGGCCGCCGCTGGTCAGCGCGAAATGGTCGAGATGTTCGGCGATGATTACAACACACCGGATGGTTTTAACGTGCGTGATTATGTGCACGTGTTGGACGTGGTTGACGCGCATGTTTTAGCACTGGATTATTTGGCGGAAAAGAACCAGTCGAATACCTTTAACCTCGGTTCGGCGACTGGTTTTTCGGTTAAACAAATCGTCGAAGCAGCTCGCGAAGTCACCGGCATCAACATCAAAGCAAAAGTCAGTCCGCGTCGACCGGGAGACCCGGATACTTTGATCGCCGACGCCTTGGCCGCGCGCGAAATCTTGGGCTGGCGACCAAAATATGACAATATCCACGAAATTATCAAAACAGCTTGGGCGTGGAAGCAGAAGAATCCAAACGGATACGAAAAGTAGAACTTTTATGAAATCAACCACACCACCAGATTTATCCAATCTCAAAATCGCCCTGGTTTGTGATTGGTTGACCGAAGTGGGTGGTGCTGAAAAAGTTCTACTGGCGGTCCATGAAATGTTTCCCGCTGCGCCGATTTACACTTCGCAGTTTCGCGCGAAATCTACGTTCGGTGAGTTTAGGGATGTCGACATTCGCACTGGCTGGTTGAATATTTTTCCGCGCGCACTTCGTAAATTCATATCGCCGCTGCGTTACTTTTATTTTTCTCATCTGGATCTCAGCGATTACGATTTGGTTATTTCAATTTGTAATGCCGAAGCGAAAAATATTAAAACCAGTACGGCGACACACATATCATATCTGCAGGGTCCGCCGCCACAATATTATTGGGGACAATATGACGAATATATCAAAAATCCCGGTGTTGGTAAGTTAAATTTCTTAGCGCGATTTGGTTTAAAAATTTTAATCAAACTGATGCGTAAAACTGATTTCAAAACTGCGCAAAAACCAAATTACTTGCTGGCTAATTCAACATACGCTGCAGAGGAAATTAAAAAATATTATAATCGCGAAACGGAAATTTTATGGCCGTTGGTTGATGTGAAAAATTTGCAAAAACTGACCAAGAAAATTCCCAATAATCAGCGCGAAGGATTTATCATCGCGGGTCGCCAAGCCAGCTGGAAACGAACTGATTTAGCGGTCGCAGCTTGCATAAAATTGAATGAGAAATTGTTAGTAATTGGCGATGGACCCGAGCACAAAAACTTGATCGAAACAGCGCGCGGACATAACAATATCAAATTTTTACCGCGATACGATGGCGCATCCGAAATTGTGAAATATCTTAAATCGAGTCGCGGATTTATTTTCCCCAGCCTGGAACCGTTCGGTATCACGCCAATCGAGGCGCTAGTTGCTGGAACACCAGTTATCGCGCTACGGGCTGGCGGCGCACTGGATTTTATCAAGGATGGTCAAAACGGTATTTTCTTTAATGAACAAACGACGGAAAGTTTGATTGACGCTATGAAGAAATTTGAAAAAACGAAATTTGATCGTGGAGTAGTATCACGTTCGGCCGAACTGTTTAGTGAAGCGCAATTTAAACAAAGTTTACAAAAATTTATCATCAAATGTTTGAAAGAAAGTATTCATGAATAATATCGGAAAACATCTCAAAATTTGGTTGAAGTTGGACGGTGCGAGACTCAATGTTTGGCAAATCGCTGTTTTACTGTCGCCGATTTTCATTTGGTTTTCTTACCATCCAGTGTTGAGTTTTGGTCAGGGCGCAACCATGAATTTCGAACTTTCTTTAACCTTGATTTACGTCGTCGTTTTGGCGTTGATTGGTTTAGTGCAAATTTGGCAACAGCGTAGGAAAATAATAAAAAACCGAGTTGTTTGGGCGGTCGGCGCGTTCGTTTTATGGAGCGGTATATCACTCATTTGGACCAACAATTTTGCCCGCGGCGTTTTGACGTTCGGCGTTTTGGGATGTTTGTTTTTGGTATTTTTAGCAATAATATCTGCGCCGGAAAAATTGAAAAAAATCTTGCCAAGTTTAATCAAAATACTCATCATCTCGGCGGTCATTATGGGCATTTTAGCACTCGTGCAAATGTTCGTTGGTATTTGGCTCAGTAGGGGCGAAACTTTGTTGTGCGCCGGTTGCGTGGTCGAACAATTCGGCTTTGTGCGACCGAACGTTTTCGCCATCGAACCACAGTTTTTTGGTTCATTATTAATTACACCAATTTTACTATTACTATATTTTATACTAACAAAAAAAACTAGTTGGAAACGTAATTTCACGTTCATTTTTCTAAGTATAATATTAGTTTTGACACTTTCGCGCGGCGCAATTTTTGCGTTTGGTGTGGGCGCGCTGATTCTGATAATTTTGCACATTCGCGAATTCAAAAAAATCATATTAAGTGTTATTTTCATCATCGCGAGTTTTGCGCTGGCGCTGGTGGTGCAGGGTGGCGCGGCCGTTATTAATCCGAATTTTAACGAAACGTTCGGTCAAACTGTTGCGAAAAGTTTAAATCAATTGTCGATGGGAATAATAGATTTTCGCGCTAAAACGTCGCCAGCACCGACGGACGAAAAGTCCGAAACCGAACCGCAATATGACGGTTATGTCGCCGAATCAACCGATGTGCGTTTGAAATTGTCGAAATTAGCGTTGGAAACTTGGGCGCAGAATCCTTCGCGCATAATTTTTGGTGTGGGTTTGGGCGGTGCGGGTGTGTCCATGGCTGGACAAACCAACGATCAAAATGCACGCGAAATTGTTCAAAATGAATTCGTCGAAATCCTACTCGAACGTGGGTTGGTCGGAGCACTACTTTTCATAAATCTAATCGTAGGATTTTTCATCGTAACGCGTCAAAACAAATGGATCTGGGCGATTATTACTGCGTTCTTGATTCAATGGATTTTCTTTAGTGGATTGCCAAATGCGCTGCATATTTACTTGGTTTTGATGATGTTTATTTCGCTCCGCGCCCAGTCAAAACCTGCCAAGCGGTCTTGAATAGAATTTGAATATCCAAACCGAACGACCAATTTTGCACATAATAAATATCGAGTTTACGACGCTGTTCCCACGATAAATCCCGACGACCGGCGATTTGCGCCAACCCCGTGATGCCCGATTTGACGTTCAAAACAGTATGTTTTTGTTTGAACTGATCTAGTTCCTCAGGAATTAAGGCGCGTGGTCCAACCAAGGAAATATCACCTTTGAACACGTTCCAAATTTGCGGTAATTCGTCCAATGAAGTCTTGCGCAAGAACTTACCAATTCGAGTGACGCGCGGGTCGTTAGCCAGAAAGTCGCCGCCATCACGATACTCCTTGATTAACTCAGAACGACCCATCATTTCAAAGGCCTGCTCGGGCGTAGTACCATCATATTTGGGAAATTGTGAACGAAATTTGTACAAGCGAAATTTTTGGTCGCCACGCGTCAGTCTGTCCTGATGAAAAATAACCGAACCGCCGCGTGAAAAAATCTTTTCTAAAAGAAAAATAATCACATACAACCATGAAAAAACAATCAAAAACAACCCAGACACCACAACATCCAGCGTTCGTTTGGCCACGCGCCCCCAACCAATCAGCGCCGTTGGTTGCACACTCATCATCGGCAGATCGCCCATAAATAACTCCAATTCGATTCGATCAGGTAGATCATTAACTTCACGTGGTACGAATTTGAAATCAATATAATTTTCCTGGGCGAATTGTAGAATTTCAGGATCAATTTCAGAATTCTCGCGTGTAGCAATCTGGATAATCAAATCAGGATTAAAATTCCGCATCGCTCCGCGCCAAGTTTTATGGGTAGCGGCTTTGGAATTGCCAACGATTGCTTGGATTTTGTAATTTCGGTCACGGCGAATGTTTTCAGCCAAATCCAAAGCTACCTTATTATCACCAATCAGCACTACGTCAATCAGACCAATCAACCGTCGTCGTCGAATATAACGTACTAGATAAAGCGTACCACGCTCTAGACTTAAGAAAATAATACTAAAAATAAAACCGTAAATCGGTACTAACTTGCTGGGGAACAGAGGTTGTTTGATGAAATAATGAATCATGATCATAAATAACATAGCGCCACCGGCGCCAAAGAAAATCCGACCAATTGTCGCCAATTTGCCCTGTGGCGCCGAACGATATGTACCAATCAAACTAAACATTACAATAATAAATGGCAACAGTAACAAAAGAAGCCACAAGAATTCATGAGCTGACACAATTTGATGAGTTGGTTCATTGGATACTTGAACGCGTAGAACATAAGCCACGACATAAGCTGCCAAAACTGCCATAGCATCGCCAGCTACCATAAACAACGCAAACATCAACGAAACACGATTTCTCATCATATGCATCATACCACATTTGTCCGACTATAGCTATTTTGGTACAATAGCTAAACATGCTTAAGAAAACAAGGTCCGTTGACGGATTCGTTTTGAAACGTCGTGATAGTGTACCGCCTAGTGGTGTCGACAGGCAAGTTTTTTTAGACTCAACACAACTGACTCAGGAGCATCCCAATCAAGAAATTGGACTACGAAAGATCGAAACTAGTTCTGCCGAAGAAGTTCTATCGACCGATGTTGAAGTATCATTAAAAAACTTGGAGACAGAATTGGATCACTTGCCAGAACCAGGTAAAGAATCACGGCATGTTAAAAAACTTCGACGATCTCGAAATCGCAAAGAAAAACGTATCGAACGTCGTCATCGTCATCCGATTCGTCGCATTATTAAGTGGTTTTTCGTGGTGATATTCGCGTTGCTACTCGTTCTGATCGGTTGGCTGGTTTTCAAAGCTTTAATGACTGGCGGCAAAATTTTTCAAGGTAGCATATTGGATATCTTTACTAGCAAAACTCGCCTAGCTGAGGACAAAAATGGTCGCACTAATATTTTAATATTCGGTACTAGTGGTTATAGTATGAGAGAAGATGCTTGGGATGGTGCACTCTTGACTGACTCAATTATGATAGTGAGTGTTGATCAAGACGAACATGATGCTTACATGATCAGTCTGCCTCGCGACCTTTACGTCAAACACACTTGTAAAAAACTGCTTGGTACTTCAGCGGGTAAACTTAACGAAACTTATTATTGCGCCTATATCGACAATAGTAGAGATGAAGAAAAAGGGGCGACGGCACTACGCAAAACCGCTGGTGAAATCGTAGGGCTCGATATACAATACTACGTTCATGCTAATTGGTCAGCGTTAGCTCAAGCTGTAGATGCAGTTGGTGGTATCGATGTTGTAGTAGAAAGTTCTGACAGTCGTGGTATTTACGATTATGAAACAAAACTCAAATTACCTAATGGGTTGGTGCACTTAGATGGTGAACGGGCGCTAGCGTTTGCCAGAGCGCGCGGTTCTGCGGGTGGTTACGGTTTGCCGGGCGGTAACTTCGACCGTGAAATACATCAACAGAAAGTCCTCGCCGCGCTGCAACAAAAAGCGCTCAGTGCTGGAACTTTGACCAATCCGGTGACTGTCAATTCGCTACTCGATGCGCTAGGTGACAATTTGCGTACTAACTTCAAAACTTCAGAAGTCCAAACTTTGATGGATCTTGCGAAAAATATCAAGTCTAACGGTATGATATCATTACCGTTAGTTAATCGTTCTGACGGCGGTCCGAATTTGTTGACGACTGGGATGTTGGGCGAAATTAGTATTGTTAGACCCATCAAGGGACTTTACGATTATTCCGATATTATCAATTATGTGACAAAAAATATTAATGCTGACTTGATGACGCGCGAGTCTGCCAAAATCGATACAAAAACTACTGGAACCGGCTATTTGTATTTTTAGATTTCTTGCTATACAATATATGGAGTGCGAAAACCAGACTAATCCGGAGTAGCGCAGCGGTAGCGCAGTTGGCTGTTAACCAATTGGTCGCCGGTTCGAATCCGGCCTCCGGAGCCAAAATTAAAAATACAATCCTCGCGGTTGTATTTTTAATTTTGATTTTCGCAGAGCGAAATCGAACCGGAGGTTCGGTAATTGTCAAATATTTGGTTTGACAATTATAGCGTGATGTCATAATGCGAAGCAGTATGACATCTAAGCGCTATCCAGCCTCCAAAAGCACGTAGTATTTCTTTCGTGAATAAGCGAAGAACATCGCGCTACTCGACCCCAAAACCCTTGACACACTCGTATAACTTGTATAAAATGTTATACATGATGCGCAAATTTGAGTTCTATGGAGTAGGAAAAGTTGGTCCCAAAGGTCAGGTGGTTATTCCGGCCGAAGCTAGGGAAGAATTGGGTTTCAGGCCGGGCGACAAAGTCATGGTGATGGGCGTGCCGGGCGAACAATCGGTGATTGTTATGAACGAAGAAACTTTTAACAAACATCTCAAGCACATGCAGAAACATTATGAATCAATGGGCAGAATCCTAAATAGTCAAAAACTAAGAACGAAGAAAATATTTGATGATTAAATATCTAAAACATTTAGGCCGCTATTGGTGGCAAGTGATTATTTTGTTTGCGGGTCTGAGTCTGCAGGTTTGGAGTGCTCTGCAATTGCCGGACATGATGAGTCAAATCGTCAATCGCGGTATCGTTGGTGGTGAACAAAACTTCATTATGAGCCAGGGGTTATTGATGTTGGTCGTAGCTTTGGCTGGTGGTGCGGGTATGTTGGTGGCGGGTTTCTTTGCCTCGCGCGTCGGGTCGGGTTTGGCTCGCGATGTTCGCGAAGAAATGTTCAAAAAAACTATGAGTTTTTCCACTTCCGAGATTTCCAAATTTTCGACTTCTAGTTTGATCACGCGAACCACCAACGACGTGACACAGGTCCAAATGATGACTATTTTGGTTTTGCGCATGAGCTGTCAAGCGCCGTTGATGGGCGTCGGTGCTATCTTAAAAGCGCTAGAAACCGCGCCGGGTATGAGTTGGATTATTATGATGGCGGTGGGATTGTTGCTCCTCTTGGTTGCGTCAATTATCGTTCTCGTTTTGCCAAAGTTCAAGTTGCTACAGAAACTTATCGACAAAATCAACTTGGTGACGCGCGAAAACTTGACGGGTTTGCGTGTAGTGCGAGCTTTTAATAACGAAAAATACGAAGAAAAAAAATTCAACAACGCGAATACCAAATTAGTCAAAATCAATCTATTTGTATCGCGCGCTATGATAATTGCTTTTCCGATAGTGCAATTAATTTTGAACTTTACGACTCTGTTGGTGATATGGTTTGGTGCTGGATTGATTGATTCTGGAGCGATCGAAATCGGTAACATGATGGCGTTCATGCAATACGCCATGCAGGTGATGATAAGTTTTATGTTCCTAATGATGGCGTTCATTATGGTGCCGCGTGCTATGGTGTCGTGGCAACGAATTACCGAAGTACTGAACACACCTTTGTCGATTAAATCAGCCGCCAAAACCAAAAAAGCCAAAGAAAACCAACGCGGCACAGTCGAATTTCGCAATGTTTCATTTAAATATGCTGATGCTGAGGAAGCAGTTTTGGAAAATATTTCCTTTATTGCTCGGGCAGGTGAAACAACAGCGTTTATTGGCTCGACAGGTTCAGGTAAATCAACCTTGATTAGTCTAGTACCAAGACTCTATGACGCGACGACTGGTCAGGTTTTGGTTGATGGTGTAAACGTGCGCGACTACGAACAAAAAGATTTAATGCAAAAAATCGGTTTTGTGCCGCAAAAGGGCGTATTGTTTAGTGGTACAGTCAATTCCAATGTTGCATTTGGTGCAATCGACATGTCCGAAAAACAAGTTCGCCAAGCTGCCCGCATCGCCCAGGCGTACGATTTCGTGGAAAAACTCGATGGTAAATTCGAAGCGCACATTGCTCAGGGTGGATCGAACGTTTCGGGTGGTCAAAAACAACGATTGTCGATTGCGCGCGCTATCGCTAAAAATCCGGAAATCTACATTTTTGACGATTCATTTTCAGCACTTGATTTTCGCACCGATTTAGCGCTTCGCGAGGCCTTGAAAACAATCGCCAAAAGCGCGGCAGTGCTAATCGTAGCGCAACGCGTCGGCACCATCAAACACGCCGACCAAATTATTGTTCTGGATAAGGGTCGAATTGCTGGTATCGGCACACATCCGGAACTTTTAAAATCATGTAAAGTTTATCAGGAAGTTGCCGCTTCGCAGCTCAGCGAAAAAGAATTAAAAACCGACATGAAACTAACTAGGGGGGCGCGCTGATGGACAAGAATCAGATGTCAAACAGACGACGCATGCCAATGGGCGGCGGTCCTCCGGGGCAAATGTTAGTTGAAAAACCAAAGAATTTCAAAGAATCTTTAAAGAAATTAGCGGGAATTTTGAAACCATACAAAATTTCCATTGCCGTTACTATTGTTCTGACGATTATCGCGACCGCGTTTTCGATTGCTAGCCCCAAAATTTTGGGTGGCATGACTAATCAAATCGTTGACGACTTTATTTCTGGAAAAGTTTATGATGCAGTTCGGAAAAATTTGGGCGATATTCAACTACCCGTCGGCACAACTATTTCTGAATTGCCCGATACTTTAAAGAAAATGGCCAAATCGGGTCAGTTAAACCCAGAACAAATGCAACGTGTCAGCGAAATGAATCGCGATCAAAACGCAACGAATTATTCCGAAGTGCCAGAAGCGCAGCGTAAACTTATCGAGAGTTTGGACCTCAGCGAACAACCCAAATTCCACTATGAAGTGTTGGGTCAAATCGCTCTATTGTTGATAATGTTGTACATCCTTTCAGCTCTAGCAAATTACATTTCGGGTTGGATATTTACTGGTATTGTTCAGAAAATTTCCTATAGATTGCGTCGAGATTTGTTGGCGAAAATTAATCGTTTGCCGATTAGTTACTTTGATAAAAATCAATACGGCAACGTTCTGAGTCGTGTGACCAATGATGTTGATACCATCGGTCAATCGCTCAACCAGGCGGCATCGCAGGCTCTGTCGTCGATTATTACGGTGATTGGATTCTTAGCAATGATGTTTTGGATTTCCTGGCAACTGGCGCTCATCGCGTTGGTGGTTGTGCCGCTGAGTTTTGGTTTCGTAGCGTTTATCACCAAACGTTCGCAAAAGCATTTCAAGAATCAGCAAAATCGTTTAGGAACTTTGAACGGTCATATCGAAGAAAACTACGCTGGGCACACTGTAGTTAAGGTGTTCAGCGCCGAAGAACAAGCAGAAAATAATTTCAATGAAATAAACGGCAAACTTTACGAATCATCCTGGAAATCACAATTCTTTTCTGGCTTGATGATGCCGATTATGCACTTCATTTCAAATCTTGGTTACGTAGCGACGGCAGTAGCTGGCGGTTGGATGGCGCTCAATGGACAGTTATCCATCGGTGATATCCAAGCTTTCATTCAATATATGAATCAATTCAGCCAGCCGATTGTGCAAATCGGGCAAATTACTAATTTATTGCAATCGACTGTGGCTGCGGCCGAGCGAGTTTTCGATTTCCTTGACGAAGAAGAAGAAACACCGGATAATTCGGATGCGAAAACTTTATCAAAGATTCATGGAGAAATTGAATTTGAAAATGTACGCTTTGGCTATGAAGAAGATAAGGTTATTATCAAAAATTTCTCAGCCCACGTTAAGCCGGGACAAAAAGTAGCAATAGTCGGTCCGACTGGTGCGGGAAAAACAACCATCGTGAACCTACTGATGCGGTTCTACGATCCGCAAAAAGGCAGCATCAAAATCGACGGCGTCGACACACGCGACATGAAACGCAGCGATGTTCGTCAAATGTTCGGCATGGTGTTGCAGGATACTTGGCTGTTCAGTGGTACTGTTGACGATAATTTGAAATACGGCGACATCCACGCTAGCGACGAGCGGGTAAAAACCGTAGCACGGGCGGCGCATGTCGATCATTTTGTTAAAAGTCTGTCGCATGGTTATGCAACCAAGCTCGAAGAAGATAACGAAAGCATTTCAGTGGGCGAAAAACAGTTATTAACCATCGCTCGGGCGATGTTAACTAATGCACCAATGTTGATTTTGGATGAAGCTACCTCGTCGGTCGATACTCGTACGGAAGTTTTGATCCAAAGTGCCATGAAAAAATTAACCAAAGGTCGCACCAGTTTCGTTATCGCGCACCGTCTCAGCACCGTCAAAAACGCCGACTTGATTCTAGTCATGAAGGACGGCGACATCATCGAACAAGGCAGCCACAAAAACCTGTTGGCGAAAAACGGTTTCTACGCCGACCTCTACAACGCACAATTCGCCGAGGGGTGAAATTGTGGTAGAATAAAAGACATGTCATACTTATTCGGTCGCAACAAACTAAGAGAAAAGGCAAAAACCATCTCTACTGACGATATTTTGCCGTTCATTCAAATCATCCAATCTTGGCATCACGATTATCATCACGGCACGGTAAAATTGCCAAACAGCTGGCGAAGCCTCAACTTCGCCGACTTCGTTTCCACATTAAAAACCAAACTAACCCTAGCCCAGAAAGACGACCTCCTAGAACTCTGGAACAAATACCAACCCCGCCTCGCCACCCTCGCCGGCGAAATCAAATCCCTAGACCACCAAATCGACACCCTCGTCTACAAACTCCACAACCTCACCGCCGATGAAATTAGGATAATAGAAGGAGAAATGTGATGGACACGCCACTCAGCCTTTTTTCTTTTGTCTCATTATTACTTAACACTGAAGTTCGAAATTCACCTAAGAAGCACGACAATGCATTTGTTGCAATTCTTATTTGGAACATTAAGTCTATGCCGGGCCAGAGATGACGATTGACGGGATAAACAATAGGTTTTTTGGAAAAGACAAAACCAAAAACTATCTTGAGCGTGATTTTATCGAAGTTCTAAAGAGGATCATCTACCGAGATCTATTGATCTTGTTGTATGTGGAACTAGTAAAAGACGAAAAAGCATATCGGGTTAATAAAAATAAAAACGGAGACATTGTAGGGGTTGGTTTCGGGGGAAGTAAATTATCCTCACTTCATTTATCCGAATTACTGAGTTCGGCCGAAGACAGTTTAATGCTAAGTCTGCGCGTATTGTTTTCGCCAAACGACAAAAACTCCGGTGGATTTTTTATAAAACAAATAGCCAACCTATCAGCTGAGAATTTCGTAAACTTTCACAAAGGTCAGACAAAAATTTCTGGATGGATGTTTGAAAGGGTCATAGCATTTGGGATGGATGGTAAGCATGAGGAAAAAGCACTTACCAATAATGATCTTCGTCGTGGTTACGAAAAAGTAAAGCCTGATATAATTGAGATCATTCATAAAGAGTCCGAATCATTAATTAAACGAGCTAAAATATTTGAGGAAGAGATGTATGGTCGTCATAACAAACTGCTTGTCGGGAAATATAAAATCATTGATGATTATCAAAAACAGCGCTTTCACAAAGATGCGCAACCCATTAAGCGAGAGTTTATAAAAAATGGCGCTGCGCCAAAGGATCCACAACTTCGCAAGTATATCAGTGATTCAGGCATCAGCTTTAATTTTGATTCCTACAGAAGCAAAGCAACCGTTCCTATTACTGATATTGACGAGATGATTGATGAATTTGCCTATATAGCGAATCGGTATACTTTATTGACGAATGGCAACGGTTTTTCAATCGCTCACGAATGGCCATTGAGACAATTCATCACAGGTTTCCTAGATATATTTAACATCCAAGTACCCAACAATGAAGTTAAGTTATACACCGAAACAATAAAAAAGAATTTGGCTGGTAGTATTGGCGCTGTGAGCTGGCGAATTGAATAGCTAAATATATAACTATTTTCACAAAACCAACTCCCACCCCCAACCGCAACAGGGAAGAAATAACAGCAGAATCCCTCAAACCTGCTTCCGATTGAACACCGCGATCGCTGCGATTATCAAAGCCACAACCAATCCACCCGAAATGATGAACGCTGGGGCGAAATCCGCTACGGCGGCTTCGTTGGTTAATAGTTTCAACGTTTCACCGGCCAGCGACAGCGGGTTGAACTTTTCCGATCCGGGGATGATGGACAGCAGGTTAGCAACCACAATCACTCCACCGCAGCTCAGCAGCGCGCCGGAAACATTCTTGAACAATATACCGCCAAACAACAACAGGGCAATCACCAATTCGCCGAACAGCCACAAACCGCCAAACGTCAGGCCGACGTGGTGCATCTCGCCAATCGGCCAAAAATACGCCGTGTACGCAAAACAAACCGCCAAACAAATCAAATAACCAACCGTCCATGTCAGCGTAGCGGACAGAAATTTGGACAGGACAACCGTGCGGCGTTTCAACCCTTTGGTCAGCAGATTCACCAACGTGCCACGGCTAAATTCATTGGCCGTGATACCGCAAAAAACAATAATCAGCACCAAAATTCCCATCTGTCCGATGTTGCTAAAAAACTGCATCCACGCGTCCACCCACGTCGGTTCGGGAATAAGAATAGTCATGCCGGTATCGCCCAGGGATTTCAAAATCTCGGGCGTGAGTTTGGCAATCAGCGGACTCATAATCCCAAACAGAACCAACACAACAAGCAGAATAATCAGCCGATAAGTCCGCCAATTCTCCACGAGCTCCTTTTTGAAAAAGGCGAGAAAAGCTTTCATTTTGCCACC
>JGI24696J40584_12961587_pt1 | contig 22695 bp, 16 predicted proteins | sample TergutCo191P4_FD_40584 | JGI IMG/M metagenome (IMG submission 40584)
TAAAATTCAATACGAGTTTTACCGATTTTTTTATGCAATAAATTCAGATATGAAACAAATAGAAATCTTAAACCAATTTTTCAAATTCAAGGGCGGCAGGCTCGGCACACAATTTTGTACTGCCGTAAAAACCGACCGCAATTTGACCGTTACCGAAGTTACTTACATCTCGGTAACAAACACCAAAAAACTGCCTGCCGATTGGCAAAACACCAAAAAGCAGCACATAACAACGGCAATCAACACGATAGAGCCTATTGTTCAGAAACTCGGCGGTTTGGGTATGGCATATATGCCGGCTGCAAGTGCCGTACACGTGCTTAATACCGTTGTGCCCGACAGTATGGGCGAAGAAATGCACAATGCGTTGAAATCCATACAAAAAGCCGTTGGCGATGTGAGCGGTTTTGTATGCGAGCGTTTGCAGTTCAGCCGCGAACAATTGGCAGAACGTTTGGCAGCGGAACAGGTAGATGCCGCAGCAATGGCAATCTACAATATTGAAGTGCGAAATCAAGGTTTTATTATCGGCGACCAAACAGGCGTAGGCAAAGGGCGTATCGCTGCATCAATGATACGATACGCTATTGTTCAAGGCTTTACACCGATTTTCATTACCGAAAAACCAAACCTTTTTTCTGACTTTTACCGCGACCTTGCCGACATCGGTTGTGCGCATTACAAGCCCTTTATTGTCAATGCCCGCGAAAGCAAAAGCATTATCAAAGACCAAACAGGCAAAACGCTCTACGAGCCCGATGATGCGAGTACGCAAAACGATATTTTCGCCGCCGGATATGTGCCAAAAACTTACGATTTTGTAATGGCTACTTATTCGCAGTTTTCGGACAAAGAATTTACCAAGAAAAAAGAATTTTTATACAAAATAGCCGAAAATAACATTCTTGTACTTGACGAGGCGCACAATGCAGGCGGTTCTGTCGGTGTGGTTAAAGACGGCAAACAGCAAGGCGGCTCAAACACGGCAACGTTTTTTCTTGATGTTGTAAAACGCACAAAAGGCGTTGTGTTTCTTTCGGCAACTTTTGCCAAACGCCCCGACAATATGCCCTTGTACAGCGTAAAAACCGCTATTGGCGAAACCTCGCTTTCTGCCGACAAACTCGTAGAAGCCATTACCAAAGGCGGCGTGGCTTTGCAGGAAGTTTTGAGTAGCAACGTAGTAAAAGAGGGGCAAATGGTGCGCCGCGAAAAGTCAAAAGACCAAATTACGGTCAATTACATTACGCTCGACAAAGAGGGCAAAGCCAAATTTGGCGTTCAAGATGTGGAAAAACTGCACAGGTGCAACCTTGATATTATCACGGAACTGATGCGTGATATTGTTGGTTTTCAAGAAAAATACGTTTCGCCGGTCATCAAGCATTTGGAAAAAATCAACGCCGCCGCCAATCTCCAAACCGAACAACGCAAAGGAACCGACAAATTAGGAATTGACAACCAACCTTTTGCAAGCAAAACATTTCAAATTATCAGTCAGTTGTTATTCTCAATAAAATCTGCCGAAGTTGCCAAACGCGCCGTGTGGAACTTGCAAAACGGCAAAAAAGTAGTCATCGCTTTTTCAAACACAATGGAGGCGATGCTCAATAACTTAGACGCAAACGAGGGCGATGTTATCAATCCCGATTACAGCATATCGCTTATTGCAGGGCTCGACAGCACACTGCGCATTACCGAACGCGATGACACCGGCGATGCTTCGTACCGCGTTTTGTCATTGGACGAAATCGGCGATGACGGCGCAAAACAATATCTTTATTTGAAACAAAAAATACGCAAAACCACGTCAAATATTAGTATTTCGCCGATTGACCTAATGAAGTCGGTTATCGAAAATGCAGGTTTCAGTGTTTCCGAAGTTACCGGCAGAAAATACCAACTGAATTTCAATAAAGATTTTACCAAAGCAACGGTTGCAAGCCGCAAAAAGGAAAATATTGCTGATGCTTACCGCCGTTTTCAGAATAATGAAGTCGATGTGCTTTTTATCAATACAAGCGGCTCAACAGGCGCGAGCGCACACGCCATACCGACCACGAATGTAAAGCCCGACCACGTAAAACAGCGCGTAATGATTATTGCACAGCCGGAACTGAACATCAGTACCGAAGTGCAAAAACGCGGTCGCATCGACCGCACAGGACAGATTTATCCGCCTATTTACGAATATATTTCGAGCGCAATACCCGCCGAAAAACGCTTTATGATGATGCTTCAAAAGAAACTCAAATCTCTTGATGCAAACACCACAAGCAACCAAAAACAAAGCAAAAACGTAGTTGATTATGATGATTTTTTGAACAAATACGGCGATGAAGCGGTTACGGAATATATGCGCGAAGATACCGAACTTGCTAAAAAACTCAATTACGAAAAAGTAGATGACAGCAGCGACAAAGAGGACAGCAAAATAGAAGTCCACCAAGCCACAGGGCGCGTTGCGTTGCTTACCACTGCGGAACAGGAAGAATTTTACGAAACAATGCTTGAACGCTACAAGAAAAAAGTAGATTTTAAAATTCAAGCCGGCGAATACGATTTAGAAATGGAAACGGAAGATTTACGCGCCGAAACTTTGGAAAAACGCCTCACCATTGCCGCCAAAGGTACAGGTAAATCAATATTCTCGCAACCGACTTACGAAGAAATCTGTAAGGTAAATGTACTCAAAAAACCATTTACCAAAAAAGAACTTGACGAACGCATTAAAACCGCCAAGAAAGGCATTGACAATACGCAAATTGCCGATAAATACACGGCAGCAATGCGCACAAAAGGCGTGGAAACGGCAGAAAAAATCAATGAAAAATGGAATTTGGTAGAGAAAAACATTATAAATGAAAAAGGATTTTCACAAGCGGCTAATGCTCACGATTATACCGTACAACGGCAAAAGGAAATAGCCGAAAGCCGCGAAAAAGATATTGAGCGCGAACAAAATAAACTCAATGCACAATGGAACGCTATTTTGCCGTTGATTAAGGCATTTGTTCCTGCCTCTGTTTGGAATTTCGGTGTGTGGGGCGCGTTTCAAGATATGTCGTTGCCCTGCGTATGTTTGGGCGTTTCTATCAACGAAAAAAGCAAAAATCCGTTTGCACCCTCAAACATAGAAATTGCCTTTGCCGTGAGCGACAGCACACGCTATTTCAAATTCAACTGTGCCAACGAGCAACGGCAATACCTGCAACTTATCCGGTCTGCATACAATTACGGTTTTGGAGATTTGGTAGAAAAATGGGAAACATACACCGCAAAACGCACTGCCAACCGCGAAAAGCGTGTGATTGTTACCGGAAACATATTGCAGGCATTTGACCGTGAAGATTACGCCAAAGGCGGCAAACTTGTGTCCTTTACCCGCAAAAATGGCGATGTGGAAAAAGGTATTTTGTTGCGCCACGATATTGGCGAAAAGTTGCAGAGAGAAAACACCCGCCGCGTTGCCTCTATCAATGTGCCGATAGAAAAGGCAAAGGATTTTATTATGAAAATACCGTCCGGCGACCGTGTCCATTGTTCGGGCAAATTCTTTATTGAACGCAAATACAACGGCAATTTTCAGATTATTACAAACGGCAGTTCTAAACAGGAATTTTTGCTACTCATTACCAACTACCGGTTGATAGACCTTGCCGAAAACGAAAACGGTTTTGTTCTTGCGCGGTCGCAATATCACGCCACATTCCGCGACTACGATATGCCCATTGTTATTGACGAACTCGCAGAAATGGGCGTTAATGTCCGTGTAGAGGGCACTGCTGCCGAAATTTTACAAAAACAACTCGAAAAAGACAGCACAGGCAGTAATTGGAAAAAACTATCGTGGAACGAAAACAATATTCCCACAAGTATATCGGTTAGTGAGCGTAGCCGAACTACGCCAAAAAAATCGCAGAAGAAAAATGATGACCTTACCAATGACGAAATAGAAGCCGCTGCCGAATTGTTGATGTTGCTCTTACAGGAAGATGAAGATGAGATGTATAGGAGTGTAGCGGGCGCAAATACGGAGTTAGATTTTGAAACAATCAACATTTATGGACATAAATTTACAGGTTATTTCAAATCATTTTTTAACGGAGCAGGTTATAATTTTATTTTGGAAAATGGCGATTATCTGAAAGGTTATTTCCGACAGGGACGTACAGGACAAAAAGAGTATTTACTCACTTGTCAATTTGACAGCAAAAAGAGATTTCGGACTTATTTCAATAATAGCGACCGTCAAGTAAAAGACCCTTATGCTTATTTTTTGCATTTTTAATTTCACTCACAAGATATAAATAATTGATTATTAACTTTTTAAAATTATAAATATGAATACATTAGTAGATTTTGGCAGTGCTATAAAAGCACTCAAAGAAGGTAAAAGAGTTGCCCGTATAGGGTGGAATGATAATGGTATGTTTGTTTTTATGCGACCGGCAGACACTTGCAAATTAACGCAAGTTTTGGGTTTCAAGTCATTACCAAATTGTTTTAAAGATTATTTGGAATTGGAAAATCAACCAATTACAACTGAAAATGAGCCAGATGTAACATTCAACGCTTATTTATGTATGAAAGCAGCAGACGGCTCTATTGTCAATGGGTGGCTTGCAAGTCAAACCGATATACTCGCAGAAGATTGGGTAATTTTAACTAAAAACATAGAACTATGACATTTACAGTAAAAAACCTACTGACAGAATTTCCAAAGTTGGAAAAATCTGTCCAACAAAAGTATAGTCAGCACTTTGAGTTGGCAAAGAAAATAATTGACAAGTACTATACAAGCGATACAGCCAAGAACTCCATTGATATGCTGTTGAACCGCTTAAATCGTTATGCAAAAGAAACGCCGAAAAAAGAAAAATCGGTTTCGGTCGAGAAAAAACCCAAAGCCCCCAAACCCAAAAAGGAACGCCCCACTTACGCAGGCTCTTATGTTGAAAAAATACAGCCGTCTGTGTCGTTCATCAAACGCTACACCCACCTGCACGGCAAAACTATCAGCGAGGCAAAAGACAGCGCAATACGCTTGCTTTCTTCGCTGCAAAAGGCGATTGTAGAAAAACAAATTCGCAAAAGCGATACCTACGCCGATGACATTATGAAAATGCAGGATACACTGATAAAAATTTCTGAAATGCGCAAAAGCGATACCGCAATTAATATTACGGACATAGAACGTTTGCGCGAAATTGCCAAAACTCAGCGTGTTTCCGACAGCGTTGCCATTATCAAGCAATTTTTGTCTATTCAGGGCAAAGAGGGCGTTAAAGACAAGGCAAAGTCATTGCTTGAAAAAATAAACAAAATCGGGTTAAACGATAGAACTGATGCTGTCGTTACTATAAAAGGGGCTTTGTACGATTACATTGACGGCAAAACGCCCACCCCCGAAGCCGACACCCAAACCTTACAAGGCTTGTACGGTTTGGCAGGCGTGGAATATACCCCGCAAAAGTCGGGTACAAGCGTACAAAGCACGCAATTTCTCGGTGCGACATTCGACACGCTCAATTTTACCGGCAAATGGGCAAACTTTATCGGCAAGCCCGACCGTAATTTCAAAATTATGATTTTTGGTAAAGCCGGTAGCGGTAAATCTACCTTTGCGCTTAAATTTGCTTACTATCTTGCAAGCGACATTGGTTTGCGCGTTCTGTACGTGGCAGGCGAGGAGAAACTCGGCTACACCTTACACGAAAAAATTGTGAGGCTCGGCATTTCAAGCCCAAATTTGTACATCAATGACGTTCTTCCAAAGGATTTGTCTAAGTACGATGTTGCATTTATCGACAGCGTTAATACGTTCAATTTAGAGCCATCAGACTTGGAACGTCTGCCGAAAAACAAGGCATACGCCTATATTTTTCAATGCACAAAAGACGGCAATTATCGCGGCTCACAAGCGTTTGAGCATAATGCCGATGCTGTTATCGAATGTGAGAATATGACCGCCCGAATGGGCAAAAATCGCTTTGGTGGGAAAGAAAAAGAATTTAAAGTATAATCTAAGTTTCTGTTACTCATAATTATTTAATGTGAAAAATCCCTGCGTTGTGATAACGCGGGGATTTTTTTATTCAAAATTTAGGGAAAATTCAAGAAAAAACAGGGAAAATTCAAAATTTTACTTGTTTTTTCTTGAATTTTTATGTGTCCTTTATGTGTCTTTTATGTTTTTTTATGTGTCTATTTTGATTTTTTACGTGTCTTTTACGTGTCTTTTACGTGTCTTTTATGTTTTTTTATGTGTCTTTTACGTGTCTTTTATGTGTCCAATAAAAAAAGCATACAAAAACCCTAATTTAAGGCAAAAATATTCAAAACATTTAAAATAGAAAAATATTTAAACAATATTAATATATAGATGTATTTTAGTTAAAAAGGCTTAAATAATCCTTACACATCTTTTTTGTCAGTCATATTTATTTAATTGTCTGTATTTCAAAATATTATAGGTATTTTTTACACATTTCACCTTACACATCCTTACGTATATTTTTGGTATGTAATGCGCTAAAACTCACACAATCAGAAACTTAGCAAATTCCTTACACACTTACACATTTTTCCTATTACTCTCAACTCATTTTATTGTGTTTTGTTAAAAGAAAAATCCTTACACATCTTTTTTTTGTCTATTTGTATTTAATTTTCTAATTATCAGCATTTTATAATTTTCTTTATGTCGTTTTCCTTACACGTCCTTACGTATATTTTTGGTATGTAATGCGTTAAAACTCACACTATCAGAAACTTAGCAAAATCCTTACACACTTACACATTTTTCCTGTTACTCTCAGTTTACTCTATTGTAATTTTGCAAAAAAATCAAAATTCGGGTAGTAATTTGTTCATTTTTTCAACCAAACGGGTATCTACGTGTTTTGCATAGCGACTTGTCATTTCAAGTGAATGGTGGTCGGCGTGTTGCATCACACTCAAATCATCTATGCCGCTTTTGAGCATTTCGTAAATTCCTGTGTCGCGCAGGCTGTATAATTGCATCTCTTTTGGGAATTTCAGTTTTCTCTGCAATTGTACCCAATTCTTGCTTATCCTGTTTTGGTTTGCTGATTCTTTACACGGCAACAAACTATGTCCTCGCTGCCCACCCCCAAGCAAAAAATATGTCTGTGGGAGTTTCTCTATATTTAGTTGTCGTATCAATTCTATTGTTTTGTCGCTCAGCGTTGCTTTGCGTTCATTGTGGTTTTTGGCTACATCGGGTGGTACGAGTATGTATTTTTCTTCCAAGTGAATGTGTTTGAGTTGTATCTCGTTCACTTCTTTTGGTCGCAATAAACTTTGGTGTATCAAGTTCAGTGCAATCTGCATACCAATATTATTTTCTCGTTGCAAATGTCCGGCTATTTGTTTACGCACCTCAGGCGTAACAATAATACGCTTTTTAGTTTCTTTTTTCTTACTTTTGATACGCTCAAACGGATTTTCTTTTGCGTAGCATTTCTCTACACACCAATTAAAAAAGGCAATCATTATTTTGCGATGATTATTGTAGTGCGTGTTCGACCGTCCTTTGTCGGATAGAAAATCCATATATTGCACCGCAACGCCTCTATCAAATATAGAGGCAGTAATATGTGGGTAGTTCTTCTTTATGAAATTTACCAATTCATTTACACCCGATTTATAACAACGCATTGTATTGGGGCGTAAATCTTTCTCTTTGTCTTTCAGGAATTTCTCGGCAACTGTGGTCAGTTTTTCGTATAGCCGTGTATTTTCTTGAACAAAAAACGGCGACCAGCCTTGCGAAAGTTTCAAGTTTAGTTGATTAACTGCAACGCGCAATAATGCACGCGCCTCAGATTTACCGTAGCGGGCTACATAGTTTGTTACTTTTTCACGCTTTCGCTTAAATTCATTCGTGATTGGGTTTTTTACATAGTACTCAATACACCAATATTCTGTGTATTCTTTGAGTACGGCGGGAACATATCCGAATAATTCGCCTATTATATTCCCTTGCGCGATGTGAAGTTGGGGTTTGGACATTTTTTTTTTACATCAATTTTCGTTGGACTTACTTTTTTTGAGTAAATCACTGAAAACCAATGCAAAAAAATGTTTTCAAATTGCCTATTTTGGCATTTTTTTTTAATTTCAATATGTTTTGTTCCGTTGCAGTTCCGTTTGTTTTATAACTTTTTCCTGCAACACCCTCTACGAGGGGTTTTGTGACCCCGTTGGGACTCTAACCCAAGACCTTCAGAACCGGAATCTGACGTTCTATACAACTGAACTACGGAGCCTTATTATTTTTTCCGGCTGCAAAAATATAAAATTATTTTGGCTTTTTGTGCTTTTTGCTTTAAAAAAATGAATACCTTTGCAGTTCAAAATCAAAAAAAATTAAACTATTTGAATTTTTTTGAACTACTTAAACTTTTTGAACTATATTATATGAGTTATCTAATTAAACCTGCGTACGACTACAAACCGCTTTTAGACCTGAAACAAACGGAACTTGCCATTAAACAAGTCAAGGATTTTTTTCAATCGCATTTGTCGGCAGAACTGCATTTGCGCCGGGTTACAGCACCGCTTTTTGTGCTCAAAGGCACAGGTATCAACGACGATTTGAGCGGTACGGAACGTCCTGTTTCCTTCCCCATCAAAGATATGGGCGACCAAATGGCAGAAGTTGTTCACTCGCTCGCCAAATGGAAACGCATGATGTTGGCAGACCTCAAATTTGAACACGGTTTTGGTATTTATACCGATATGAACGCCATTCGTCCCGACGAAGAAACCGGCAATCTGCACTCGCTCTACGTTGACCAGTGGGATTGGGAGCGTGTCATTTCAAAAGAAGAACGCACGATTGATTTTCTGAAAAATATTGTTCGCCGTATTTACAATGCGATGTTGCGCACAGAATATCTTGTTTGCGAAATGTATCCGCAAATAAAACCAGTTTTGCCTGCCGAAATCACCTTTATTCACAGCGAAGAATTATTAAAACTTTATCCTGATTTGACGCCCAAAGAACGCGAAAATAAGTTTACGCAAGAAAACGGCGCGGTGTTTATTATCGGCATTGGCGGTTTGCTGTCGAACGGCGAGAAACACGACGGTCGCGCACCCGATTACGACGATTGGAGCACGCCCTCCGGAAATGGTTTCAAAGGACTGAACGGCGATATTCTTGTGTGGAATCCTGTTCTCAATATAGCACTGGAACTTTCATCAATGGGTATTCGCGTGGATAAGGAAACGCTTGTGCGCCAACTGCAACTCACCGGACAGGAAAGCCGTTTGAATTTGCTTTTCCACAAACGACTGATGAACAATGAATTACCACTTTCAATCGGTGGCGGCATCGGGCAATCGCGCCTGTGTATGTTCTTCCTGCGAAAAGCCCACGTTGGCGAAATTCAGGCAAGTCTTTGGAGCGACGAATTGCGCAAAAAGTGTGCGGAAGTAGGTATTCCTTTGATTTAGTAAAATAATTCTATTTTTAAAAAAATGCCCAAGCAAAAAGTCATCATATCGGCAAATGTATGTGAGGATTTAAAAAATATTCTCACACAATCTGCCTATACAAATATTTTTATATTGACCGATGATGTTACACGAAAACTTTGTTTTCCTGTGGTTTCGGAGCAATTTCCGGATGCAAAAATTATTGAAATAAAACAAGGCGACAGCAATAAAAACATTGACACGCTTGTCCGTATTTGGCAATTTTTGGTAGAAAACGGCGCAACCCGCCATTCGCTTTTCGTCAATCTCGGCGGCGGAATGATTACCGATTTGGGCGGTTTTGCGGCATCGACATTCAAGCGCGGAATGGCGTATATCAACATTCCCACCACTTTGCTCGGCGCGATTGACGCGGCGGTCGGCGGGAAAACGGGCATCAATTTTCTTGGACTGAAAAACGAAATCGGCGTGATAAATCCTGCCGATTATGTGTTGGTTGATACGCAATTTTTCAAGACATTGGACAAAGAGCAAATCCTCAACGGTTGTGCCGAAATGATAAAAACTGCCTTGATTGCCGATAAAAACCTGTGGAATGAAATGCTTGAAAATCCACCTGTTGGCGGACAAGAAGGCTTTAATCAGAATTTTATAGAAAGATGTATTTACATCAAGGAAGACATCGTGCGGAGAGACCCCACCGAGCAAAATATCCGTAAAGCGTTGAATTTTGGACATACCATCGGGCACGCTCTCGAGAGTTTTTCGTATGAGGCGGGAAAACCTTTATTGCACGGCTACGCAGTGGCTTACGGAATGATTTGCGAGTTGTATCTTTCGCATAAAAAAACGCATTTCCCGAAGGAAACATTACAACAAATTTGTAAATTTATCGTTAATAATTACGGATATTTGAATATTGACTGCAAAAATTACCCGCGACTGTACGAACTAATGACGCACGACAAGAAAAACACAAGCAAAGAAGTGAATTTTGCGCTTCTCGGCGATGTGGGCGACATTCGCATCAATCAAACGGCAAACGAAAAGGAAATTTTTGAGGCTTTGGATTTTTATCGTGATTGTGTTGGAATATGAAACACCCCGTCTGCTGAATTTGTAATTCAGCAGCAGTGAGTATAAGCATTTTTAATGCGAAAAATAAAAGAAAAAAGTGTGATAAAAGCGAATTATAAATTTTTATATTCAAAACTGCCGAATTGCAAATTCGGCAGGACGGGGCAAGCAGAAACACAATGGTATTATGGTTATTTTTGGAAACATTTAAAACGTTAAAAAAGTAATAACTTATGACAAAAACATTTTTTTTTTATTCTTTTCAACTTTCTTTTTACTTGTTTTCTTTGCTTGTAAGGGGAAAGTAGAAAAGATAAAATATGATTATGTAACTTACATAGATGTAGATACACAGTCAAATTTGACAGGTCGTAGTTTTAGTTTGTTTTATACTTTTGAATCAATGCAAAAAGTAGTAAATAATGAATGCAATTACGATATTATTTATAACGACTCGTTAATTGAATTGCTTGATTTTAACCAATATGACTATGTAGTTACATTTCAAAAAAAAATAATTGATATAGAATACGATGAAAAATACGCAAAGAAAAATGACCATTGTAAATACATAAAAAACTTAAAGCCCATTAAAGTGCAATATTCCGATGATATGTTTGTAAATCAATTATTTATTTACAAAATATATGAAAAAGAAAAATATAGACACTTATGTCCTTAATTAGCAGTAGTACGGAGAATTGTTAAAAATTGAATTGATACAATGATGTTTTGCATTACAAATGCTAATACTCAAAACTGCCGAATTGCAAATTCGGCAGGACGGAAGTACTACTGATAAGCAACGACACCAAAAGTCCCCTTTAGGGGATTTAGGGGTAGGATTTAGGGGTAAAAAAATTGCTGATAAACATTATATAAATGGATAGTAAAATGAATAGTAAAGAAACCGATACAGATATTTTATTTTTATCTCATTTACAGGATTTTATAGATGAGCGTTACCGCCAAATGCCCGAAGGTTCTTACACCACTTCGCTGTTCAAAAAAGGCATCAACCGGATGGCGCAAAAAGTGGGCGAAGAAGCGGTCGAAACCGTAATTGAAGCCACCAACGGCACCGATGAAGGATTTTTGTACGAGGCTTCGGATTTGATTTATCATCTGATTGTACTGCTGACTTCAAAAGGTTACCGGATTGAAGATTTGGCAAAAGAATTGAAAAAAAGACATAAACCATAAAAATTATGAAAAAATTACAACTGATTTTTGCTTTTTGTGTGTTGTTTTGTGCTTCGGCAAGCGCCGTAGGACAATGGCAAACTTATTTGTCGTACATTGACATAAAAACAATTGCACAATCGTCCAACAAAGTTTTTGCACTCTCGTCGGGTGCGCTCTACTCGCTTGACAAACGCGACCTCTCGCTCGAAACCTACTCGAAAATAACCGGTTTGAGCGACAACAACATCAGCGATATTCTCTTCGATAGCCGCAACGAATTGCTTTTTATCGTGTACGGAAATTCAAATATCGACCTCATTACCACTAACGGCATTTTTAATATTCCCGATTTGCGACAAAAAACAATGACGGGTAGCAAGAAAATCAACAGTATTTGTTTTGATGGTGATTTTGCCTACTTATCAACAGACTTTGGCATTTGCAAAGTAAATTTGAAAAAGCGCGAATTTTCGGACACTTACATTATAGGCGATAAAAGTACGCCAATTTCCGTGAAAGCCGTTGCGTTGCAGGGCGATTCTATTTTTGCCGCTATGGATAACACTTTTTACGCCGCTGCTATCAATAAAAATTTGTCCGATTTTCAAAATTGGAAGCAGGTAAATTTCCCTGAGACAGGCAGTAAAAACAGCAACCTTATGGTTTTCGACAAACAATTATTTTTATTGAAAGAAAATAAGCGAGTTTATCGAAAAGAAAACAATACGTGGACACTTTTTGCTGAAAATATTGAAAAAATAAATATCTCGCAAAACCGTCTTAATCTTACGAAAACAAACAAAATCAGCAGTTACGCAAGTGTTTCGGGCAGCCCCATTGAAACAACCACCACTGTAACTTGCCGGAATGCTATGTATGACGAAACACGCAAGCAATTTTTTATTGCAGCCGCCGGCTACGGTTTAGCAAGAATTAACGAACAAAATAATTTTGCATCTTTTGCGCCGTCGGGTCCCGTGTATAACGACCCATTTATTATGCGTTTTGTTGGCGGAAGATTATTTGTTATTACCAGCGGTACCTGGGTTGGCGATAATTTAACAGGAGCAAGCGATCGTATCCCCGGTGCAGTAATGATTTATGATGGAAATTCTTGGTTAAATATTGCAGAACAAGATGTGCCTAACTTAGGCACTAATCGTCCGTTTGTAAGTTTGCTGAATATAGTTGTTGACCCGGATGATCATACGCACTTTTTTGTAGGCTCTCATAGAAGCGCGCTTCACGAGTTTAAAAATAACACATACTACGCGCACCATAATTCGGACAACACCAACGGCGCTATTCAAGTATTTAGCCCAAGTTCTCCTTATTATGCCCAAACAATAAACGGACTTACTTTCGATAACGATGGCAATTTATGGATGGTGCAAGGATACGTAGCAAACCAAATTAAAGTGAGAAAAAAGGATGGTACGTGGAAATCGTTTTATATTCCCGGTTTTACCAACAAAGAAACTCCACAACAACTTCTGATAGACAATTACGGTTTAAAATGGGTAAATACGCCACGTTCAGGTGTGGGTATTTTGGTTTTCGACGATAGAGGAACTATTGACGATACAGTTGACGACCGTTCGCTGTTTATGACAGCGTTTGTTGATCAGGACAGTCACTCTTTTACGTCCACTTCTTACCATTGTTTTGCTTTGGACAAAAACGACCCGAAAAAAATGTGGATTGGTACGCACAATGGCGCAATTATTGTTTCCGACACCAAAACCGCATTTAATGAAAATTTCACTATTCAAAGAATAAAAATTCCGCGAGATGATGGCTCGGGACTTGCCGATTATTTGCTCGAAAATGAGCCTGTGAATTTTATTTTGGTGGATGATGCCAATCGAAAATGGATAGCCACATCAACTTCGGGTGTATATCTTGTGTCGGAAAACGGTACAGAAACGATTCTGCATTTCACAACCGAAAACAGCCCGTTATTATCCAATTATGTAAAATCCATTGCTATCAATCCCGTCAATGGCGAAGTATTTTTTGCAACAGATTTAGGTATTGTTTCTTATATGGGCAGTGCAACAGAAGGTCAAAAATCTTTTAAAAACATTTACGCCTACCCAAATCCTGTGCGCGAAAATTACGAAGGCGTGATTTCCATCATAGGACTAATGGAAAATACAAACGTGAAAATTACCGATGTAGCCGGAAATCTCGTTTATGAAACCATCTCAAATGGCGGTATGGCAACTTGGGACGGCACAAACATCACAGGACAGCGCGTTAGCACAGGCGTTTATCTCGCAGTGTGTTCCGACTCCGGCGGATCGGAAGGTGGCATTGTGAAAATATTAATAATCAACAAATAAAGCAGGTTCGGCAAGCAGGCGAAAAGTTTTGCGATGATAGGGTGTAATGCCGAATTTTTGAATACATTCGCGGTGTTTTTGTGTGGGATAACCTTTGTTTTGCTGCCAGTCGTAGTTTGGAAATTCTTTGTGCAAATGTTGCATATAATCGTCCCGGTATGTTTTCGCCAGCACCGAAGCAGCGGCTATTGACAGATATTTTCCATCTCCTTTTACCACGCATTGATGTGGAATATTGTTGTATTTTTTAAACCGGTTTCCGTCTATAATCAGATGTTCGGGACGAATCTTTAAATCGTCGAGGGCACGGTGCATTGCCAAAAATGAAGCATTCAGAATATTAATTTTATCAATTTCTTGTGGCGATACGATGCCAATAGCCCACGCGAGAGCAGAATTTTCAATGATTGGTCGCAAATTATAACGCTGTTTTTCAGTCAGTTGTTTGGAGTCGTTCAGCATTTCGCAAGTAAAATCAATAGGTAAAATTACCGCAGCGGCAAAAACCGCACCTGCCAAACAACCCCGCCCTGCCTCATCGCAACCGGCTTCAGCAACGTTGTTTCTGAAATATGGTAAAAGCATAAAACTATAAGTTGTTTTTTTAAGAAAATAAAAAAAATGCATATCTTTGTGCACTTTTTTACTAAAATATTTTATGTATCAAAAACCTGTTTTTTCATCAAATATATCGGAGCACAACAGTTTCGATTTTCTACGATTGTTGTTTGCATTTTCGGTATTTGTAGCGCATTTCGGTGTTTTAACATCAAACAAAATTTATTTTCCTGTATCCTCACCAATGGCTGTTTCGGGTTTTTTTATCATCAGTGGTTTTTTAATAACACACAGTTTTTACCGTAGCAAAAATCTTTGGGATTATTCTTTGAAACGCATTAAGCGAGTTGTTCCTGCTTATTTGTTAGTTGTTGTAACGTTTGCTGTGCTGCTATCTATGGTAAGTTTACTTTCGTTTCAAGATTATTTTACTTCAAAAACTTTTTCTAAATATCTTATTTCCAATGTTTTGTTTCTGAATTTTTTGCAACCGACCTTGCCCGAAGTTTTTACCGCCAATCCACTTCCTTTTGTTAATGGTTCGCTATGGACAATTAAGGTAGAACTGTGTTTGTATGCTATTTTACCGCTTATTGCACTATGTTCGAGAAAAAAACCGTTTTTTGTTTTTAGTGTATTTTACCTTCTTTCATTCCTGTACTCATTGTTAATGAATTATTTGGCAGACGGTTCGGGTAATGATATTTATGGTTTTTTACAACGGCAATTTTTTGGGCAAATTCGTTATTTTATTTCAGGCGCCATCATTTTGTTTTATTTCGATTTTATTGTAAAAGAGCGAGTTAAATACTTCTTGCCTATTGCCGCAGTTGTTTTTCTTACAAAATATTTTTTCAGCCATTGGCTGGTGGATTTCCTGTATCCATTTTCGTTTGCTGTTTTAATCGTTTTCTGCGCTTACTATTTCAAAAAAATATCCATTTTGACAAAATATGGCGATTTCTCGTATGGTTTTTATCTTTTTCATTTTCCGGTTATTCAAATAATGATACATTTTGGTTTCTTTAAAGAAAATCCTGTATTATTGTTTGTTTTATGCTTTTTTGTTATATTACTGTTTTCCGTTTTATCGTGGCATTTATTGGAAAAAAGAGTATTAAAAAGAAGATAAATTCCTATTTCTCATTATAAATCACCTCCAAAATCGTCTGTCCCACAGCCTTCAGTGTATTTTTGCTGATGTTCGACATATCGTCTTTCACGGTATGCCAATGCTCAAAAAATCCGTTTTCATCGAAATCAATAATATCAATACACGGAATACCTGCCAATTCGTTTATATACACGTGGTCGTCGGTGATGTAGCCGCCTTTTTCATCGTAAAACAATGAGCCATAATCCAACGATTGTGCTGTTGTCCAGACTTTTGTGAGCACCTGAGGCGCGTAAAGCGCCGAAACTGCATCTTTCTTGAACGAAGCCCCCGGTGCGCCAACCATATCAAGCAAAATACCGTAACGTGCGTGATAATTGGGTTGGTGCGGATTTCTTGCCCAATATTGCGAACCCAAACACCAACTATTGGGAACTTCTGCCTGCTTGTAAAAATACGGCTGACCATAATCTTCGGCATCAAAAAAGATAATATCTACACCCACTTTGGGCAAATTTTCGTTCATCAACCGCGCTATTTCGAGCAAGACCCCTACCCCACTCGCTCCGTCATTTGCGCCTAAAACCGGCTTTTTGTGATTATCCACATCGGGGTCGTTGTCGGCAAAGGGACGGCTGTCCCAATGCGCCATCAGCAGAATACGAGTTGTCTTTTCCGGACTAAATGCGCCGACAATATTGACTGCATTCAGTATTGTGCCGTCGTAGGCTTTCAAAGCGGCGTTTTGTTCCGTCACTTCTGCGCCGAAACGCCTCAACTCGTTTGCCAGATACACGGCACAAGCCTTGTGTGCAGCAGAATTTGGCACACGCGCCCCAAAATCAACTTGATTTTGTATGTATAAATATGCCGAATCGGCATTAAAAATTGGCGCTTCTACAACGATGACCGGTTGCAGGTTTTGTTCGGTTTTTCCGTTCTGTGTGCTTCCACAAGAAAAAAACAAAACCGGAAAAATGAAAATTAAATGTTTCTTCTTCATAATTTTTCAAAACTCATATTTATAAAAAGCGCCCAACATAAAAACATTTGCAGGGTTCTTTACTTGAATTTCCTTATCGTAACGCAAATAAATTTCAAGTGTGCTGTTGCGTGTGAGAATGTAATCCGTGCCAACGGTTGTACGGATTTTGTCGATAATATTGTGGTCCGGATTATTCAATTGACAGTAAAATTCGCACGAGAGATTCGGTTTGAAACGCGAGTGCATTGGCAGGTAATTGACCTGAAATTTATTGCGAAAATAATATTTCGGATTTATTTTATAATCGCCGTAATCTTCGTCGCGCAGGGTGCTTTGAACGCGTCCGCGCCACGAAACGCGCCATTTTGTAAATGCTTCGCGATAAGATAGTTGCACGGCAAAACGATGGCGATTGTCATAATAATCATCGCTATTTTCTTTATTTATAAATGAATAAAGAACACCAACTTTGGCTTTTTTCCGCCAAAGATTATAATAGACTTCTGCGGTGGTTTCAAAGCGGAAATAGTTTGTAAAACATTGATTAAAACGCAATTCTTGCGACAGTGAAGCGTCCCAGAGATGATTAAAATCGTGCGAAATTTCGTAACCGCCCGCACCGCCGAAATCATAAGTTTGAGAATGTGCGGCAAATGCCGGAAAAATAAATAAAAACAGATAAATGCTTCGCAATAAATGCTTCGCGATAAATATTGATAAATCTGTTTTATCTGTTTTTATCGCGTAGCATTTATCGGCGTAGCCATTTATCGCGCAGCATTTATCAATATTTTTATCAATCTTTATCATAAATTATCCTGCAAATCTATCGGCTTTTGTAAGTTGGTCGATGGTGTTCAACTCACTTTTATTGGAATTATACGATACTTTGACATAGGCTACATCGCGCAAAAAGTCAATATGTCCAACCTGCACGCCGATAATGTCCAATCCTGTGCGTTTTTTCAAATCTTCGATTAATTCCGCTTCGCGTTCGGGCACAATCAGTTGTATTTTTTCATACAAAATAAGTTTTGTCGCTTTGTGTTTCAGTATTTTATTGCTTTCCAAAACCCACGTGGCAATGATGAAAAGCATATTGGTAAACAGCAATTCGATGTGGCTCACAGCCATCGCCAAACCATTGATAACCGAAAGACCGATAATCATAAACAAATACGTCATTTCTCGAATGGTAATTGTTTCCGTCCGGTAACGTATCATACTGAAAATACCGAACAGTCCAAGCCCAAAACCGACCTGCATTTTCACATTGTCGAGCAAGCAAATAAGCAAGAAAATGGTAACGCTAAAAAGCATAAACGTGGTGTAATAGTCGCGCCGCTGACTTTTTTTGTAGTAAAAAAAGTGAATGATTATCCACGTAATCAGCAAGTTAAATGCAAAGCGGAAAATCAACAGGTTAAAACTCAGGGCATCGAAAATAGGAATACCCATAAATGTTGGCACATCGGCAGTGAGGTCTGTTTGCACAAATTGCTCAGCGATATCGGGGTCAAATTCAGGAAAAATGGCTTGTAATAACATAGTTTAAATTTAAAAATTAAAGCGCAAAGTTACATATTTTTTTTCGCAATGTACGTAATTTTCAAATTTTTCTGTTTTAATTAAATTTTTACGACAAAATTACCATATCTTTGCGATGTTTAATTGAAAATTTTGATAATCTAAATATATTGAATATGCAAAAATTAACTTTAATAAAAGTGGGCGGTCAAATAGTAGAAGAGCCTGAAACTTTGCAAAAACTATTGTTGGATTTTGCAAAAATCGAAGGGCATAAAGTCCTCGTTCACGGTGGTGGTCGGGCAGCAACGCGCATTGCGGCGCAACTCGGCATCGAAAGTCAAATGGTAAACGGCAGGCGCATAACCGACGAAAAAATGCTTGAAGTGGTAACAATGGTCTATGGCGGGCTGGTAAATAAAAAAATTGTTGCCGGCTTGCAGGCGTTGAATATCAATGCTTTGGGCTTGACCGGCGCTGATTTGAATTATATGCGCTCGGAAAAACGTCCTGTGAAAGAAGTTGATTACGGTTTTGTGGGCGATGTAAAGGCTGTTGATGCCGGAATTTTGGCTGATTTAATCAGTAAAAATGCAGTGCCTGTTCTTGCCCCGCTCACGCACGATAAAAAAGGCAATTTACTGAATACCAACGCCGATACCATTGCTGCCGAAGCCGCCAAAGCCTTGGCAAAGTATTTTGATGTAACGCTTATGTTTTGTTTCGAGAAAAAAGGCGTGTTGCGCAATCCCGATGACGACGACAGTTTAATTCCCGAAATTACGGAAATGCTTTTTAACCGGTACGTTGCCGACGGTACGATACAAGGCGGGATGATACCAAAACTCGAAAATTCATTTGACGCTATCCGCGCAGGCGTGAAAGAAGTGATTATTACCAAAGCCGATGAAATCGGGAAAAATTCGGGGACAGTTGTAAAATAATAATTCAAAATATAATACAAAAAAAATAAGAGAAAAAGTATTATCTTTGCAAAAGAAATATTATTTGTCCGTAATTTCCAATGACTCCTTTTCTAAAAAATATCGCAAAAATCTATTACGAAAACCACAAAACGGATATTTCGTCATACGCTTTTGTGTTTCCAAACCGCCGTTCGGGTTTATTTTTCCGAAAATATTTGTGCGAAATGGTCGAGCAACCGCTTTTTTCTCCCAAAATTCTGACTATTAACGAACTTTTTTTAAGTCAATCCGCGCTTCGTCTTGCCGACAAACTCGAACTTCTTTTTCGCGTTTACAATATTTACAAAACCGAAAGCAATGCTTCGACTACGCTCAGCAACCGTGCTTCGACTATGGTTACTGAGCGTAGCCGAAGTACGCTCAACAGCAACGAAACTTTTGATGTTTTTGCTTTTTGGGGCGAAATGCTGCTCGGCGATTTCGACGATGCGGATAAATATCTCGTTGATGCCAAACAACTTTTTACAAACCTGCGCGAACTGAAAGAAATTGACAATCTGTTTGATTATCTTTCGCCGGAACAAATTGAGGCAATCCGCAGTTTTTGGTCAGATTTTACGCCTGCTGCCGAGAGCAAAAACCGTCAGAATTTTCTTGCTACGTGGCAACTTCTTTATCCTGTTTACGAGAAACTTCGCGCCGAGTTGCGCCAAAACGCTTTGGGTTATGAAGGTATGATTTTTCGCGATGTTGTCGAAAAAATAGAACAGGGCGAAACGCTTTTTGATGATTACGAAAAAATTATTTTTGTTGGTTTCAATGCCCTCACGCCTTGCGAAAAAGCAGTTTTTAAATATTTGAAAAAAATAGGGAAAGCCGATTTTTATTGGGATTATTCATCGCCGCAAACACAGGAAATTGCCAATCCCGCCTCGCTTTTTTTTCGTGAAAATGTGTCGGCTTTTCCGTCGAAATATGAAATTGATGAGGGAGATGCGGGTAGAGACGCGGCATGCCACGTCTCTACAGAAATTACGCTAATCGGCATTCCGTCGGCTGTCGGGCAGGCAAAAGAGGTTTATAACATACTGAAAGAACTTGATTTGAACGAAAAATCAGCATTTCAAACAGCAGTTGTTTTGCCCGAAGAAAAATTTTTGCTTCCCTTGCTTCATTCTTTGCCCGAAACGCTTGAAAACGTCAATGTTACAATGGGTTATCCTTTGTCGTTCACGCCATTGGCAGGATTGATTGATGCTGTTTTTGAGTTGCAGCGAAACGTTCGCCGGACAGACGGGACAGCACTTTTTTATCATAAAAATGTGCTTGCGATTCTCAATCATCATTATTTAAAACAAAACTACCGGCAAGACGTGTTAGGTTTTGAAAACCTAACACGTCTAATAAAGGAAAACCGCTTTTATATTCCCGAAGACGAGTTGCTTGCTTCGACTACGCTCAGCAAACAGTTATTGCGCAGCATTTTCAGCATTCAAACATCGCCAAGCGAGATTGCAAATTATCTTTTGCGCCTTTTGGAAGAACTGCAAACATATTTTTCAAACGATGCTTCGACTTCGCTCAGTAAACGCAAAAACAGCCTCGAACTCGAATTTCTGTATCATTATTATATTGCAATAAAACGCATTGCCGACCTGCTCAATCATTGGAAAATAGAGATGACGGCAGATACTTTTTTCCGCCTTTTGCGCAAATTGACAGCAAGCATCAGCATACCGTTTTCGGGCGAGCCGTTGAGCGGTCTGCAAATAATGGGCGTTCTCGAAACCCGCGTCATTGACTTTGATACACTGATAATTACGTCTATGAACGAGGGTATTTTTCCGAAAAAACAATCTGCCCCGTCGTTTGTGCCCTACAACCTGCGAAAAGGTTTCGGAATGCCCACAACCGAGCATCAGGACAGTATTTTTGCTTATCATTTTTATCGCCTTATTCATCGTGCAAAAAAGATTTTTTTCCTCTACGACACGCGTACCGAAGGGCTGCAAAGCGGCGAAGCAAGCCGTTTTATCCACCAATTGCGTTATCTTTATAAATTGCCGATAAAGGAAAAATTGCTTACTTACGATATTTCCACCGCCGAGCGACCGCCGCTTACAATCGAAAAAACGCCCGAAATAATGCAACGCCTCGCACTTTTTTATTCACAGGATGAAGGGAAACAGTCGCTTTCGGCAAGCGCGGTGAATGCGTATTTGGATTGTCCGCTGAAATTTTATTTTTCATACATCGAAAAACTAAAAGAAAACGTGGAAATCAGCGAAAACGTAGAAGGAAGCGATTTCGGTACGATTTTTCACGCCGTAATGCAAAGTATTTACAATGAGCAAAGTGCACGAAATCAACATTTTACGGCAGAAATTTTGCAGGAAATCGCCAAAAATGATGCTTATATCGAAAAACAAATAACAAAAGCCTTTGCCGAGAAATATTTTAAAATTTCGGATAAAGAAAAAGCAGAAAAATTGCGGCTGAGCGGTCAATATTCCATTATTGCTTTTATTTTGAAAAAATATGTGAAGCAAATGCTTCGCGTGGATGCCCGCTATGCGCCGTTTGTGTATGTGCAGTCCGAATTTGATTTGAAAACTACCTTTCCGGTCGGCGGAAAAAACGTCAATATCCGTGGATTTATCGACCGCATTGACGAAAAAAACGGCAACACGCGCATCATTGACTACAAAACAGGTGGTGATGTAAAAACGAATTTTTCTGACCTCGAACAACTTTTTGAGCACGAAAAATACGGCAGACCGAAAGAAATTTTGCAACTTTTTATGTACGCGCTGCTTTATCCGAAACAAAACCTAAGCACTGCGATTATCCACCTCAGAAATTTATTCGGCGAAGACGATTTTTATAAAAAAGCAACAATCACAGACGATTTTGAGCCATTGAAAGACGATTTTCGACAAATATTTACGGCTTGTTTAGAAGAAATTTTTGACGAAGAAATTCCTTTTTGTCAGACGAATGAAGTGCGTTTTTGTGAGTATTGCGCTTTTCGAGAGATTTGCAGGAGATGAAACAGCGCCTATTTATTTACACCCACAAACCAGCTTCAACTGTTTAAAAAAGTCATTCCCCTTATCATCAACAAGGATAAACGCCGGAAAATCTTCTACTTCGATTTTCCAGATGGTTTCCATTCCGAGTTCGGGATACTCGATACATTCAAGGCTTTTGATGTTATTTTGCGCCAAAATCGCTGCCGGTCCACCGATGGAGCCGAGATAAAAACCGCCGTACTTCTTGCAGGCATCGGTAACTTGCTGACTGCGATTGCCTTTTGCCAGCATAATCATACTGCCGCCCTTGCTTTGGAACAAATCCACATACGAATCCATACGTCCTGCCGTAGTGGGTCCCATTGAGCCGCTCGCCATTCCTTTGGGCGTCTTGGCGGGTCCGGCATAGTAAATCGGATGGTCTTTGAGATATTGCGGGAGGTCTTTGCCCTCGTCAATGCGCTCTTTGAGTTTTGCG
>JGI24696J40584_12961584_pt1 | contig 22473 bp, 21 predicted proteins | sample TergutCo191P4_FD_40584 | JGI IMG/M metagenome (IMG submission 40584)
TGAACAAATTTCAGTGTTTTTTCCACTAGCCACTCCCCACTAGCTACTAGCCAAGCAACGAAATCCGAGTTAATCATTGCTTACTATAGAAAATATTTTCTACATTTATGTTATGAAACATCTTTTACTCATTATAAGCTTGCTCCTGCTTTGCTCTTGCGACGTGCACGATGATGGCAGCAGTTATAAGAATTTCAGCTATGAAATGCGTGGCGTTTGGGAAAGAATAAACAGCGAGCCTTGGGATGAGCCTGCTCAAATAGAGATTGGCTATGATAATATAACCATAACTGGCACCATCTATCATTTTGGGAACCTTCCTAAAGGAGTGAAACTGGAAGCTTATGCCGATTCGGGTTTCATACGTATAAAAGCCAGAGACGAGTGGCAAAGCCCTGTGTATTACAAGCTTTGGCCAGAGTACGGTTCTTACACTAAAAACATATTGACTTTAATAGACAGCAATTATACGGACATAGATTTTAAATTGACAGAGGTTGAATACGAAGATAACGCCGATTATACAGATTTCTGATTTTCGTAAAATTTTCAGGTTCTTTTCTAAAGTCCGCATCGTCTTTGCGAATGTCGTATAGGCCGCTGTTTGCGGTTTCTTTGTTTTTCAATCCGTCTATATTAATCTTAAAATATTCTCCAACAGCGTTTATAATCATATTCGCTGCGTTTATTTTTGCTTCTGCGCTGTGACCTGCTATGTGCGGTGTGGCTATTTTAACCAAGGGCAAAAGAGTTGTGTCTATATTCGGTTCATTTTCCCAAACATCTATAACCGCTCCGCCCAAATGCCCGCTTTGCAAAGCGCGCCTCAAAGCTTCGCTGTCGCATACCGCGCCTCTTGCTGCGTTTATTAGCCATGCTCCTTTTTTCATTTTCCTAAAGAATTCATCATTTGCCATATGCCAAGTGTCTTCTTGAAGGGGGCAGTGCAGCGTTATTATATCTGCGTCAAAAATATTGTCGTTCAAATTTTTTGGCGGGTCGCAAAAAAACATTTTCATTCCCAGTTTTTCCGCTGCTTTTTTCACTTCTCCGCCGGTAGCCCCAACTCCTACAATGCCAAGCGAAGAAGCTCCAATTTCAATTAGCGCAGAGTTTACATATTCCGCAACGGACTTTGCATTACTGCCATGTGCGGTTGCACGGAAAATTCCGTGTTGCTCGCAAAAATCAGTATCTATATGCTCAAAGCCCGATGTTACGGTTCCTATGAACTTCACATTTGTGCCGAGCAATGTTTCTGCTCCGTATTTTCTGGTTGAGCGAACGATTAAAGCTTGTGAGTCTTTGAGGTTTTCTTTTGTGATGTCGCGTGAACTCAAGTATTGAACAACAAAATGCGGCTCAAATATGCCGTGCAAAGAGTGAATTGCTGAATCTATTGTTATCATAACCCTAAAAGTTTATTGAAATATTTTTGCACTCTGGTTTTAGCTAGATTTATTTTATCGGGTTCAGGAATGGAGCCAAAAATATCGGGATGCTTGGATGCGCTTAAAACTATAAAATCATCTTTTAACTTTTCAAAACCACTCCTGTCAAAAGGAACATCTAAATTGCCAAAATAATATGGAAGTTTAGGGATTACATCTTTGAATGCATCTACATAGCAATAATAAGGCAGTTTTTCCGGTTCAATGTAAATTGTGTTGGCAGTATCTTCTTTTATAAAAGTGCGGGAACGCTTTAGCGCATTGATGTCTCGCATGGCAAAAAATTTAAACTTGCTTTTTTTCGCTGAAGGGTATTTTGAAATATATTTGCAAACATAGTCAAAATCCGAAATTGAGAATTCTTGTTTTTCCAACGTTCTGAATTTTCTTTTTGCTATCTGCTCGTAATTTGTGCCATTCGCATCTCTTTTGTAAACCGCCGCAACGATTGGAAAACCGCAGTTCTTGGATGTGTCTGCGAATTCTGTGCTGTTGAAAACCACGGCATCTAAAAGAGCATAGTTTTGCATTAATGGTTTTAATGTTTTAAAATTTGTTTGCTTGACTAAATAAGAAAGCGGATGCAGAATGGCAATGTAAACAGGACAGAGCTTTGCAAAAGCAAGCATAAAAGAAAGCCCAAGGTCTCGTGTTTTTATGGATTCATCAATATCGCAAGGCGTAGCTTTGATTTTTTTCTTTGCCTGGGAAGTAACGTCGTTGTAAGGAGGATTTCCAACGATTACCAGTTTTTCATTTTCGCCGATTCCGTATTTTAAACGGGAAATGTTGGATAGCATATTTATTTTTTTTATGTTTGGAAAATTTTTGCTAGCTGTTTTCAATGCGCTTGAATCGATATCTGCGCCTATGAAACGTACATTTTTTTGCGGAAAAGTTTCTGCTAAAAAAGCCCCATCGCCGCAAGCGGGTTCAAGGACAACGTCTGCAAAATTTCCTTTTACATTTTTTGCCAAAGTTTTGTAAACCAATTTTACCAAATGCGGCGGGGTATAAAAGCTACCCAGGTTTATTTTCTGCATCAGCCTACCTTAGTACCAGTCCTGCGCCGGCAATTTTTTCACGCAGCCTTGTGTGAACGGCGTTTATCTCTTCGTCTGTGAGCGTGCGATCAGGAGCTTGGTAGTAAAAGCGGTAGAGCAGATTCTTTTTGCCCGCAGCAATCTTTTCGCCTTGGTACACGCTCAAAAGCTCAATGCCAGACAAATATTTGGGATTAAAGCCCTTGAATTTTGAAAGCAACTCCGCATGGGTTGCAGATTCTTCCGCTTCAATGGAAACATCGCGCCCAATAATCATCTGCTTGGAGAATTCCTTGAAAGAAACGGGCTTTAAAAACTCGGTTTCCAAAACGGATAAATCAATTTCGCAAACAAATGTGTTGAACTTTATGTCAAATTTATTTTGAACCGCTGGGTGTAACTCTCCGCATGAGCCCAAAATCTTTTTGCCGATTTTTAGAGCGGCAGAGCGACCCGGATGCAAAAATACTTCGGGATTTTCCGGTGCTTCAAAGGTTACGGATATTTTCAGCCTTTTGAAGAATGCGCTCAGCAATCCTTTGAATGCAAAAAAGTCCGCTTTGGGTTCTGCAAAAACTATCGCAAGCATAGGGATTTCTTTGAAGCCAGGGTCTTTTTCGTTTGCTGTTTCCGGTGTTGGGAATTGCGCTTTTGATACTTCAAAAAGGCGCACGGACTTTTGATGCTTTGCGTTTTCTGCTGCGCTGAAAATCAAATTCGGCAGCAAGCTGGTTGGCAGCACCGCAAGCTCTTCGCTCAAAGGGTTGAGCAGGGGAGCCGGGTTTGCCCTTTTGTCTTCGCTCTCTCCGAATACCCACTCGGTTTTCTTTTTGCTGGTAAAGCGAAGCGATAGGCATTCGTGCAAGCCAAGCGCAGAAAGAGAATTGCGAATTTTTCGGTTTATTTTTTCTTGCGCCGGCAGTTCGTTTGGCTCGGCTTTGAAGCTCGGAATGTCGTAGGGGATTTTGTCGTAGCCTGTTAACCTTGCTACTTCTTCGATTAAGTCTGCTTCACGTTCTAGGTCGAAACGCCAGCTTGGAATCGCATTTTCTTTTATGCCTATTCCTTCTAAAAGTTTTTTCGCTTGCTCTATTGGAACTTTTATGCCAAGCAATTTTTCAATGCGTTCTTCACGTAATTGTACATTCGGGCGTTTTGGCAAATGTTCTTGGGAAATGAATTCCAATTTTTGCTCTGATACTTTGCCGCCTGCAAGCTCTGCGATTAAGGAGCAGGCGTAGTCACAGGCATAACTTTGCAATTCAAAATCCACGCCTCTTTCAAAACGGTAGCTTGAATCTGTGGATATGCCGAGTCTCTTGGCTTGTTTGCGAACTACGGTTGGGTTAAAGAATGCAGCTTCCAGAAACACTTCTTTAGTCTGGTCTGTGATTTCGGATTCCACACCGCCCATCACACCTGCAACGCAAGCTGGGCGATTGCCATCGCAGATGGCCAGGTCTGTGCTTTGCAAAAGGTGTTCCTTGTGGTCAAGGGTCGTGATTTTTTCGCCGTCTTCTGCAAAGCGAACCTTTACTTCACCGCCGCTGAGCCGCCCTAAATCAAAGCTGTGCAACGGCTGGCCTATGTCCATAAGAACGAAATTTGTGATGTCAACAACATTGTTTATCGGGTTCATGCCTATGGCTTTCAATAATCTTTGCAACCATTCCGGGCTAGGCTCAATCTTCACATCATTTATAACACGGCCAACATAATGTGGGCAGGCGGCGGGGGCGTTGATGGTTAATTTTATGGGTGATGTGTTTGGTTGTAGGGGCAAGGCGCGCCTTGCCCCTACATCCGTGTCCATATTCAACATGACGTTATACGCCGCTGCCAATTCACGCGCAATGCCCAAATGCGACAATGCGTCCGGGCGATTGGGTGTTACATTGATTTCAAAAACCGTGTCGTAATATCCTAAATCTGTGAATGGCTTGCCTACCGGGGCGTCTTGCGGCAAAATCAAAATGCCGCTGTGATCGTCTGATAATCCTATTTCATTTTCTGCGCAAAGCATGCCAAAACTTTCCACGCCTCGGATTTTTGATTTTTTCATCTTTAAGCCTTTGCCGTCCGGCATGGGAAGCTCTACGCCTATGGGCGCAAGGACTGCTTTTATGCCGGCTTTTACATTCGGCGCTCCGCAAACTACTTGCAGAGTCTCTTTGCCGTCAAAGACTTTGGTTAGGCTTAAATGGTCGCTATCGGGATGAGGCGCGCATTCGAGAACTTCAGCTATAAGCAAGCCGCTGTATGTTTTTCCTGATTCTTCAACGCCTTCAATCTCAAAGCCGAGGCTTGTGAGCTTTAAAGAAATGTCTTCTACGGAGGCTTTAAGGTCAATAAACCTTTTAAGCCAATTCAAGCTAATTTTCATCGTTTCTACTCTGCAGCTTCTTCCTCAGGCTCTTCAGACCCTTGGTCAGGAGCTTTGCCTATAAGGTCGTTCGCATCTATGGTTACGAATGTCTCTTTGCCTGTTTTTTTGTCTTTGGTGTAATAGACTTTGAAAGCGTATTTGATTTTGTCTTTGCCGCTACCCCAGCCTACTTTTATGCTGCGATCCTGTTCATTGTCGCTGATAATTGTTTTCAGGCGAGCTTCCTCTTCAGACCCTGCGCAGGCTTTTCCGCTGCAACGAGGCACCTTATGGGAGTCGGCAAGTTTTTTGACAAATGCTTTGGACTGGTCGGGGCTTTTCCAAGTGGTATCTATTAAGCTCCACAGTACATTGTTGTTTTGCACAATGTCGTTGCATTGCTTTGCGGCTTCTTGCATTGGCACGCATTGCTTTGTCACGGTTTCTTGTGCTTGGGATTTTGCGTCTGACTTAACAAAAAAGATAAGCCCAATGAGCCCAACATTAAGGGCAACGGAAATAATGAAGAGGTTTTTCTTATTCATACTATATAATATAGTAAAACACCAACTAACCCCTCTAGGCTACTAGTGGGAAAAACAGGGCAAAAGACCCTGGCTAGCTTTCTGCCGGAGCCTGGGCGCGAACTCTGCGCTCGGTTATGCGAGCAGCCTTGCCCTGAAGGTTGCGCATATAGAATATGCGTGCCTTGCGTACGCTTCCGTGGGCATCCACAGCTATGGAATCTATCAGAGGAGAATGCATTTGGAAAATACGCTCAACGCCAACGCCGCTGGAAATTTTGCGAACGGTTACGGAGGAGCTTATGCCGGTGCCTTTGCGCTGGATAACCACGCCCTTGAAGGGCTGAATACGGCTTTTTGCCTTGCCGTCTGCGGTTTTTTCCATAATTTTGATATTAACCGTGACGGTGTCGCCGGCACGGAAATCAAAGGCGTCTTTCTTTTTGCTTTCTTGATGTATCGCCTCGATGTTAAGTTTGGACATAAAAACCTCAAAAAATTCAGATGTATAAATATAGCAAAAAATTAACGAACCGTCAAGGGTTACCGGGCAAATTTTCTGCAAAATGCTCATTAAGTGGCTGATTGCCATGCATTTTCGGGCCACGGGTGCCTGGGGTAGCGGCCTCTTAGCTCTTTGCGCACCTGCGGATATGTGTTTTTCCAAAAATCGGTCAAATTCCAGGTTTTTTGCACGGTACGGTAATTTGGGGCCAAAATATCATAGCGAACCCGCAAACGGCCCTCTGCTATAAAATGCTCGCCCTGCATGCCCATAAAGTCGCTAATTCTGGCAGAAAGCTCAACAACATCCGAGCCATATAAATATTTTGCCCGCTTTAGCGAACTCGGAAAGCTTTTGTGCAGCCACTCAAGCCAGCAAGCTCCAAAATACTCCTCCAGAATTTTCCTGTACCTCTCCTCGCTCAAATCACGAAGCAGAAAAATTCCATTGCAAAATTCATCCATAATCAAGGACAAATCCTCTTCGTCAAATTTAGGGAGATTATGCTCAGGAAAAAGCTCTGAGGCGAGTTTCATTTTCGCAAGCAAAGCCAAATTCGCATCCGTTTGCCACTGGCTTGTGAAATCCTCTTTTTCCATCAACGCTTTCCACGCCGCAGAAGTCTGGTTTTCCAAAGATTTTCGCTCAGAGCATTCCTCTTTGCCAAAAGCTGTGATTCGCATTGCAACAAACTGATTCCCCTTCCACTGCAATTCCAATCTAGATTCCTGCTTTTCAAGATACTCCTCAGGAACAGGAGCATAAAGCCTCGCTGTGGTTTTGTTTCCGCCACGCATCAAACCGAGAACCAGAATAGCTTTTTCCTTAGACTCGCAAAAAACAGAAATGCCATCTTTGGTTTTATATGATTGATCGCTCTTATACGCAAGAAAATTTGGAAAGGCAGATAATAAAAATTTTATCGGGTCGTTTTCGTCATTTCCGGCAAAACGCAGCAATTGTTCGTAATGCAGTTTTTCTTCTCTTTGCCATTTGCCTTTGTCTTCTGCCAAATGCAGAATATTTCCGCTTTTGTTTTCACTTTCCAAAATCACAATAACCGCCAAAATTTCCTTTGACACAGTTTTTTTAAGCGCTATGGCACGGGCAAGCTCCAATGATTGAACCGGGACTTGCAAAGTTTTTCTGCCAAGTTCTGTTATCTTGTTGCCTTCTGCCAAATTCCCAGGCAAAGCTACGTTTTCTTTTATTTTATCAATCAGGTTTATCTCTTTGCCCAAGTCCGTTTCCAGCAAAATTTTTTGCAGCGCAAACCTCGCCAAATCTATGCGTTCAATTTCCGGCTTAATAGCTTGCGCAAAACCTGCCTCCTCTCGCTCGCTCCATAAACGCACGCACAAGCCCTTTTGGGTTCGGCCTGCCCTGCCGGTTCTCTGCACTGCGTTTTGCATGGAAATTCTGGAAAGGCGAAGTGTTCTGAGGCCCATTTCATCAAAAGCAACCCTCTCATAACCCGAATCTATAACCGCCCTTACATTGGGAATTGTCAGCGATGTTTCTGCTATGTTCGTTGTAAAAATAATCCTCGTGTCCAAGCTTGGTTCAAAAATCTTTTCCTGGTCTTCTTTCAACTGGCCGCCAAAAAGAGAAAAAAGTTTCGGGCAATTTTTGCCCAAACTCTCTGCGACTCGTTCCCTGCACTTCGCAATTTCCGCCTTTCCCGGCAAAAAAACCAAAACCGTCCCGCCAATATTGTTGTATAAAACGGTTTTAACAGCCTGTACAACGTCCCCAGATTCCTGATGTATAATTTCAACCGGAAACCCCGGATTTTCAATTCGCAAACATTTTACGCCTAAATATCTTTCCAATGATTCCCTTTCCAACTCTGCGGAAAGCACAGCTACTCTTTGCCCTTTGGCAATCATTGCGCCCAAAAGCAAATCCATCTCGGCCCTTCGCTCATGGAACTCATCGAAAATCACCCAATCCCAATTTTCAGACATCTCCGCTAAAAAACTTCCGTAGGTTTGGAATAAAATTCTGGTGTTTTTGCTCACATTGCTTTCAAAGCGAAATTTGTAGCCAACGGCATCGCCGCAAACCCTTGATAAAAACTTTGCCAATTCCCTAGCCGCCAAGCGACGTGGCTGCAAAACCAAAACACGGCCGCTTTCGCCTGCCAAATACCAAGGTAAAAATGATGATTTGCCTGTGCCTGTTGGCGCCGTCAATAACAAGGGAATTTTCGCATATGTTTGTAAAGACGGATAATTATCCGTCTCCACAAACGCACGCGCAAGCGGCAAATCCGTTAATATTGCAGTTTTCTGTCGCCCCTGAACATCGCCCACAAGAAACCGCCGTGTTCGGCATTAGCCATGATGGTGGAAGCATTGCTATCGGTGCTCAAGGCGAGGGCAGCCACAAGAGCAGCCTGCTCCTCTTCTTCCGGAGTATAAATGTTTTCCAGAACTTCCTGTATGCGGCTTTCATAGGCCATGTGCATGCCGGTCCATTTCAAGTTAACAAAATCAGGATGTTTCAACACGCCTCGCAAGAACGGAAGCGTTGTGCTTATGCCCTCTATGCGAAAACTGGAAAGCGCGGATTTCATATTTGAAATGGCTTTTTCCCTAGTGCTTGCATATGCCATAACCTTTGCCAAAACAGATTCATAATTGGAAGAAATAGTGTCTCCGGAAACAAACGGGCTCATCACAACAATTCCATCTCCGTATGGGAAGAACATTCTCTCTATTTTTCCGGGAGACGGCGAGAATTTATTGTAAGGATCCATAGCGTCTATGTTCACTGCCAGCACAGTACCTTCGCTTCTCGTATTTTCTTTTTGCAAAAGCAAAGGCTCGCCGGAATGCAGTCTTATTTGCTCACGCAAAATATCCACACCGGTCAGCAAAGTTGTGACTCCATAAAAATGCTGCACATTTTCCTTTACATCCAAAAGATAAATATCATTCTCGGAAACAAAAAATTCTGCGTTTGCATAGCCAACTATATCCAGCCCATCCACAAGAGCCGGCAGCACAGACATTATTTTGCCTCTGCATTCTTTTGAAATATAGGGGCTTGGGCTTTCTACCAAAAGCTTGCGAAAACGGAATTGAACCGAGCCTTCAAGCTCCGGAAAAATTATATGCTTGCCGCTTTTGTCTCGCAAAATAGGGAAAGACACTATATGCGGATGGGTTATGGTTTTTTCCAAGTAAATATCTTTTTCATAGCCAAAACGCTCGCATTGGCGAAGCACGCTGTCTATTGCGGTTTGCAATTCCTCTTGGTCTTTAGCCTCTCTAATGCACCTGCCGCCGGCTGCGCCGGCAGCTTTTACCATCAATGGATAGCCTATATTCTCTGCTTCGCCGGAGAGGGCTGCGATGTCGGTAAAAACAGTGCTGTGAGGCAAAACGGCTATGCCCGCTTTCAGTGCAATCTCGTTCAGCAACTTTTTATGCTCGCTTGTGCTGCGGCCTTTTGAAAGCCAAGTTGAAGAAATAAAAGCTATTCCGTGTTGAGCCAATTTTTGGCTAAGTTCAATGCTAGATGCCAAAAATCCATATCCCGGATGAACAGCGTCTGCTTTGCATTTAACGGCAGCCTGCACAACCTGCTCAACATCCAAATACGGAGAGCTTTTTTTGGTGGAACTAATCACATAAACCTGGCTTGCCTCGCGCACGCCAACCTGATTAAAATCCCCTTCTTCGCAAAGCGCTACTGCCTCTGCGCCCAAACTCTTGATAGCTCTAACGCAAGCTGCTTGTATAAGCCCTCTGTTAGCGACTAAAATTCGTTTATACATAATATCCTCCTACTGCCACAAAACACTCGGCCAATCTTTGCCCTCTGCCCCTATTAAATGAAGCGGCTTTAACTTGCTGTCTAAAAGAATTGTTTTTGGAAAAACAATTTCCGTTTCAGCGCCGGAAATCAAACCGGTGTTTCTTTGAACATTTTTGAATTTGTCAAGAATTACAGGCCATTTTTCGTTTCCGTTGGCTTTTATCCAATTCTCAATTTTGGAAAGCTCGTTCTCGCCGGTATTCACTAAAACTATTTGCACTCCGTTTTTGTCCAGTTCGGCCTGATTGTCGCGCAAGCGAACAATGCCTTCCCTGCAAGGTATGCACCAAGAGGCAAAAAACACCAATGCCACTCTTTGCGCTCCAGCATAAGTTTCCAAATGTTTTTTGGTAAACGCGTCTTTGTCGTTTCCGGTTCTTGCCACAAACCAGGGCATTCCCTTTTGCAACTGCGAAGTCAGCGGCAATATCTGAGATTCTTCCGGCTCGGCGGCAGGTTCCGCAGCAAACGTCTGTGCCGCAATCAGCAAAATCAACATGATTTTTTTCATTTTTTCAGTCCTTGCAATGTGCCTATCCAACCGCCAAAATTAGTGTTTCTTAAATTCTCAAGCATTTTTCCTTTTGCTTCGCTCTCGCTTTTATTTGAACCTGCAACTTGAGCTACAGCCAATTTTTCCACAGTAGAGCCGCTACATGTTGTGATGGTTACTTGCGGGGTGTAGCTGCATTTCGCAAGGCCAGATTTCTGCAAAGCGCATACTGGTTTTGATGAGGCAGAAACTTTTAATCCGTTGCCGCTGCAGTTGCCGCTTTTTAAGCCGGCTCCGGATAGTTTTTCAAATAAAATCCTGCCGGTTTCATCTCCGTTTCCAGCCCAGTAAAGTTCCTTTTTCTGGTTAGCCGGAGCTGCCGTAGCAGAGGTGGCGGCGGCAGCGGCCCTAGCCGCAGCTTCTTTAGCCCTTCTTTCTTCTTCAACCTTTCTTTCTGCGTCTTTTGCGGATATGGAGTCTAAAAGGCTTTTGCGTCCGGCTTCGCTGGCTGCTTTTGCCGCAGAGTCTGCTACAAAAACAGCACGTTGTGCCGCCGCATCAGCTTCTGCTTTAAGCATTGCCGCAGCTTCTCTTTTTTCTGCCATCATTGAGCTTACAAGAAACGCTATTACGCCAACTATCATAAGCACTAATACGCCTATTATAGGCGTTTTGTAGCGGTGCGTGAACCTTGGCTTTGAGTTTAAGTATTTGGGAACTTTGTTATTGAATATTTCCGTAAATTCCTTTTCCGTTACTTCTATAGCGTTCATCTCGGCTACATCTTTAATGTCTTTGGGTAAATTTGACGGAAAGCGAAAATCTCTTCTAATCAATGGAATTATGTTTTTGCCCAAAGCCAGAGCGTTTTTCAGTTCCAGATAACACCAGTCTTCGTTCAAAACCGATTCCGGCTGAATATTGCCGTTTTCATCATAGAATCTCTCATAATAAGTAGGTTCAAATATAACTATAAAATCTTTGCAATTCTTTAGCCTGGTCCTCAAGGTATCCGTAAATTTGCCTTTGCCTAACGTATCAATGTCAAAGGACACATTATAGCCCATATCGCGCAATTTTATGTCCACCATTCTTGCATCCTGTACGCCGCCTTTGCGGCGATAGGAAATAAAAATATCATATTTCTGTGCCATGGGGTTATAATATAGAAAATTTTGGGAATTAACTAAATTATTATTTTTCTAAATTACCAAGTCTATGAAAGTCTGCACGCAGAATTTTGGGAAAAATGCCCAAAAAATAGACATTTACAAAAAATTGGGCGGTTATTCCAATATCGGGCCTCGGCTTTTTGACCTTTCGCAGTTCGAGCTTATAGACATAGTTCAACGCTCAGGGCTTAGAGGCAGAGGCGGCGCAGGATTTCCAACCGGAATGAAATGGAGCTTTGTGCCAAGAGGCTCAAAACCGGTTTACATAACTGTGAACGCCGATGAAGGCGAACCAGGCACATTCAAAGACCACTATCTGATGAGGGAAGACCCTCACCGCCTGATTGAAGGTTTGATAATAGCAGGCTGGGCACTCGGCGCAAGAAATGCTTATATTTACGTTCGCGGCGAGTTTTTGCCGGCAATAGAAGCTTTAACCGAAGCAATAAAAGAAGCATACAAGGCAAACCTGCTCGGCAAAAATATAGGCGGAACAAAGTATAGCTTGGACATAGCCGTGCATAGAGGCGCTGGAGCGTATATTTGCGGCGAAGAAACAGCTTTGATAAACAGCTTGGAAGGGCGAAAGGGGCAGCCTCGCTTGAAGCCTCCGTTCCCGGCAGTCAACGGCGCATGGAATATGCCCACTTGCGTAAACAATGTTGAAACAATAATGGCTCTGCCTTGGATATTGGAAAACGGCCCAGAAGAATATCAAAAACTTGGAACGCCAAAAGCCGGCGGCACAAAGGTTTTCTGCGTTTCCGGCGATGTGAAAAAGCGTGGAGTATATGAAGCGAGAATTGGAATTCCATTGATGGAACTTTTGGAAGGCGAAGAATATTGCGGCGGAATTATAGGCAATCTCAAAGGCTGCATTCCCGGCGGTTCCTCAACACAGGTATTAACTCCCGAAGAATGCAAAAAAGCCAACATGGACTATGAAAGCCTGGCCGCTATGGGAACCATGTTCGGTTCCGGAGCTGTTATGCCGTTCAACGATACGCACAGCATTGTGGATATGCTCTGCACACTTGGCAAATTTTACGCACACGAGTCTTGCGGGCAATGCACGCCTTGCCGTGAGGGAACAGGCTATGTTCAGCGCATAATCTCATGCTTGGCAAGCGGCAAGGGCAAAGACGGAGACATAGAGCTTTTGAACAGCCTTTGCGAAGGCTTCACAGGCATAACAGTTTGCCCGCTGGCGGCTGCGCTTGGCGCGCCGGTGCAGAGCTATTTGCAAAAATTCCGAGCGGAATTTGAAGAAGCAATTTTGAAAAACCCTCAGCACGCAATGCCACGCTTGAACGAAGGCTGCCGCACGCAAGGATGGTGGGAATGAGTATGGTAACTATTACTGTTGACAACAAGGAAGTTCAGGTTCCTGATAACACAAACCTTATAGAGGCGCTTAAATCCGTTGGCATTGAAACGCCGCACCTGTGCTACCATCCGGATTTGCCGGTTAGCGGAAACTGCCGCCAGTGCCTGGTTGAGGTGGATGGCCCCAGAGGAATGAGCCTTGTGATAGGATGCTACACACCTGTTCGCGCAGGCATGAAGGTTGCAACACCGGCGAGCAGCCAAAAAGTAGCAGACGCTCGCAAAGCGGTTTTGGAGTTTTTGCTGGTGAATCATCCGCTGGATTGCCCTATTTGCGACAAAGCCGGCGAGTGCATGCTGCAAGAGAATTATATGATGGCCGGAGCTGCAAGTAGCAGGTTGAATCCGGAAATAGGCAAGCAGTTCCACGGAAATCCCGAGCACTCTTTCACAGACGGCAAAGGCCAGCATAGGGGCGGAAAACGAGTTGACATTGGCCCAAGAGTTGTGCTGGACGAAGAGCGTTGCATTCAATGCAGCAGATGCGTCCGGTTTATGCGCCACGTTGCCAAAGACGAGCAATTGCAGTTAGCTTCAAGGGGAGGCCATGCTTATATCACAACCTTCCCCGGCGAAAAACTTGACCATCCTTATGACAGGTGCGTAACCGACATTTGCCCCGTAGGAGCTTTGACCGACAAGTCCTTCCGTTTTAGAAAAAGGGTTTGGGCGCTTAGCAGAGTTCCAACTATTTCAATGGACGATTCTTTAGGCGCAAACATCTGGGCAGATCACGCAGACGGCGTAGTGTACAGGATAATGCCTCGTTGCAATCCCGAAGCGAACAAAAGCTGGCTTTCAAATGCGGCAAGAGACGTAAAAATTCACGAAAACAGATTGCTGACGGGCAACATACTGGTAGCGAAGCAATTGATAAGAGGCAAAATCGCGATTGTGCTTGGCGGGTCATGCACAATGGAAGAAATCGCAACATTTGTAGAGACGGATAATTATCCGTCTCTACAAAACGTTGCAATTTTCGGTGGTTCATTTTTGCCCATACAACCACCGGACAACATATCCCGTTCCGGCGATCCTGTCGCAAACAGGGCATGCCTTGCCAAAACAGCCCCGCTTAGCGAGCTTGCAAAGCGAGCCGCAGAATTTGATTTGCTTATAACGGTAGCCGCAGACTTGTGGGACGAATCGCCGGAAGAAGCGAAAGCCTTTGACTGCATTCCAAAACACTTGGCTCTTACGCCATTTGACAATGCCACTGCGCAAAGAGCAACGGTTGCAATGGGCATTCGCCACTGGCTGGAGAATTCCGGCACAATGATCAATTGCAAAGGAGCAGAGCAGAAATTGCAAGGCGTTCAGACAAAGGAATCCGCAATGGTGGAGAGCGCAAAAAGCATAGCGGAAAAGTTATTAAAGTAGAAGCGATAAGCCCTTTTTCCATTTTGGCGGTGCCGGCAACGGCAGTTCTTTGCGCACGGAACGGAGCCATGAACTCAGCGGTTGCGCAAGCTCGCGCGGCAAGCCGCTCATAATTGAATCCAATTCCATTAAACAACCATATGCGGAACTTATTCTTTTAGCGGGGTCTTTTGCAAGCATTTTGCATATCAAACGCCTAAGATTGTTTGGAGTTCCTTCTGCGAAATCCACAAGAGATATGTTTTTGTTCCGAATGTTTTTTGAAGTTTTTTCCGGGTCTTCATCTCTGAAAGGATGCTTGCCGGAAAGCATTTCAAACGCTATTATCCCGAGGCTGAAAATATCAGAAAGTTCTGTTGCGCTATCTCCTCTCACCTGCTCAGGGCTCATGTAAGCCGTTGTGCCGATAATGGTTCCGGGAAGCGTAATATCCTGGTTTTCAACACGTGCTATTCCAAAATCCAAAAGCTTGGTTCTCCCTGCGAATTCTACCATTATGTTGCTCGGCTTTAAATCTCTATGCACAAACCGCCTTGAATGAACATGCACCAGCGCGCTTAAAGAATCCCACAATACAGAGCAAGCTACCCAAACAGGCAGCTTGCGCGCTTTATCCAAAATTTGCTTCAAAGACCAGCCGTTTATGAACTCCATCGATAAATTGAGCTGCCCTTTTTCCATCCAATAACCGTAAACCTGAACAATGTTGGGATGGTTCATGGCTGCCAAAACCTGGACCTCTCTATTGAATCTTTGCACAAGATCTTCAACGCCGCGAAGCGCTAGCTTCATTCGCTTAACAACCAGCATTCTATCCAGCGAAGGGTCGTGGCAAAGCCAAATTTCACCCATAGCGCCTTGGCCAATGCAATCTTCTACCGAGTATTGGCCTATTTTTTCCGGTGCCTTGGATTTGCTCATTCAGCCAATCTGACAAGCATCAGCAAGAAAAGCAGTTCGCTGTCATTGCCGGCAGGTAAAATTTCGCAAAGAGAATGCTCGCCGTTTACCAGCATCTCTGTTTCTTCAGCGCCGCAAACCTTCAGAATTTCTATGAGATAGCTGACATTGACTCCTAAGTGCATAGGCTCGCCGCTTTCCGGATTCTCGTAAACGCACGATATTTTTTCTCTGGTGCGCCTAGAGCCTACAGCCGAAATTCTTATTGTTGAATCTTGAACTGAGAGCCTTGCGTTGTGGGTCGCTTTATCTGCGGCAACATTTACTCTCTGCAAAATTTCCAGCATTTCAGCCGTGTTGAATTTAATTGAGATTGGCAAATTTTTTGGAATAACGGGCCGCCATGCCGGATACGGGCCTTCCAGCAGTTTTGCGACTACAGTTGCGTTTGGAGTTTGAAATTTTAAATGAGTTTCGGAAAAACCCATTGAAATTGCGGCATCGGAGTCTCCAACGGCAGCCGTAGCCATAAGCAATGCTTGAATTGCGCGCGGCGGAACTATTGAAGAGCGCGAAAACGAGAACGGCTCCTCCGCTTCCGGCTGGACATACACCCTTGAAAGGCGGTGGCTGTCTGTGCCAACGGAAACAATCCTAGAATCCTCGGCTTCCAGCAAAATACCTGTCAGCGAGGGTCGGCTATCGCTGTTTTTGCTTGCGGCAAAGGCTACCTTTGAGAGCAAAAAGCTAAGAGCTTGCACCTTAAGCACGGCGCAATTATCCGGTTCAATGTCCGGAGTTTTGATAAAATCTTCCGGGCTTCTGCCCGTGAGGTCAGAATCTCTTTCCTCTCCCCAGGAAACAACGAGGTTCAAACCGTTTGCCGAGACTGTAAGCTCGCCATCTGGGGCATTGGACACCGTATCGGCAAAATCCGAGGCCGCCACGGCTACTTCCCCGTTTTCCTCTCCTTCTACCTGAATATTCAGGCAAAGGCCAAGACCGGTTAAATCATTTGCCGTTATTTCGAGGTTGCTGTCTTTTAGGCGAAGCAAAAAGCAACCGGCTATCGCAATTGCCGGTTTTGCTGGCACAACCAGCTTAGCGGCAGAAAGTGCCGGAGCCAGAACCGATTTTTGAGCGAGAAATTTCATAGCGGTAAATATAGCAAAAAAATCACTGGCCGCCTAGCCTTATGGCATAAGTAGCTATCACAATGACCACTGCGGCTATGGCAATGGCTATTAAAACCCCGTTACTAGCCTTAACAGGCTTATGCAGGTTCTCAATTTTCTCTCTGCGGGCCTTAGCCCTACGTTCTTTGCGACTCATAGGAAACTCCGTTTTTATAGTTAATATAGTAAAATTTTTATATTTTACGGAATGCAGCCGCCCACCGCAAAATTTCTCGCAAGCTTGCTTCGCAACTACATCCTGAGAACAGGCAAAGACTGGAACACAGCCGCTAAAATATATGACCAAAAAGTAGCTTGGCGAGAAGATTTTAAGCCCGAACTCCTTGTGGGCAATTCAACGCAGCACAAAAGAATTCTGGATTTATACCTGCACTGGAGGCATTCCGCAGGGCTTGAAGCAGAAAGAGATATGCTTGCAGGCCAAGAAGATGGCGATAGAGGCGAACCGCTTTGCGAGCCGCTTCCCCACGCCGTTTTAATGCATAACTTGCGCTCCGCATACAATGCCGGCTCAATTTTCAGAACCGCAGACTGTTTTGGCTTTTCGGAGATAAACCTCTCCGGCTACACTCCCAGCTTGGACCACCCTGCTCTCAAAGGTACGGCTAGGGGTTGCGAAACTTGGCTAAAGAGCCGCAGATGGGAAAGCCCTCTTGACTGCATAAACTTTTACAAAGAACAAAATTATCAAATAATAGCCTTGGAAACCGGCGGAAGCGATATAAGCGCTTTTAATTGGCCTGAAAAGTTTTTGCTCTTGGTAGGAAACGAGGAACTTGGCATAGCAACAGAGCTTTTAGACCTTTGCGACTGCAAAATTTCAATCCGAATGCGAGGGAGAAAAGCGAGTTTAAACGTGTCTTGCGCCTTTGCGGTAGCAGCAGCCTGTGTGTAAAATATTTTCTAAATTCCTCTTACCATCAATGGAGAATTAATATGGCAGATTCAAAAAAAATAGCGATGATATCCGGAATCACCGGGCAAGACGGCGGTTATTTGGCGAAATTTTTGCTTGAGAAGAATTATAGAGTGCTGGGTCTTTACCGCAGAGGCGCCACAGACACCTTTTCAAAGCTCAAAGAACACGGAATTTTTGAGCAAATTGAACTTTTGGACTTTGATTTGCTAGAGCTTTCAAACATTTGCCGGCTGCTCAAAAAACACCAGCCCGATGAATTTTACAACCTGGCTGCGCAAAGCTTTGTGGCAGCCTCATGGGAAGAGCCTATTTATACAGCGCAAGCAGATGGCATGGGCGTATTGTATATTCTTGAAGCGATTCGTGAATTTTCTCCGAAAACCCGCTTTTACCAAGCCTCCACCTCAGAAATGTTCGGAAAAGTCCAGGAAATTCCACAAACAGAAAAAACTCCTTTTTACCCTCGCTCTCCATACGGAGTCGCAAAATTAATGGCGCACTGGGCCTGCGTGAATTACAGCGAAAGCTTCAATGTGTTCGCCTGTTCCGGCATTTTGTTTAACCACGAAAGCCCAATGCGCGGAAAAGAATTTGTGACGAGAAAAATAACATCCCATTTCGCCAGAATTTACACGGGAAAAACCGGCGAGCCTTTGGAGCTTGGCAATCTCAATTCAAAACGCGACTGGGGATACGCCGGCGATTATGTGGAAATGATGTGGAAAATGCTTCAGCACACAACCCCGGACACATATGTGATTTCCACGGGAGAAACGCACAGCATACGGGAGTTTGTGGAAGAAGCCGGCAAGCATTGCGGTTTTGATTTGCAATGGCAGGGGAGTGAAGACAGCGAAACCGGCACAGACAAGAAAACAGGGAAAGTTGTGGTTAAAGTCAATCCCAAATTCTACAGGCCGGCTGAGGTTGATGTTTTAATAGGCAATCCGGAAAAAGCAAAGAAAGTACTTGGCTGGAATGCCAAGGTAGATTTCAAATCCCTATGCCGCATGATGATGCTCGCAGACATTGAGAGGGAGAAGAAGTAATTCAGTGTTTCTTCTTTTTCTTCTTGTCTTTTGGGGGGGTGTAGTTTGAGCCTGTGGGGGTTTTTATTCCCATTCGCTTAGACATATTTCCCATATTTTTGAACATGGCTTTCATGTCATCGTAGTGCTTTAGCACCTGATTCACTTTTTGCACGGTTGTGCCGGAGCCTTTCGCTATGCGAATTCTGCGGCTGCCGTTTAAAATATCAGGTTTTTTGCGCTCCTTTTCGGTCATCGAGCTTAAAACAGCCTCTACATACACCAGCTCTTTTTCGTTTATCTGGTCAAGCGGCAATTTGTTAAGGCCCGGTATCAATGATATTATATCTTTGAATTTGCCTATTTTCTTTATGGTTCTCAGTTGTTTCAAAAAATCATTCAAGTCAAAGGAATTGTTGAGTATTTTTTTGCGGAAATCGTTTGCTTCCTTTTCGTCTATCGCTGCCTGCGCCTTTTCCACCAAAGAAACAACGTCGCCCATTCCCAAAATGCGTCCCGCCATTCGGTCCGGATGGAAAATATCTATATCTGAAACCTTTTCGCCAACGCCAACAAAACAAACCGGAACGCCGGTTATTTTGCGGATTGAAAGAGCCGCGCCGCCACGGGTGTCGCCGTCCATTTTGGAAAGGCACACGCCTGTGAAACTGAGCCGCTTGAAAAATTCTTCCGCCACATTCACCGCTTCTTGGCCAATCATCGCATCTGCTACAAAAAACACCTCTTCGGGGTTTACAGCCGCCTTTGCCTTTTCCAGCTCCTGCATCAGAGTCTCGTCTATTTGCAAGCGGCCTGCGGTATCGTAAATAACAAGGTCAAAGCCATTTTGCTCTGCGTATTTATAACCGTTTTTTATTATTTCAACAGGATTTCCCTGCCCTTCTTCGTAAACAGGGATTCCTATGGACTTGCCAAGCACCTGAAGTTGTTTGATAGCAGCCGGTCTGTACACATCGGCAGCCACCAGCAGGGGCTTTCTTTTTTTCTTTGAACGAAAATAAAGAGCGAGCTTGCCAGCGAAGGTCGTTTTTCCGGAACCCTGCAAGCCGGCCATCATTATGCCAACCGGAGGCCTGCCAGAAAGAGCGACTTCTTTTGCAGTTCCTCCCATAATTTCCACAAGCTCATCGTGAATTATTTTCACAATCATCTGCCCGGGGCTTACTGCGGTGAGAACTTTTTCACCCAGTGCTTTTTCCTTTACCGCCTGGACAAAATCCCTTGTGACATTAAAATTTACGTCTGCGGCAAGAAACGCGCGGCGAACTTCTCTCAGCGAGGTTGCGACATTTTCTTCCGTCAATTTGCCTTGCCCGCGCAGGCTTTTTAGAGTTGACTCCAGAGACTCGGTTAACGATTCAAACATATATCTTAATTGGAACTATTGTGTCAAAGGAGAAAACTTTTGAACCTTGCGCAATTGCTGTTGCAAAGCGCCCTTGGCTATGTTCTATGGAATAGTTGAGGTAGTCGTTGTTGTCGTATAAATGCTCGCCGCTTTCTCTATCCAAGCGTATGACAAATTCATTCGGGAATTCGTTTCTGTTATTAAGAGACAGGCTGTACAAGCTCATGTTCTTTTCCGTGCATACCAGCTTCATTTCATATTCCAGGTTCCAGTTGCAAAACCTGCCCCCTTGCAGAAACATCCTGTCTTTCCTTTGGTGGAAGCTGACTGCGGCCCATATGTTGAAATAGTTTTTTTCGGCGTTTGCCGTCCAGTTGCAATCAAGCGCGGCCAGAGATACCACTCCGGTTGAACGTTGTTGCGCTATTTTCAAAACGGCCTCGTCATTTAAAAGCGGGCCAAAAGCGTCATGAGCATGAGTTGTTTGCATACAGGTAAATATAGTAAACATTTTTTACTACATTTACCTCTTATGAATGAAATTATATCTCAAATGCCGCTGTGGGTCACAGAATGGATTGTGTTTCCGCTGGTGATTGTTTTTGCCAGAATTTGCGACGTTTCGCTGGGAACAGTCAGGATTATATTAATAGGAAAAGGATATAAGAACATTGCCCCGTTTATCGCTTTTGTGGAAATACTTATTTGGATTGTGGTTATCAGCAAAATTTTACAAAATCTTGATAAAATACAGTATTACTTGGCTTTTGCCTTGGGTTTTGCCTTGGGAACCTTTATCGGGATGAAGATAGAGAGCAGGCTTTCTCTTGGCCAGCGCATTATTCGTATAATTACCAGCAACGATTATTCCGAATTGATAGACAATTTAAAGAAACATAATTTCAACTTTACAACCATAGACGCTACGGGAAAATTTGGCCCTGTGAAGATAATTTTCATGATAATTCAAAGACATTCGCTAAAAAAAGCGATTGGAATAATAGAATCCTGCAAACAGCCGTCTTTTTACACAATTGAGGACGTGATGGATGTAAAAGGCATTTTGCCGGGCGGGAAAAACCCGGGCCTCAGGTCTTTGAATCCGTTTAAGCGCTAGCGTTAGTTTTTGATTTTGGCGAAATAGATTCCCATATTTTGCGGCGTGAACTTCACAGCTTCGCCGTTGCTTTTTATGACGGAAACAACGTTTCCTTTCGGGTTATAGACCCGCACGGTGAAGCTTTTGCTTTGAGCGGGGAACACGTAAGCACCCGCAAAGCGGATTACGCTGTTTTGCGCAATCAGTTCATTTGGTTTGGCTGTTATGGGATTCGGATCCGGGTCTGGGTCTGGAGGGTCCGGCTCGTTGATAACTCCGAACTTAGAAGTGTCTGCTGGCGCAACTTTTGAAACAACGTAAGCAAGCGCGCCGAGAAGCCCGGCGTTGTAATCCAAGCCACCTTCGGTGTTTTCATAAGATTCAATATCATCCACATAGCTGCCGGAACTTCTGTTTCCGCCAACCATATATCCAAAGTATTTGTTTCTTGCCGGTATTGTCAAATGGTTGCCAATATCATCTTCGTCGTTCAAGAAGACATTTCTATGATGAGGCTTTAAGGCTTCTTTGGAGCAACCTTCGCAAAACCCTACTACAAATGACTGTTTGGCATTATTGTTGCCTAATATATAATCTACCTGATCGTATATAAATTGGTCATACTGCGTTATGCTCATTGCATTTGAATAAAGCGCTGTGCTGAATGCGTGGTTGGCAGGGTAGCGCAGTTGGCCCCAGCCGCCTCCGGCAGTTGATATTTTTTCCGAGTTGGTAGCATTTACATATTTGCCGGCTATAAAATTGTCGAGCATAAATTTAAGATGAGTGCTTTTATCTTCCGAAACAGCCATTGCTGCCGCATAAGCCGCAAGGTCGTGCGGGTTTGCGTAATCAAAAGCCCAGTAATGGTCTTTCACATCGTTTTTATTTATATCGCTTTTGTATGTACTTTCTCCTGTGGTTATGAACATTTCGGCGGCAGCTATAAGAAATGTGGTTGAAGGATCTTTGGTGGAACCGTAGTAAGAACCTGATGACGCGCCTGCGCTTTTGTCTTTGCGCGGTTTGGCGTATCCGTAAGCATTCTTTGCGTGTTCAAGAACCAAGTCAGCATATTCTTCGTCGTATTTGCGATAAATTCTTGACATGACGGCCATAGTTGCAGCGGCAAAAGATGCCATGCGTCCATCGTCAGGATCTTTTGCGATTACGCGCGGTTCTCCACCCTGGGCAACTGGCTGTGTTGACATTTTTCCTGCTGTGACCCAAGTTTGATGATCGGGGCCTCCTTCGCCTTTTTCGTAATAAAATCTTGTGGTGCTTGGCGTGGCTTTGATTATCCAGTCAGTGGCGTATTTGAGTTCTTCCAGCAAATCCGGAATTCCATTTGGTTTGCCTCCGTTAATGCTCCAATCTCCGGATTCCATGTAATCGCTATAATCTTTTCCGTTATAGAGGTCGTGAAAGCCTTCTGGAAAAACATCGTATGCTTTTGCGAGCATATAAGTGGCATAAAAGAATGTGTGTCCGAACAGCACGTGGTCTCCGCAATCAAACCATCCGCCTTCAAGGTTATGCGAGCCATCTGCGTCTTTGGTAAAGCTTGTTCTATAAGCGGGATTCGAATGTTCCATTATGAGCCAGTTAGGTCCAATGCCAGATCTTTGCCCGCCATACATGCGTGTGACCATCCAAAGGGCTTTTTTGTATTGTTCCGATGTAAATGCCCCCGCAGCAAAGGCGGTTTGCAGGGAAAGGGAGAGCAGCAGAAAAAGAGGCAGGAGTTTGCGCATAGTTGTAATATAGTAAACGCTGATTAACTCCTCTAGGCTAGTGGTCAGTGGCTAGTGGCTAGTG
>JGI24696J40584_12961583_pt1 | contig 22349 bp, 16 predicted proteins | sample TergutCo191P4_FD_40584 | JGI IMG/M metagenome (IMG submission 40584)
TCTATGCTCTGTTGAGAGTGCAGAGTTGGGAGTTGTTTTTACGCTCAATTCTTGTTTACAACTACGTGACAAAACATCCAGCTCTTTTTGAACTTTAAAAAATATTTGAGAACTTTTGGAAACTGGAGGAGAGCGTTTTGGGTTAAAGACATTGGATAAAAAAAGACCTTCCAGCGGAGGCTTGCGCCGCTTTTCAAAAATCATCAATTTTTTATAATAACTCTCAATTTTCAACTTTCATATCTCCATTAACAACAAAATTTGCCAAATTATACCAAATATAGATATTTTTTTGAAAAAAACAAGGGTAAAATGAAAAAAATGTTAAAAAATCACTCAAATAACCCAAAAAAACGCATCCCTGGCAGAAAAATGGGTAGCTTGTACCTCCGGCTCCCTCGCTAAAACACAAATTCCTGAAAGTTAGGCTTCTTTCCAATCTACAACATTCCTCTTCTTGCTGCTGAACTTAACACCAAGCTTAATAATCTTCCTCGCTCCACGCCCCTTGCATAAACGTTTATAAACAGTAGCATAACCTTTTTCCTCAATCTGCTTCAAAGCCGTTGCAACGCTTTTATCCTTCTTGAACTCCATTATGTAAATATAGTTCCCAAATTCAATAACAGCGTCCACGCTACCCAACGCACTATGTACCTCAACATTGCAACGCACTCCAAGCATATTCAAAATATTCGCTACCGCAAACTCAAAGTAATATTCCTTTATTTTCGCTATCAAACTATAATCAACTTTCTGCAAATAGATTTTCAGCACTTCCATAAAGCCTTTCACGTTACCTGTCTTCAAGGCATCTGTTAATTCTACACTGTAATTGTCGCTATCCGTATTGATTGAATTTCCAAAATAGCTTGCCAAAAATTTAGCAAACGAACTCTTAACTTCGCCGTTGGGATAGCCAAGCGTGTACAAAACATTCTCTTTGTCATAGCTGGATATTGTCAAGTAGCCAGCCTGATAAAGCAACGGAATCAAGGAAAGCGTATCTTTGTCATATTTTGCGAAAGATTCCGCGCTGATCCTTTGCTTTTTGAAATTGAGCAATCTGTCAGGCTGCATTTTCACATAATCAACCAAAAAACTCGGAGTTCCTGTTTCCGACCAGAATGGTTTAAAATCAAACGGGCTTATAAAATGCTTTATTATGCTAGTTGGGTTATATACGGAAATTGCATCTCTGGAAAAATGATAGCCATTGTAATAATTTTTCAATTTCGATAGATATTCTTCTTTTGACTTCAGCTCCAAATACTTAAAACCTTTCTCAATTTCTACATCAAAATTCTTTTCCAGCTCTTCCTGTGTTATTCCGCACAGAGCGCAAAAATCAGGATGCATGGAAATGTCTTCCGGTTGGTTCATTCCGCTGAACAAGCTTACTTGCGAAAATTTTGTTACTCCGGTTATGAATACAAACTTTAGATATTTATCACAGCCCTTGAGAACCTTGTAAAACCCCTGCAATTCTTTGCGAATAAGCTCATGATTTTTAGGGAAGTGCAAAGTATCCAGCATAGGACAGTCATATTCGTCCACTATAACAACAACCGGTCCTTTTTTCTTATAAAGAGCTTTGATTAAAGCAGAAAATTTTCTGCTAATGCTACTTTTATTCAACTCTATTTCATAATTTTCAGCACAATCTTCCAAATCTTCGTCTATTAAATCTCTAAGATTTTTTAACCCGTTCTTACATGTAAAATTAGCAGCACTCGTATCCAAGCGAATAACTGGATGTTCTTTCCATTTCCAGTCGGTTTTTTCAATGGCCAGCCCTTTGAACAGTTTCTTTTCATTTGTAAAAAGAGCCTCTAAGGTTGAGCAGGTCAAGCTTTTGCCAAATCTGCGGGGGCGGCTCAAGAAAACAACCTTGTAATTATTCACCATATTGTAAATATGCAGAGTTTTATCCACATAGACATCATAGTCTAGACGGACTTGGCTAAAAGTTTGAACACCGGAAGGCAGTTTGCGGGTTGATATTATAGGCTTTCCCATATTGAATAAAATAGAAAAATGAGCAAAATGTTCGCCTTCCGGCAATATAATTATTTTTATTAAATAACTCAACTATTAAACAAAAACAACATAATGTCCCCGTCCTGCACCTCGTAATCCTTTCCCTCAGTGCGCAAATGGCCGGAGTCTTTTGCTGCGTTTAAACTACCGTACTTTTCAAAATCAGCGTAAGACAATGTTTCTGCTCTTATAAAACCCTTTTCAAAATCGCTGTGAATAACGCCTGCGCAAGCCGGAGCTTTCCAGCCTTTGTGGAAGGTCCATGCCCTCACTTCCTTTTCACCGGCTGTGAAAAAAGTTCTGAGACCCAAAATGCCGTAGCCTTTGTGCACCACCTGGTCCAAGCCGCTCTCCGCCATGCCAAGGTCTTTTAAAAACTCCGCTTTTTCCTGAGCCTCCATTGAAGACAACTCCTCTTCAATTTTTCCGCAAATAATCACCACGTCATTGCCATGCTCGGCTGCGTACTTTTTTAACTCTTCCGTATATGCGTTACCTGTCAAAATATCGCCCTCGCCAACGTTTGCGCAATAAAAAACAGGCTTTGCGGTTAACAGGGCAAGCTCAAAAATAATTTCATCAGCTATCTCGCTTTTTTCAAAATTCCGTGCCAGCTTTCCCTCACCCAAATGCTTGTTGAGCGCCTCGCACACAGCCAATCTCTCCTTTGCCTTCGCCGTTCCAATCCTTGCGTTTTTAACCTCCTGCGCAAGCCTCTTTTCAACGCTCTCCAGATCCTTGAGTACAAGCTCGGTTTCTATAATTTCAACATCCCGCAAAGGATTCACGCTTTCATGTACGTGTATTATATTATCATCGTCAAAACAACGAACCACCTCCATAATGGCTTCGCATTCTCTTATGTGCGTCAAAAACTGGTTTCCAAGACCCTCACCCTGAGAAGCCCCCTTAACAAGCCCGGCAATGTCAACAAACTGGGTAACTGCCGGCACAATGCTCCTTGGATTATAGGCCTTAACTAGAGCATTTAGCCTTTTATCCGGCACGTTTACCATCCCGACATTGGGATTTATGGTGCAAAAAGGATAATTCGCGCTTTCTGCGCCCGCATTTGTTATCGCATTAAATATAGTGCTTTTGCCAACGTTTGGCAAGCCGACAATTCCGCATTTAAATCCCATGATGGGAATTTAGAAAATTACTATTTTATTTGGTAATAAAACTTTAAAATGGAGTTTTTATGAGTAAATTAATTGCTTGGAGTGAAGAGAATTTGGCAAGTAGCGAGTTTGCCATAACTTCGGATAATTTTTATGATATGCTAGGATACTCAAAAGCGGAGTTCGGAAGGAAAAGAAAGGAATGGATTAGCAAAGTTGCGAGCGAAGACCAGGTTAAACTACTTGATGCCTCAAAAAACGAGGTGTGGGAAGTGGATTTTCGCTTGATTCAAAAGGACAATTCCGTGATTTGGCTCAGGGAAACAGGCAGGCTAACACCGGCAGAAGACGGCAAGCTGACTAAAGTTTCGCTAATTGTGAAAAATATAACGATTGAAAAGAAAAGCCTTGAAAGAGCGGAAAGCAAGGAAAGGGAAAATGCGAGAATATCCAAGGAAATAATTGATATGTGCCCGGTTGCCATGGCTCTGTTTCAAATAAAAGGAGGTGGCGCAAAGCTTTTGGAAGCGAATGAAGTTTGCTTGAGAATGTGGAACTTTAACTCTTACCAAGACGCTGCGGAGCATTTTGTCAATGTTGTTAGCGATAGCATTCCCCCTTGCCAGCCAAACGGCACAAAGTCCATTCCGCTTTCTGAAAGATTTGTTACTGTTATGAAAGAAGGCAGCGTAGAGTTCCAAACCTTTTTGCGGATAAAGGACAAGGATAGGAATGCGAAGATTTGCATAAAAAAGATTGAGCTTCCGGAAAAGATACTGGCAATCACCTACATAATGCCGGAATAAATTTTCTATATTTGTATTCGCATGATAACTCCCATGAGCAGAATTGTGGTGGCAGCCACAGAAGATAGCAAAGAGGAAACCTTGAGCAGCCTCTGCCAGTGGGGCTTATTGCACATTTTGCCGCTGCAAACCCCGGAAAACGAGCAGGTTTTGGCTGCGAAAGCCGCCTTGGCAAATGCCCAGAAGATTTTTGAAACCTTGCCCTCCAAGCCCGGCTCTGCCCCTGAAGCTGAGGAAGAAGGCGATTTGCTTTGCAAAATAGACTCCGTGATGCGGAAGAAAAAAGACGCAGAGGAAGCCTTGGCTGCAAGCTCGGCAGAATTGAAAAAAGTGGAACCGTTTGGTGATTTTGATCCTCACAGCATAAGAAAAGTTCAAAAACACGGAATACACGTAAAACTTTACCGCACGGAAGGATCCGTTCCACGCAGCAGCTCCGAATACATTGTAAAAGAATTCAAAAAAGAAGATGGTGAAGCGTTTTTTGCCGTTTTTAGCGAAAAATACATAGATTTGCCCTATACGGAAATAGCCTTGCCCCCAAAGTCTGTAGCGGAATTGAGAAAAGACAAGGCTAGCGCTCTTCAATCAATTGAGGAATGCAACAAGCAACTAGCTGCATACGCAGGCAAAAAGAAAAAAATCGGGGAGCTTGTACTGGAGGCTTCCGACAAGCTTGCGTTTAAATCCGCAGATGCCGGAATGCGCTCGGAAATAGGCGTTTGCTTTATACAAGGTTATTGCCCAAAAGACAAGCTGGCTTCGCTTAGCGAGCTTGCGGCAAAAAACGGCTGGGCAGTCATGGCGCAGGAACCTGCCAAAGACGAAGCGGTTCCCACTCTTTTGAAACACCATAAGTTTGTAAAACCTTTGGACACCCTTTACAACGCCATAAATATAAGCCCCGGTTACAGGGAAGTGGACGTGAGTCCCGTGTTTTTGCTGTTCTTCAGCATTTTCTTTGCCATGATTGTGGGCGATACTGCCTATGGTTTATTGTTTTTGGGCATAACCTTCTTTGTTTCCAAAAAGCTGAAAAGCGCGCCTCGCTATATATTCCACTTCTTATATATAATGAGCATTTCTACAATAGTTTGGGGAGTTTTTGGCGCAGGCTATTTGGGCTTGGACAAAGAAGGCGGCTTTGTTAAATCAATAGATATATTCGGAATGTTCTGGATGCCGGAGGCATTGAAGAATGCCGCGATTTGGATTCGCGACGATAACAACGTAAAATATGTCTGTTTTATAATTGCTGTGGTACACTTGACCATTGCGCATGTTTGGAACGCATGGGAGAACAGAGGCGAAAAATCAAAGGTTATTTCAAAAATCGGCTGGATTTGCATAACTTGGCTGATGTTCCTTTTAGTTTGCAACCTTATTTTGGAGCATAATTTGCCGGAAAGCGTTCTTTATTTGGGCATTGCGGGAGTTGTGCTGATTGTGCTGGGTTCGGTGCTTAGAGGCGATTGGTTCAGCATTGGAATGCTTCCTTTGAATTTGATTAACGGTCTTGTGGATATAATCAGTTATATCCGTTTGTTTGCGGTTGGCATGGCAGGTTTTTGCCTGGCAAACGCTTTTAATGGAGTAGTGGCTCCTATGCTTGATATTCCCATTATTGGGGCATTGGGCGCAGCTTTGATTATGTTTTTTGTACATGCGCTGAACATAGCTCTTGCGGTTATGGGCGTGGCAGTGCATGGCGTTAGATTGAACACTTTGGAATTTTCGAATAACATGGGTATAGAATGGAGTGGTTCGGTTTATTCTCCGTTCAAAAAGAGCATTTAACCTTCAACAAAGAGGACAAAGCATGGAACTAGAAACGATGAAATCACTGGGTATGATGGGCGCAGCGGCTGCTATTGGCATTTCTGCCGTAGGCTCTTCCATAGGCATGGGATTTACAGGTCCGGCAGCTTTAGGAGCTTGGAAAAAAGCTTATGCACAGGGTAAGGGCGCCATATTTTCCATAATGGTATTTGTGGGCTGCCCGCTTTCGCAGACAATTTATGGTTTTATTCTTATGAATGCCATAGTTAGCAAGATTAACGCGCTTCCTCCGGAAGCGACTTTCTGTAGCTGGGCGGCTTATCTTGGCGCTGGCATATTCGGCGGCTTGGGCATAGGTGCTTCTTCCTGGTTCCAGGCGGTAATTTGCGCGTCTGCCATAGACACTGTTTGCGATACCGGCAAAGGCTTTGCGAACGGCCTTATGGTTATGGGCATAGCAGAAACAATAGCATTGTTTGTGCTTGTGTTCACAATGATGAACTTGCCCTAAAAACTCATTCTAAGCGTTAATGAGAGCGGATTTAGCAAATCCGCTTCCCATTCGTATATAAAAGCGTAGTCCACCCAAAGAATTTTATTTGCGATATTAAAGGCGTAGCCCCAGCCTATGGATGGGTTTTTCCCGTCTATGCCAAAGCGCAAATCTCCGTTTTTAATAGCCCTCCATTCAAAGCCAAATCTGCTTTTGAAAATATGCCAGTCCGGGTCAAAAACAAAAAGCGTGTCTGCTACTTGATAACTCAGCAGCGAAAGCGAAACGGAAACCGGTTTGCCAAGGAGCAAGTTTCTGTGCACAACTCCGGCTTCAAAGGTTTTTGGGCGAAGAGCGTCGCTGCTTGGCAATGAGTTGTCTCTGCTTGGATTTCTGCGCCAAGAGGCTGAGAGTTTTGAGTTGAAGCCTAAGTTGCGAATTTGCAAGCCGCTTTGCCATTTTGCACTCCAAAATCTGAACCAGCCCAAATCAAAAGAAAGCGGGCTTTGGTATTTGTCCACAACGCCCCACTCTCTGCCAAGCCCAAGCCTGTCGTAGGCAATGGATAGCGAAATTCCTACGCCGTCTGCTTTGCTAAGCCTGTATCCCAAGCCGGCGTAGCCCAGCATGAAAAATGGAGCAGCGGTTCCCATGTCGTTGTCGTCTTCGTCTATGAGCAGAAAATCCGTGTCTCCTCTGAAAAGGATTGCCATTCCAATGCCCATTCTGTTGCCTGCGTTGCCTTCAATTCCAAAAGAACCGCCGGCCCTGTCCAAACTGCGGTGTTCCGCATGCAGGGCTATGTTTAAGCCTCTTTTAAAAGCGAGCATTCCCGGATTCCAGTACGCTGCGGAAAAGGCAGAGGTATCCGCAACTGCCGCGTTTCCCTTGGCAAGTTCTTTTGAGCCTGCTCCCATTCGCTCCGCAACGGCGTCCATTGAGCCTAAGGAAGCTTGTTTTTCTGCGAAAACATAAAACGCAAGAAGCAGAATTGGCCAGAATTTTGGGAGTTTACAGAGCATTTTCAATTCCCTCCCAAGCTCATTATTTTTGTCCATCCTGTGTTTCCGTGGTTGTCGCTGACTTTTATGTAATATGTTCCCATTGCGGCGTGGCGGCCATAATCGTCTTTTCCGTCCCAGAAATCTTCGCTTGGGTTTGTGCTGCGAACTGGGTCTGCCAAGCGCATGGCGTTTTTGGCTATGGTGCGGATTTTTCTCATGTCGTAGCTAAAAACTTCAATGGTTATTTTTGCGTTTTTCGAGACTTTATATGCTATCAGCGAGCTTGCACCCTCTCCTCTTAAAACGCTTGGCACTGCTCGGATTGTTTTGAGATTGTCTCCGACCGGGCTTCGGTTCATAAGGTTTTTCCATGTTTTGCCTGTGTCTGCGGAGAACAATACTCCGTTTCCGTAAGTTGCGACTGCAAGCCCCTGAACTTCGCTGTTTATAGGGAAATCGGCAACGGCAATCACAAATTCGGAATTGGGCATTTTTTGGGCAATGCCGTTTTTCAGCAAAAATCCGTAGTTGCTTTCCAAGCCAAGCGCAGCGGAAAAAGTTTCGCTTCCTATTTTCGCAACGGAATTTATGGCTGCTTTTATTCCGTTTACGGTTGTTGTTTCCGGTGGGGAATATGTTAAGGTGTCGCTGCTGTTTAAAACAAAGCTTCCGTTTTCAAATTCTGCGATTCCTGTGTTTTTTGTGAAGTATCCGTTTTCAATTCCGTAATATGATATGCAAAGTTTGCCGCCTTCGTAATGCCATATTGATTGTCCGAAATTACCATCGTTTACCAGAGAATATCCCTGTTGAAATGAATAGTTTTGTATTTCTTCGAACTGTTGTTCGTTTACCTGTATTTTGTCGATGGCATTTTTTGAAACAGCCAAGAATTCTCCGCTTGTTGTGGAGGGCATAACGGCGAAAATAAAATTACTCGCCAGGGTTGCTAGAGTGTTTGACACATTGAGAAAGTAGAAATTTTCTATTTTACTAACATGTCAGCAGAAGAAGATCTAGCCTCACTGCCAAGAGGCATGTCATTCTTCGATCAAGTAATCGAAGAAGGTGCTTATTATATTGATAAGACTTTGCTTGTCAAAGAACTTTTGGATCGCCCTTCTGCTGTCACGCTCTGCACTCGTCCACGCAGATTCGGCAAAACGCTGAATCAGACAATGCTTAAATGTTTCTTTGAAGACACTGCGCCCATAGGCGGCAAAGACACTCGGACCTTGTTCAAAGGGCTGAAGATTGAATCTGCCGGAAATAAGTATATGGAGCATCAAGGAAAATATCCGGTGATATTCCTCAGCTTTAAAGAAGTAAAGCGAGAAACCTTTGAAAGATCATATACGCAGCTAAAAAATTTCATTGCAGATGAGTTTAAACGACATAGTTATGTAGTGGGAAAAATACCAGACGACAACACTAAGAAATTATTTGAAAAATTAGCCTCACGTGAAGGCTCTATTGACGACTATTCTACATCGCTCTTGTTCCTTTGTAAATGCTTGGCAGAGTACCACGGCAAAAAAACTATAATCCTTATTGATGAATATGACGTTCCTTTGGAAAACGCTTGGGTGTGTGGATTTTACAACGAAATGATCAATTTCATTCGCCCATTTCTGAGCAGCGGGCTTAAGGATAATGCATCTTTGCAGTTTGCGGTAATTACCGGATGTTTGCGAGTCTCAAAAGAAAGCATCTTCACAGGCCTCAACAACCTTACTATAATATCAATACTCAGCAACGAATACTCGGAATACTTCGGCTTCACGCAGCATGAAGTTGATGCGATATTGAAATACTATGGCTTGGAAGGTAAACGGCAGTTGTTGAAAAATTGGTATGACGGCTATATGTTCGGCAATACGGAAGTATATAACCCTTGGAGTTTCGTGCATGCAGTGACAAATTGGCGTATAGCCATAGATGCGCTTCCCAGCCCACATTGGGTAAACACCAGCAGCAATAGCATAGTTCGCAAGATGATAGATACCGTAAAAGGCGAAGCAAAGACTGAGCTTGAAACTTTGATGATTGGAGGGACAATCTCAAAGGTTATTCATGAGGATATAACTTATGACGAAGTTTACAAAAACGCAGATAATATTTGGAACTTCATGTTCTTCACTGGATACTTGAAAAAAGTCGGGCAGACTGTTAATCATAAAGAGGAAATTGTTGTAGAGCTAAAAATTCCTAACAAAGAATTGGACATTATTTTTGTCAGAAAGATACAGGAATGGTTCAATGAACGAGTCAATCAAAAAGACTTTAGTAAGTTCCATGACGCGATCTTGAGCGGCAATGCGGCTGTTGTGCAGGAAGAATTGGGAGACTTCCTTCTGGATACCATAAGCTACATGGACGGCAAGGAAGATTTCTATCACGGGATAATGCTCGGAGTTCTTTCTGGAATCCATAATTACAATTTGAAATCAAACCGAGAAACTGGCCTTGGCAGGTGCGATATTGTTATGAAGCACAGCAGCGGCCGTGGCAAAGCGGTGATATTTGAGCTAAAATGGACTTCGGATATGAAGGAAATTGAAAAGAAACGTGATGAAGCATTGAAGCAGATAATAGATGGCAAGTATGCCGATGAATTGAGAAACGAGTGCTACAACGATGTGATTAAATACGGGGTTGCATTCTGCCAAAAAAGCTGTGAAGTCGGGAAATTGGATTAAAACTTTGCATACTTTCTCTCCATTTCAGAGCAGAATTTTCTACCTTCCTTGAATGCTTCGGGCTTTGGAACTTGCTACTTATGCTATAAAAAACTGCCGCCCTAACCCTGCGGTTGGAGCAGTTATTGTAAAAAACGGAGAAACAATAGGCGAAGGCTATACGCAGGAACCTGGCAACGCGCATGCGGAAATTGCCGCTTTGAAGAATGCGGGCGAAAATGCGAATGGCGCAGAATTATATGTTACATTGGAGCCGTGCAGCCATTATGGCAGAACTCCTCCTTGCACAGACGCTATAATAAAAGCGGGAATTAAAAAAGTTTATTACGGTTATTTGGACCCGAATGGCTTGGTGAGCGGAATTGAAAAATTGAACGAGGCCGGGATTGAAACGGCAAAGGAAAATTTAGACGGGTTGGTGGATGATTTTTATGAATCTTATGCGTGGTTTGCGCAAAACAAAACGCCATATGTCACATTGAAAATAGCCCAGACTATGGATGGGTTTATTGCTAATGATGATAAAACATCGTTGCAAATTACGGGTGAAGAATCGCAGGTTGCGCTTCACAGGTTGCGCAGTTTTTGCGATGCGGTTGTTGTTGGCGGCGGGACTTTTCGCTGTGATAATCCGCAATTGACGGTTAGGAAGGTGAAGGGAGCAAATCCGCAGAGGATTGTTTTTAGCAGGAACAATTTCAGCGGCGGAACTTTTGAAGAGAATTGGCGTTTGATGCTTGCGCAGTGCGCTGAAAAAGGGATGCATCATATTTTGGTTGAAGCTGGCGCTTCTCTTGCGAAGAATTTGTTTGAAATTCCGGGCAGTTTTAACAGGTTTTTGCTATGGACTTCGCCGCTCAGGGTTCACAAAGGGTTGCGCTGGGAAATGCCGAAAAATTTGGCTTTAAAGCGGACTTATATGCAGGGTGAGGACTTTTGCGGAGAGTTTTCTGCGTTAATCATTTAGGTATTTCCAAAGACAAATTCTCGCAGCCGCTTTCGGTGATTAGCAAGTCATCTTCCAAGCGGATGCCTAGGCTTTCGCTGTAAAAAACGCCGTCTATTTCAAGCTCAAAATGGCCGTAAAGACCCGGCTCGTTTGAAATTAGCATTCCGGGTCTCAAAGGATTTTTCAAATAATCCCTGTTTTTTGGGCCTTCATGCACAATGTCCCCTATTAAATGGCTAATGCCGTGCGGATTAAAAAGGTAGTTGCGCTTCATTTTTCCGCCTGCGCCGGTGAAACGTTTTTTCAAAGCGTCTTCCAAAAAAAGCCAAGCCTCTTTATCCAGATTTTTTAAAAGCAAACCGGCTTTGACATTTTTTTCATGGAATTTTTGCGTGTCCAAAACAATGTCGTAAAGCAGTTTTTGCAAAGGGTTGAATTTTCCGCTTGCGGGAATGGTGCGGGAAATATCGCAGCAAACTGTGTTGTATTTGCAGCCGAAGTCCAAAAGAATCAAATTTCCCTTTTCAATAGCGCAGTCTTTTTTTGTGTAATGAATTGTGCAGGCGTTTTCTCCGGCTGCCACAATGCTTGGAAAAGAAAGCCCCGTGTTTGTTTTGCGCAACATAAAGCATTCAAGGTCCGCAGACAAAACCCTTTCGTTTTTGTACTTGGAAATGCGAGGCAGAATTTTTAAAAAAGCGTCTTTTGCAATTCTTTGCGCACGCCTGGCAAATGCTATTCTCTCCGGCTCCAAAACAACTCTCTGCTCAAAGTGGATGCTTGAAACATCGTTGACTTTTAATTTATAGCGCAAAAGTTTGTGGCGTATAACCTCGTTTGAATAAATATGCTTTATTTTTAAATCTGCTATTTGGTTTTTAAGCCACGAACTGAACGCTTTTACCGAAAAAAACATTTCAAATCCGGTGATTTCTTTTATGCGCTGCTCCGGCAAGCCAAGCTCTACCCCATTCCAAAATTCCTTTTTCGCGTCTTTTTCCGGCAAAAACAAAGCTTCTTTTTTTGTGAAAGGATTGAGCGCTAAAATAGCGCCGTTCTGGTTTATGCCGGTCAAATATAAAAACTCCGGATTTCCAGAAGCGTAAACGCACAAAGAATCGAGTTTTTTTAAGTGTTCTTGCCTGCGTTTGGCGTAAAATAATGGAGCCTTGAGTCCAAGACCCTCGGAAAAAAACACCTGTGAGTAGGCTTTAAAGAGGTTTTCCATTGCTAAAATGTAGTAAATTGTTTTATTTTCTATATTCCTAGTATGATTTATACGCAGCGCAACATAAGCGCAATCCTTCTTTTTTTGATTTCTGTGGCTTTTTCGCAAGAAGCCATAAGATTTGAAATCCCGGCGGATTTTGCCCCTGATCCGGAGGTTAAGCAAAAGCCAGACACCATACAAAAACTTGGGCTTGCCAACAACCTTCCCCTTAATTTAGCGCTGCTTTCAACAAAAGACACTGCGAGCTTTGAGACTTACTCCCGCAGGCTCGCCCTTTTGCAAGACAGCATTTCGGCGACTTATAGAACGATAGACGCAGTAAAAAGAAATTCGATATCCTTTATGCCGAAGCTTGCGCCCAGAGACGAATTTGAAAAACAATCGGAATACGATACCCGCAAGTTTAACTGGGAAAAAGAGCTTTACGAAAGAACGGAGCGCGATACCAGATCCCTGACCATGCATTTGGAAGAGCTTGAAAAAGCAAAAAAGAAAATTGAAGGGCATCAAGCGTCATTGTACGGCTCGGTTAGCATAATATCCAACCCGGAGGCAGCTTCAATATGGATAGGCAAAGACGAAATCGGCGCGACTCCGGCGGATTTTGACTATTTAGTTCCGGGTACGGCAAAGATCAGCGTTCGCAAAGAGGGTTATATTCCTTGGGACACAACATTTCAGGTGGCTCCGGGAGCTAAATTCAAGTTTAGCGTGGTTCTTGAAGAAACTAACATATTTAGCTCGGCAAATGAGATTGATTTTGTCAGTTTTTTAAAGCGGGATGCTACAGCGGTGGGTTATGAGTCGAGAATAAAGACCATTGAAGCCCGCAAGGTTCAGGTAGACGAGGAAATAAAGCATATTCTGGAAGATTTTGCGAAAAACTATCCGCCGCTCGAGCCTCAACAACCAGATGAAACTTCAGATGCTTTCAAAAATAGGCATGAAATTTGGACAAGGGAAGGCATGCGCCAAGTTGCGGATTTTCAGAGAAAGCACATAGCTTACAAGCAAAAGCTTGACCGTTGCATAGCCGTGCTGAACGATTATATTATAGCTACACAGTGCTCTTATATTAACGAAGTGGCGCTGGGCGCGAAAATAGAGTTGGGCGCTTATGATCCGGACTATGAGCAGTTTGAGCTTGTAGCACAGGACAGCGCAAATAAAAAAACTCCGTTTTATTTTAAAGGCGTGGTAGGCATTCCCAGAGACACTGCGAGGACTATAAACCGTGCTGATCCTGGCATTACTGTTAATTTGCAGATTATAAATTATCCTTTTGGCGAAGTTAATTTGGCTATGTCCAAGCTGTTGCTTTCGAGGAATGGTTTGGATTTTGATGTTTACGGTTCTTTTGGAGAAATAGAGCGATACAAGCTTGAAGAGGGTTATGCTGGTTGGAAGCTTCGCGCGGATTCCCTTTTGACCGGCAAGTTGCGGCCTCAGAATTTGGATTACAATTATGCTATGGGCAAGGCGGCTGTGCGTGAGGCTACGGCTCCGGAGAAAGAATCCGGCGGCGGTCTTGGCTGGCGTGGATGGACCAGGATAATTGCGTTTACCGCAGCAGCAAGTTTCACCGGGCTTGCGGTGTACAAGCATTTGGATGCTCAGGACAAGAAAGATGACAAAAAAAGATTGGAAGAGGATAAGTATCCGGCTGATCCTGACGATTGGAACAAGAAGCACAATAAAGCTAAGAAGTCCGTTGAAGACGCAGAATCCAGTCGAAATACTTTCGGCATTGTAGCTGGCGTATTTGCCATTGGCGGAGTTGCGACATTTTTCTTTTAGATGTATTAGTAATAGGCGGCGGGCACGCCGGAATTGAGGCGGCGAATGCGGCGCAGAAAATGGGCTTGAAAACTGCGCTTATGGTTTTGGATAAAAAAAGCATAGGGCGAATGAGCTGCAACCCGGCAATAGGCGGCGTTGGCAAAGGGCAAATGGTGCGCGACATAGACGCAATGGGCGGCCTGATGGGAATTTTAGCCGATAAGGCCGGCATAATGTTTCGTACGCTGAATTCGAGCAAAGGCCCAGCCGTGTGGGGCAATCGCGCCCAATGCGACATGGATTTGTACAGTGAATTAGCGCAAAAAATGTTAAATGTGGAAATAATTGAAGGCGAAGCAACGTCGTTAAAAAAAAACGGTGAATTTTGGCATGTAAACAACATACATGCCAAATCCATTATCATCGCAACAGGCACGTTTTTAAATTCAAAAATGTTCACAGGCATGGACAGGGTAGCAATCGGCGGCAGAATAAATGAGAAAAGTTCAGACCACCTGCCCTTGTCACTGCGAAATTTAGGCATAAAAACACGTCGCTTAAAAACCGGAACGCCAAGCCGCATAGATCCTGCAAGCGTTGATTTTTCCAAATGCGAAACGCAAACAGGAGATTTAAGCCCTTGGACATTCAGCAGCAAAACAAATGCAACGGATTTATGCAACTCTGCAAAATGCTATTTAACCAGAACAACAAAAGAAACTCACAGAATTTTAGAAGCCGCCTTTGAAAGAAGCCCGCTTTTCACCGGCAAAATCCAAGGTCTTGGGCCCCGCTATTGCCCAAGCATAGAAGACAAAATAAAACGTTTCGCAGACAAAGACAGTCACCAGCTTTTTTTGGAACCGGAAACTCTAAGCGCAAAGAGAATGTATGTAAACGGATTTAGCTCCAGTTTGCCGGAAGATGCCCAAATAGAAGCGATGCGCACAATACCTGGCCTTGAAAATGCAAAAGTTTTGCAAATAGGCTATGCTGTTGAATACGATGCTATAGATGCCACAGAATTGCACCCGACTCTTGAATGCAAAAAGTTTCCCGGCCTGTATTTCGCAGGGCAGGTGTGCGGCACAAGCGGCTATGAAGAAGCTGCCGCTCAGGGCATAATTGCAGGCATAAACGCTACGCTCAAAATAAAAGGCGAGCCGCCCTTTGTGCTTTCTAGGGCAGATAGTTACATTGGAGTGCTGATAGACGACATTACCACTATGGAGTGGAATGAACCATACAGGATGTTCACAAGCCGTGCTGAATATCGCCTGTTTTTGCGCTCGGACAATTCCGAGGCGAGGCTTTGCGAAAAGGCGTACAAAATAGGCATGCTGACAAAAGAAGAGTGGCAAAGTTATGAGCAGGAAAAGAGCAGGGTAGCGGAGGCTAGAAAATTTTTGAGCGAGAATTCCGGAACCCCTGAGCAAATCGCACCGGTTTTAGCGGAGAGCGGCCAGGCTCCGGTAGCGGAGCGAACAAGGTGGCTGGCTATTTTAAAGCGCCCAGGCATTAAAGCGGAAGATTTTTTTGAAGCGGCGTGTCCTCAAATTCCCTTGACAAGAAAAGAAAAATGGCATATACTTTCCGAAGAACTTTACAGCGGATTTTTCATCCGTGCCGCAGAGGAAATAGAGAGTTTGCAAAAAATGGCAAACTTCAAAATTCCGCCGAATTTTGATTATAGCAAAGTAACTGCACTCAGCATTGAAGCTCGCCAAAAACTGAACGCAGCGATGCCGCTAACATTGGGTGCTGCGGCAAAAGTTGCGGGAGTTAGGGCAGGAGATGTAGCGGTGCTGAGAAGAGTTTTTCTATATTCTAAGTTATGAGCAGCGGGAATATCACTGTAAAAAAAGTAATAATGGGTTCGCAAGAGGACATTGACAGCGATGCTGGTTTTGTTGATGGAACTCCGCAATACAGGTGGGATCAGTTTTGGAAACTGATTGCGGCGACAAATGTTTTTACCAAGCATTATGCCGATTTTTCCAAGCCTCTTAGAAGGGACATTGTAAATATAATAAGGGCTTAGTTATGGAAAGTGACGGTATAAATATTCCAACTATATCAATGCAAGATTTGATAAAAAACAAGAAAGCCAGCGGAAGGCATAAAGATTTGGCAGATGTAGAGATTTTAGAAAAAATTTTGAGCCAGTCCTAACGACCTTGTAATTGATCTTGCGCCATTTGTCGAAATAAGGTGCAATCATCGTAATCTGGAATAAACCGATATTCTTTTGATTTAGCGAGGCATTCTTCAGCGTCTTTGGCATTTGGTACTGCGGCAAAAGTTGCGGGAGTTAGGGCAGGAGATTCCGTGTGGCTTTCTCAAGCGCAAATGGCAGAACTTTTCCAAACCAGCACGCAAAACATAACTCAGCATATAAAAAACATCTATTCTGAGGGTGAATTGGAAGAAAATACGACTTGTAAGGATTTCTTACAAGTCGTAAATCGTGGATTTAAAGGAAAAATTCAAGACAATATAAAACACTACTGCCTTGAACTGATTATCACTGTTGGATACCGTGTGAAATCTCGTATAGGCACTCAATTTCGTCGTTGGGCAACCGAAATTCTTTTGATTTAGCGAGATGTTATTGTCGCAGGACTTGGTTTTGGTGAAGTTATGGATAAGAACCATAAAGAACCTGCTTGGGAAAAGCATTGGGCTAATAGGGGAATTTTAAAGAAAGTGCCTATACCGTTTGAAGACCTTATAGACGAAATGTGGCTGAAGGAAGAGCTTGAGCAGACTTCTATTTTTACGGTTATTTAAATGTCAGAAATATCTGAGGTACTTATTATGAATCATGAATATGTTGGTAGGGCATTTAACAATTCTTGAGCTTTTGCATTACCTTGCTCTGTAGATTTCATTAGCCAATAACGAGCTTCTTTATAGTCTGGTTTATTTTTACCAATACCTTTGTAATAAAATCTTCCCAAATAATATTGTCCACAAGCACTGCCTTGTTCAGCGATTTTTTTGAAATTCTGAAACAACTCAGGTCTTTGATCAATCCACTCTTCTATATCTTTATTCAAGAACTTGGACATAATACCATTAATCCAAGAAGAATTCGCTGAATCCGCTATACTTTGTTCTGCAGCTTTCAGTATATATTCTACTGCTTTATCGTAATCAGGTTTATCTAGCCCCAAACCTTTGTGGTAAAATGAAGCCAAACCACATTTCCGCCAACCATTGCTTTGCTCGGCTGTATTCTTAATCCATTTAAATAAGTAAGTACTACGCTGCTTGACTAATTCTGCTATTTCTTTATAAGTCTCATACTTTGATTCATCTCTTATAATTTCACAAAGAAAGCTCATATTTCTGTCGCGTCGTTCAATGAATTCATGAAGCCAATAAAGTGCTTTGTCATAATTCGATTTATTTAAGCCATAATCGTTGCAATAATATTTTGCCAGATCCATTTGTGCATGGTTATAACCTTGTTCGGCGGCTTTCTGAAGCCAATAAAGTGCTTTATCATAATCCGGTTTATCTTGGCCCTTACCTTTGAGATAATAATCTGCCAGACCATGTTGCGCTGTATCCAAACCTTGTTCGGCGGCTTTCTGAAGCCAATAAAGTGCTTTATCATAATCCGGTTTATCTTGGCCCTTACCTTCGAGGTAATAATCTGCCAGATCATGTTGCGCTGTATCCAAACCTTGTTCGGCGGCTTTCTGAAGCCAATAAAGTGCTTTATCATAATCTGGTTTGTATTTTGTAGTATCGCATCTAAATCCTAAATAGTAATTTCCCAAATCATGCATCCCTTTTGCATTACCTAACTCGGCAGACTTTCGGAGCCAATAAAGCTCTTCTTTATTTGTGACATTTCGAAAAGAATAAGGAAACAGAAGTAAATATAACGCTTCAGCGTACAATGTCGTTAAGTTCTTAATATATGGGTGGTGTTCTTTGTATTTCTTCGTACTTTCTTGGAGCCAATTTTCTATAAATTTATCTAATGTTTCAGGTTTTTTTTGAAATAAATCATTAAATATTTTTTGAATAGTCGTTGTGTCATCGTTTTTAAATTCAGAATAATATGTTTCAATGAAATATAATTGTTCTAGAAAGATTACTTTTTCTTCTAATATTTTAATATTATCCAGTACAGCTACTATCTGTTCCTTCTTAATCACATCGCAAAAATAAATTTCTTGCTTTTCTAAATTCCTGTTAATAACATCTTTAACCAATTCAGGAAGTTCTTCAGGTGGAACTTTTACAAGCAAACCTATTTCTTTCGCTATTTTTGCATTTACAAAACTTTCTAAATCATTCTTCTTTTCTATTCGAATATTAATTTTATCTACGCTATCAAATTTTTTAAGCAATTCTTTAAGCTCATTTACATCAATTTTATCTACCGTAGTATCTAATACACTCAGTTCGCCAAATTTATTCGCACCACTTGCATCTAATAATGCCTCTTTGTTTAAAATAAGTTTCCGCCCATCAACATAGCCTTCTATGTCTCCATAATTTTGTAATTTAGTTGCTGGCAATACGCCTGTTTTAAATTTATCATATAATAGCTTAGTTGCTTGAGACGAGTCTCTGCCTCTATAATCGTCAATTTTAAAATTCCGATATTGCAACGACTCAGTTGACGGAAATAAAAGTATAATCCTGTCAATGTTCCATATAGGATTGTCAACAATTTTTATACTTTTTGCTTCTAATAATCTTTTAATAACGTCAGGTGACTTGCTAACAATAACAGACGATTTATTATCACTCCAAAAATATTTAATGTTGTTTATTATTTCTTCATAATATTTTTCAGCTAAAATGTAGGCGTACAACCGCTGGCTAAATTCTTTATCTGCATTTGACTGCTTAAAAAACTCCCTGCGTTTCACAAGCGATATTTCAGGCTTTTCATTGAATATCACATCGTTTATTAAATGATATACAATAAAATATTCATAGAAAAGTTTGTGCTGAAAATGGAAATTAGATTCCCCAATAATAAAAAGCCGTTCTTTTTGAGTCGGGTATTTACAAAGTATGTTTCTATACTCTTCGCTTGGCAATAATAAACGACCATCTTCCTTATTATACATTTTAAATGCAATTTTTCCCAGAAATGACATCATCTCTGTTTTATAATCTTCCTCGTCTTTTTTTGTTATTTTTACATTCAAATCTTCTACTTTTTCATTCGCTGTTACTAATTTGCCAAATTCATGTTTAATGCGATCTTTTACAATCGCATGCAAACCAACTTCATGCGTTAGATGATTAAATGTATTGCCACCATCTTTATAAAGAAGATTTATATATTTAATGAAAAAAGGTATTCGCAAAATGGACTCTTCTTTTTCTTTCTTTTTAGCCTCTTTTAAATGATTACGTATTTCGTCCAAAAGTTTATATTTATCTCTTATGCCAGTTTGCATTTCTAATTCATCAGCATTTGCATATTGATTAAATTTATCAATGTTAATATATCTTTTCTCAACTTGCTTATAATCAAAATAAGCTATCTTTATTACATCAACAGGTTGTGGCGTACTCTTTCCCTTAATACTTATAGAAAGCTCTTTTAATGCTTTATCTTCATTTTCCAGCATATCAATCCGTGATGTTACTACTATTCTAGATATATTCATATCTTCTAAAATGTCATTAATATCTTCAAAAAGTTTATTTAAAATATTTGCTGCTGATTCTGAACCAGTGTGGTATTCATGGCATTCATCAAAACCATCTAACAACAAATATTTTATTTCAGTACTACCTTCATCTTTTCTCTTTTTTATATCAGAAATTAAGTCCTTAATTGATTTATGATTAAATGTTGTATAGTATATGCCACAAGTTACAATTGGGAGACAGTTTACAGGCATTTTATCATTTTTATGTCTTTCAGTTCTTTTCTGCAATACTAAAAGTCTGTATGCTAAATAATGTAAAAGTCGGGATTTTCCCATTCCAGCTTCTGCGTATATTGTTAATACGCGATTATGCATTTTCTTATCAGTCTCATCATTAGTGATATATTCTAATAACTCCTTAAAAGTCATTTTTGCTTCTTTTGCTTTTGATTTTGGAAATTCTTTGCCATCAAATTTGCACTTTATAAACTTGGGGTGAATATATTCAATGAATTCTTTGCGAAAATTATTAAATTCATAATTATTAAAACCAGGTACTGTTGCTAAAGACGCTAAAATATTTTTCTCATCAGGGCTCATGAATATATTGCTAAATTTATTTTTAAATAATGGGAATATAATAGTGCTTGCTATCCATTTTATAACAAACCAAATAAACTCTAATATTTTAAATTCAGGGGAATCCATAAATTACCTAAGCACTCTTCCAATCCACAATGTTTTTCTTTTTACTGTCAAATTTAACACCTAGCTTAATAATCTTTTTCGCACTGCGCTTTTTGCCCAAACTCTTATACGCAACCGCATAACCATTTTCCTCAATCTGCTTCAATGCGCTCGCAACACTCTTGTCCTTTTTAAACTCCATAATGTAAACATAATCGCTAAACTCAATAACTCCATCCACACTGCCAAGCGCACTGTGCACCTCAACATTGCAACGAACTCCAAGCATATTCAAAATGTTCGCTACCGCAAACTCAAAATAATACTCTTTTATTTTGGAAATTAAACTATAATCAACACGTTGTAAATAAACTTTCAGTATTTCTATAAAATCTTTTACATTGCCTGCCTCCAAAGCACCTAGCAATCTTGCCCCATAATTATCACTATCTTCTATGCTGGACTTTCCAAAATATTGCGCCAAGAATTTCGCAAACGAACTCTTGACTTCGCCATTAGGATAATTAAGAGTGTATAAAACCATCTTTTTGTCATAACTTGATATGGTCAAATAACCCGCCTGATAAAGAAATGGTATTAAGGAAAGCGAATCTTTATCGTATTTCGCAAAGGCCTCTGCGCTTAGTTTCCGGTTCTTCATGCTGAACAACTTTTCCGGCTGACTCTTCACATAATCGACCAGATAACTCGGAGTTCCCGTTTCCGACCAGAACGGTTTGAATGCAAATCTATTCAAAAAATGCTTTATTATGCTCGTTGGGTTATACACGGAAATGCTGTCTTCGGAAAAATGATAACCATTGTAATAACTTTTCAATTCGGAAAGATATTCTTCTTTCGTTTTCAAATCCAAATGCTTAAAACCCTCTTCTATCTCAATATTGAAATTCTTTTCCAACTCTTCCTGCGTTATGCCGCACAGAGCACAAAAATCCGGGTGCATGGAAATATCTTCCGGCTGGTTCATTCCGCTGAACAGGCTTACCTGCGAAAATTTTGTCACTCCGGTTATGAATACAAACTTTAAATATTTATCGCAACCTTTGAGAACCTTGTAAAACCCCTGCAACTCTTTGCGGATAAGCTCGTGATTTTTAGGAAAGTTCAACGTATCCAGCATGGGACAGTCATATTCGTCAACAATAACAACAACCGGGCCTTTCTTCTCATAAAGTGCTTTGATTAAAACAGAGAATTTTCTGCTAATGCTATTTTTCTTCAATTCCAAACCATAACGTTTGGCGCAATCTTCCAAATCTTCATCTATCAAATCTCTGAGATTTTTCAATCCGCTTTTGCAAGTAAAATTTGCAGAGCTGGTATCCAAGCGAATAACTGGATATTCTTTCCATTTCCAGTCGGTTTTTTCAATAGCCAAGCCTTTGAATAATTTTTTTTCATTTGTAAAAAGCGATTCTAAAGTTGAACATGTCAAGCTTTTGCCAAACCTGCGGGGGCGGCTTAAAAAAACAACCTTGTAATTATTCACCATATTGTAAATATGCAGGGTTTTATCTACATAAACATCATAATCAAACCGAACTTGGCTAAAAGTTTGAACACCGGAAGGTAATTTACGAGTAAGCATACTGATAATATAGAAATTTTCTATCTTCCCCATATCGAAAAATATTTCTTTGTTGGCGTGGCTGGTGTTGGAATGAGCGCTCTTGCTCAGTTCCTGGCAGGGAAAGGCATTGAATGCAGCGGCTCGGATAGACGCTTTGCAGGCGAAGAAGGACTTGCAATAAAAAAACAACTTGAAGAATCGGGAGTTAAATGCTTTTTGCAAGACGGAAGCGCGATAAGCAAAAATTTGTCCGCAGTTGTGGTTAGCACTGCTATTGAAAACGAAAATCCTGATACGCAGGCTGCGCAAAAATTGGGCGTTCCAATTATGCACCGCAGCGAACTGCTCGCAAAAATAACAAGCGAAAATAAAACCATAGCTGTTAGCGGAACAAGCGGAAAAAGCACAGTGACCGGAATGATTTGGCATATGCTGAACGAATGCAAAAAAGACCCAAGCCTCTTGAGCGGCGCAGGGCTTAGTATTTTGGAAGAGCAAGGCAAAATAGGCAACGCAGTTGCCGGCAGCGGATGGCTC
>JGI24696J40584_12961581_pt1 | contig 22280 bp, 19 predicted proteins | sample TergutCo191P4_FD_40584 | JGI IMG/M metagenome (IMG submission 40584)
TTATTATCTCTAATATAGATTCTAAATAAAGCATTTTGAAGATAATCGTAATACTGCCATCTTTCATGTTTTTTTAAAAAATCTAAAGAGGGATAAATCAGTGTTAGAAAAAGCTCCTTCCTGTCGCGGTTTGACACAGCGGCAAGTGTAAAATATTTTATATTGCCTTGTAATTCAATGTTTTTTTGTTTTTCAGCTTCTTTTTCCCATTTATTATAAAACACAAGAATAGAATCTACATTATCTTCATAATAAAACATCTGCTGTGCCAGCATTTCATAAGCCTCTAATTTTTCTTTACCTTGCGTGGCGGCAATTACTTTCTTTAAAGAATCTTTTTTTTGTTGAAAACCTTCCTGTGCAAAAACACTTGTTGTGATTGAAAAACAGAACAACAGAAAAAATAGTTTTAAAATCAGTTTATTCATAACAATAATGGATTAAAATTGCGGCAAAAATATAAAAAGCAAACAAAAAAAGTGCAATAGTGATGATTACACTCCCTATTAATTCCATGCTTTAACATTCTCGCTCACAACCTCAATCTTATCGCCTCTTTGCTGCACCAGCACCACCCCTTCTTCTGCGGCGCGAGTCCTCACAGAGGCGCGAAAACGAAAAGAAGCAAGGCACAAATAAATCTTATAGTCTTTAAACATCGGATAATTAGCACGATAGGTGCGCATTTTTGAAAACATCCTTTTCACATCGCTAACATCCGCCTTATATTTCATTGAAAGAGAGATTTCTTTTTGTTTTTTCATTGTTCCTCTGTTTTAAAATTTAAAGTGCGGCGAAAATATATTTTTTTTCAATTCAAAAATCGTTTTTTGAAAATTATTTTTCTAATAATCAATATGTTAAAAAAGTATTGAATGATGCAGAAAAGTTTTAATAATGTCAAATTAATGAGAAAAAGATGCAAAAAAAAGGAATTAGATTGTCATTTTTTCATATATCTTCGCGGCAATTTTAAATAATTTTTATTAAATAGATATAAATCAAATAAATAATAACATTTTGCATAGTTCTTCACTTTTTTCTAATAAACTACCGGGCATCTTTATCTTTCTGTTTCTTATGTGGTTGATGTTTTTCTGCACTTTTATGTTGGGAAAATATCCGCAAGAGGGCATTGTGTGGCTCTTAGAGCGGCTAAATCTCTATTTGGCAACGGTTATTCCGCATGGCATGTTACACGATTTCATCAGCAACGGTGTAGTGAATGGGGTAGGGAATGTCCTTTCCTTTTTGCCCAACATCTTGATACTCTTCTTTTTTATGTACATGTTTGAGGAGAGCGGCTACCTCACACACGTGGCAGCGCTGTTAGACAATATGATGCACAAAATTGGCTTGCACGGCAACTCTGCCATCCCTTTATTGATGGGCTTCGGCTGCAACGTGCCGGCAATTTTGGTAACCCGCACTATTCCAGACACCAAACGTCGCATCTTAACCATGTTGCTCATCCCTTTTATGTCGTGTAGCGCACGTTTGCCCATTTTGGTGCTTTTGGTGGGCACCTTTTTCCCGCAAAACCCTATCCTCATTATGTTTGGCTTGTACGGGCTTACTATTGTCATGGCGATTCTTACGGCAATTTTCTTAGACAGAGTGTTTTTTAAAACTGAGTTGGATTTGACGCCCGTAGAAGTGTTGCCGCTGCAAAAGCCGAAGATGAAAAAAGTGCTTCTCCTTACGTGGGATGCCGGCTACGAATACTTGAAAAAAATAGGCACGGTAGTCCTTATTGCCATGATGGCGATTTGGTTCCTGAGCCACTTCCCCCGAACCGACAAAACCGAACTGCTACAAGGCGCCACCGTTGCCGAATGCCCTGTTGAAAACCCTGAGAATGACTTTCGCAATGGCACCTACTTAGCCTCTTTCGGACGATTTATAGAGCCGGCGCTACGTCCGCTGGGTTTCGACTGGAAGATGAGTGTTTGCTTAACCACAGGCTTGGCAGCCAAAGAGTTCATTGTAGGCACAATGACTATTTTGTACCAAACCGACGAGGAGGAGGGGCAAGTGGGCGCCCATCTAAAAAATACCAATATCTTCACGATCCCTGCCGTGCTCTCATTCTTAGTGTTTTCCATGCTTTATATGCCTTGCGTTGCCACCATTTTCACCATCAAAAAAGAGAGCGGAGGCTGGAAATGGGCGCTGTTCTCGGTGGGCTATTCCATCGCGCTGGCTTGGATTGTGGCATTTGCGGTGTTTAGGGTGGCGGGGATGTTTGTATGAGAAGAATTTCATTCCTGAAAAAAGAAGTAAAAAGAATTTATATTTTAATGAATTGTATATGAAAAAAGTTTTAATTGTAATATTGATTCTAAACTTGATTACTTGTAGTTGTAGTGAAAAAAAATATAAGATAGAACAGTAAAAACAGCTATTATGAGATATATAAACAATTTGAGCGTCATAGGGGCTATTCATATTTCATGCGTATGGCGTCCCACAAACCTTAAACCTTGAACTTTAAACCTTATACCTTATGAAAAAACAAGACCTCCTCGCACTTCTCGGCGTTGCCCTGTTCTTCGCCCCGTTCTTTATCTTTCAAGATCTTTATCATGGTTACGAGAAAGTAAACCAGCAATTTCCCTTGCTTATGGCTTTTGTCAAGTTTGCCATTTTGGCAACTTTTGGGGAGATGCTGGGTTTGCGTATTCGTACAGGGAAATACAATATGCCCCATTTCGGCATCCCTCCGCGGGCGCTCATCTGGGGCATACTTGGCATTTGGATAGCCATTGCTATGGGCGTGTTTAGAAGCGGAGTCCCTGCATATTTAAGTAGATTTCAGGCGTTTTCAGGAATTGCGGAAGCCATGGGTGGCGATTTCTCCTGCCTGAAACTATGGGGCGCATTCTGTATCAGCGTGATGATGAATACTACCTTTGCACCGGTTTTCATGACATTACACAAGATTACAGATACCCACATTGCACAAACCGGCGGCACTATCATCGGCTTTTTCAGCAAAAAACTGCATTTCACACAAATTATCGCCTCGCTCAATTGGAAAGTGCAGTGGAGCTTTGTGTTAAAAAAGACCATCCCCCTGTTTTGGATTCCCGCACACACGATCACCTTCATTCTACCCGCAAATTTTCAAGTGCTGTTTGCTGCATTGCTGGGGGTTTGCTTGGGCGTAATTTTGTCTATTGCGGCACGCAAACATAGTGAAAATTAACATTGTTTTTGTGTTCTAAAAAAAGTATTTTCGCGGCTGAAATTAGTGATAAAAAATATGGAAGCTGTTGTCTTAAAACCCCGTTCAAAGTCGGATATGCTTTTTCTGTTGGATTTTGCCAAACGTATTGGGGTATCTGCAAAAACCATTGATACCGAAAAAATGGAAGATGCCAAATTTATCTCATTGATAGAAGAAGGTTTAAAAACAGAAACTGTTACTCGGAGCGAAGTAATGAACGCATTAAGAGCATGAATACTGACTTTAGGGCTTCTTTTCTGAATGATATAAAAAAAGTAAAGAATAAGAATCTTTTACTAAAAATTGAACAATCTATATTGAATGTTGAAAATGCGAAAAAAATACAAGACATTCCTGAATTGAGAAAGCTGAAAGGCAATAAAAAAGGAATATTTTATCGCATAAAAATTGATGGTTACCGCATGGGTGTGACCATTGAAAATAACTTGGTTACTTTTGTTATTTTGAAACCTCGCAAAGACATTTACAAATTTTTTCCGAAATAACTACATGCAATCCCTCATTTTCACCCTTTTCCTCACCTATACCATCATTCTGTTTTTTGTATCATGGCTAACCTCCCGAAAAGCCAACAACGACGCCTATTTTCGCGGAAACAGAAAATCGCCTTGGGTGGTAGTGGCGTATGGCATGGTGGGCGCCTCGCTGTCTGGGGTTACTTTTATGTCGGTGCCCGGCGATGTGGTGAATACGCAGTTTACCTATTTTAGTGTGGTGCTGGGTTATATTCTTGGTTATTTGGTGATTGCATTTCTGCTATTGCCGCTCTATTATAAGTTGAACTTGACTTCTGTGTATCAGTTTCTTGGCAAACGTTTTGGCATTGAAGGGCAGAAAACAGGGTCTTTAATATTCATCATCTCAAGGCTAACCGGTTCAGCGTTAAGAATGTATCTCGTGATTTTTGTCTTGCAATTCTTTTTGTTCGACAGTTGGGGAATCCCCATGTGGCTAACCTCTATCTTGATGATCTTCACCATCTTCCTCTACACTTTTAAAGGGGGAATTAAAACGGTGGTTTGGACGGATATTTTTCAAACTACCGTCTTCCTTTGTGCGTTGGGCGCTACTATCTACATCATTTTTAAAGATATAAACCTCTCGTTTGGCGAAGCCGTTTCTTCCATGCAAAGCGCCGGCTACACCAAGGTGTTTGTTACCGATTGGCGCGCCCCTACCTATTTTCTAAAACAACTGTTTGGCGGGATGTTCATTACCATCGCAATGACCGGCTTGGATCAAGATATGATGCAGAAAAACCTGACTTGTAAAAACTTGAAAGACGCCCAACGCAATATGATGTCGTTTACCGGCGTGCTGGTGATTGTGAATGCGTTCTTTTTGCTGCTGGGTGGACTGCTGTTGGTGTATGCGCAACAAAAAGGCATTGATTTGTCGAGCATGAAAAGCGACCAGATCTATCCCTACCTTGCTCTTAACAATTTGGGAACTGTTGCCGCAGCGTTTTTTGTGGTGGGGTTGATTGCCGCAGGCTATTCCAGCGCCGACGGCACTTTTGCCGCCCTCACCACCAGTTTCTGTTTTGATATTTTGAACATGGAAAAATGGGCAAAAACCGAAAAAGAGCGCACATTTCTCAGGAGGGTTGTACATATTTTTATGTCCATCCTGTTTTTGGGCGTCATTCTTGTGTTTTCCAATTACCACAACGATGCGTTGATACGTATCATTTTCATTGTTGCCGGTTATACTTATGGACCGGTTTTGGGATTGTTTGCTTTTGGAATGTTTTCTAAAAGAGAGATAAAACAACGCTGGGTAATTCCAGCTTTTGCACTTTTAATGCCGGCAATTGTGTTTTTTATCTCCAAATATTCGGTAGATTTATTTGGAGGCTACAAATTTGGCTTTGAGTTGCTCATTCTAAATGGAGGACTGATGTATTTGGGACTGCTGCTGGTATCTCGCAGAAAGGGTTAGAACTCTGATGATGCTGATTGGGCTGATGGAGTCTGATTTTTTTGTTGGCTTTAACGGAGTTCAAGTCTTTAACTCAATAACCTGCGCCCCTTCTCCAATTGTAGAAACCCGATGGGTAACCATAATCACTGTTCTATCCTTCATCAACGCATCAATTGCTTCATGCACTTTCTTTCCCGATTCCATATCTAATGCGCTGGTGGCTTCGTCTAAAATGAGGATAGGGGCGTTGCGCAAAATGGCACGGGCAATGCTGAGGCGCTGTCGTTGTCCGCCCGAAAGCGACAACCCTCTGTCACTTAAAACCGTATTGAATTGCTGCGGAAGCGCTTCAATAAACTCTAAGGCGCAGGCTGCTTCGGCGGCGGCTCGCACTCTTTCAAAAGGAACATCCTGCAAACCGTAAGCTATATTGTTATATATGGTATCGTTAAACAAAACAATGTCTTGCGTTACCAAAGCGAACAAACCTCGCAAATCATCAATCGCATACTCTTTAATGTTGATGCCGTCAATGAGGATTTCACCGGAGGTGATGTCGTAAAATCTGGGTAATAAATCAATCAGTGTACTTTTTCCCAAACCTGAGGCGCCAACAATGGCGCAGGTTTCTCCTTTATTAATGGTAAACGACATGTTGTCAATTACTTTCACATCATTATGATAAGAAAAAGAAACCTGTTTATATTCAATTTTGTCTTTAAAATCATGAATAGGAATGGCGTTTTTGGCTTGCACAATCTGTTCATCAGCATGCAAAATTTCTTCAACCCTGCTCAACACGGCGGCGCCTCGGCGGTAATTGGCAAAAGCAGCAGCCAAATTTTTTGCAGGATTGATAATGAGTACAACGAGCGCGATATACACAATAAATAGCGGCGCCGACAAATTGCCGGTCTCGTTCACTACCTGCCAACCGCCAAAAACCAATATGATCATGACGACGGTTACTCCCAAAAACTCGCTTAGCGGCGAAGCCAAGTCAACATTCCACAAAATCTGTTTAAATAATTTAGAATACTTTTTATTCTCTTTATCAAAAATGCCCATCGCATGTTGTTGTGCATTAAACCCTTTCACAATTCGTAATCCTGATAGAGATTCTTCAAGATGAGCGAAAAGAGCGCCCAATCCTTCTTTCGAAGCCAAGGATTTCTTTCTTAACTTTCTTGATGCCAATGAAATAAAAAATCCCGCAAAAGGAAGCAAAAATAGTGTGAAAAGTGTTAATTGATAATCTATTAAGAAAAGCGTAACCAAGAAAAACAAAATAGTAACAGGTTCTACAAGAAATTGTTGTAACGAGCGCAAGAGTGTATTTTCCAATTCTTGCACGTCATTCACCGCGCGAGAAACCACATCTCCGCGTTTTTTTTGCGAAAAATAGGAAAGTGGCAAAATGGTAATCCGTTCATATATTTCGTTCCTGATTTTTTGAATAAACCTGCTTTTTATGCTTGCCATTAACCAAGAAGATAAAATGGTAAACGCATTTTTAAAGATAAAAAAACACATTACGGTTATGCCAATTGCCATCATAGAGGCTGTTAATACCTGTATGTCAATTATTTTAGATAGAAAAGAGATAAAAAATGCGCTCAAAGGAGTAATGTCGTTCAAGTTACCTTCAAAAAGTAATTTGAGAAACGGTTCCAACAAAAATAGAGAGAGTATTGAAAAAAATGCCGCAAGGAAGTTGCAGATAATGATAACACAAAGTCTTGATTTGTAGTTTTTTATTCTTGAGAAAAGGGAGTTTTTTTGGTGCATTTTATAAAAAAAGATCTTTATTTCTTCAAAAAATCATACGCATATATCTTTGGTTCAATTTTGTCTGCTAAATCCTTTAAAGCCGATCGCAAATCGTCCATCAATTTGTTGTAAGTATCATCCTCACTTTTGTTGTTCATCACACCTTTGTCGTTGCGTTTTTGAAAATGTTCGCGAATGTCGTACAAAGAGGCATTTACATTCACGTTGGGTTGTTTGTGATAATGTTTCCACACCTGAAGACCTGCTTTAAGAGCGGTTTTTGCTGTTTCGGAGAAGACGCGTTTCATTGGTTTTTTGTAGTCTGTACTTCCTGCGCCTCCGCCGATATCGTCACTATGATGAAATAATAATAAAGGTGGTTCTTCAACCCTTGTGTCAAACATTTCTTTACCATTCATAAAATCGGTCATAAAATGACTCTCGAATTTATCGTGTGCACAAACTAAGTATTCGGTAAACGGTATCCAGTGGTTAGTGCCATATTTTGATTGTATATTATTGTTAAACAACGTATAAGCTATACAATCATTTTGAAATTCATGATCTGTTTTCCAGCCATCGTTGGGGTAGAGGAACTGTTCGCGGTCGTTGAGCCAGGAGGCTGGAATAACTTTACGAACCGCGAAGTAAATGGAAACTACAATTATGTTTTCAGTAGCAATCATCGTATGTCGCCCCCCTTTTTTTCGTTTGGCATTTACCGCATCTATAAAAACCATTCTTTGATTTTGAAAATCGTTCCCTACTGAAGCCAAATGTCCAATATAATCTTTAGAAATATTTTTTGAATTATCTTCAAGCCAATCGCTTATATATTTTTTGCCATCATAATTTACAATAGACTTTTGTTCAGAAGAAATACCATCTTTATAATAAACATCAGCTAAAAATTGTTTAAAATTCTCAGGTTCATTCGTATTCCATATCATAAAGCCTATAGGGAATTGTCCGTTTACATTATCAAAAGTACGTGCAGGAACAACAAACATTTTTTTGAGCGTTGCTTTGAAAAAAAGTCTAAAATTTTCAAAATTAGGTGCTTGCAGAATTTTCAAAGTTGAAAATTCTGCAAGGAGGGCACTCGGAATTTCAAAAAAGATTCTCGCAAAAAACTGGGCAAAAATTTCACCGCTTGCCTTTCCCAACTCTTTTTGGTATTTTGAGTGAATTTTACTTACCTGAACATCTTTTCGTCCAATTCCTCTAACATTATCTCCTTCGGCGTATGGCGGATTAATATAGATCACTAATTTTTTTCGTTTTTTTTCATCATTAATAATATTTTGTAATCCTTGCGGCAATTTTGAAAAATCATCATTCAAAAAGTCAAATTGAAACACATGACTTTCTAAAAGGTTTGCGCCGTTTTGTATCCGGTCTTTCATTACATCCACATCGGCTTTGTCTAAGGTTGAAGCCCAAATATTATATTTGTTAGTCAAGCCAACCAGCAAGTTGCCAGTTCCGGCGGCGCAATCCCACACATAGTATTCCTCCTGCCAATTTTCTCCCAGCAGGTCGGCAAGATATTTTTGTGAGAGTTCTACCCAAATTGAGGGGGTAAAAAAGGATCCCTTACGTTCACGAATATCTTGCGGCACCAACAAATCTCTACGTTCAATAATGTAGTTCCAATATTCCTCTTTCGGTGGTCTTTCATATCTGTTCCAAAATTGTGTGTGCGCTACCTGCCTGTCAGAAAATTCAGCGCGTTTAGAATTGTAGATATCGTCTTCATCCACAATACGGTCAAATTCATAATAATTGTCATTTAATAGTACAAAAAGTTTCTCTTTCAGCGTTTTATTTTCGAATGATAATAAATCGGCAAGATAAAAATCCCCATCCATAATTCCTTTTTTCTTTGCCTTTTCCCAATTTACAGAAATGGTGGGTTTTACACTCTGCAACCATTTATTATAAATGATGGTAAAATTGTTTTTGTCAATTTTTGTTTTGGATATGCCAAACCTTCTGTCGGCAAAATTGCTTTTAATGAACCTTTTTAATTCAGTATCATCTTTTATATAATTGAAAAGAAGTGTTTTCCCATCAATAATGGCAAATATTTTTTCGTGAATAAGTTTAAATTCTTTAGTTTCCTGATTAGAGGGCGCCACATTCCAGTTAAAGTCGTTCATGTAAAAAATTTCCTGAATTTCATTGTAGGGAATGAAGGCCATTTTTTCAGCATCAAAAGCGCCCAAGAACGCTGGGGGGAGATATTTATCGAAAGTTCTCGCTTTGCCAATCGTTAACACTAACTGAACTATTGACTTGTAAATATCCGACGCGCCCTTTTTGGCTTCCGCCCACAGTAATGATTCCTGCTCATGAGGTGCTTTTTTGCCGTGCAACATACTTACGCAAAAATCAACGTTGCCTATTATTTTGGTGCAGTCGTACAGCCAAAAGTAGTCTTGGGCTATTTTGTTTTTCAGTTCTTCCTCACGAATGTTGAGGTATTTCATAGATATTTATCTTTGATAGGGTCGGCGAAAATAAAGTTATTTAATGCAACTTCGTGCCAATGAGGTGCATAAATTCTTGTCGGGTGTTAACATTTTTGAGGAACGCCCCGCTAAATTCGGAGGTGGTGGTTACAGAGTTTTGTTTTTGAATGCCGCGCATGGACATGCATAAGTGCTGAGCTTCAATCACTACCGCAACGCCCATGGGGTTCAGCACTTCTTGAATGCAATCTTTTATTTGAGCGGTGAGTCGTTCTTGCAGTTGCAACCTGCGCGCAAACGCATCCACAATACGGGGAATTTTACTTAATCCGCATATCTTTCCGTTGGGAATGTAACCCACATGCGCTTTTCCAAAGAAAGGCAATAAATGATGTTCGCAAAGCGAATAGAGTTCAATATCCTTAACCACTACAATTTGTTTGGAATCTTCTGAGTATAAAGCGCTTTCCAAAATTTCGTGCGGTTTTAAGCTGTAGCCGTGAATGAGATATTGAAATGCTTTTGCAGCACGAATAGGCGTGTCTATCAGCCCTTCACGCTCAGGATCTTCTTTGGCAGCAACAATAATATTTTTGTAACTGTTGGCTAAAAGTTCAATGGTTTCTTTATCATACACATCGCGGCGTTCAAAGCCTTCTTCTAAGTTTTCTAACATAACTGATTATAAATAAGGGTTATTTGTTCTTTCTTCGCCTATCGTAGTGGTTTCCGCGTGTCCGGGAATTACAAGTGTATCATCATCCAACAGAAGCAGTTTATCAGTGATACTTTGAATGAGTTGTCGGAAATTTCCGGTGGGAAGGTCGCTTCTGCCAATACTTCCGGCAAACAGTAGATCACCCACAACCACCACTTTGTTCTTTTCATCAAATAAACAGATACTTCCGTCTGCATGACCGGGTGTATATAACGTTTTCCAAACTTGATTTCCAAAAGTCAAACGGTCATCTTCGCGAATCAAAATGTCGGGTTGCGGGTAATCATAATGGGGAAATCCAAACATCATGCCGTCTTTGTCAGCATTTTTATAGAGTGGCAATCCCGCCTCATGCATCACCAATGGCGCTTTAAATGTTTTTACACAAAACGCATTTCCTGCAACGTGATCTATATGAGGATGGGTGTTGATGATATAATTAACTGAAATATTTTCTTTCGTAATAAAGTCAAGCAACATCTGTTCTTGTGTCTCAGAAGCCATACCGGGGTCAACAATAACGCCGTTTTTAGTTTCATCGTAGCAAACCAAAGTGTTTACTTGCACCATATTAAAGTGAAAAATTTTAACATTCAAATTATTGATTTTTAATTTCATAGCTTTAAAATAGTCTTTAAGATCGATTTTTTTCTTCATAATAAATTATTGCTTAACAACTTTGGAAGTAAAAATTCCATTGTTGGTTTCAATCCTTACCTGATAAAGTCCAGCAGGAATTTTGGCAACATTAATTGTAGTTTTATTAACGTTTTTTTGTTGAATATTTAATACTTCTTTGCCTAACACATCAATTAAAACCACCCTGTTTATCAAAAATCGTTCATTGCTAATTATTAATTCTTCATTAACAGGATTTGGGAAGAGAGTAAAATGTCCGTCTTTCAGCGCGTTACCACCAATAGAGAGGTCATTTATCAGAATCGTATTGGATGGATCTGATGAACATTTGTCTAATGTTACAATAGTGAAATAGCTTCCATTTTCAGTAACTGTAAAGTTTTTTTCAATTGCACCCGGAATCAATCCGTCTTGGTTATACCATTGGTTCCCTTCATCAGCGCTTGAGTTTAAAGTGTAATCAGTTTTCGTAATGGCAGGGGTTTGGGGGCTGGGAGCTACTTCTACAAAAAAAGCACTGGAATATACGGTCTGTCCGAGTGTTACCTTTGCTCTAAAATATTGGCTGATTGTAAGCGGTGTGCTTTGAAAAAAGGCAGTTGTTGCGCCGCTAATATCGTTCCAGTTTGTACCATTATTGGATTGTTGCCACTGTATTGCGCCTGCAAATCCTATTAATAAAAGTTGCGCGACATTAGATTCGCAAACCAAACTTGTACCGGTAACAGTTCCTGCCACGGGAACTGTTTGCAGGTTGATGGGCGATTCCCAAAGTCCGCGTCCATAAGTAGCTGCGCGTAAGCGAGATGCTTCTTGATTTTGAAGATCATAGTAGATTTCAAGTTCGCCGATTTTTACATTGGGAAGCCCACTATTAAACGCCACCCAATCATTCTCCCCATCTTTAAAATAAACGCCCACTTCCGAACCCACATAAAGGTGTTCCGATTGTCCTTCCAATTTATTGTAAACAATTGAATACATTGGAATATTAGGCAATCCTGCTGAAATATTTGTCCAAGTTGTTCCTCCATCATTAGATTTATAAACGCTGTTAGCATTATATCCGCCTCTTGTGTACCAAATGGTGTTGGGATCACCATTCTTGACACAAATTGAAGTAATACTTACTCCTGAAAGCACTTGATTCCACGTAGTTCCACCATCAATAGAGCGCCACATTCTGGATTGATCCGCCATAAAAATTACATCGGGATTAGATTCACAAATGGCAATATTCCTAAGTTTATTGCTGGTATTCACGCTTGAAATTTTGTTCCATGTGTTTCCTCTGTTTTCAGTTTTGTAGAGATCAGCATAACCGGCATATAGTATTTGAGGATTTTGAGGGTGAATAATATAAGGCGTAACCCATGCGCCGTCGTCTCTGGGTTGAACCTCTGTATGCCAATTCCAATGGTTCATAGTTCTGTATATCCTACCGTAATAAATAGTAGCATACTGAATATTGACATTTGTATAATCAATAAGACATTCCATACCATCCCCACCATACACATCATACCAATTGTTTCCGCTAAATAATTTAGACCCATTATCTTGCAAACCAGTCATAATATCATTAGCTACAGTTGCTGAGCAACCTAATTTATACATTTGGCTGATACGCATTCCGTTAGTTTTGTCTGTCCAGGTAGTTCCATCGTTAGGAGAGGTGTAAACGCCGCCATCATTACCTTCAAATAATATGCCATCGTTTCTATATACCAAAGTGTGTTTATCTGCATGCACAGAAATAATATCGCCTTCTCCCCACCAGTGGTTTATACATTCCCAATTGTATCCACCATCGGTAGAGCGCCAAGTATTGACACCACCCACAGACACTATATTTGCGTTGGTGGGAGAAACGGCAATGCAAAGGTCATACCAGCCTTGCCCACCTGAACCATCTCCATAAGCACTCCAGCCTAACAGGTTGAGTGTTGACCCTGAGAACGTTTGCACAAAAGACTCGCCGCCATTGGAAGACTTGTAAATTCCGTGCAAACCGGATAAACTGTTGGAAACAACTGCATAAACAATATCAGGATTATCAGGAGTTACGGCAAGTTCTGTGCGTTGTTGATTGAATGAGAGCACCTGACTCCAGTTTTCGCCGCCATCAATGGATCTCCAAATACCGGAGCTTCGCGAGCCATAAAGTGTATTATAATCATCCGGTTTGTATTCCATGTCCGTAAAACTTAGATTGGTTAATTGCGTATCCCAAGTTTCTCCACCGTCGGAAGTTTTAAACACGCCGTTAGAGGTTGCAGCAATGAGGCAGTTATTATCATTAGGATTTAATAAGAGTCTGTATATCAACCGTCCCTGTCCAATACTATAGGTTAATCCTGTTTCATTCCATGTAGCGCCGTTATCGGTTGATTTAAGCACGCCAATGCTGTTGTTATCGCTGGCATCGCGGTCGCCGGTAGCAATGTAAATAGTATTCGAAGTAGCAAAATCGGTAGGAATAATAATATCGCTTATTGCGAGCACTCCATTATCATCGGTGAGACATTCCCAGGAAGCGCCGTTGTTGGTAGTTGCCCATAATCCGCCCGAAGCTGCGCCTACCCACCATATATTGTTGTTTTCCGGATGAAAGGCAATACAGTTCAAGCGTCCAATGCCGGCGTATCCTCCATCGGATTGAAAAGGTCCTAAACTACTCCACTGAGATGTTTTGGGCGTGTTGGCATACACTTCAGGATTTGTCTTTTTGTGCTCCCTAACCACTTGAATACCTGATTTGTCAGGAAAAGCGCCTGTTTCAGGGTCAACAACACTTTCCATATAGTATTCCCAGCGTTTAAACTGTTTCCAACCGCCGGCTTTATGTTTTTTGCCATCTTCATAAATGTAGCCACGATCAACATTACGCGCCTCCCAATAGCTGTTAAATGCTTGTTGGTAGTCTTTTAATGTCAACTCTTCAACGCTTTTTTCTTTGGGTAGCAGCTCCAACCAAGGTTGGGCGTTTGCCATTTGAAATGTGAAAATGGAGGACAAAAGCCAAAATAGAATGAAAATTTTTTTCATGATTTATTTTTAATTTTTGGGGCAAAAATAGAGTTTTTTTTAAGAATTACCTGTACCCGGAAAGTAATTGACGTATGCTACTGCGATCAACAAAAAAGTAGCAATAAGAATTAATAAAAAGTATAATATGCCGATGCCAATTGCCTTTCTTACAGCCTGCCACCGTGTTTTAGTATGATAAAAACGGTGAAATCCTATAGATAAATAAACTCCGGGAACGAGAAAAAGTAAAAACGATAACCAATCAGGAAAGTTGAAATTAGAAGTGAAAATTGCAATAACGAGCAATATGCTACAATAAATCCATAAAAAAGTATGGAAATGCACCGCAAAGACCAAATGAAACATGTAGAATAATTTTTGCCGCCTGAAAAAAAACGCAAGTAACAAGGCGAAAATAGGCATGAGCAAAAAAGCAGCATAAGGTGCAAATTTGGTAAAATATTTCATAGAGGATCTCATAAATTCAAAGAATTTCTCATTTGTCATTCCTTCATCTTTATTATTTATAGAATTATCTGAAAGTGAATCTGTAGAGGTTTCGTCTGGTGAAATTTGAATGTTCATTAGTGCATTAGGGGTAACGTTACCGTTTTGACTAAGTGCAAGATCCATTTGACTGATTACAAGAGCAAAAAAGATTAGTGTGGACATCCAAAACAGTTTTACAGGGTGTACATACCTTATAATCTTTCCCTTACGGTATTCATTGGACAAAAAGCCCGGACGAAGCAACAAGAAAGCCAAAGAGCGCGGCGTTTTCCCCTCAAGAGCAAAAGCGTTGTCTAACACTTGGGTAATCAATTTCAAGATGGGCTGCCCCACACCAGCCGAAAGATCTTGTCCGCATTCGTGGCAATATCGCCCTACGGTTTGGGCGCCACAGTTCCGGCAAACCGTATCTTCCGGCAATGCGCGTTCTTTTTTCTTAAACCACTTCATATTTTTTTACAATAAAACGCTGCAAATAAACATCATTTTTTTATAACTCATTCTACTATAGAGGGCAAAAAAATAGCAAATATTATCTTACTTTGCCGCACAAAAAAAGATACTCATTTTGAAACGTCGCATCGCAATTCTCGGTTCCACCGGTTCTATGGGCACACAAGCCCTGCAAGTTATTAACCAATTTCCTGATATTTTTGAAGTTGAGTTGCTATCTGCCTACTCCAACAGCGATTTGCTCATTCAACAGGCGCAAAAATACAAACCTAATGTAGTGATCATTATTGATGAAACTCATTATCAAAAAGTTAAAAATGCATTAGCCCAAGAAGACTGTAAAGTTTTTGCCGGAATGAAATCGTTAATAGACTGTATGACCATGAATAGTATTGACATGGCATTATCGTGCATTGTGGGCATTGCAGGATTGGCGCCGGCGTTTGCCGCCCTTGAGAATGAAATTCCGCTTGCACTTGCCAACAAAGAGACTTTGGTGGTTGCCGGCGAGTTAATGATTCAAAAAACAAAAGAAAAGCAAGTGCCGATTATTCCTGTAGATTCGGAGCATTCTGCCATTTTTCAATGCCTGATGGGAGAGCAGGGAAATGAAATTGAAAAACTTATTCTTACCGCTTCAGGAGGACCTTTTAGAGGAAAAACCACCGCCGAATTAAAGAAAGTAACTTGCGAACAGGCGCTTAAACACCCCAACTGGAACATGGGCAACAAGATTACCATCGACAGCGCTACGCTCATGAATAAAGGTTTAGAAGTAATTGAAGCCAAGTGGCTGTTTAACATTGATTTGGATAGGGTAGAAGTGATTGTGCACCCGCAATCCATCATCCATTCGTTGGTGCAGTTTGCAGATGGCTCTGTGAAAGCACAACTGGGACTTCCTGATATGAAATTGCCGATTCAGTATGCGCTCACTTTCCCTAAAAGGTTGGAGAGTTTATTTCCGCGCTTTTCGTTTGCAGATTACCCAACCTTTACTTTTGAAAAACCTGACTTCAATGCTTTTCCTTGTTTATCATTAGCTTACCATGCCTCAAGAGAGGGTGGGAACAAACCTTGTGTGTTAAATGCGGCAAACGAAGTAGCAGTTGCCAAGTTCTTAAAAGGAGAAATTAAATTTACGGATATTCCCAAGATGATTGAAAATGCATTGACAAACACTCCTTTTGCTCAGCCGAAAACAGTAGGGGAGTATTTGGAGGTGGATAAAGGGGTGAGATATAAGCTATAGCCGGATATGTCCCGTACAGAAAAAAATGGAAAAACTGACAATTAGTCGCAACAAGAAAATATACAAATTGACTATAAATTAAAAGAATATGTAAATGAAAAAGATTTTTTTACTTTTTTTGACGGTTTTATACTTTTGTGCCTTTATAAGCAAAGCGATGGGGCAAACTGTAAATTATGGGAATATTGGTCATAATGGCGCTCCTGTTACAGCAAGCCTATACCAAACAGACAGTACATTAACTATCACTGGAACAGGAAATATGGCTGATTTTTTATCTTCCACTGAATGGGATGGTCAATCACCATGGAAACAGCAAGGTCATTGTTCCAAAATTAGAACCGTTATCATAAATAATGGTGTAATGAACATTGGCGATGTGGCGTTTCAGGATTGCAACAATTTGAAATGGATAAGCATTCCAGAAGGAGTTACAATAATAGGAGTAAAGGCGTTTGAAAATTGTACTTCGCTTCAGGTTATTTACATTCCAAGCAGTGTTAACTCAATAGAAAATCAAGCATTTATAAATTGTTCAAATTTGAAAGTTATTGGGAACATGGCTACTGCGCCGCAAAACATAAACAGTACTGTATTTCAGAATGTACCCCTTAGCGGAAAATATCTCGCTGTGCCTGTACAATCTGTCGAAATTTACCAATCAGCAAATATTTGGGGAAGTAGTTTTAATGTTACTGGATTGTTTCTACGGCTGTAGCGGTATCACCCAAATTACTAGTAATCTCACTATACCGCCTACTATTTATAACAATTCATTTTACGGTGTAAATAAAAATATTCCCGTCTATGTTCCTTGTGAATATGTCGGCGCATACCTAAATGTTCAATATTGGAAGCCGTCAGATGGTGGATTTACAAACTATCAGTGTGCTGTCCAAGTTGAGCCATCCTCTAATTCTGCTGTAGTTACTTTTCCTGTCATTGATAATGCAGAAACTTATACATTGCTTATTTTCGGAGATGAAAATCATACCGATATAATACAAGAACTTCGTTTAGATGCCAATGGCAATATTATTGGAAAGCAAATGCTATCATGTACCGTATCAGGTTTAGAGGCAAGCTCCCAATATTATTATTCACTTACACCATACAATGCAGATGAATACATGATAACTGTTTTTGCAGGAGATTTTGCAACTACTGCTGCAACATTTGTTCCAGTAACCAATATTACTAATGTGCCTACCATAGCCGTAGCAGGAGTGTCACTAACACTAAAAGGAACAGTAATTCCAAGCAATGCCACCAATCAAACTATATTATGGAGTGTGAAAGATGCAGGAACAACAGGAGTAAATATTAATGGGAATGAATTTCTTGCCTTATCGAAAGGTACGGCAGTTGTTACAGCTACTATTCCAAATGGTTCGGAAATAGGAGAAGATTATGCGAAAGATTTCAACATTATAGTAAGTAATGTAGGGATTGATAATATTACATCGCCACAAATAGTAATTTTTCCCAACCCCACAAATGGTCAGTTACGGATTGAAAATTACGGAATTGTAGTGGAAGATTATAGCATTTTCAGCCCTATAGGACAATTGATTATGCAAGGAAAATTACATAATGAAGCTACTACCATAAGCGTAAGCACATTGGAAAAGGGAATCTATTATCTTAAAATTGCAGATAAAACATTAAAATTTGTGAAACAATAGCGCTTTTGGAAGTTAAAAATTAAATTACCCCGTCGCTTTCCTTGTTTGAAATGCCGTATTCGCTATGCTCATACCGCATTTCAAACCGCACGCAAAAAAATTGCGACAAATCTCTCGCAAGCATATTGTACAGAAAAATTTACAATATGCCCCACCCGATATTTGCCGCAATTATTTTGCTTTAGCTCACACACACTCAAGAAAGTAATTGAGATTTGCAAGACCTAACAAAAGGGAAAAGCGGCTATCGCCATTTTTTCTTTTGTTGCCCACCCACCACCCTGAAATAGAACATAATATCACAAACATCCATAATAATATATTGATAACCAAAAATATTTTACCTTTGCACTCTAAAATTATTCCGCGATGCAGACCGAAGAATTGATTTCGTTAGTCAACTATTTAAAGATTCAATCAAAAGAAAATGAATGGATTGAATTTAAACACAATTTTCATTCCCCTGAAGAAATAGGGGAACTGATTTCTGCATTGTCCAATTCGGCAAGGATTCATAACCAAGCATTCGGATATTTGGTTTTCGGAATTAAAAATGAAACACATCAAGTTTTGGGAACAGATTTTAAAGCCCAAAGTTATAAAAAAGGAAACGAAGAATTGGAAAACTGGCTTGTATCGCGATTAAATCCACGTATTGATTTTGCAATACATGAATTTGACTATGACGTGAATAAACATATTTCTTTGTTTGTTATTCCGGCTGCAAAAAACCGCCCTGTTTTGTTTTTGCATCAAGCATATATCCGAGTGGGAAGTATTACAAGGAAATTGATTGATTTTGAGGAAAAAGAACGTAAGATATGGCAAAACAACGATTACCAATTGGAAAACGACATTGCAAAATCCAAACTTTCCGCATCGGAAGTTATTGCCTTGCTAAGTACTGAAACGTACTTTGAGCTACTAAAAATTCCCTATCCGAGTAATCAATCGGGAGTGGTAGAAAAATTTATTTCGGAACTGTTGATTGTTAAGGAAAATACAGGTTATGCCATTACGAAATTAGGCGCATTGTTGTTTGCTAAAAATCTGAATGATTTTGATGAACTATACAGAAAAGCCGTTCGTATAGTCGTTTACAAAGGCAAAGGAAAAATAGAAACGGAGCGAGAGCAAATTTTCACAAAAGGATATTGTGTTGGTTTTGAAAATATGTTAGATTGGATAAACGGACAATTACCTGCAAACGAAATCATCGGCAGGGCATTGCGCGTGAATCAAAGAGCGTATCCCGAAGTTTCCGTTCGCGAATTGACAGCCAATTGTATTATTCACCAAGATTTTGAGCAAAAAGGATTCCCAATGATTGAGATTTATTCAGACCGCGTTGCTATATCTAATCCCGGACAACCTTTGATTGTTCCCGAACGATTTATTGACGAGTATGTTTCGCGAAATGAAAAAATGGCGGACTTAATGCGACGTGCGAATTTTTGTGAAGAAAAAGGTAGCGGCATGGATAAAGTCATATCCAACAACGAAGCATATCGGTTACCGCCAATCAATATTCTGGTAGATGATGTAAGAACAACCGTAACAATATATGCTTATCAAAAATTATCGGAAATGGGTCGTAAAGACAAGATAAATGCTTGTTATCAACATTGTTCTCTGCGTTATCTGAAAAATGAAAAAATGACAAACCAAAGTCTGCGGGAACGGTTTGAAGTGGAAGAAAGGAATTATTCTACGATTTCGCGAATCATACGAGATACAATTGAAGCGAATTTAATAAAAGAAGAGGATCCGGATAATAAAGCAAAAAGATATTCTCGCTATGTTCCATTTTGGGGATAATTTAATGTGATGGTAATGTGATTGTAAGGCTATGTTTTAAATTTAAACTACTTATACTCAATAATATTTAATGTGACAATAAAAATGCAAGTGGCAATGACAAAAAAAAAAAAGGGAATTTTGAAAAGAATTGTTGAAAAGGAAAGAAACGTAAATGGCATGCTACAGCATACAATGTGCATATTGGCAAGATGGCGGCACTACACCCGCTTGAAAATATGTGTGGAATTGCAAGTTTGTCGCCCGCAGGGAAGTGCTCCGTTGCCGCCACCTCGCCAATATGCCGGACGATATAGTGATTAGTGAAATGAACTCTTTGCGTCCTTTGTAATAGGGCAAAATATCCGATATTTTTACCGGTGTATAGGGTAAAATATCCGGTATTTTTACCTGTATCAATAAAATTTTTATTTTTGCCGACAAATTAATAACGATGAAACGAAACATTTTTGAAACTTTACGCACTCATTTAGAGAGAAAAGAATTTACAATATTAACCGGCGCCCGACAAACCGGAAAATCCACATTGCTTCAGCAGTTGGAAAACTATTGCAAAGAAAAAAAACTACCCACAGTGTTTTTAAATTTGGAAAACAAAAATATTCTGTTGGAATTGAACAAAAGCCCATTAAATATCTTGAATTTTTTGCCTGCTACAGCAGAGCGTATTATTATATTCATTGATGAAATACAATACCTTGAAGATCCTTCTAATTTTCTTAAATTATTGTATGATGAATATGCTCAGAAGATAAAAATTGTGGCAACAGGCAGTAGCGCTTTCTACATTGATAAAACATTTAAGGATTCGTTGGCAGGAAGAAAAAGAATATTTCACTTATATACTTGTTCCTTTGATGAATATCTAAAATTGAGAAATAAAGAAGATTTAGTTGATGAAATAAAACGTTTACAAACCAATCTGTCAGCAAAATCACTACAATTAGAAATTATACAGCAAGAATGGAACAACTACATGGTGTATGGCGGTTATCCTGCTGTAATAACAGAACCCGATATCAAAGAAAAGATTGAGTATTTAAAAGAAATTCGCGATTCTTTCGTGAAAAGAGACATCTTGGAATCGGATGTACAAAACGAGAGCGCTTTTTACAATCTTTTTAGAATTATTGCAGGACAAACAGGCAACTTGCTTAATGTAAATGAATTATCAAGTGTTCTTAAAATCAAAAATGAAACCATTAATAAGTATTTATTTATATTGCAAAAATGTTTTCATATAGCCTTGGTGAGACCATTTTTCAAAAACATAAGAAAGGAATTGATTAAAATGCCGAAAATCTATTTGTTGGATACAGGATTGCGAAATTGTTTGATTAATAATTTTGAGTTACCTTTTTTTAGACTTGATAAAGGAGAACTTTGGGAAAATATGTATTTCAAGTTATTAGTAGAAAAATATAGCATGGATGATATTTTCTTTTGGCGCACATCAGATGGAAACGAAGTGGATTTTGTTTTAAACCATATTGAAAATCCTTACGCTGTTGAAATTAAATTTGCTCAAAGCGCCATCAGAGAAAGCAAGTATAAAACATTTAGAGAAAACTATCCTGAAATTCCTCTGCGTTTTGCTTTTCTTGAACCTTTTGATGAGGATTTTTTTAGAAGATAGTTTCTTTGACAGAGAGGTCGCTATAAGAAGGCTATTCAAAAAAAATAATCTTCCGTAAAAAAATTACAGAAATCATTTTTTTTATTTCTTTGCCGAAAAATTGTAGTTCCTATGCTTAGAAAATTTAAAGTCTCAAATTTCAAAAATTTTGAAAACGAATTTGTTTTAGATCTCTCAGAAACAAATGGATATGAATTTAATACAGATTGTATAAAAAATGGTGTTGTTAATTGTGCCTTGATTTATGGGCATAATGGCGTTGGGAAAACAAATTTAGGATTAGCTATTTTTGATATTACTAACCATCTTACAGATCAATATAGAAATCAAAACGATTATAAAAATTATTTGAATGCTTATAACAAATCTAGTATAGCTGAATTTTATTATGAATTTAAGATAAATGATAAAATAGTTAAATATGAATACCAAAAAACAGATTATAAAACTTTGATTTTTGAAAAATTTTCAATAGACGATGAAGAATTAATATTGTTTGACAGACGCGAAGGAGGAATTCAATTTTCTGTTAAAAAATTAAAAGGAGCCGAAACATTAAATACTGTAATCAACGACAAGCAACTATCTGCAATTAAATACATAAGAAACAATACTGCATTCGAAAATAGTGAAAATACACAGACGTTTATTGATTTTTTTAATTTTATAGATAAAATGAGTTTCTCACGTTTTTTTGGACAAGGGGGGTATGCTCTCAAACCATATACAGACGAATTTATTGAAAAAGGAGGCGTTATCTTTTTTGAACAATTTCTCAACGATGCAAATATAGAATGTAAACTATCTGTAATAGAAAATTTTGGTAAAAAAACTTTGATGTTCAACTTTAAAGGAAAAGAAATCCCCTTCACAGATATTGTATCAACGGGAACAGCTGCCTTCACCCTTTTCTACTTTTGTTTTCAAGGTATTCTAGAGGAAAATATTTCTTGGCTCTTTATTGATGAATTTGATGCTTTTTATCATCACGAATTGTCTGCTTTAGTTGTGAAAAAATTAAAAGAAACTGGAGTTCAGTTTATACTCACAACCCATAATACCTCAATCATCACAAACGATTTGTTAAGACCTGATTGTTATTTTTTAATGAATAAAAGAAAA
>JGI24696J40584_12961580_pt1 | contig 22198 bp, 22 predicted proteins | sample TergutCo191P4_FD_40584 | JGI IMG/M metagenome (IMG submission 40584)
GCATACGAAATAAACTTGAAACCGCGCGTTTCGTCAAACTTTTCTGCGGCTTTTATCAAGCCGAGATTGCCTTCGTTTATCAAGTCGGGCAAACTTAAACCCTGATTTTGATATTGCTTGGCAACAGACACCACAAAACGCAAATTGGCGCGCGTCAATTTCTCGAGCGCCACGCGGTCGCCTTTCCTGATCCGCTGTGCCAAATCAACTTCTTCTTCAACAGTAATCAATTCTTCGCGACCGATTTCCTGCAAATATTTGTCGAGCGATGCACTCTCGCGGTTGGTAATGGATTTCGTTATTTTTAATTGCCGCATAATAAGTCTAATCTACAATTTTAAGCCTGCAAAGATAATAATTTTTTTTGGAAATGCAAGTGTTTTTGGCATAAACATTTTCAATATATATATCTTGCTGATTTTCAAAAACTTAATTTCCTAAATCAATCACATAATAAGCCGCTTTTCCATTGGGATAAATGCCGGTGATGAACAAACCTTTTTCATTTTCGTCGCCGTTTTGCAATGCGCTGACGGCTTTTTCAATGTCATCAATGGAATTAATTATTGTGTTATTGAGTTTCACCACAATGAAATCTTTTTTGATGCCTGCTGTGGCAAATTTTCCTTTCGAGTCGAGCGATTTTACTTGCATTCCATTGGAAATGCGCAAATTCATTTTGTCGTTGTCCGGCACTTCGGCAAATTCTGCGCCCAAAATGCCTAAATCTGCCTTTTTGACAACGCTTGTATTGCCCTGTTGATTTTTCAGTTCTACGGAAAAATTCTTTTCTTTTTCATCGCGCAAAAGTGTGATATTTACCTTATCGCCGGGGCGGTAACGGCTGATTTGTTCCTGTAATTCCGCTACGCTTTTCACTTTTACATTATTCACAGAAATGATAATATCGCCTTCTTTGATACCCACATCGGCAGCCGCGCTTTTTTCGGCGGTTTTGGCTACATATACGCCATTTAACTGTTTGATTTTCTTCTCTTTGGCAAGTTCGGCGGTGATGTCGAAGATGCTTACGCCCAACAAGGCTCGTTGTACTGTACCAAATTCTTTGATGTCCGCAACAACTTTACTCACAATGCTGCTTGGAATGGCAAAGGCGTATCCTGCATAATTTCCTGTTTGTGAGGCGATTGCAGTATTAACACCAATCAATTCGCCGGCAGTATTGACCAATGCGCCGCCGCTGTTGCCCGGATTAACGGCAGCATCGGTTTGAATAAATGACTCAATCTTCATATCGGCATTTAAAATATTGATATTCCGTGCTTTGGCGCTCACGATGCCTGCTGTTACAGTCGAAGTGAGATTGAATGGATTACCCACCGCAAGCACCCATTCGCCCACCCGCACATTGTCTGAATTGCCAAAAACGACAGGCGACAAATTGTCAGCATCAATCTTTAAAAGCGCCAAATCGGTATTTGGGTCTGCACCTACGAGTGTGGCTGTAAAACTGCGTTTGTCGTTCAACACAACCTCTATTTCATCGGATTTTTCGATAACGTGGTTGTTGGTAACAATGTAGCCGTCGGCAGAAATAATGACACCCGAGCCACTGCCCATTTGCGGTTGCGGGCTATGGTTGAAATACTCCGGACGACCGAAAAAGAAGTCGAAAAAAGGGTCATTCATCGGTAGTTTCGAGGATATTTTAGGCGTAAATTTTGTCTTCACGTGAACAACAGCATTGACCGTTTGCTCGGCGGCTACCGTAAAATCGGTTCTGACAACATCCTCATTAACTAATGTTGTAAAATGAGCAGGCAAAGAAATTGTCGTTTTGCTCGTTGCAATTTCCTTATTTTTAGCCATTTGACTAAAAGTAAAATAAGAAACTCCGGCACTGATAAGTGCAACTAAAAAGATTTTTCCTGTGTTTTTAATAACTTTGTGTGTGTTCATTGTCTTTTGAAATTTAAGTTATATTCAAAAAAATATTTTTAAATATTATAACTCAAATTTCGTGCCGTTATTTTGTCGATTTACAAAATTTAACAGGTTTTATGATAAATTATCTTATTCTTCCAAATCATTTGCTGCTTCTAAAAGTTGGCGGTAGGTTTTGCCTTTGAGGCTTACGCCCAATGCTTCTGATATTTGAATGTAGTCACAGAGGTTTTCCATTTCTTCGCGCGTTCTAATTTTGTCCTGCGCTACAAGCACTTGCAAATCATCACTAATAGTTTCGGGACTATAAACTCTGTCCAGCGGATTGTGGCACGAAACGAAAACTGCGAGGGTAAGGGTTAAAATGGTGGTTTTTAGGATGTTTTTCATGAGTATTTATTTTTTCGCAAAGATAATATTTTTTTTGCAAATACAATTTTTCTATCTACTTTTGCAAAATTAAAAAAACGAAATAATATGATAAGTTTTGAAAACATCAACAAACCGAATTGGAAATATACATTAATGCATAAATATGTAAATCCTATTCATAATTACATTTTTTATCGCCGATACTATGTGCTTCATTCTGAGCGCATTCCAAAAAACGAGCCTGTGGTGGCAATCTGCAACCATCAAAACGGACTTTCGGACGCGCTCGGTATTCTTTTTGCATTCAGAAAAGATGGTCGTTATCCGGTTTTTATTGCCCGCGCCGACATTTTCAAAAAAGAAATTGCTGCCAAAGGTCTGCGGTTTTTGCGCATTATGCCCGCTTTTCGTGCCGTTGACGTAGGCAAGGAAGGCTTGGAAGGGAACGACGAAATTTTTAACAAGTCAGCACAAATTCTTGTCGAAGACAACGGCGTGGTTTGCCTCTTTCCCGAAGCGGGACACGAAGATTGCCACCATTTGGGAACTTTCAAAAAAGGCTTTGCACGCATTGCATTTTCTGCTGCGGAAGCAACGAATTTTGAAAAAGCAATACAAATTTTGCCGATGTCAAATCATTATTCCGACTATTTCGGCGCACGCAACAAGTTGATTATCACCATTGGCGAGCCGTTTACTTTTGAAGATTTATACGACCTTTACAAACAGCATCCGCAACGCGCCCAAAAACTGCTTGCCGACCGCGCCCGCGAAAGAATAAAATCGATGATGCTTGATATCGAGGATAAAGATTTGTATGAAGAATACGACATTATCCGTCGCATTTACAGCAAGGAATATGTGAAAAAACAGGGACTTTCGGGAAGATATTTTCCAAATATTTTTGAAGCCGACAAAAAAATCGTGTCGGCATTGGACGAATTTCGCACCGGCGACAACGAAAAATTTAATACGCTGATGACACAGGCAAAAGAATACAGCCGCATTTTGGAAAAATTGCACCTGCGCGACTGGATTTTTGGACAAAAACTAAGTTTCGGCACTTTTCTTTTGCGCTGTTTGCTGGCAATTTTGGTTATTCCGTTTATGATTTATGGATTTATCGTGAATTTTATTCCATACAACGCCAGTACGCTGGTTACCAGACGAATAAAAGACCAAATGTTACACTCGTCTTTCCATTTTGCTATGGGTGCGTTGTTCTCGTTTCCGCTTTGGTATCTGATTTCGTTTATCGCCGCGTGGTGCATCACAGGCATTTGGTGGATTGCGCTGATTTACCTTATTTCGCTGCCTGTCAGTTTAGTACTCTATATTCACAGTAAAATTATTATCAAAAAACAATACAACCGTTTTCGGCGTTTCCGTTTTTGGTTTCGCGGAAATCGTTTTTATTTGCGGGCTATCGAATTGCGGAAAGAAATTGTTGGCACTGTGGAAAAATTGGTAAAATAATAAGCAAAAATGGACAATATAAACAGCATAGCGACAAAAGAATTTCAACAAGTGCAAGGGATTATTTCTTTGCACCGTTCCCAAGCATTGCAAGCCGTAAATAATGAAAATTTACTTGCTGCGTGGGAAGTTGGGGCTTTTGTATCTGCCCGGCTCAAAAATTCTGCTTGGGGCAGCAAAACCGTTATGCAACTTTCGGAATTTTTGAGAGCGCAAGACCCTACTTTGCGCGGGTACAGTCGCCGAAGTATATACAAAATGGTCGCTTTTTATGATGCATATTCTTCTATTCAATTTGTTGAATATCAAGATAAATTGAAACTAAATGAATTTGTGCAATTAAAAACTGCACAAATTGAAAGTGCAAAAATTGTCTCTGCATTGCCAAGACAAATTGTGCAGACATTGCCTACACAAATACAAGATACTAAAATTGTGCCGCCATTGGTGGCACAATTACAAACGGTTGAAATTGTGCCACCAATGGCGGCACAATTTCCGGATTTCTTAAGTTTGAACACGTTAACCAATCATTTTGAGATACTTGATGCTTGTAAAACAATAGAAGAACGAATATTTTATCAACTTTATTCATTTAAAGAACGTCTCAATAAAAGAGAATTACAGCGTTGCCTCAAAAACAACACTTTTGCCTCATTAATGGGCGATAAGCACTATCTTTCCAAAGGCTTGAAAAATATCTATCCGCAGGCTGCACCAATGCTCAAAGACACTATATTTGTTGATTTTCTCGGACTTCCGCAACGGCATTCCGAAAAACGTTTACAACACAGCATTTTAGACAATATGAAAGATTTTGTCCTTGAACTTGGCAAAGATTTCTTGTTTTACGATAAGGAATATCCATTACAAGTCGGTCATTCCACGTTCAAAGTTGATTTGCTATTTTTTCACAGGGGTTTACAATGTTTGGTGGCTATTGAACTGAAAACAGACAAGTTTAAACCCGAATATATGGGACAACTCGAATTTTACCTTGAGGCATTAGACCGCGATGTGCGTCGCAGCAATGAGAATCCAAGTATTGGCATTTTGCTTTGTCAAGAGGCTGACCATAGCGTTGTAGAATACGCAATGAGCCGTAGTTTAAGCCCAACAATGATTGCCGAATACGAACGGCAACTTATTCCAAAAGAAGTATTGCAACGCTCATTAGAAGAATTTACGCAGTTTTTAAATACAAAAAAATAAAATCAAAAATCGGAGAAATAGTGATAATAAAAAAAATGAAAAAATACCTTCTAATTATTTTTTTACTAAACATTTTTTCAGCGGCATTTTCGCACGAACATTCCGCTAAAACTCCCCAAAACGGTAAAATCACAAATTCGGGGACGGTTTCCGTATGGAATATTTCGGAAAATTTAGGAACGATGTCGCCCACCGTGCCCGATACGCTTATGCCTAATTTCCAGAGTACTACAACCGACCATTTTTACAGCATCGCCAACGCTTGGAACGGAAATCTCGGCTCGCCAATGGAATCGAAAATTTATTTTGACCGCACACTTAAATCGGAATTTCTTTTTTTAGCGCCGTACAATAATTATTATCAATCAGTTGAAGATTATAAATTTTTCAACGTAAAATCGCCCTATTCCAATATTTCGTATTACAGGGGCGGTCCGTCGTATGGCAGGGAAGAGCGTTTTAAAACACTTTTTGCCGTGAATGTAAATCCAAAATTGAACCTCGGTTTTAATTTCGATTACCTCTATGGCAGAGGACTTTATCTCTCGCAGGCAAGTAACGATATGCTCGGCGGACTGTTTGGAAGTTACACCGGTAAACATTATCAGGCACACGGCGTTTTTTCTGTTAATAATTTCAAAAATTTTGAAAACGGCGGGATAAAAGACACGCGCTATATCACCAATCCGCAGCAAATAGAGGAGGGCATATCTTCTTTCAAACCGCAAGATGTTGAAATAAATTTAACGGAAAAAAATGCAACTTCGCAACTCAAAAACCGCTTGGCGTATTATAATCACAAATACCGTTTCGGTTTCGAGAAAACGTCTTCGACCGACAGCACAAAAACCGAATTTGTACCTGTTACAAGCATCATTCACACGATAAAAGTTGAAGGAAATAAAAAATATTATTCCGAAAAACAAGCCGACACGCTTTGGTACGCAAACACTTTTGACAGAACAAAAACGAACGACAGAGCAGAATATTTTTCGCTAAAAAACACCGTTGGCATCGAACTGAACGAGGAATTTAACACTTTGGCGCATTTTGGAATGACGGCGTTTGCGAGTCTCGACCACCACAGCCATCGTTGCGATACTTTGGGTATGGAAACGGACAATGATTTCTCGTTGGGCGGCATTTTATCAAAAAACTTGGGCGAACGGTTGAAATACAATTTTTCGGGCGAATATTTTCTTTTTGGACATCATCAAAATGATTTTGACGTTTCGGGTAATTTGTCGTATCTTTTCCCGATAAAAAATGATACGGTCGAAATCACTGCCAACGGATTTATCAACAGCGAGTCGCCCGGTCATTTTATACAGCATTATAAATCAAACCATTTTGAATGGGAAAATCATTTCGATAAAGAATACAAAACGCATATCGGCGGACAAATTTCTGTGCCTACGCGCCATTTTAAATTGGGTGTAAATGTCGAAAATATTACGAATTACATTTATTTTAACAATCTTGCGAAGCCCGAACAAAACAACGGCAACGTACAGGTTTTGGCTGCCCATTTGAAACAGGATTTCATTTTATGGGCTTTTCATCTTGAAAATCAGGTTGTTTTCCAGCAAACGAGCAATGCCAATGTGCTTCCCCTGCCCGCTTGGGCTTTTTATCATAATTTTTATTTTAAAAAGAAACTTTTCAAAGTATTGGATTTGCAAATTGGCGCCGATGTGCATTGGCACACAAAGTATTACGCAAACTCGTATATGCCTGCCACAGGGCTTTTTCACGTGCAAAACACAACAAAAGTCGGCAATTATCCGCTTATCAACATTTACGGGAATTTTCACTTGAAACAAATGCGCTTTTTTGTGATGTACTACCACGCCAATCACAATATCAGCAAACCCGAATATTTCTCAATGCCCTATTATCCGGTAAATCCTTCGATGTTTAAATTTGGGCTTTCTTGGAATTTTTATGATTGATTTACTTTATCTTTTCCAATAACTTTTCCACATCTGCATTAATTGTTGTCAATCTGTCTTTGCAAAGTGTAATCAGTTCGGCGGCGCGTTTAATTTTTGCGCCGAGCGTGTCAATATCTACTTTGTTATTTTCTATTTCTGCCAAAATCTGCTGAATTTCGGCTATTGCAGTGTTGTAACTTAGATCTTTTTGTGGCATCTTTTTATGATTTTTAGTTTGTGGGTACATTCGTTTGTGTCTTGCGAAATGATACCTAAATTATTGATTTTTTCTATTTTTACTTTTCCCGATGAATGGATAATCGTTTCATTATCAATTAAAATACCTACGTGAGTGATTTTTCCGTCTGCATTTTCAAAAAATGCTAAATCGCCGGTTTCTGCCAATGATGTTACGATTTCTCCACATCCGGCTTGTTGCGAGGCATTGCGGGGAAGTTGCACACCGCAAATGCTAAAAACGGTTTGTACCAAGCCCGAACAATCTATACCGAAAACGGTTTTTCCGCCCCAAAGATACGGCGCATTGAGAAAACTTTTGGCAATCGACACGATTAAATTTCCCGATGGCGGTTGTTGTCCGCGTTTCATCAAACTGTCGGGCGGAAAAATGTATGTTTCGCCTGCTATTTCGGACATTAGCGTTTCGTTGCTGTATGAGTGAATCAGGCTTCCCGCAGGGAGCAACAGGGTTTCATTGCGGCTTTTTATCAGACATTCTGCCACCGGTTTAAAAATGCAAATTGCTGTTTGCGTTGCCAAAAATGCAAAGTTTTCTGCCGAGATTTCAGTTGCCATTTTGCGGTCAATCCAACCTTCGTAGTCATCTGCTTTGTTTTTGATATACAGCCATTTATCATTTTTTTCGAGCACAACAAAAATTTCGCCGAAAAGCAGTTGTGTGGTCATTTCGGCTTGCTCCTCAGGCTTTGACCTGACAGGCAAAATGGGGTTGAGATTGATTGCGTACATCATAATTTAAATCATTTCTGCCATTTCGTATTCTTCCGAATACGCGGGATTTACGCCAAATATCACATTTGCACTGATATTCAGTTTTTCATACATTGTCTTGGCAACTTGCAATGTCGGTTCTTTTCCTGCCAAATATTCGCTCACACGCGAAGGGCTGACATTCAAAAAATCTGAAAGTTGGTTTTGATTGATATTCATTTCATACATACGAAGCCGCAACACCTCCGCAAGCGAAGGTATGCCAACAGGAAAATATTTGTTTTCATATTCTTCCACCAAACCTGCAAGAAACGCCAACTCTATGGATTCCGTTACGGTATTGTAATTTTCGTCGGATACCGTTTCGAGCAATTCATCAATGCGTTTTGTGATTGCATAATATTCTCTGTCGTTCGTAATACGTTTCATATCGCCACCTTTTTTATGTTATATTTTTGAACAGTCAATTTTATCATATTCTGTATGAGTTCCGACAAAACGCACAAAAACGTGTTTCGGAACAAAGAGCACAATGGCAACCAAACGATAAGTATTGCCCTTTATATTGAAAACATATCTTTTATTTCCTGCTGAATCAACAGTATTAAATGTGTTTTTCATATCGGCAAAACAATTCCATTCCGCTTCTTTTGTTTTGTTGTACCAATCTTCCAATGCGCTTTTTGAGTCGGGATGCTCGTTGTAATATTCTACCAAAGTTCGATAAACAAAAATTCTCATACATCTTAAATATTTCGTGCAAAGGTAAATCTATTTTTCCAAAAAACAAATTTTTTTTCCAAAAAATAAAAACAAAATATTAATTGCTTACGTTGGCACAAGTTACGTTATCGTTAAATTTGCGCCAAACAGAGGTGACTACTCGTTTCTGATTGAGTAGCCACTCGTTTTTTGACTGCTTTATTTAACGCGGATTGCAAATCCGCTTATTCTGAAAAAAAGAATAAATAACCGGCTTGCCAATCTCCCGGAGTTACATTACCAATGATATTTCCATCTTTATCCCATACATTGCCGTTGCCATCAATTCTACCGAGATAATTTCCATACTGATCCCTTGCATTGCCATCACTGTCCATTCTACCTCTGCTGTTACCATTTCTTGATACATTGCCATCCTTGTCAATGCTATTGCCATAATATCCATATCTGCCCCATATCCTGCCGTCATTATCAATGCTACCGTAACCGGGATTTTCATATCCATTCCACTTATTCTTTTCTAAAAAGGAATCATCACCAGAATTTTCATATCCATTCCACTTATTATTTTCTGAAAAGGAATCATCTTCTGAAACGGAATTTCCCGAATAAGAATAATTGCTATAACTTGCTCCTTTCGGCGGTTCATAAGGTTTGGTGCGTGAAATAACAACTCTTTTATCGGGAAGTATTTCTTCAACAATAAAAAGTCCTCCGGTAAAATTGTAGATATTGCCGGGCGTAAGTTGTGTTGGATATGTTACTTTATAGGAATTGCTGATAATTGCAACGCCATCCGGATAGATTAAATAACAACAGGAAAGAGCACAAATGCGGTAAATAAAGCGGTCTATATCATAAGATGTAGGTTTTTTCCCATTTTCATCTGTTTCATCCCATTCGACTCGGATAATCGTGTCAATCGGATGTTCTTCCCATTGATTAACTGCGATTTCTGTGTATTGGAGACCAATAAGAGCGTTATCATTTTTTTTAGAATCATCTGATGTTCTGTCTTTCAGTGGAATAAAATCGAGTTTCATTCTTTTTTTCGAAATAATTTTATCTATTATTATTCCTACAAAAGGACAAAGAATATTAATAGGAATAATTACCGCTTTAGGAAGTTGAATTTCTACTTCTACATATCCTTTCCTGCAAAGAACACCATCCTTGTTTTCATATAGAAAAGTAGGTGTTATTGTATCTCTATGGTATTGTGCAGTAGCAATTAGAGGAAAGAAAATAAATATAAGCATTAATTTTTTCATATTGCATGTAAAATAGAAGTATGTGGCAAGGATTTTATTCTTTGACTGTACAAACGGATAAAAGTTTAAAGACAAATTTCCATCGTTCGCACGGCACAATATATTGCAAAGATAGGGATAATGGATATTCCCTAACGGGAATAAAAAAGAACAATTTTCCACAAAATTTCCGGTAGAACCTTTTTTATATTCCGTACATTTGGCAGGAAGTTAGGGATTAATACTTCTATTATTTTACAATAAAAGTATATCCCTTAATCAGTTGATTGTTTACCTGAAGATTATAAACATAATTTCCTGCCGGTAAATTGCTTGTGTTAAATTGCACATAATCGGTAGAATCATCTACCGGAAACGACTGAATTAACTGTCCGGCAGTATTATAAACATTAATAATTCCTTGTTTTTCCTGTTCCGGCAATTGATAAGTTAAATTGATGTGGGTACTTGCCGGATTGGGAAACGGGCTGTTTATCTGTTCCATTTTGGCGCTTCTCACACCGGTTTCCATCAGATAACCGGGTAATGCAAAATAATCTATATACACATAGGGTGCTCCCAAAACTATTCTATTGATAGAAACTTCCAATAAATTTCCATTATCTGTTATTAAAATACGAGCCTTCTTAACAGTATAGTAATTAGAGTAAGTTTTGCTAAATATTACATCGCCATTTTCGTTGACAATTTCAAAACTACGACCGTTAGGAATAAAAAATTCCAATAAATTATCTGAGTTAAACAGTGTTTCGGAAACATAAGTCGGATTTGAAGGGATATTGTTTCCGCTGTATTCCAAATCCAAAATGCCGTAAGTGGAGGGTATGCCTATTGATTTCAAATCAATAGACCGTAAATAATTAAAAGACAAATCATACACATTGAAAGTTTTGTAGTATTGTTTTTTGCTGTAATCATATATTTTAACCGTGTTATTATTTGCCGTTGTTATTTCTTCATAAGGATAAACATAGCCTGCCATTAAAAGTATTTGTGTACCGTCTGCGTAGGTAAACACATCAACAGGCGTAACCGCATCTTTCCAATCACCGGTAAAAGTATTTACTACCTCAAAATCCGCTTGACTGTACGCAAATGCGATGCTGCAATATGTCAGAATGCTTGATAAAATGTATTTTTTCATAGGTATTAGTTTTTGATTTTTTTATTTTGACTAAACAAAAAGAAGAAAGTTTAGTACATATTTTTTGATATGTAAACTTTACATCGGATTAAAACGGAGATATTTCTTTTCAGAAAGCACGAACTGCGCGAATTCTACCAAAACCAAATTTGTCTCCATTATGGGAAATGCCAAGAAGGAGCTCTATATACCACACTCTACTATTATCATAATAACCATTAGTTTCATTATGCTCGGAAGAACTAACATAATAATAACTTTGTTTTATCTCGTCTCCGTCACAAAATAATAAAGTCCTGTTAAATTTATTACGTGCCGTCCTATACAGAATATCTGCATCGACATTAACCCCCATATACTTGGAAAGTCCCGAAAAACCGGCATATAAGTCTCTCATTTCTCCAATGGCAGGAAAATACCAGCCGGTTACTCCTCCCACATTCCATTCATCGCACCATTTGAAAGGAGGATACAACGATTGCCAGTTTTCAATTTGCTTGATAGCATTCATATTATTTACACCATTGCTCAAGTCGGTACAGCCCGTTTCCTGATATCGTTTAGCCCAATTACAGACGGTATCGGTTAAGGAAACAATCATTCCGTGCTTGCCATCGTTTGTTACTTTATATACAATACCTGCTGCTCCATTTTCAAAATAAATATCTCCGATAGAGTATGGGGCAGATGTCGGCATAATGGCATTTTTTCCGTACTGCCATATTAAAACTGTTCTTTTTGCTATCTCATCTACAGAAACAATAATTTGGGCAGTTCTTTCCGTAGTTGATTCATTCGGTTGTAGAGTAAAAGAAATTGTCGAACCATATCCCGCCGGAGTAATATCAACAACCCACGATGCCTCACATAAATACTCGCGCCAGCCAAAACCCGTAGGAACAGAAATCTCTTTAGTCGTTCCTTTTGCGGCAAAATAAACTGTGTCTTGTGGCAGAGAAGGTGTGGGAGGATTAACAGGCTTAACAGAAGGTTCTTCGTCGCATCCCGCAAGAAAAACCAAACTGAATGTAAATAATAAAAATTGGATTAATTTGTTAAATGTTTTTTTCATAGTTTTGGGGTTAAAATTATTTAAAATTAGGTATAATTCATTATCTTTTCAATCGCTAAGCAACAAGTTTAGAAATATGGTTACAAAGATACAACATTTTTTTATATAATTTATTGCAACAATCATTCGTTTCATCGTAATTATAACCTGAGTTTTGGATAAGAAATTTCATAAAAACTTTGATAATCAATGCATAAATTCGCCGTAGGCGATTAATATCAATAGAAAATACATCTATCCCCTATAAAATTGTCCTTTAGGACATCAACCGTTAATGTCCTAAAGGACAAAACGTGTGGGTTGTACTTTTATTCTATTGATATACAAGCCCTAATGGGCTATTGCTTATCCAAAACTCAGGTTAATAGTTTTCATCTACGGAAAATAGACTTTTCGTATAAGACGGATTTATTTTTATTTCTTTTATCAAAGCGCCATTCTGATTGTAGAATCGGCGTTCATAAGAATCTTTTCCTATTTTTGTTTCCTCTATAATGTGATTACCCGAAGTTTTTTGGGTTTCGTCTGTGTTACGATGTTTTTTCCCTTTCCGAACAATATCGCTATCGTATTTATAATACGTTTCGGAAAGAATAATGTCATCTTCTAACATCGTCATTTTTTGTGTTTTGTTATCCGGAAAACTTTCTACAATAAATGTGTAAGAAAGTTTTCCTTCTTCTTCATAATCTTCATATATTTTCACTATCATTTTGTTCGTTTCATATAAATATTCTCTTTTGGCTACTTCTCGGCGTGGAGTATATGATACAATACTATCGAACTGTGATAGACGAGGATGATAAGAAAATGCAGTATCGCTTACGTATGTGATTTCTTTGGAAATCCTGTTTTGTTTGTCAAAAATGTAATAGTCCCACCATTTTGTCAATAACTCCGGCGATCTGTCAGTCCTTATATGCAGAATGGTATCTGTAAGGTAATAATAGGTATCTTCTCTATAACGTTTATATTTTTCCGATCTTTTATTGAAGTAATATATAATTCTGCCTGAGGAATCGTATTTCCAATATATATTAGATTCATTGATGGGTTGGTTTTTGTCGTTTAAAAGAATCGTATCTATTCTGCTTATACCATCGTAACTACTTGTAGTTACAATAATTTTTTTATCCAGATATTGATTGTTTTGTACCCGATTAGGAAATTCAAATGTGCTGTCGGAAACTATTCTCCCGCTTTCATCAAACCATATACGTCCATAAAGAGAACAATCCTCTGAAAATACTGTATCGTTGCAGGTGTAAAAAGTACGTGTTTTTACTCCTTTGTCAGAATGATTTAATAACTGCCAAGCAACTTCGTGGGTTTTTTCTTTTAGGTTATTTGCTTTTTCTTCGTATGTTTCTCCTAATGAAAAAGAGTTGTTTGAACTATTGCAAGATGTTGCAAAGCAAAAAATAAAAATGTAAAACAGGTTGTTTTTCATATGCGTATGATTTTATGAGTATTAGCAGGAAATCTGCGACAAAGATAATAAAAAGATATTTTTACGAAAGCAAAAAAAAAACTATAAAAAATTTCACATCTTTTTTGTTTTAGTTTAACAGTACGAAAATATTGCGATAATTACAACAATGGCAATTAACCAAAGTAAAATTTTTGCAATTGTTTTTTTGCGATATTCGCTTGATTTTCTTTTGGCTTTTTTCTCTGCTTTCTTCCTTCTTTCGTAAGCCTCATCTTGTTCTTTCAGTTTTTGCTCAATTCTATTCAGGGCTTGTATGCCTTTTGTATTTTCCTCTGTACCATACTTTTCGTGTATTACTATGGTTTCTTTAGTTTTTAAGTGTTCTTCAACAAGATTACCGGTTGCAGGATATTTTATTTTTATATCACGTACGCTTATGGGTATATCATAGTATTTTGAAAATAATTTTACATACTTTGATATATAGCCATAATCTTCGGATTTTAATATGGCAATAACCCTTTCGCTATGGGTTTCTATAGTTAAGGCATAATAACAAACTCTTACATAATAATAAATGACTCTGCCGCTTCTATCTCGAGGGATTGAACTCTGTATACGTATTTTTTTCTTTGTCTTATCTAAAAAAAGTTCTTTGATGCCCTCTTCGTATATTTCTATTTTTTTTATTTTCTTGAAATAGAAAAATCGTGTATATTCAAAAAATTTATTACCATTAATTTCAAATCCTTTTCTTAAAAAAAAACTTAATAAACATAGAATAAACAACGATATGCTTATAATTCCATAATCTTTTTTAATCCAATACAAAATTATTACAAGCATTATAAAAGAAAAAACAACGAGTAAAGGAGTAGGCAGTATAAAACTGCCTTTTTGAACGGATTTTAGCGCTTTGTTTTTCATACTTGATATAACTATTTCGTTTTCAAAACACAAATGGAAATATAAGTCCGGAAGAAATTTGCGTTTTAGAATTTCTGTGTTTTTCGTATCGCTCAAGGGCTTGATAATAAGAGTCTTTAGAAGTAAATTCTTCTAACTGCCATTCTTGGGCAAACGCTTTGTCGAGTTTAATGGCTTTTTCAAAGTTAGTCCGACGGTTCCGATAAGCCACTTGAATAAATTCATTTTTACTTTGAATTTTGCAAATGATTCCGAATAGGGTTGGTTTTCTTCTGTGACTTCCGGTTGGTCTTCGTTTTGTGATTTCATAGTAATTGTTTTATTTAATATAGATTAAGAATCTGTTTAAATTTTGCTTTTTAATGTGAATATATATTGTTTTTTTGCCCATAGGCGATGTATTGAGCCTATGGGCAAAAAACAATCAAAAAAATAAAATTTAAACAGATTCTAAGATTAAAAAAAACGTTATTGCTTTATAATTTTATATTTTTTCCCTGCAATTTCCATTAAATACAAACCGTTTGAAAACTCCGAAATATCAATAGTAGAGGATTTTTCTTGCCGTAATAAAACGCCATTCACATTATACAGTTTTACATCGGGAGTTGTTCCTTCAATATTGATTATTCCCTGTGTGGGATTGGGATAAATAGAAAGCGAATTATCGTAAGTTGGTTTCATTCCTAAACCAATTATATTGTCTTGCGAAAGGTATTGAAGTACCGATGAATATTTTTCCATACCCCAACCCATTTCTACATAAATAAGCGAATATTGTGCAATAATATTTCTTGTATTGGCATTATACCATAAATATGCGGTATCTACTTCTACTAAACCTTCAACATCCATATAAACATTACAAACTAATTTTACTCGCAACACATTATTAACCGTACCAAAGGGAAGTTCTAATTTTCCGTAACCATCGGCTATGATTTTGGTATTTCCCTCTATTCCAAGGGTTATTCCTGAGTTTTTATATGTAATTGTTCCGGCAAATGTTTCATCGTATTCTTGACCGTAAGTTAATGGAAACCTCAAAACTTCCATCGCATCTGTGTAAGAATTTATGGCTGTTTCCATCATAGAGTTGATAATGGTTTTATTATAAGCAAGACCGGTAGCAGAGGCAGTATAGTATATTTCTAAACTATTTCCTGCTTCCTCCGAAATACTTACAAGGTTTGCCTGTGTAGATGGCTCCGAAGAATTTTCTACACTTATATACTTGACTTTGGATGTAATTCCTTCTCCTGCCGCAGACATATCCCATTGCTGATTTTCTCCGCCAAAAGTTATATCCCAGTCTTCTGCTTCCATTACGTGATAACGGAAAATATCGCCAACACGAGGCACACTTGTTTCAGCAGTTAAAGTTATTTGCGCAGATATACCGGATACGGCTAATGCGCCACAAATCATAAGTAAAATTTTTCGCATAATGTTTTAATTTAAAAATGAAGTTGCAAAGTTATAATGTTTTTTTAAAAATCACAAAAGATAAAATCAAACAATCCCCGAAAATCCCATAAAAGCCATAGCCAAAATACCCGCTGTGAGAAGTGAAACAGGCGTTCCCTGCATTTCTTTTGGAATATCGTCGGTCAGCGAAAGTTGCTCTCTGATGCCCGAAAAGATAAGCAACGCCAAACCAAAACCACAAGCCGACGAAAAAGCAAAGACAACGCTTTGGAAAAAGGAATAATCTTTGTTAATCACCATAATTGCCACGCCGAGAATGGCGCAGTTAGTTGAAATCAAGGGTAAGAAAATGCCTAATGAACGGTATAGCGCCGGCGAAAGTTTTTTGATGATAATCTCTGTCAGTTGCACCAGAAATGCGATGACAAGAATAAAAACTATCGTCTGCATAAAGACCAAACCAAGCGGAACAAGCACAAGTTTTTGAATGGCAAAGGTAACAATGGTGGAAATAACCATCACAAAAGCCACTGCGCCCGACATTCCCGCAGCGGTATTCAACCGTTGCGAAACACCCAAAAATGGACATACTCCAAGAAATTGAGACAACACAATGTTGTTTACAAAAACCGCAGCGATAAATATTAATAGAAATTCCATATTATTTTAATTTTTAGATTTTTAGACTTTTAGACTTTTAGATTTTTAGACTTTTTAGACTTTTAGATTTTTTGAACTTTTTTGAACTTTTTTGAACTTTTTTGAACTTTTTTGAACTTTTTTGAACTTTTTGAACTTTTTGAACTTCTTTGAACTTTTTGAACTTCTTTGAACTTTTTGAACTTTTTGAACTTCTTTGAACTTTTTGAATTTTTTTTGAATTTATTTGAATTTTCGCATCAACACAATTAAATAAGCCAGTGCAATAAACGCGCCCGGTGCAAGTACAAAAGCAATCATACCATAGTTTTCGGGAAAAATGGCGAGGCTGAAAACCCGCCCTGTTCCAAGCAATTCGCGAAGCATACCGAGCAACACCAGCGCAGCGGTAAATCCCAAACCACTCCCCAAACCATCGAATGCCGAATCAATGACGCTATTTTGGGAAGCGTATGCTTCGGCACGTCCAAGCACAATGCAATTTACCACAATGAGCGGAATAAAAATGCCAAGACTGTTGAAAAGCGCCGGCGTGTATGCCTGCATCAGCATTTCCAGAATGGTAACAAAAGTGGCAATAATAACGATAAACGCAGGTATGCGCACCTTGTCGGGTATCAGGTTTTTGACCGACGACACAACAATATTCGAACAAAGAAGTACAAAAGTTGTAGCAAGCCCCATCCCTAAGCCGTTGAGCGCAGAAGATGTTGTGCCGAGCGTGGGACACATTCCGAGCAGCAGCACAAAAGTCGGATTTTCGGTAACAATGCCGTTTTTCAGTATTTTCAGGTAATTATTCATAATTTGTTGTGTCTTTTATTTGTTTGAGAATTGTATCCATATTTTTTTTTGTTTTTTGATACATTTCTTCTTTAATTTGTTGTTTATTCGGAATTATATCAAGTGAGTTCATTTTATTTTCAAGCATTTCTTTTACAGTTTTTATTGTGTCTGTTTGTTGTATTGTGCCGTTCTGCTTTTTTTCGTTCAAAATAACAGGCGCGGGTTTTGGCTCTTCCCACGAAGAAGATGTTGCTTGTGTGGTGGCGTCAACTTTTGGCGTGGTAGCCGCCGGCGTTACCTTTGGCACAAATGCGCCCATTGGCGCAGATACCGCTGTTGGTACAGATTTATGATTCATACCGGTAGCGATACTGTCTTTTTTAATGCTATCCATCTGATTTTCAATGACTTTTTGTGAGTCGGAAGTATGGCTGCTGAGCGAAGCCGAAGTATGGTTACTGAGCGAAGCCGAAGTATTGGCATCAGGCGCACCGGAATTATTTGCATAAGCATTATAAGCAAGCACAACAGCCTGTAAAAATGCCCGCGAACTGATTGTAGATGCGGTAATGGCATCAATTTCGCCACCGTCTTTTTTTACTTTCAAAATATTTTTTTCCGGATTTTTTCCAATAATGCTTTGGTCGTTTTTCGGGGTTTTGAACCAATCGGTAATTTTTGTTCCAAGTCCGGGCGTTTCTTTTTGTTCCAATACATTATAATTAAAAATATTTCCTTCTGCATCGAAACCAACCATTATTCTGATTTCGCCACTAAAACCATTTTGCGAAAAACTTTCGACTGCCGCACCCACGAATTTATTATTTAAATAGGCTTTGTAAATTGTCAAATCATTGACAATTTCAGTGTCGAAACGGTCAAATTCGGGCAATACGTCTGTTATTGCCTCGCGCTGCTTTGTTTGCTTGGCATCTTCGATGCTGTCTTTGGTCAAAATATAAACCGCCGACAACAAAAATCCTACCACAAGCGCAATACCTGTGAGCGAAAGAAACATATTTTTGAAAGAAGATTCGAGTTTCATAAATTAAATTGATATATAAATTTGGTGTGCCAATATGGGTACAAATATAATAATGTTTTTTTATTTGCAAAAAATGTTCGGATTTTTCTTATGAGTAAATATTTGTGCAAATCTTTTAGGTTTCAAATAAATATTAATCAACGGCGTAAAAGCATTCATAATCAAAACAGCAAATGCCACACCTTCCGGATATGCGCCCCACAGGCGGATTACAACTGTTATGATGCCAATTCCCACGCCATAAACCAACATTCCCGTTTTTGACATTGGCGAAGTGCTGTAATCTGTTGCCATAAAAATTGCGCCGAGCAACAAACCGCCCGTGAGCAAATGCAATACCGGCGAGACGTATATTTCGGGATTGGCAAGGTGCAAAATGCCTGTAAATGCAAACACAGTGCCGATAATTGCCACCGGAATATGCCACGAAATAACTTTTCGATATAAAAGAAATGCAAATCCGATGAGCAATGCCACAGCCGATACTTCGCCGATGCTTCCGCCCATTTTTCCTATCAATAAATCAAACATACCGGGCAAACTTTCGGGTTGCCATTTCATTTGTACGAGGGGCGTCGCGCCGGTAAACGTATCAATATATTCCGTTGAATATTGTCCGTTGGAAAAAAGCGTTTCCACGTTCCAAAAACCGCTGCCTGCTTTTGTCCAGGTGGTCATTGCCGCAGGAAAAGAAATCAGCAAAAATACGCGTCCCACCAGCGCAGGGTTAAACAAATTGTTGCCCAATCCGCCAAACGACATTTTCGCGACGCCAATAGCCACAAGCGCCCCAATAACCACCATCCAAAGCGGCAAATTAGACGGCAAATTGAATGCCAAAAGCAAACCCGTCAGCACAGCCGAACCATCGTTGATGGTCGTTTGCTTTTTCATTATGTATTTTTGAATAAAAAATTCAAAACCCACACACGCCGCTACCGATGTGAGGCTTACCAAAAACGCGCCCAAGCCAAAACAGTAAAGCGACATCAAGTACGCAGGCGTAAGGGCAATGATAACGCGATACATATTTTTTTGCACAGAATTGCCACTGTGCAGATGCGGCGGTGGGGATATTATTATTTTTTCCATTACTTAGGTTTTGTTGTTAAATCAGGTAAAAATCAGGTTTATTTTGAACTATTGAACTATTGAACTTTTGAACTTTTGAATAATTTGAACTATTGAACTATTGAACTTTTGAATAAATTGAATTTATAAGTCCTCAAATAATCCAGCAACGGTATGTGCGAAGGACAACTGTAAGCGCAGCATCCGCATTGAATACAGTCGGCAATATACGCCGTTTCCATTTCTTCCCACATCATTCGTTGTGCGTATTTCACGAGCAAATACGGCTCTAATCCCATTGGACAGGCTTCTATGCACTTGGTGCAACGAATGCAGCGCTGCGCTTCTTCGCGTCGGGCATCTTTTTCGGGAAATGCCAGCAACGCCGAATAACCTTTCGACACAGGCGTGTTTAAATCCGCCAACGCCTTGCCCATCATCGGACCGCCGACCACTATTTTTGCCGTATCGGCGGGAAAACAGGCAATATCGGCAAGTGGCGTACCAAGTCTCACGCATACGTTTGACGGTTCTTCTACCGCTGTGCCGCTCACAGTCATAATGCTTTCTATGAGCGGTTTATTTTTTTGTACGGCTTCATAAACGGCAAAAACTGTGCCTACATTTACCACAATCGCGCCGACATCAACCGGCAGTTTTCCGCTTGGCACACGCTTTCCGGTAAGGGCTTCTATCAACTGTTTTTCGCTGCCTTGCGGATATTTTACTTTCAGTGGCAACACAGAAATGCCCAAATGGCGGCTCGATATTTTTTCTAAATGCTCAATCGCATCGGTTTTGTTGTTTTCTATGCCTACAATGGCTTCGCGCACATTGATTGCTTTCATCAAAACGTGAACGCCCATCATAATTTCCCTGCCTTTTTCCAAAATCAAACGATGGTCGGAACTAAGGAACGGTTCACATTCGGCTGCATTGACAAGCAAAACATCGGCTTTTTTCCCTTCGGGAATAGTCAATTTTACGTGTGTCGGAAAAGTTGCGCCGCCCAGTCCGACAATGCCCGCTGCCCGGATTTTTTCAATAATTTGTTGGGCATTGAGATTGCAGGTAACATTCAAAATATCTGTCCGGTCAATTTCGGGCAGCCATTCGTCGCCTGCCACATCAATGAAAATTGCCGTTTTGCGATAGCCGTTCACGTCTGTTGCTTCGTCAATTTTCGCTATTTTTCCCGAAACCGGCGAATGGACATTGGCAGACATAAAACCGTCAGCACGGGCTATCAACTGCCCCACTTTTACCTTGTCGTTCTTTTGAACAATGGGAATGGCGGGCTTTCCGGTGTGCTGCGAAAGAAACAAAACCGCTTGCTCGGGCAAAGGCGCGGTTTTTATTTTCTGCTCTGCCGATAATTTATAAGATGGCGGGTGTATGCCGCCTATTTTGAAGGTTTTTGTCATAATTTTAATTATCTTGTTACTCAATGACGGAATTGATGGATAATTACAGTTCAAGTCCTTGATAATCAATTTGTGTTTTTTAGAAAATCCTGCATCAAGCATGGGATGACAGAAATGGTCAAATAATATTCAGCAAATGAAAAAAACGAATATTTATAAAAAATATCCGTTTTTTTAGATAATGACTAATTGGTTGTTATTCGAAGCTAATATCTCCAAGACACTTCATGGCTTCTTCTGCAAAACCCAATGCATAATCTTGACTAACATTGCCTTCGCTCATGTTGTCAAACTTTTCCATAAGAGCTTCACATTTTGAATCAAGTTCAGTCTTGTTTGCACATTCGCAATAAGCCTTACCGTCATCTTTGCCTTTTTCTTTGTCGCTTTTTTCGTCATCTTTGCAAGAAACAAAAATAGCACCCATGCCTAAAATGGCTACACAACCAATTGATAAAAATACCTTTTTCATTGAAATTAAATGAATTAAATTTACGCTTACTCTTTTTTTAGTGTCGTGTGATTCAGCATATTTACGACAATATTTCAAAGTCATATTTAAAAATGCAAAAGTAATAAAAAAGTAATAAAAAAGCCAAAAAAATTAACAAAGATTAACTTAATATTGCCGGATTTTAGCAAGGGCTTGATTTTCATAATCTCAGGTCATTGACCTGAGGTGTATAAGCAATACAGACATCTACTATGAAAGGCAGGATTTTGTTCTTTTTTATCATTAGTTTTGTACATTTTTTACTAACCCGCTATCAAAAAGTCTAAAATAAAATTTAAACAGATTCTTATCAAAATTTAAAATTATTTTTTTATTCCTCATTCAAACATTTTCCAAAAACAACTCCACCAGCCGCGAAACCGGATATTCCTGCAAATTCTTTTCCGTAACTTTCAAAAAACCTTCCAATTGTAAATTCGTGTTTCCTATATTAATAATGTAAAACGCCGCACAAATAATACGGTGCGTAAGCACGTGTTTCACCATAAAAGGTTGTCCGGCAATCTCAAAATTTCCTGTTCCAAACATCTTTTTGAATACCGGCGAGGCAAGCAAATCGGATAAATCCGTTGCATTTTCCGTTTCTATCAGTGGAAATTCGTAGAGATTTTTCCAAATATCTTCGTTTTCGCGTTTTTTCAGATAGGTAAATTCGCCGTTTTTTACATAAAAATAATTAAAAAAACGTTTTTTGACAGTTGTTTTTTTTAGTTTTTGGGGCAAAATATTTACTGTTTTTTTGCGAAAAGCGTTGCATATTTCTTGTAAAGGGCAATTTTCGCACTTGGGAGAGGCGGGTGTGCATTGCAAAGCGCCAAATTCCATAATTG
>JGI24696J40584_12961579_pt1 | contig 22133 bp, 18 predicted proteins | sample TergutCo191P4_FD_40584 | JGI IMG/M metagenome (IMG submission 40584)
ATACATAAATCCTGAAGCGAAAATATCTTTAAAACGGTGGGCAATTGTGGTGCCCTCAACAAATTCCCGCAACCCCGACGAGATGATATAATGCTCTATTTCAAATCCTCTTTCTGCCGCATAGCGGTTTATTCTTTCAAAATATTGTTCAACTCCCTGATAGAAAGAAATTTGTTTTCCATACTGAAAAAAATCCTCTTTTCTGATTGAAATGTTTTTTTCTTTGGCTTTTTCCAACATCAAAAACATATAGGCAAGCACTTCATCCATATCGTGTTGTTTTGCCGTTTCGTTTGCCTCTCGCCAGAACTCATTGATATCCATATTCAAATCAGGGATGAAGTTGTGCTCTTGCATGTTGCCGGGCGCTAATGTACCGTCGAAATCGTAGGCGATTGCGATTTTGTTTTTAAAGGTAGGCATAGGGTTAAAGGATCAAGGGATAAAGTTGATGCAAAAATAGATTTTTTTTGTTATTGCCTTTCATACAATTTTTTCCTGCAATAAAGTTCTATCAATGCAAAAACAAAAATAACAGAAACAATAATCATATACATTCGAGAGGGCATCTCAAAATGTATGTTTAAAGAAGGAAATTTGAAGTTGGTGTAATAAATCAAGTAACCACCAACAAAACCTATGGCGAGGGTGACCAGCAGTATGTAGCCTGCAACTTCCCATATTTTTTGGGTAGCTGCTTTTTTCTGTACTTTTTTATGAATCATTTGCATGATATCAATAGCCAGTTCCGCTTTTGGTTCTTCGGTGTTTTTATCTTTTAAGACGCTGTAAAACAGATTTTTTTCATTTTCATTCATAACGCATGATGGTATATAATTTTTTTCGTATTCTAAAAAGTTTAACTTTCACATTGGCAGATGTTTGTGCCGTAATAAAAGCTATTTCGTCTATTTGTTTTTGTTGATAATAATGAAAGAGAATTAACGCATATTCATCTTGAGGGAGTGTTTGTAAAGCTTCATCCAATTTTTGGTAGCGCAATTCGGTTTCTTTTTGACTAAAGAAATCATCCACTTCAGCCGCCTCATCAAAAGTTTCCGAAATATCATCAAAAGAAGAGAAAAACAGTTTTTTTTTTCTTAATTCATTAATAATTAGATTGTATCCAATGCGATAGAGCCAAGTTGAGAATTGTGATTTTTGTTGAAAACTATTGAGTTTCAGAAATCCTTTCACAAAAACATCCTGGGTTAAATCTTCCGCCAACTCACGATCTTTGGTTAATTGAAACGCCAATTGAAAGATTTCTTTATTGTATTTCGTTACAAAATAAGAATATAGATTGGACTCCCCCCCTACGATACGATCAATAAGCGCAAACTCTTCTTCTTTCATGATGTTATTTGACACTAAAAACTTTTTTTGGTTACACCCTGTAACCTGATTCTCACTTTCGCGTCAAAAATGCAAAAATAACTTTTAAATATTCACTTAAATTTTTATCATGGAAGATGCTTTAATTGTCGGAATCGTTTTTTACACAACTTACAAACTCCTTGAGTTATGTCTGTTACACAAAGAACGTAAACTTATGTTTTTAAAAATGAACGAACTTTCTCCTGAAATGATGCAATCTAAACTGAGTTCATTGCAGTCAGTACAGAAAAACAAATTTCAAAACAATCCATTTTTTATGCTTCGCTTGGGAGCGGTAGCACTTAGCATTGGTCTCGGTTGGATTTTTGCAAGTATTCTTTATGAAGTTCACCGAAACTTAACCGGTAGATACTTTGATTGGGACTCAGCATGTTTAGCTACTATTTCCTTTTGCGTCGGTATTGCCCTAATCATTGTTTATTTAATTGAACGCAAAGCGTTTAAAGAATCTAAAAAAAGAGAATAACCATTCTTAGAGGCTGTTCCAAAAGGCAGCCTCTTTTCTTTTTTTATTGTTTCAAACTTCTTATCTTGCAAAGTATAAATGGCGTTGGTAAAGAATGTTTGCTTTTTCTTTCAATCCTTCAAGATCGGTTATTGCGTTTAACAAGTTTGGCAAGCTGTTTTCTTTATTCCAAAAATTCATGTTTCTTTGCGTGCTTCAAATGATTAAGAAATGGGAAATTTAACAACATTACTTTTGCAGGATGTGCGTTTTCAGGAAGCGCTCAATGCGTGCATGAATTGCGGAGTTTGTACTGCAATTTGTCCCTCCGCAGAGTTCTATAACTACGATCCACGCAAGATTTGCGACATTGTGCAACGCGAAGAAGACGCGGAAATAGAAAAGCTATTGCGCTCTGATACCATTTGGTATTGTGGGGAGTGTATGTCTTGCGCTACCCGATGCCCGCGCGGAAACACACCCGGCGTAGTCATCATTGCCTTGCGAAAAATTGCACAGCAACTCGGCTACTTCGTGAATAGCGAAAAAGGAAGGCAACAACTTATCATACAAAAAATTATCGGAGGAAGCATATTGGAAAGAGGATACTGCGTGCACCCCGATATTGTACACCCCGAATCGCATCCCGAACAGGGACCCATTTGGAAATGGTATCGTGATAATATTATGGATATTTCACCGAAAGTAGGAGCCAATTATAATGGTGATGGATCTGGTGCGTTGCGCCGAGTTGCCGGCAAAAACCTTGAAGAGATCAGGAAAATTTTTGAAGCAACTGGAGCTATTGAGTTTTACAATAATTTAGATCGGTTTTCAAATGAAAAAAGAGGCTCAATTTCTGAAGAAGATTATTTGAATGAAATCTATACTACAAATAACAACACGCACAATCGAAGAGAGTTATGAAAAAACATTTTTGGAACGAATATCAAAAAGAGATCGCGGATGATCATTTTTTCTATGGCAGGAGTTGCATTCGCCAGACTTTTTTTCCGGGCGCAGAGGCTACTTTTTTGAAGATTATGCGCAATGAACTGGGAAAAGATGTGTATGACAACGCTAACTCGCACACTTGTACAGGCATAGGCTACCACAGCGACATTGTGCCGTTAGAAACCACCATGACCGTGATTGCCCGCCTCTTTGCCCTAATGACCGAACAAGGCTATGACAACTATGCCCCCTCCTGTATTACATCGTTTGGGCTTTATAATGAAATGATTGAAATGTGGAAACACAATCCTGAATTACTGGCTAAAACTCGCGAAATATTGAAGAAAACTACTGGCAGAGAATTTGAAATTCCTAAAAATATTGCACATCCTTCCGACATTATTTATAAATTTAGAATGGAGTTAAAAGCGAAAATGAAATATCAATTGGTAAATCGTTTCACGGGAAAACCATTGCGGGTTGTGGAACATATTGGTTGCCACTATGCTAAGATGTTTCCTGAAAGCGGTGTGGGAAAAGCAGAATTTCCACACGTTCTTGCCGGCATGATTGAGGCTTGGGGCGGCGAAGTGGTGGATTACCCTGAACGACGTCATTGCTGTGGCTTCGGATTTAGACAATATATTGTGAAAGCCAATCGCGGGTTTTCTATAGCCAACACCAAGAAAAAATTTGAATCCATGGAACCATACGAGCCTGATTTTATTGTGTGTAACTGTCCGGGATGCCCAATGTTTTTAGACCGCTGGCAATACACAATAGCTGAATTGGAAAACAAAACTTACGACAAAGAGGGCTACGGCATCCCCGTACTCACTTTTGAGGAGATGACCGGCATGCTGTTAGGCTACAACCCTTGGGAAGTGGGTATGCAGTTGCATCAAGTTCAAGTAGATAGACTTCTTAATAAGATTGGAATTCCTTTTGATAAAGATGATAAGTATCGTGGCGCAAACGGTAAGATTTTGCCTACACCAAACAAACCGAATGTTTTGAAAGTTTAAACTTCGCAATAATTTAATTAATTATTGAATAAAATGACTAAATTTTTTATGCTTTCTTTGCCCATTGTATTCCTTGCTTAGGAACAACAAAATTACAACTTTGGGGCGAATCCGAAATAAGGAAACGCCCTTTTATTTTTTTAATCGGTCAGTAGTGATTTTTTTATTTTCCAATCTTTAGAGAACACTGGGGTAATTCTTGGCATATTGCTATACACCCCAAAATTAGCCTTGTTATCTTGGTAAAAGGTAAACTCACGGCAAAAGTGAAATACAGAATGGGTTATCAAGGAGGAGATGCTATTTTGAAGAAAGAAGAAAACAAAAAAAGTAAAGCAACATGGGTTGAGTAAACAATCAAAATCTCTGACTTCTAAAACGTAATAGACAAGTCCCGACCGCCTCGCGGGACAAATATTTGTGTATTTTCGCGGCGGTTGATCGCGTTGAAAATGTATAGAGAGCCGCCACCGCCGTCAAGCCCTGACACGTGTGTGACTTGAACAACCTACCCCTACAACAAGTTAATAATTATAGTTATGCCTTTAATGATTTATTTATGGATAAAAGAAATAGTTAAAAGCGTTAAGGTGCTGAAAATTAAATACAACAAAGATACATAACTTATATGGCAGAAAAATTTGGAAAAACCTGGTGGGGAGAGCATTGGCTGCGTTCTTTAGAAAACGTAGATTACAACAACCGCCTGCCGCGCGGAGCCTCATACGCACGTAGTGGACACGTACGTAATGTGAAAATTAATGGCAATCAGATTGTTGCAAAAGTACAGGGAAGTTGTGCTACGCCTTATAAGGTAACCATTATTGTACCCCCTTTTTTTGAAAAAGATATTGAACCCTTGATGGCGAAAATCATTGAACGTCCTGCGCTGATTTCCAAACTGTTGAATCGAGAACTCGACCCTGCCATTTTGAGTATTGCTGAAGAGTTGGGTTTGAAAGTATTTCCCCGCCAATGGACTGACTTTAAGATGCAATGCTCTTGTCCCGACTGGGCGGTGCCGTGCAAACATTTAGCATCGGTCATCTATATGCTGAGCCGCGAAATTGACAACAATCCGTTTTTGGTTTTTGAAATGCACAATGTGAATCTGCTTGACGAACTGAAAAAACGTGGCATCTTTATCGCTGACCAAAAGAAAACGGAGATTCCCGTCTTGGAAAACCTGTGGAAAGAGAAAAAAACAAGTTCAGAAATAGCTGAAATAGCTGTTTATGAGCGTGTTAATTTTTCACAACTGCAAAATATTTCGGAACCGCTGGTGCAACTTTTGCCCGATGCGCCACCCTTTTATCCTTCAGGTAATTTTCGCGAAAAATATGCTGCCCAATACATTCGAATTGCGAAAGAAGCCACTCGTATTCTTTCTAAAAAATTAGATTTCAATGCGGTTTTTCCATTTTCCAATAAATATTCTTTAACTAACCGTTCAACTTTAATGCTCACTGTGAATGGAAATAACCAAAAGAAAATGGGCGGTGAAAACCACGAAAACGAACGGTTGGAACATCTTATTCCGGCACTTTTTGCTTTGAATCCTGATCGTTTACTTGACTTTGAACCTTCTGTGGCTGCGTTCCATAAAATCTTGCTGGCTTCGCTGCACCTGACGGCAAACGGCATGATTATTCCGCAAATCGTTCAGTTGGAAAACAAAGACTTTATGATCCGCTGGTTGCCCGCCACCATAGACAGGCGAGTGAAAACAATCGTTGAAAAATTGTCCACAATTTTACCAGATGAGTTGTTGCTGGTACATAAAATGATTCGTAAAAAAGAACAAATAGTACCCATTGAAAATCAAACCATTGAAATAATATCGCTGTTTCTCGGAAAACTGATCTATTATTTGTCCAAACCCTCAAACCATGATTTGTTTGAAGATTTGTTCTTCAAAAATATAACATATCCCTTCACTGCCGTAGGAGAAAGAGCGCTGAGTGGCGGCATAAAAGTCTGGTTAGACCGCTATTACCTCACTGCCGAACAATACAAGCCCGTGATTACGGTGTCGGAAACATTGGTAGATATATTTGAAGTGCACGTTTCGGTTGAAGATACTATGCAGCCCGACAATTTGCCAGTTCCACTTGAAAACATCTTGAAACAAAAACAGTTTGAAAAACAACGTTTTAAGATTTTGCAAGGCGTTTCATTGCTTACGCCATTCATTCGCGGTTTAGACACACACATTAATTTGGGTGGCAACATGCCTATTCGCTTTTCCAACAACGAGTTTGCACCATTTTTGATGGAGGTTTTGCCCGCTGTCCGGTTGTTGGATATTAAAATAATGTTACCCAAAGCATTACAAGAGCTGTTGCGTCCCAAAGTATCGGTTAAGCTCAACAGAACTGAAAGCGGACAAAGTTTTGTAAGTTTACATGATTTGCTTTCATTTGACTGGCAAGTGGCTTTGGGTGAAACGATTATTTCGCCCAATGAGTTTGAAAAACTGATGAAAAATGCTTCACATTTGTTTAAATTCAAAGAAAATTATATTTATGTAAATGAATCGGATCTTGAAAAATTGCACAAGGCATTTGCGGCAGATAAACCGCTCACCCCTTATCAGTTATTGCAAACGGCACTGGCAGAGGAATATGAAGGCGCGCCTGTATTGCTTTCCGACGAAGTGCGCGATTTGATTAAGGAATTGACCTCCGGCGAAGAGATTCCTTTGCCGCAAGGGCTTCAAGCACAGCTTCGTCCCTATCAGCAACGCGGTTTTTCGTGGATGTATCGCAACAGCCGCATAGGATTCGGCAGTATTATCGCCGACGATATGGGGCTGGGAAAAACCCTGCAAGTGATTTCTATTTTATTGAAATTCAAAGAAGAAAATGCGATAAATGACAAACATAAAGCTTTGGTGGTGGTGCCAACAGGTTTGCTAACCAACTGGCAGGCTGAAATTGAAAAGTTTGCACCTTCGCTTTCATCGCATATTTTTCATGGACAACTTCGTGATTTGAAAGAATTTAAAGCCGATATTATGCTGACAACTTATGGCGTTTTGCGAAGTGACTACGAATTGCTGAAAAAACAAAAATGGCAGGCATTGATTATCGACGAAGCGCAAAATATTAAAAACCACGATACTGCACAATCAAAAGCAGTGAAAAGTATTTCCGCCCATATTCGTATCGCCATGAGTGGTACACCTGTTGAAAACCGCTTGACGGAGTTTTGGTCTATTATGGACTACGCCAACAAAGGCTATTTGGGTACTGTAAAAATGTTTAAGAATGATTATGCTGATCCGATACAAGTGTTTAATGATGAAAATGTGGCATCAAAATTCCGCAAAATTACCGCACCCTTTATGATGCGGCGTATGAAGACCGACAAAACAATTATTTCCGACTTGCCTGATAAAATTGAGCAAAATCAGTTTGCCCAACTCTCTAAACAGCAAGCCGCACTGTACGAAAAAACGATGTTGGCGGCAATGGAAGAAATTGAAGGTTGCGGCAGCGACCAGCAATCGCTTTTCAAACGACAAGGATTAGTGTTGCAAATGATATTGGCACTCAAACAGATATGCAACCACCCAACACAATTTCTGAAAAATGGAAAATTTGATGCTTCACTTTCCGGCAAGTTGGAATTGTTATTTGAACTGTTGGACAGCATCATAGAAAATGGTGAAAAAGTATTGATCTTCACACAATTTGCTGAAATGGGAAAACTTTTGGAACGCTTCATCACCGAACGTTTCGGCGAGCGCCCCATGTTTTACCATGGTAGTTGCAACGTGAAGCAGCGCGAAGAAATGGTGCACCGTTTTCAGCACAACCGCGCCGACAAGATTTTTCTGCTTTCGCTCAAAGCTGCCGGCACAGGGCTGAACCTCACTGCCGCCTCACACGTGATTCATTACGACCTTTGGTGGAACCCCGCCGTTGAAAATCAAGCCACCGACCGTGCTTACCGTATCGGTCAGAAAAAGAATGTAATGGTTCACCGAATCATTTGCAAAAACACTTTTGAGGAAAAAATTGACGAAATGATCCAAAAGAAAAAACACCTCGCCGAAATGACGGTTGCTACCGGCGAAAATTGGATTGGTAAATTGAGTAATAAGGAGTTGAGGGAAATATTTGGGTGATGTCTCGTCCTAAAATAGGTTTACAAAAAAAAGAAAGGAATGTAAACCAATGTTAGGATTAAGAATCATGTCAGAGTGCCCAGTTTGTTCTACTCCACAAAAATCGCACTCCCCACCCGCACCATGCTGCTGCCCTCTTCAATGGCAATGGCATAATCATCGCTCATGCCCATAGAAAGTTCTTTAAAATCGGGGTTGGTGGCAAAGTATTGCGTTTTCAACTGTGTGAAATATTCGTGCAATGTTTTAAATTCTTTACGAATCAGTGTTTCATCGTTGGTGAAGGTTGCCATTCCCATGACGCCAATTATTTTAACATTTTTTAGCGTGGAAAAAACAGGACTTTCTAACAAGGCTATACATTCTTCCCAAGAAAGTCCATGTTTTGTAGCTTCTTGTGCGACAAAGAATTGCAGCAAACAAGGAATAATGCGGTGGTTCTTTTCTGCGTGGCAATTCACTTCTTGCAGTAGAGAAAAACTGTCAATGCTGTGAATGAGAGAAACGAATGGGGCGATATATTTTATTTTGTTGGTTTGCAAATGCCCTATGAAATGCCATTCAATATCTTTGGGCAGTGCCACATATTTGGCTTTCATCTCTTGCGGTCTGTTCTCTCCAAAGCACTTATGTCCAACGTTATACAATGTTTGAATCTGCGCAACACTGCGCATTTTTGAAACTGCCACCAACTTTACATGATTTGGAATGGCTGTAATTATGGTATTATAGGGAATTAGGTCCAAGTTTTCAGGTTTTAAGATAATATATTGATTATTCGTAATTTCTAAATTTATAATACAAAACTTAAAGCTATAATAATATAAGTATTTGTAAGCCGTAATTTATTTGTATTTAGTAGTTTAAGTCATTTTTGATATTCAAATATAGAATACAGCGGCGAAAATAAATATTTCATTGAATTGGAAAAAGAATCTATTTTTGCCTCGTGAAAATAAAACTACTTTTTCTCGAATCTGCCACAGAAGTTTGTTCAGTGGCTTTATCCAAAGGTTATGAGATTGTTGCCGCTGTATCTTCGCATAAAGGCAATTCCCACACAGAACAGTTGTTCCCTTTTATAGAGCAGGTACTGGCAGAGAGTAACTGTGAAATTGCTGAGCTTGATGGAGTAGTGCTTAGCATTGGTCCCGGCTCCTACACCGGCTTACGAATCGGCGCATCTGCAGCAAAAGGAATCTGTTATGCTTTGAATATTCCGCTCATCGGCATTTCCACCTTGCAGAGCATCGTTTTTGGAGCGTTACAGCAAGAAAAAGAGCAGCAAAACAATTTATACTCCCCCATGATAGATGCGCGCCGCATGGAAGTCTTTACAGCACTATTTAACTCAAAAGGCGAAGCTATTACCGAAGTGGACAACAAAATTATCGACGAATACTCTTTTTCACAAGAATTAGCAACCCGCACTATTTATTTCTGTGGCAATGGCATGACCAAATGCACCGCTGTTCTAAAGCACCCAAACGCCCAATTTATTGACACGCCTTTAGCCGCAGAGAATATGCTCCGCCCCGCATTATTAAAATACGCAAACAAACAATTTGAAAACATAGCCTATTTCGAACCTTTCTATTTCAAGGAATACGTAGCAAAAAAATCGGAGGTGAAGGGGCTTTAATACAAAATACAGGGAAATGCTCAACAGAAAATTTTCAGAATTATCTTAATCACTTCTCAGTAATCAAACTCTTTTAACATTATCTAAATTACGCATTTGCGTTTTCTTTGTCACTTGTTTTGGGTGTCGCATTGTCAAAATCAGGAGTTTTATAACGATTTCTTTGTCCTCTTTATATATGAGGTCAACCTCATTAAAAGGAATAGCCCGAATATCACTTTCCAGCTTGACAAGCCGTAATAGCCACAAGGCTAACAATATCTTCTATAGAGCAACCGCGCGACAGGTCGTTGATAGGGGCAGCCATTCCTTGCATGATAGGTCCAATAGCTTCTGCACCGGCAATGCGTTGCACCAATTTGTAGGCAATATTTCCGACCTCCAACGTTGGGAAAACCAAAACATTGGCTTTTCCCGCGATTTCGCTGTTGGGGGCTTTTGATTTGCCTACGCTGGGCACGATGGCGGCATCTGCTTGCAACTCACCGTCGATTTTGAAGTGGGGCGCCATCTCTTGGGCTATTTTGGTAGCATTCACTACTTTGTCCACCATTTCATGTTTGGCAGAGCCTTTAGTTGAGAAGCTGAGCAGTGCTACGCGAGGCTCTAACTGTGCGATAGATTTTGCAGTTTGTGCAGTTACTACAGCAATTTCAGCTAATTCGCGCTCGTTCGGATTGGGGTGTGCTGCGCAGTCTGCCCACACCATCACGCCGTTGTCGCCCCACTGTGAATCTTTCATCACCATGATGAAAGCGCCTGAAACTACGGAAACGCCGGGTAATGTTTTTACCACTTGAAACGCAGGCCGAAGCACATCTCCGGTGGCGTTTTGTGCGCCGGCAACCTCACCGTCAACCTCTTTATTTTTAATCAGCAACGTTGCCAAATAGAGCGGATCTTCTACCAAACGCAAGGCTTCTTCCATTTGCATACCCTTGCTTTTACGAATTTCGCAAAGCATTTCTGCATAAAAATCTTTTCTCGGATTATTCTTAGGATCAATAATTTGCGCATCTTTAATGTGGGTTAATCCCCATGCAGCAGCTTGGGTTTCAATATTTTCTTTATTGCCCAGCAATACAATTTTTGCAAAGCCTTCCTTTATTACAATATCGGCAGCTTTTAATGTTCTTTCTTCCTCACCCTCAGGGAGTACAATGGTTTTTCTTGCCACTTTGGCAGTGGCTTTTATTTGGTCTATTAAATTCATAAAGGTTTTTTGGTTTATTTTTAATGGATTTTTGAAATTGCTGGCAAAAATAGTAATATTCATCTATTTTTTGGCAAAAAAATAATCTATTTAACAAATTAAACTATTATCCAAATCAATGCCAAAACAAGAAACACTAATAACATGATAAAAAAAGGTTAGCAAGTAGTGAACAGGAAACTATTACCTTGCAAAAAACAGATAGCGTTGATCCAGAATATTTGCTTTCTCTTTCAATCCGTCTAAAATAGTATTATCATTTCTGCTTCTACCCACCACGGCGTTTCTAAGTATTGATTTTTCCATAGTAAAGTTGGGAGAAGGTTCACCGGCTTCCTCTAATTGATATACAGAAACAGCATACACATTAGTTTTACCAGCCACAGCAGAAGGTTTTCCAATGGGAAGTGCAAATATTTTTCCGATAGCAGCATTGTCAATATTTCTATTTTGATAGGTCTCACCTCCAAAAATCAGTTTTAAACTATCCATAAAAGCTACTTGATATTTTTCAGCCACTTGTTGTATGGATGATCCGCTATTGAGTTCATCAGCAATAGTCTTTTCCACTAATTCTAATTTTTTCATAGCTTTAAGTTCCGTCTCAATGGCTTCGCGTGCAGATTCTAATTTAGCTTCACCTTTTTTCTTCATATCGCGCACGGCAGCCACTACGAAAGAACTGTTGTTGTTGATGTTGTAAACATCGGATACACTATTAATCTTTGTTTCAATATTGTATGCCCAACTTACAATTTCCCGTGCATTTTGTACTTGTGCAATGCTCGACGTCATAGAAGTGATATCTTTTCCCTGCGCCACCTGTATTCCTTTTTGAGCGGCAAGTGTCATTAAGTCTTCTGCGGAGTTGCTTTCTGCCTGCAGTTGCATGGCTTGACTTCGGATTGATTTAATAGTAGCATCCGAAGGTTTTATCTCTTCGGTATAGATGACGAACTGACGTTTTTCCACAGGGGCAGTACGTTCCAATACTTGGTGCACAAGATACGCGTTAGGCATATCCTGAATGTAAATATTGTTACTTAAAAACGAGTTGTATAACTGTTGGTAGATGGAATGTTCGGCAATCCAAGTGGTAGTGTCGGTAGCATCTCTACCTCCAAGATAATTGGGAAGTAAAGCAAAAATATTGGCACCTCCTTGAATCAAATTTTTCAAACTGTCAGCAATTGCTTTGGCTTCGCTTTTAGATCTTGTAGGGGCTGAATTGTTTGCCGTTTTAAAATCAACAACAAGATACGCAAGAAGCACAGAATCGGGGCGTTTTGCCATGCCATAAGTTTTTCCGTAATACCATACTGCATTTTCATATTCAAATGGTTCAATAACAGTTCCTATTGGTCTGTCGAAAATCAATTTTACTAAAGTATCTACGTTAATATCGCTCCTTTTAAAGTAGGTGCTGTCCAATTGTCCATTCATCATCGAAATGTGATATTCTTCTACAGAAGCGGCTTCTTTCAGGCGTGCTGTTCTGTTCATGGCAGTATCTCTAATTGTGGCTAAATCTTCAGGTGATGGTTGAATGGGAAAAATTGCCAAGTCAATATCTCGGGAATCGTTTTTGATTTGATAACGGTTGATGTTTTTCTGAAACCAATCTTTCACTTCTTTATCGGTAACAGTCGGCTGAATTTCGTTAAATTGGGCTGCTGTAGGAAAAAGGGTAATGGCTTGAGCTAACATTGAGTTATTGTTAGCGGCAAAATGTTTGGCAGCTTCATCAGAAAAAGTAACACTATTTTGTGCCAAAGCCATATAACGTGCTCTTTGGAAATCAATAACGGCAAAACGTTCAATAGCTTTGTATGCGTTATAGAGTTCACGAGCCTGAGGTTCATTTTTATATTCTTCAATATTGGAAATAATGCTGATAGCCCATTCCATACCTCTTTGTTGGGCAAGGTAAGACGCAAAGCGTTGTAATAATTGGTTGGGTTGTTGCGAATTGAGGCTGGCGAGCATATCTGCTGCAATCTCTTCCTCAATCTCTTTAGTAATACTTAATCCTAAGCCTTTCAACTGTTTTTCCATAATCGTTTGTTCCAAAAGTTGACTCCAAGTAGTTTCATGTACTTGAGCTGTATAGGTTTCATCTAACGACGATAGTTCAAAAAAGATCTTCCAAAGCGCGCTATTTTGGTCTAATCGGGTGCGATATTCATCGTCAAATTTTTTCCCATCGATTTTCACCATAGTATATTTATCGGAAAAAAGACCGGAGAGTTGAGAAACGTCGCCCATCACAAAAGCGAGAAGTGCTATACCGATAATACACATTAAAAAGATTCCATGTTTACGAATTGTGCCAATTGCTGCCATACTTATTTAATATTTATTAAGTTAATATTTTTAAAAATGAAGCGGCAAAAATAGTATTTTTTTTAAATGAAGAATTTTTGTGAAAATAGTATTTTCTTCAAACGAAAAATCTTTAAGTATTAAATTGTTATATCTTAAATACCTAATAACCCAATATCTTCAACATCGACTTATAACTCTGCTCCTTAGCAAACAGTTTGGTTACTACTTCCCCGTCCTCATCCAAAGAGATAATAATATGTTTGGGTGCAGGAGTTAAGCAGTGTTGAATGCCACCGTAGCCGCCCACAGATTCTTGATAGGCGCCGGTGTTAAACAATCCAATATATTGAACATCCGATTCATCACGCTCCTCAGTGCTGCTTTCAATAGCTGAGCTGTTTTCTTCAATTTTAGGTAAGAAAACAGCATTCAAGTGAGCTTCCGAGTTGTAGTAGTCGTGGCTGTCGCAAGTGAGTCCACCTAAGAAAACACGCTCATATTCTCTGTTCCAATTGTTGATGGCGAGAATTATAAATTGCTGATTAATTGCCCAAGTATCGGGCAAAGTAGTCATAAAAGAGCTGTCGATCATGTTCCAAAGTTCGCGGTCGTTTTGGCGTTTTTGTTGCAAGATGGAGTATAAAACGGCGCTGGCTTCGCCCACGGTGTAAGAGCCAAATTCAGTAAAAATGTTGGGTTCTGCTACGTTTTCTCTGTCGCAAATCTGCTTTATTTGTGCCACAATCTCTTCAGCCATATAGGCATAATCGTAGCTGAATGACAACGAACTTTTAATGGGAAAACCTCCGCCAATATTTAACGAGTCCAATTCAGGGCAAATCTTCTTCAAGTCACAGTATAAGTTAACGCACTTGCTTAGTTCATTCCAATAGTATGCTGTATCGTTTATTCCGGTATTAATAAAGAAATGCAACATCTTGAGTTGGAACTTTTTGTTCTTCTTAATTCTCTCTTCATAAAACGGAATGATGTCATTGTATCTGATCCCCAAGCGTGACGTATAGAACTCAAATCGTGGTTCTTCCTCTGCAGCAATGCGAATACCTATCTTGCATTTCGACTGAACAGCTGCTTCAAGAAGATTAAATTCATGTTTATTATCTAAAACAGGAATGATGTTTTTATATCCATTTTCTAAAAAGCTGACTATGTTTTCAATATATTGCTGCTTTTTGTATCCGTTACATATAATAAAGGTTTCTTTATTAAACTGCCCTGCTTCGTTCATCGTTTCAATGAGGTTCAGGTCGAAAGCCGAGGAGGTTTCAATATGTACGCCATTTTTCAGAACTTCTGCCATAACAAACTCAAAATGAGAAGATTTTGTACAGTAACAATAGTTATAATCCCCTCTGTAATCGGCTTTGGCAATTGCCACGTTAAACCATCGGCGCGCCCGCTGAATGTTCTGAGAAATCTTGGGCAGATAGGTAATTTTTAACGGTGTGCCATACTGTTTGATGATATCCATTAACGGTATGTCATGGAAATACAATTCCCCGTCCTCCACATGAAACTCTTCTTGTGGAAACTCATAAGTCTGGGTGATTAGGTCGATGTACTTGGTTTTCATTAGTGATTAATGATTAGTGATTAATGATTAGTGATTAATGGTTAGTGATTAAAGGTGTAATCCTTTCTCTTTTCTTTTTTTTTCGGGGGCAAAAATATAAAAAAGCGAATTGAATGGGATATTTTATCTCAATTCAACTCGTTTGGATGTTGTTTTTTTTATGGATGTAATGAAGTTGGATTTGCTCTTTGATGATAATTAGTATGGAATACCCTCTGAATATGGACTATCCGAATGGCTGTCATCAGCATAGTCGTGGTTCATACTGGAGTCAACAATATCGAAACTTTGGTTGGGGGTAATGCCATCGAATGAAGCATCGTTGCTCATTCCAAAGTCAATATCTGTAAATCTGGTGTATTGACTTTGGAAGCGGATGCGTATATTATCGGTGGCGCCGTGTCGGTTCTTTTGAATCATTATATCAGCTAATCCTTGCGAGGGTACATCTTCATCTTCAAAAGTAGTGAGCCCGTAATATTCGGGGCGGTAGATGAACATCACCATATCGGCGTCCTGCTCAATAGAGCCCGATTCGCGCAAGTCGGAAAGCTGCGGGCGTTTGGAAGCAGAGCGTTTTTCCACTTCGCGAGAGAGCTGAGACAAGGCAATTACCGGCACATTCAAATCTTTTGCCAGCGCTTTTAAGGAACGGGAGATGTAACTGATCTCCTGTTCACGGTTTCCTTTTCCTTTGTCGGTTTCCACGCTGCCCTGCATCAACTGCAAATAGTCCACAATAATGAGCTGGATGTCGTATTGATGTTTTAACCTTCTGCACTTCGCCCTTAAGTCGAACACCGACAGAGATGGGGTATCGTCAATGATGAGGTTGGCGCTATTCAAGGGACCTAACTTGTTGGTTAAGATCATCCATTCATCATCAGAAAGTTTGCCTTTGGCAATTTTTTCTGAGGGGATACCGGTTTCTATAGAAAACAAACGGTGAACCAACTGAGAGGAAGACATTTCCAGCGAGAACAGCGCTACAGGGCGTTTATAGTCAATGGCGGCATTGCGCGCAATGGTGAGCACGAACGATGTTTTTCCCATGCCGGGGCGCGCTGCAATGATAACGAGGTCTGACTTTTGCCATCCGCCCGTTTTTTCGTCAATAGCACGGATGCCGCAAGGTACGCCATGAAATTGGTTATCAGCATCTTTCATCGCCATAAGCTCTTCCAGCGCTTTCTTCATCACCACATTCAACTCCTTACTGTCGCGTTTAAAATTGTCTTGAATGATTCCAAAAAGATTAGTTTCAGCTTTGTCTAACAGTTGCAACACATCTTTCGAATCCTCGTAAGCATCCTTAATAATAATGTTGCAATTGTTGATGAGTTCTCGCAACACAAACTTTTCCATTACAATACGTGCGTGATACTCGATGTTTGCGGAGGATGCCACGCGGTTGGTTAAAGAAGCCAAATAGGAAGGACCGCCCACATTTTCCAACATCTTTATTTTTCTCAAATAAGATGTAACTGTTAATAAATCAATAGGTTCAGATCTGTTAAAGAGGTCAACGATCGCTTTATAAATATGAAAATGCGCTTCTTTATAAAACATTCTGGGGGAAAGAAAATCCACTACTTGTCCCACGGCGTCAGCGTTAATGAGAATGGCGCCCAGCACTGCCGTTTCCAAGTCTAATGCTTGTGGGGTGAGTTTTCCGGTAACCCCTAAAGTGGATTCTAACGTATTATAATTTATTTTTTGCTCTGTGCGTTTCGCCGTAATGCTCTCGTTTGCCATAAATTAGTTAAACAATATGATGCTATAAAAATTTCGCCAAAAATAAGGGAATAACATTATAGCGGCAGGTCTTTGTTGAAATGTTGAAAAAAAAATCGGATTTGCCTTTGATAAAATCTCTTTAATTCTGGGAATACCCAAACCGTTTCATCAGCAAATCCTGATTTCGCCAATCTTTGAGCACTTTCACCGAAATATCCAGAAAAATATGTTTTTCTAAGAAATCTTCAATGGCTTTACGGGCTTCTATTCCCAATTGTTTTATGGCACTTCCTTTATTTCCAATGATAATTCCTTTTTGGCTCTCACGTTCGCAATAAAGCATAGCGCCAATGTGTACCATATCTTCCGTTTCCTTAAAACTTTCAATCACTACTTCCACGCTGTATGGGATCTCTTTTTTATACAACAACAATATCTTTTCACGAATAATTTCAGAGATAAAAAACCGCAAAGGTCTGTCGGTCAATTCATCTTTAGGGAAAAAAGGCGGAGAGTCCGGCAGCAGTAGAATTACTTTTTCTAATAATAAGTTTACGTGATGACCGGTAAGTGCAGATATTTCAATTGTTTCTGCTTTTGGGAGTAAATTTAGCCAATGTGTTTTTGTAGAGGTAATAGTTTCAATTGTTGCATGATCTATTTTATTTATTACCAATAATATGGGAATTGTAATTTGTTGTAATTTTTCAATAACTTCTTGATTGTAAGAAACTTCACCACATTCAATAACATATAAAATCAGATCGGCATCTTTAAGCGATTCATTCACGAACCGCATCATATATTCTTGCATTTTGTATGCAGGAGTTAATATTCCTGGCAAATCAGAATAAACTATTTGATAATCATCGCCGTTCACAATTCCTTTAATACGATGACGAGTTGTTTGTGCTTTAGCAGTAATAATAGATAGACGTTCGCCAACTAAGCGGTTCATCAGAGTGCTTTTTCCTACATTAGGGTTGCCGATAATATTAACGAAACCTGCTTTATGAGTAACATTTTCTGTCATAGAATTTTTGCGACAAAAGTATCAAAAAGATTGATTTTGAATAATAGTTTTCAAAAAAAATCAGGGCAAAATATTTACTCGTAATAATTCAACAATTCGTGTAATTTTGCGCCCATAAAAAAATAAAAAAGAGGAGGTTTATTTTGTTAAAAGGCAGACATTTAATTGATCCATCAGATTTTTCTCGTGCTGAATTTCGTGAGTTGTTCGACTTGGCGCACCAAATTGTTAAAAATCCTGAAAGTTTCTATAAGAGTTGCGAAGGTAAAATTTTAGCAACTCTTTTTTATGAACCCAGCACACGCACTCGCTTCAGCTTTGAAGCGGCAATGCTACGCTTGGGCGGCTCTATCATAGGATTTTCCGAACCGAACTCAAGCTCGGTGGCAAAAGGAGAAAGTATTGCAGACACCATCCGAACTATTGAATGTTACGCCGATATTGCCGTGATGAGACACCCCAAAGAGGGAGCGCCCCGCGTGGCAAGCCAATGGCTGACTTCCATGCCGTTGATTAATGCCGGAGACGGTGGACACCAACACCCCACCCAAACATTAACAGATATTCTTACTGTTGAGCTACTTAAAGGTAGCGTGGAAAACAAAGTGTATGGTTTTTGCGGCGACTTGAAATTTGGACGCACCGTACATTCGTTTATCAAATTCTTAAGTAATTATGAAGGCATCAAATTAATACTTATATCTCCTGAAGAACTGCGCGTTCCTGAATATATTCGCGAAGAGATTATCAAGAAAAACAATATAGAGTGTGTTGAAGTGGATAAAATGGAACCCTATATGCAAGAGATTGATTTCTTGTATATGACCCGGGTGCAACGCGAGCGCTTTTTCAACGAAGAAGATTATATCAGATTGAAAGACCGTTTTATTTTAGATAAGGAAAAAATGAAATATGCCGGTGCCGGAACCTACATTTTGCATCCGCTGCCGCGCGTGAATGAAATTAGTATTGAGGTTGATCAAGACCCGCGAGCCCAATATTTCCAACAGGCTAAAAATGGAATGTATGTGCGTATGGCATTAATATTAAAACTATTAGGAATCTATTAATTGGAAAAACTATGCTACAAATCACCAGTATTGAAAAAGGAATTGTAATTGACCACATCCCCGCAGGATTCGGCATTAAGTTGTTTCACTACTTAAAGTTAGACAAAGCCGAATACACGGTGGCGCTCATCAACAACGCCTATAGCGACAAAATGGTCAGAAAAGATATCATCAAAATAAATAATGAAATTGATTTGGATGTGGATTTTTTGGGCTTAATCAATCCGGATATTACTATTAATGTAATTGAAAACGGTAAGATTGTAAAAAAAGTGAAATTGAAAGTGCCTGAAAAAGTAACGAACGTAATTCAATGCAAAAACCCGCGCTGTGTTACTTCCATTGAAAATTACGCCGACCATATCTTTCATTTAGTTGACCCCGAAAAACGCTCCTATAGATGTGAGTACTGTGATGATATTGTAATTCCTTATTCAATTTAAAGTTTAATAAATCTGTGTAAATCTGTTAAATAAATGCCATTCTGTGTACTAAAAAATTAATAAATATAATAATGATCTCTCAAAAATCAAAATTTATCGCAGCAATAATCCTCCTGTTTGCCTTCGGGTTTACAACTGTTTGGGCGCAAAAAACCACCATCTCAGGGAAAATTGAAAACAATATCTCTACCAAAGTAGATTTGCAACTGCTCTATAAAGAAGATGGCACTTCGTTTGGTAATGCCAAAGTGAATGCTGACGGCACTTTTAAACTAACTGCCCACATTGCCCAAACAGATCTCTTTAAGTTGGTTTTCGACGATGGGCAGCATTTGATGATGTCCCTTTCTCCATATCAAAATATTGAATTGCTGTTGAATGCAGAAAATCTGAAAGATATTAAATCGGTAAAAGGTTCTCCAAGCATTGTATTTTGTAAAAATGCCGCAGAAATGTTAAAGTTTAGAGACGGGCTAATTGATAGCTTGAACAGGGTGCTGTTAGCAGACAAAGATGTGCAGTTTTTCAACGAATTTCAATCACAGTTTAAACCCTATTTTGAGGTCAATGCCGATGCAAACGAGTATTGTGTTGAAATGGTGTCAGCTGTAGATTCTTTGCAACAATTTGTTAAGTCGAAAGTTATTAAAGGAAAATTGGATAGCAAAGATATTGATGTTTTTGTTTATAATGGCTCAAATTTGCTAAAAGATATTTTTACAAACTATTCAAAATTTGCAAGTTACATGCAAAGCATGAATCTTTTAGATGATTTCAAAGAGAGAAAAAACACAAAGTTTGAAGGTTTTTATTCATCAAGTGTAGATAAATATCTTGAAACTTTAGATCAACGTAATGCGATGATGAAAAGCAGTTTTTCCGATTTTGTTAATAGCGTAGAAAAATATTTGCAATTTCGTGATAGTTTGCAAATGAATGATTTAGCAAGCAAGAAAAAAGAGAAAGAGTTGTTGGCGGCACAAATTATTGAACTTTCTAACAGAATTTCCAATATTAAAGAACTTCAAAACAGTTTTTCTAACTCCATAAAACTTTCTGACGGCTTCGGAAAATACACACAACAAGAAGCGCAGCGTAATGCTTCAAATATTGTTCAAAAATATCAAAACTTTTTTGATACTGAATATAAAAAACGTCATGATGTGGTTATTAACTATGTGTTAGCCAACAAAAACGACCTTGCTGTGTTGATGTTTATTGATCTTTTTAAGAAGGATGAACATCCCGAATTACATAAGGAAGTGATCAATGCATTACATGAAAGTTATCCTGAACAACCTATTGTAGTAGAACGTTTTAAAAAAGAATCAGCCCCTGCCGGCGCAACTTCAGTAGGCGCCATGGCTCCCGAGTTGGCTTTTGAAAACCCTGAAGGAAAAATCATGAAATTGTCTGACTTAAAAGGAAAAGTAGTATTGTTAGACTTTTGGGCGTCATGGTGTCGTCCCTGCCGTATGGAAAATCCAAATGTGGTGAAAGTGTATAATAAATATCATGCCAAAGGATTTGAAATATATAGTGTTTCATTAGATAGAGACAAAGCCGGATGGGTGAAAGCAATAGAAGCCGACGGCTTAATTTGGTCCTATCACGTGAGCGATTTGGGCTATTGGCAATCTCAAGCAGCTAAAATCTATGGTGTTAGCTCTATCCCTGCTACTTTCCTAATCGGCAAAGACGGACGCATCATCGCCAAAAACCTTCGCGGCGCCGCGCTGGAGAACGCACTTAAGGAGTTGTTTGATTAGTGATTAATATCTCTGTGTTAAAGACCAACCTTTTTCTTGCTTCTAAATCTCCTCGAAGAAAACAACTCCTTGAGGAGATGGGCTATTGTTTCGAAATTGTAAATACAGATGTTGAAGAAATTTACCCCGAGCATCTCACACCCATACAAGTAGTTGAATACCTATCCCAACTCAAGCTAACCCCAATCAATTTCGCAGCATATCCTGAAAACGCCCTGTTTATATCTTGTGACACCATTGTAGTTTTAGAAGACCTGATTTTGGGAAAACCGGCAACCGAAGCGGAAGCCATTGGCATGTTGCGCCGTTTATCCGGGAAAACCCATCAAGTGATTAGCGGTATAACGATAGCTTCTCTCAATCAAAAAATTACGGAACATAACATTACGGAGGTTACCTTTAAAAAACTTTCGGAAGAAGAGATACAATATTATATTACAAATTACCAACCGTACGACAAAGCGGGTGCGTATGGCATTCAGGAATGGATCGGCTTGATTGGAGTAACCGCCATTAACGGCTGTTTTTACAATGTGATGGGTTTACCAACACCGTTGTTGAGGGAGATGTTGTTTCGTATATCAACTTAACAACATCGTCTGCCATTTTCATTTTAGTTGTCCAACCCGTTATGATTATTCATTGTCTAATTGTTTTCTTTGTCAATAAGCACTGTCGTTCCCGTTTGCTGCTAACGACGAAATTGGCGTCGGAGTTAAGTGCACAATCTACAAATCTGTCTGTCGCATTTGCATTGTCAAGTGTGGCGTTTGGTGTTTTTTTGCTTAATTCATCCATTCACTTCCTATTCCTCACCAACACAATAAATTTCCCCCACTGTCCTCACTACCACCCTCCCATCCGTAAATGCCGGTGTTGCCAACGTTCTTTCACCCAGCGCTGATTGCCGTTTAGCAAATCTAAGGCTATCACTCTCTTTGCATTACGGTTATCATATTGTATGATTAAAGAATTGTCGAAAATGAGTAACGAAGAAGCATATCCGTAGGGATTGTCCGGCACACCGATGTTTTTTGCCCACTGTTTTTTTCCCTCCATGTCGGCGCAAAGAATGTCGCCGGTTGCAAAAATGGCACAAACCACCTTGCTTTATTTTCTACGGGATGCAAAATAAGGAAAAAAGTGGTTAGCGTTATTCCTGTTTTCAGTTTGTTTTCAGGGCAAAAAAAGCACCTACATTCTAATTTGTAAGTGCCTGATTTTGTGTGTGGGAGTTGACGGATTCGAACCGCCGACCCTCTCCTGACTTCGACACTTTCAAAAAGTTAAATTTATAACAGTTTCTGAATTAATGTTTTAAAGATTTTGCGTCACCTATTTTGGGTGACGCAA
>JGI24696J40584_12961577_pt1 | contig 21990 bp, 20 predicted proteins | sample TergutCo191P4_FD_40584 | JGI IMG/M metagenome (IMG submission 40584)
CGGAAAATGTTCCCCCCCCCTATCACTACCGCAATTTCTACCCCCGCCTCCACCACCGCCTTTATTTCAGAGGCCACCCTCGTCAACGTTGGAGAATGAATGCCATATTTGCTATCCCCCATCAAAGCTTCACCCGAAATTTTAAGAAGAACGCGCCGGTATGCCGCCTGCTGCTGCTCCGTATTCATAGGCCCCTCGTGTGTGGCTGCACCTCTCGCCGCCAAAACAGGCGTTTTATATTCGTTATCGAATTTTGGCACAATGAGATTGTGCGCTTAGGGCCCAATAACCTCCTCCCCACACAAAAACGCCTAAGCTTTGTTTGAAAGCAAGCCAACAAAAGGATAAATTTCCCAAGGAAAGGAGAGGACAATGCTTGGCATTTTTTTGGGCTTCGTCGGTTTGCTTGTATTCCTCGTGTTGCTTGTCGGAATCTATCTTCTTGCGACATACAACAAGCTTGTCGTTTTGAAACACAGAGTCAAAGAGGCATGGAGTGATATTGAGGTGCAAATGAAACGCCGCTATGACTTGATTCCCAACCTTGTAGAAACCGTTAAAGGTTATGCAACCCATGAAAAAAGCACGCTTGAAGCCGTTATTCAAGCAAGGAACATGGCCATGGCAAACCAGGGCTCTTTGGAAGACAAAGCAAAAACAGAAAACATGCTCAGCGGCACACTAAAGTCGCTTTTCGCACTGTCTGAAAACTATCCTGAGCTGAAAGCCAATGAAAATTTCCTGGAGCTTCAAAGAGAATTGACCGACACCGAAAACAAAATACAGGCAAGCAGACGGTTCTATAATTCAAATGTTTTGGCAATAAATACAAAACTTGAAATGTTTCCAAGCAACATTGTTGGGAAAAAATTCGGCTTTGAAAAACAAAGCTTTTTCAAATTGGACGAAAGCGAGCAGGCTGCAAGACAGCCCGTTAAAGTCTCTTTCTAAAGGCAGCGCAAAAAGCAAAACCTCCAAAAACGAAAAATGGAGAGTTTGGCAAGAGAAACCATGTCCAAAATAACAACCTATGACTTTATTGACTCCAACAAACGAAAAACAATAGGGCTTATGGCTCTTTTCCCCCTCAGCCTCGCCGTCGTTGTTTATTTGTCTATTCTGTTGTTCAGCTCCCTGTCGGCACCCTATGTCGAAACGGGGACACCTGGCAACCACCCTTCCTCATTGGACATTGCTAACCAGTTGGCCATATATGTTCTGCCCATTATTTCGGCCATAGCCATTGTATGGGTCCTCATCAGCTATTTCTTCGGGCAAAACTTTATTTTTTCCATCAGCGGCGCCGCTGAGTTAACCAAAAACAGAGCGCCTGAGCTTGTTCGAATGGTTGAAAATGTCGCCATGACAGCAGGCCTCCCTATGCCAAAAGTATATATTATTCATGACGAATCCCTCAACGCTTTTGCCACAGGAAGAAACCCGGAGCATTCTTATATTGCTTTGACAAAAGGCCTTGTCGACAAGCTTGAAAAACCGGAGCTTGAAGGTGTCATTGCACACGAAATGGCTCACATCGGCAACCGCGACATCAGCCTTATGTTGATAATGGTCGTCGGTATCAGCTTTGCCACAGTTGCTGCAAATTTGCTTCTCAGAATGGGACTGGGGAAAAGCTCCAACAAAAAAGGCGGCGCCATACAGCTTTTGTTGATAGCGCTGGCCCTCGCCCTGTATGCCTATGGTTACCTCATCGCCCCACTCATAAAACTCGCAACCTCCAGAACCCGGGAGTTTCAGGCAGACGCAACAGCAGCACTCCTCACCAGAAACCCCGAAGGACTGGCCAACGCCTTGAGAAAAATATCCAAAAACTCAGTGGTGCAGACGCTTCGGGACAAAGAAACCATGGCGGCCATGTGCATTGAGTCGCCTCTGGCCTCGGACAACCACCCCTCGTTTTTCTCAAAACTCTCAGGGCTTTTTGCAACACACCCGCCCATTGAAGACAGAATTAAAGCGCTTATGGCAATGGACGGACATAGAAGCTGAGGGACTCAACACTGTGTTGAGCCCCCCCTGCTTCTGCACTTAGCTCGCCAAGGTTTTGGCTACCTCTTCGGCAAGGTTGTCCTGCTTCTTCTCTATGCCCTCCCCCACCTGCATACGCACCATGCGCTCTATGGCCAACGGCACCCCCAGCTTCTTTGAAACCTCTGCCAACAGTTGGCCCATTCTTTTCTTGTCGTCTTTGAACCAATATTGGTCCACCAGGCAAATGGACTCGAAATATTTCTCCAGCTTGCCTTGGATGATTTTTTCTTGAATGGCCGCAGGACGCTTTTCCAAAGAAGGGTCCGCACAAAAAATTTCCTTCTCTTTCGCTATCCACTCTGAGGGCACTTTTTCACGGCTTATGCAAAGCGGATTCATTCCGGCAACCTGCATGGCAAGCTCCCTGGCAAGCTCCACGGCTTCAGGCGCCTTGCTTCCAGAAAGCTCTACCAAGGAAACCAAACGCTGGTTGCCGTGTATATAGCAGCCCAAAACAGAATTCTCTGCCGCCTGCCAGTCCGCGAAACGCCGTATGCCAATGTTTTCACCAATGGTGGCCACCATGGCAACAAGAACGTCACCCACTCTTTTGGAAGTGTCCTGCACCCAGGACTGCTCCAAGAGAATTTCAGCCTCTCTCGCTGAAACGGGCGCCTCTTCGCGTCGTATGTGTTGCGGAGAGCACTTGGCAATATGCTCAGCCAAGGCTTGGGTAAACTTGCAAAACTCCGGGTTGCGCGCGACAAAGTCGGTTTCACTGTTGACTTCTACGGCAACCATGCGCCGCTCGTCCTCCGTTTTGAAAAAACCCATGAGGCCTTCTGCTGCAACACGCCCGGACTTGGACTGGGCTTTGGTAATGCCCTTCTTGCGCAACCACTCCTTGGCCTTCTCAAACTCACCCCCACACTCTTGCAAAGCACGCTTGCAATCCATCATCCCCGCGCCTGTCTGCTCTCTGAGCTCCTTGACTTGACTTGCTCCAATGGCTGTCATCGCTCTTCTCTCCTTCAAAAACCATTCGTTGGGCTTTAGGCTTTTTCCTCTGCCTCGCCGCCCGCTTCATCCAACTCCTCCACCAATGCTTCGTCGTCTCCCTCTTCGCCTCCTGGCATGCCAAACCCCGTAAGGCTACCCTTTATGTCCACCACCGGCATACGCGCCCCACCCCTGGAAGCCCTACGGGCCCCCTGCGTCTTGTCCCCCACCTTCTTCCTCTCCTCCTCGTCACGGGCTGAAGCACCAGAAGTCTTATAGAAGGCATTGCCTTCTAGGGACGCCTCCGCAATACGCGACGTAAACAGTTTTATGGAGCGAATGGCATCGTCATTGGCCGGAATAATGTAGTCCACTCCGTTGGGGTCACAGTTGGTGTCCACCACCCCAATGACGGGAATGCCCAAACGCGCTGCCTCATGCACCGCAATCTGCTCCTTCTTCGGGTCTATAATGAAAACACAACCCGGAAGCTGCGTCATTTCCTTTATGCCCCCTAGGTTCTTCTCCAACTTCTCCCTCTCCCGCTCAAGCCGGGCCACTTCTTTTTTGGGCAAACGCTCATAGGTGCCGTCTTCTGCCATCTTCTCAAGCCCCTTGAGACGGTCAATCCCCTGCTTAATGGTTTTGAAGTTCGTCAGCGTTCCACCCAACCACCGCGTGGTTACCCAATATTGGCCTGAGCGCCTCGCCTCCTCCTGAATGACTTCCTGCGCCTGCCGCTTGGTTCCCACAAACAAAACAGACCCCCCTCGACTGGCAACCTCCCTCACAAAACGAAAAGCCGCTCGGGCCAAACTCACCGTTTTTTGAAGATCAATAATATAAATACCGTTGCGCGCCCCAAAAATGTAGGGCTTCATCTTGGGGTTCCAACGCTTGGTTTGGTGTCCAAAATGAACGCCTGCTTCCAACATTTGACGTACGGTAATGCTTGTCTTCGAGGCAAGCGCTTGTTCCATTGTCTGAGGTTCTGCTGAATTTTCTTCCATAATTGGCCTTTCGGTTATTCCTCCACGCCCCCTACCTAGGAAACCTAGGCACCAAAGCACTCGGGACGTGTGTGTGGTTGGTGAGACGTCTGGGGCCATAGCAAAGCTTCATTCGAAGAGCAAGCAATGCCTCGTTTGGGAGGAAGAAGAAACCTTGGGCCTTGTCAGGCACCATGGCAACGTTTGTATTTTTTGCCGCTCCCACAAGGGCATGGCGCATTTTTGCTGACTTGCCCCGCCCTGGGCTCTGACTTCGCAGAAGCAGCAGCAACAGCAGCTTGAGCAGCCATGGCCGCTTTGCGTTTGGCTTCCAGTTGCTGCTGCAATTTTTCAGCATCGGCTTGGGCATTGCGCGGCTGAGCTCTGCATATTTGAGATACAAATTGAAAATGAATGGCCGCTGACATGCGCACAAAACTGTCATGCCCCTCCCGCTTGTATTCATGCTTGGGGTTTTTCTGCCCATAGCCCCTCAAGCCAACACTCTGACGCAAGTGGTCCATCCCCAACAAATGGTCCTTCCAGTGCTGGTCTATCGTCGCCAAATAGCGTACTTGACAAAAACGAAACCAATTCTCACCATAGTCGGCTTCACGGTCCGAAAAATTCTTCTCGGCTACACGGTAAATCTGCTCCTGCAAGTCCTCCATCCGCCCACTGGACTGGAAACTCATCTCCACATTAAAAGCCTCTTTGACACTCTTCTGTAGAGAATTCAAATCCCACACATCCGGGTTCTTCGACGAAGCATAGGTGCTGCTCAAACGGATGATGACATCCTCAAAAGCATCAAAAATCATCTCCTTTAAATCCACATAAGTGAGCAGCTTCTCTCTTCGAGTCTTCAAATTCGTCTTCTTGTCTTCCTCATATTCAATATTCGCAATGCCCGAGCCGGAAGCGAGCACCTGCTTGCGCGAGCGATAGATTTTTTTGCGCTGCAAATTCATAACGTCGTCATATTCCAACGTGTTCTTGCGCATGTCGAAATTCATGCCCTCCACACGCTTCTGGGCACTTTCAATGGCCTTGGACAAGTAACGGTGCTCAATAACTTCGCCCTCTTTCATGCCTAGGCGATCCATCAGCCCCATCAACCTCTCCGAGCCAAAAATACGCATCAAATCATCTTCTAGGGACAAGAAAAATTTGGACGTTCCTGGGTCCCCCTGGCGGCCTGCACGACCACGAAGCTGGTTGTCAACACGACGCGACTCGTGCCGCTCTGTCCCCAAAATAAACAGGCCCCCTGCCTCTAATACCCTCCCCCGCTCCTCCTCCGCGAGAGCCTTTTGCTTGGCTTCCTCCTCTAACAACTTCTCGCGGTAGCTTTTTTGGGCCAAAGAAAGCACTTCAGCATAGGCTTCTGAAGACTGGCTTTCCTTCGGAGGAGGGGGCTCAAAAGGGCCCACCATGGCTTTGGCAGCCGCCTCATGGTTGCCACCGAGAATAATGTCCGTCCCACGGCCCGCCATGTTGGTGGAAATGGTGACAGCGCCTTCGCGCCCAGCTTGGGCAACAATGTCGGCTTCACGTTGGTGCTGCTTGGCATTCAATACATGGTGGGGAATGCCCCGCCGTTTGAGAAATTGAGAGACAATTTCGCTTTTGGCAATGGAGACGGTGCCCACCAAAACGGGTTGGCCTAACTTGTGAAGCCGCTCTATCTCGTCAGCTACAGCTTCAAATTTCTCTCGCTCTGTCCGGTAGACGACGTCGTTTAGGTCCTTGCGAATCATCGGCCGGTTGGTGGGGATTACGCGAACATCCAACTTGTAGGTTTTTGCAAACTCTTCAGCCTCTGTGTCGGCCGTTCCTGTCATCCCCGACAGCTTGGAGTACATGCGAAAATAGTTTTGAAATGAAATGGTCGCCAGTGTCTGGTTTTCAGCTTCAATGGTGACGCCTTCTTTGGCCTCAATGGCTTGGTGCAAACCATCGCTCCAACGACGGCCATGCATGAGGCGCCCCGTAAACTCGTCGACAATAATGACTTCACCTTCACTGACAACATAGTCCTTGTCGCGCCTATAAAGCATGTGTGCACTCAAGGCCTGGTTCACATGGTGCAAAATTTCAATCTGGTCGCCCGCATAGAGGTCTTCCACCTTCAGGCGCGCTTGCACTTTCTCTATGCCCGTGTCCGTGAGGTGGACAGTGCGGGCCTTCTCGTCCAGCACAAAGTCCTGGTCCGCAACAAGGCCCGGAATTGCCTTGTCCACACGGTAGTATTGGTCCGTCGCATCTTCGGTTGGGCCTGAAATAATCAGCGGCGTCCTCGCCTCGTCAATGAGAATGGAGTCCACTTCGTCGACAATGGCAAAATTCAACTCGCGTTGGACATAGTCCGCAAGCTGGTATTTCATGTTGTCGCGCAAATAGTCAAAACCAAATTCATTGTTCTGCCCATAGGTAATGTCTGCGTTATAGGCCTCCTGCCTCTCCCTGTCGGACATTCCATTCAACACACACCCCACCTTCAGGCCCAAAAAACCGTGAATACGCCCCATCCACTCCGCATCACGGCGGGCCAAATAGTCGTTCACCGTGACAACATGCACGCCCCGCCCCGTCAGGGCGTTGAGGTAGCTGGGCAAAGTCGCCGTCAACGTCTTGCCTTCGCCTGTGCGCATTTCAGCAATGCAACCTTGGTGCAAAAACAAACCACCTATGAGTTGCACGTCAAAATGCCTCTGCCCAATGACACGCAAGGCGGACTCACGTACCAAAGCAAAAGCTTCAAACAATACCTCGTCCAGTGGACGGCCATTGGCAACCTCCTGCTTCAAACGACTGGTATAGGAAGCAAATTCATCGTCGGAAAGCGCCTTCATCTTTTCTTCTAAGGCGTTGATGCGAGCTACCTTCGGCCAGGCCTTCTTCAACTCGCGCTCATTCTTCGTGCCAACAACTTTGCGCAACATCCACTCAATCATGAATTCGCCTTCTGGTTGGTTTGCAACAAAAAGCCAAGGAGAAACTGCCTTGGCCTGTTAACCCAACTCCATCAACCAACGCTCCGCATCCAAAGCCGCCATGCACCCACTCGCCGCCGCCGTAATGGCCTGGCGGTAGCGCGCGTCCGCAACATCTCCACACGCAAAAACCCCCTCCAGGTTGGTATGCGTGGAGCCCGGTTTGACTTTCAAATAGCCATTCTCCTGCTTGTCGAGCACCCCCTCCACCAACTCTGTGGTGGGCGTGTGCCCTATGGCAATAAATACCCCAGCAACAGGCAAACTTGTCAAAACCCCCGTCTTGAGGTTTTTGAGCAAAAGCCCCCCCACCTCCTTGCCATTGCCAAAAATTTCTTCGACGACAACCCCCAAGGCCATTTTTATTTTTGGGTTTTCTCGGGCACGCTGCTGCATGGCTTGAGAAGCGCGAAACTCCTCGCGGCGGTGCACCAATGTCACCGAGGTGCACATGTTGGCCAAAAACAATGCCTCCTCCAGGGCGGTGTCCCCACCACCCACCACCGCTACTTCCTGGCCCCTATAGAAAAAACCATCACAGGTGGCACATGCGGAAACCCCACGGTTTTTGTAGGTGTCTTCTCCCTTGGCGCCCAGCCATTTCGCCGACGCACCTGTGCCTATAATGACAGCCTGCGCCCAAACACGTGTCTTCTCCCCCTCAATAAGAAAAGGCCTCTTCGAAAAGTCCACCTTCTGCACATTCTCCAAAAGCCACTGCGCCCCCAAACGCTCGGCTTGCTGCTGCATACGCTGCATCAGCTCGGGCCCCAATATGCCTTCAGGAAAACCTGGAAAATTCTCCACCTCCGTCGTGGTCGTCAACTGCCCACCCGGGACACGCTGCGCGTCCGACAAACTGGGGCCTCCTGCAAAAACCAAAGGCTCCATGGCTGCACGCGAGGCATAAATGGCTGCCGTACAACCTGCGGGGCCTGAGCCTATAATGACGAGCTTTCGAAGCGGTATTTCATTGGACATGACTTTTTCTCCTGCTTTCCTCTTGCGCTTTCCCTTCGCTGCCACCACAACCCGCCTGAAGCTTCAGACTTTTATCTCAAGCACAGGCGTGCTACGAGTCATTTCCCATGGACTTGTCAATTCTCCGAAAAGTTGCCCTGTTTGAAGGGCTCACCTCCCGCCAACTCAACACCCTCAAACGGGTGCTGAAGGCGCGTGAATATGCTGCAGGAGCCAATATTTTCTCTGAAGGTGAAAAGGGTGACTCCATGTTTGTTATTGCAGAGGGAAAAGTCCGCCTCTCACAAATGATTGACGGCGTCGGCGAAGAGGCCATGGCCCTCATGAATGCGGGCCAACACTTTGGCGAAATGGCCCTCATTGACGACAGCCCCCGCGCTTCCTTCGCCATTGCCCACACCCCTTGTGTGCTTTATGAGCTGAGCAACCGCGCTTTCAATGAGGTTATGTTTATGCACAAGGAAATTGCGTATACGTTGCTATGGACTTTGGTGCGCTCCCTGGCCCAACGCCTCCGCGAAACCCATGAGCGTATGCGCAATTTCCTCACCATGGCCTCCTTTGGAAGCCAAACCGAAACCGTCTCGCCCTTTGGGCCCAACAACCCCTTGGCTTCGCTCCATGAGCCGCTCATTTCCCTGAATGACGAAAAAACACCCACGCCTGTGCCCATGTAGGCGAAGCGGCGTGGGTGTTTGGGTTGCAAAAACTTCAGCTCAAATTCAACTCAAAGAATGACGAGAGGTTGTGCTGAAGTTTGCTAGGTGCATGGCACCGTAGCTGCTGTAAAAGAACAATGCTGGCTTGCTGAGTCTGGGTGTTGTTCTCCTGTCTTTGTTTTTGCTTCGTTTGAGGTGCCGCACTTCATCCCGCCATAATATTCCGTACATCTCTCGTATTCAGAAAAGTCTAGCTTTTTCCCTTGTTTGTCACAGGATTCCGCTCTTGCTTTGGTTGCGCTGGACTTGCATACCGTGGATATTTGTCTTTTCACACAGTCCTCCAAGTCATCAAGCCCATTCTCTTTGGTTTTGCACATGTCTTCGTGCGCGCACAGTTTTTCTACGCCGTCTTCGCAAACCTCCTGCGCATCACCATTGCCGCCACCACAGGCCACCAGGCCCAACAACATCCCCATGGACACACAACCCAACAACACTTTCTTCGTTTTCATCCTCTTCTCCTTCAAAAAATTCAAAATACACCTCAAATACGGCTTCACCGGCCTCGTCTTCTGTGTGTCTTAATGAAGGGGAATATGTCTCGGTGTCGTGCCTCCTCCTTCGCCTGCACACACAAAAACAACACCTGAGGGCTCCTTTGTAGGCTTTCTCGCCCTCATTGTCAAGCCCATCCTACAAAAAAAGTACACACAGAAAACTTCCTACAACTGAAAGAAAAGACGTTCAAGCTGTAGCTTCATTTCAAAAAAATTTTGGTTTTTGAAAAAATAGTGGAATAACAAGGCCTTCAACAACGAATTTTCGCAAGTGCCTGGCGGAGCCCCCCCCTTCGGGTCTTCAGCTTTTGCAGCGGATGGAAAAGTCGCAGGCAATGCCCTGCTCATGTTCTATGCATGTGGCTTTGTTGTAGTTGGCTTCGCAACGTTCCAGCGCGCTCAAATCCACCTTCCACCCCTGCGCTTTGCACGCCTCCTCCGCTGCGCGAATCTCCGCCTCCGGGCACTGCGTCTGCGCACTCTGCAAAATACACGCCTCCATGTCCTCAAACTCGGAAACCCTGCACTCCACCGCCTTCTTGCACGCCGCCCTCAACACCGCCTCGCAGGCCACCCTCGCCCCCTCCGCGCAGGAGGCCCCTACCCACCCCATTGCCACAACAATGGCTCCCCCAAAAACTCTGCCAATAGTCCGTCGTGCCCAACTTTTATGCATAGGCAACAACTAACAAACCCCCGCCGGCCTTTCAGGGCGTTTTGGAGCTTGACGCTTGGGGAAATATACGGCTTAAGGAATGGACATGAGCGCCGTCTCCCTTGTCTCTGTCCTGGTCGGCTATGTTTTCCTCAACAGCAGTTTTTCCGAAGAAATGCCCGCGGAGTTGACTTTGGAGTTCTGCCAGCAAACAGCAGAGCAAAATTCGAAAATTCCCTCGCAAAAACAAAGCCTCCATGAGGCCAACCAAGCCCTCCTCTCCTCCGTTAATAGCCGCTACTTCCCTCAGCTGGAATTCAATGCGCAGGCCTCGTGGCTGTCGGAGGTTACCTCCCTCCCCTCCCTCCCGGGCCTCCATGTCACCCCGCTCTCCAAGGACCAATATAAATTCTCTGTTGAATTTCAGCAGCTTATATATGACGGCAACAGACTGTCCTCGCAAAAACAAATCCAAAATGCCGCGCATGAAATAGAATTGAGGCAAGCAGACATTGTCTTGTTTCAACTGAAAACACAGGTGCTTCAAATATTTTTGGAAATATTGTTCCTTGAAGAGCAAAAAAACATTCTAAAAACTCTAAAAGCGGACTTGGCGCTTCAACAAAAAACACTGCAAGCCGGACTTGAGGGCGGCATTTCTCTGAAAAACCATGTGGACATGTTGGACGCTGAAATCCTGAAAACGGAACAAAATATTTTTGAAATCCAAGCCAACAAAATCGCATCCATAAAAGTTTTATCCGAAATAACAGGCAAAACCATTCCACATGAGTCGGCTTTTGTCATTCCGGAGCGCAACCCACCCCTCCTGGACACCAAAACCAAACTCAACCGCCCAGAAATTCAACTCTATCAAGCACAACTGGCTCAAGGAGAAGCCCAAAAAAAACAAACGCTTTCAAAAGCACTTCCTCAACTAAGCCTCCATGCAAACCTCGCTTATGGTCGGCCCGGTTTCAACCTCCTGGAAAACGAATTCAGCTTTTTTGGCATGGTTGCTGTCAGGCTTCAGGTTCCTCTCACAGAGTGGTGGGCTATGTCCCAACAAAAAGACGCCCTCTCCAAAAGGCAAAAAGCCATTCAAGCACAACAAGCAGAGTTTGAGTCCGTTCAACAACGTGAGTTAATTCGACTTAAAGAGGCACAAGAAAAATATGAAGCCTTGGTTTTGACGGATGATGCCATCATCCAAAAACGCAAAAGCATTGCACAACGCACTGCCCAAGCATTGTCAAACGGCATTGTCACCCCTAATGACTATATTTCTGACCTGAACGCTGAAAAACAAGCCATGTTAAACCAACAACGTCACAAATTGCTTCGCCTCCAAGCCATTTTGACATTTGAACATATCCTGGGCGGTGACTGAAATGACAACATTGAAATCCCTCCTTCTCTGCCTTGCTGGCTTCTTCACCTTCACCGCTTGTAAAAACAGCCAAACCCTTTCGGATGCTTATGGAAACTTTGAAGCCGTCGAAACACTGGTTTCGGCAGAATCCAATGGAAAACTCTTGGCACTTTCTCTCGAAGAGGGAAGTCAGCTGGAAGCCGGTGCTTGGGTTGGAGAAATCGACACCATCCCCTTGAAACTCCAGAAGGAGGTTTTGGAAAAATCCATTGAAGCCCTCCTGGTCGGCAGGCCTGACATCCCTGTTCAACTTGCCGGCTTGGGACAACAATTGGAGACGGCAAAAAAAGAAGAGGCCCGTATTCGACAATTGTTTCAAGCAGAAGCCGCTACCTCCAAACAGTTGGATGATACCCAGTCCCAACGCCAAGTCCTTGAACGCCAAATAAATGCCCTAAAATCCAACCTCAATATACAAACACGCTCCATCCTCTCCCAAACCGAAACGCTTCGGGCCCAAATCCTCCAAATCGAAAATAACCTCGAAAAATGCAAACTCATCAACCCCGTCTCAGGAACAGTGTTGACAAAATATGTTGAGCCAAATGAATTGGTTGTGGTTGGAAAACCTATTTATAAAATTGCTGACTTGACAAAAATGACCTTGCGGGCATTCGTTTCTGGAAACCAACTCTCGCAAATTAAAATTGGCCAAACAGTCTCTGTGCTCGTGGATGGACCTGACAATTCATATAAAACCTATGGCGGAATTATTCATTGGGTTTCTGACAAAGCAGAGTTTACACCCAAAATTGTTCAAACCAAGGAAGCACGTGTCAACCTCGTCTATGCCATCAAAATCCAAGTGCCCAATGACGGCACCATTAAAATAGGAATGCCCGGCGAAGTCCTCTTCTCCCCCCTCAACCCATAGAGGCCATTCAACTTGGTTCAAATTGAAAATCTCAACAGGTATTTTGGGGCCGTCCACGCGCTCAACAACGTTCATCTGCATGTACAAAAAAATCAGCTGTTCGGCCTCATTGGACCGGATGGCTCCGGAAAATCAACCTTGTTTGACATTCTGGCCACCTTGCGCCTCCCTTCTTCAGGCAAAGCCATTGTGCATGGTTTTGACGTCCAAAAAAAGGCCAGCCAAATCCGAAAAATTATTGGGTTTATGCCTGGACAGTTCTCACTTTATCAGGACTTGTCCGTCTTGGAAAACATCCGCTTCTTTGCCAATGTCTATGGCGTTGCCTTCGACGAATCCTTCCCTCTCATTCGTGACATATGGCAACAAATTGCGCCTTTCAAACACCGCCTCGCAGGAAAACTCTCCGGCGGAATGAAACAAAAACTCGCCCTCTGCTGTGCACTGGTTCACAAACCCAGTATTTTGCTCCTCGACGAGCCCACAACAGGCGTGGACCCTGTCTCTCGAAAAGAATTTTGGGAAATGCTTCAAACCCTCAAGTCTCAAAACATTACGACACTGGTTTCAACCCCTTATATGGACGAAGCCAACCTCTGCGAGTGCATTGCCCTTATTCAAAATGGAAAAATCCTTGCCATCAACTCCCCCGCCGCTATCACCGCACAGTTTAAATTCAATTTGTTCGGAGTCCAATCCACTCGCTCAAATATGCTCATTAAACAACTCCGTCAGTTTGAAAAAACACAACATTGTTTCGCTTTTGGGAAAACACTTCACCTTATGCTGAAGGATTTTTCTATGACCGAAAGAGACATTGTCGAATTCCTAGAAAAACATGGACACAAAAATGTCGCCGTTTGGCGCATGAAACCAGGCATTGAAGATTGTTTTATTGAATTGATGCAGTCATGAGCTCTCCCAGCATTCAAGCCCATAACCTTGTCAAAACCTTTGGGAATTTCACAGCCGTGAAAAACCTCAACCTCGAAGTTCAACCCGGTGAAATATTTGGGTTTCTTGGCGCAAACGGCGCCGGAAAAACAACCGCAATGCGCATGCTTTGCGGCCTGTTGAAACCCAGCTCTGGCCATGCGACGGTTGCGGGCTTTAATGTCTCGACCCAAACCGAGCACGTCAAAAAAAACATCGGCTATATGAGTCAAAAATTTTCTATTTATGATGATTTGACTCTCAAAGAAAACATTCAACTCTTTTCAACCATATATGGGCTCACATCCGCGCAAACCCAAGAGCGCATGAAACAACTTGCCATTCAATTTGAATTGGAAGACAAATTGAAAAACCTCGTTTCCACCTTGCCTCTGGGTTGGAAACAAAAACTTGCTTTTTCAATTGCCGTCATCCACCAGCCTCGTATTGTCTTTTTGGATGAGCCCACCAGCGGCGTGGACCCCATGACTCGCAGACAATTTTGGGAGATGATTGCTGACACGGCAAGCACGGGAACCACTGTCTTTGTCACCACACATTATATGGACGAGGCCGAATATTGCGATAGGGTTTCTATTATGGTGGATGGCCAAATTCAAGTGCTGGACACCCCTCAAAAAATCAGAGAACAATTTTCTGCACAAACCATGGATGATGTTTTTTCATTGTTGGCTCGCCAAAAAAAGACAAACCCTAAACAAATATTATGAGCGCACTCGCTGCTTTTGTTAAAAAAGAATTTTTGCACATTTTTCGCGACAAGCGAACATTGCTCATTATTTTTTGCATGCCCATCGCATTGGTTATGATTTTTGGCATTGTTATTTCTACGGAAATTTATGATGCAAAAATAGCCATCGTTGACGCTTCTTCTGGAATCCGCGCACAACAGCTCATTGAAAAAATAAATGCCTCCAATTATTTCAAAATAGTTTCACACCTTCGCTCCAGCTCAAACCTTGAGGAAATTTTTCGCTCGCAAAACATTAAACTTGCCATCCTCATTCCTCAAAACTTCGACAAAGACTTCCAAAATGGACCCCCCCCCTATATCCAACTCATTGCCGATGCTTCTGACTTGAATGTGGCCACAACCCTCATCGGAAATATCACCAGCATCGTCCAAGCCTTTGTTGAAGAAAATTCACCCCCTTCAGCCTCTTTGCCCCCCTTCCAAATAACCACGAGAATGTATTATAACCCCGAGCAAAGAGATGTCTTTATGTTTATTCCCGGCATCCTCGCTCTGGTGTTGATGATTGTGTCGGCGATGATGACTTCCATTACGCTGGTGCGCGAAAAGGAATTCGGCACCTGGCGCCTGCTCTCCTCGACACCTCTCCCCTCCCCCATTATTATTGTTGGAAAACTCATCCCCTATTTCTTGCTGTCCGCCATCAACTCTTGCTTTATTTTAGGCTTGGCAACCTCTGTCTTCGGAATGCCCATCCATGGAAACCCCTTCGAGCTTTTCTTGGTGTGCCTGCTGTTTATTTTGACATCCCTCTCCCTCGGAATTTTTATTTCCTCTATTACCCATACGCAACAAGCCGCCATCCTCGCCTCCATGGTTGGATTGTTTTTGCCTACAACATTCCTTTCAGGGTTTATATTCCCTATCGAAAATATGCCCGCCTGGCTCCAACCCATCGCCCAAATCGTCCCAGCCAAATGGTTCATTGAAGCCATTAAACGGATGATGTTGAAGGGCGCCAGCCTTCAACACGTTCTAACACAAATATATGTCTTGGCGGGAATGACCGTGCTGTTGCTCACCATCAGCATCCGTCGCTCACGAAAGCAGGCAACCTGAATTATGAGAATTCTCCTGGCTCTCCTTAAAAAAGAATTCCTTCAAATAGGCCGCAATACCTTCATCCTTCGCTTGCTGCTTCTGGTGCCCATCCTCCAATTGTGCATCCTCTCCCAAGCAGCTAATTTTGAAATGAAAAACCTAAGCCTCATCTGGGTGGACTTGGACAACTCCCCCTCTTCTCAGTTTATATCCAAAAAATTCCAGGCCTCCCGCTATTTCATTCTCCATAAAGTCACACATTCACCCATGCCTGCTTTGCATGAAATGCAAAACAATAAAGCAGACTTAATTGTTATTATTCCCGCTCATTTTGAGAAAGAGCTTCGCTCGGGCCAGTCCCCGGTGGTCTCCTTCGTCGCAGACGCTGTCAATGGCATGAAAGCCGGCCTTGCCTCCAACTATGCCGCCCATATATTCATGGAAACTGCCGGAGAATTGGCGCAACAACTGCGCCTCCCCATTATCGCTAAAAACTTTGACATTCAAACCACTTATTCCCTCTGGTATAACCCCATTTTAGAGTATAAAACCCTCATCCTCCCTGGACTCCTTGCTGTCCTTGTTACGCTCGTCTCCGGCTTGCTGGCTGCACTCAACATCGTCCGCGAAAAAGAAATGGGCACCATGGAGCAAATGAATGTCTCCCCCATCGCTAAATGGCAATTCATCGCCGCCAAACTCCTGCCCTTTTGGCTCATTGGCCTCTTTGAAATAACCCTGGGGCTGGGGGTTATACGGTGGGTTTTCCAAATCCCTTTGCTGGGCAACCTGGCTTTGCTTTATGCCTTCTGCGGAATTTATATGGCCCTCATTCTCGCCCTGGGGCTCCTCATCTCCAATGTCTCTCGCACCCAGTCCCAAGCCATGTTTGTCACCACTTTCTTCTTCATGCTGTTCATCCTCACCAGCGGCGTTTTTACGCCGGTGGAAAGCATGCCCAGCTGGGCCCAAACCCTCAACAAAGCCAACCCCATTGCCTATTTCGTCGACGTCTCCCGACGCATCCTCCTCAAAGGGGCCTCCTTCCAACACCTCAAAACCTCCTTCCTTACCGTCGCCTCCCTCGCCTCCCTCTCCCTCGCCCTGGCTATCTGGCGCTATAAAAAAACCCACGCCGACACCTAAACCCAAAACCACTGCCCCAGTGCTGGCTCCCCCCGCCAAGCAATTCCATGGAAGCGTTGGGCAAAAACACCCCCTACCCGCTTTGGGGGTGGGCACCCAATTGCATATCGCCATAGCCTATGAAAACAACGGCCCTCGCCTCCCTTGCCGGAGGCGGGGGCTTTGGTGGGGGAGGGCCTCAACCTCATGCCAAATTGAAACCGGTCCAGGGGGAAAAAGCCTTTTGCTCAGTCGTCGTCGCCGTCGTCGTCATCATCCTTGCCCAACGAGTTGCCGCTCGGAAGCTCTCGAATGTCTTTGTCTATACGGTGTATTTCTTTTTCCAGCGCCTCCAGGGGGAGTTTGCTGAAGGCTGTAACAAAAATAGTCAGGTAGAGAATGGAAAAGAGAATTTGTATGCCGATGGCAACCAAGCTGAGTATAACGCCAATTTTGGCGCGGCTGCGCGCCAGCGGGTTTTGGGCGCTCTTCATGGTTGGCCAACCCAAAATCAACGCGGGAATCATCAAAAGGCCGCAACAAAAAAAGGAAGCAATCCCCAAACCAAGCGTCCAGTTGGCTTTGTTGAGTTCGGCTTGGGTTTCGGGAAACATGCCCGGGGGCATGCCTGGGGGAATATGGGAAGAAGGCATTTGCATAAAAGGTACCCAAAAGTTGGTGGCCTCAGCTTATACATTCACCCTTGCGCCCGCAATGCCAGAATAAGGCTTGGCCTTCACTTTCCTCCAAAACTTTTCAGCAACTTGGCATAAAGGCCGTCAAAACTGCCGTTGGACATGCACACCACAACGTCCCCAGGGCGGGCTTGGGCCACCAACATCTCCACCAGGGCCTCCACCTTCTCCATGGCCTGCGCGTCCTTGCCTTTGGCGCATAAGTCCGCGACAAGCTGGCGCACATCCAAAGCCTCCTCGGCTGAAATTTTGTCATGGGGGGCGGGGGTTTTGAGGCGTATGAGGGTGGCCGCTCCAAAAGCCTCCGCATAGTCCCTCTGGTGCAGCTTCCTACGTGAGGTATTGCTGCGCGGCTCAAACAAAGCCCACAGGCGACACCCCGGGTAGCGCGCGGCGAGGCCTTCCAGGGTTTCGCGTACGGCGGTGGGGTGGTGGGCAAAGTCGTCCACCCATACAATGCCCCCCACCACCCTCAACTCCTGCCTCCTCAATACCCCGGCAAAACTCCCCAGGCCCCCCTGCAAAGCCCCCACCGAGAGGCCCAAACTCTGCCCCGCCGCCACAATAGCCAGGGCATTCTCTATATTTTGGTAACCCGAAAGCGGAATGACAAACTCACCCAGGGCCTGGCCCCCCCTGCGGGCCTCAAAAGTGGTGCCCATAGGGCCAAAGCGCAGGGCCCCAGCAGTATAGTCAGCACCCGAGTAGGGGGGTGTGCTCAACAAAGCCGGGGGGGTATGCCCACCAACAGGGGGTGTGCCCTCAACACCCTGGGGGGGTGTGCCGGTGGGGGGCCGGGCTGCATAGGTTTGCATGGCACAGGGGGCGGCCCGGGCTATTTGTACGGCATTGGGGTAGCGCGCACTTACCGCCATAAAGCCGTCTTCGGGCATGGCCTGGCTTAGCCGGCGAAATACGGACTCATAGGCTTGCATGTCGGCATAAATGTCGGCATGGTCATATTCCACGCTTGTCAGCACCAGCGTCTTGGGGCGGTAGTGGAAAAACTTGGGGCCCTTGTCAAAATAGGCCGTGTCATATTCGTCCCCCTCAATAACAAAATGGGGGCCCTCTCCCAGGCCATAGCCCTTGCCGTCCGCTACCCCCACCCCACCGGCCAACCAACTGGGCTTGAGGCCGGCCGCCTGCAGCATGTGCGCAAACCACAGGGTGGTGGTGGTTTTGCCGTGGGTGCCGGCTATGCAAACAACGTGTTTGTGCCTCAAAAACAAGTCCCACAACAAAGCCGGCATGGACATTTGGGGCAAACCCAGGGCGCGTACGGCTGCGGCCTCGGGGTTTTCGCGCCGTATGACGTTGCCCACCACCACCACGTCGGGTTTTGCGGCCTTCAAATTGTCCGCGGCATAGGGGGTATAGAGGGGTATTCGGGCCTTTTCCAACACCTCACTCATAGGGGGGTAGAGGGCGGTGTCGCTGCCGCTTATTTCAAAGCCGCGCTGTTTCAGCATACAGGCCAAAGTACCCATGCCCGTGCCGCCCACCCCCAACAGGTGCAGGCGGCGCGCGTGTGCGGGCAGGGCCTGCACCACATTTCCGTTGTTGGACACGTCGTTGTTGGACACGTCGTTGTTGGACACGTCGTTGTTGGACACGTCGTTGCTGGACACGTCGTTGCTGGACACGTCGTTGCTGGACGCGTCGTTGCTGGCCTCGCCATTGCTGGCCTCGCCGTTGTTTGCCTCTTCACTCATAAAAGCCTCAGTGTGTGCCAAATAGCATTAAAGCCTCAGCGTGTGCCAAATAGCATTGTGGAAGCGCGGGCGCACCTGCCTTATTTGCAGGTTGTGCCTGCCCCATAGGGTACGGTTGCAAAGCAACACGGCCACCACCTCCTCGTCCAAGTCCACCCACAAACTCGTCCCTACAAACCCCAGGTGTCCCACCGCCCCCTTGGGGCCCTTGCCGAAAAAGTGCCCTGCGGAGGCACCCTCGGGGCTGGGCCTGTCAAACCCCATGGCGCGTGTACTGCCGGCAATGCGGCTGTCTGCCGGCCAAACCTCGGCATAGGGAATTTTCCAATGGCCCTCCAGCAAAGCCTGGCCAAAACGCGCCACGTCCACCGCCCTCCCAAACAACCCCGCATGCCCGGCCACCCCTGCGAGGGCGAAGGCATTGTCGTCGTCCACACTGCCGGGGGCCGAGGGAAACTGGGGGAGTGTCCAAAGTCCCTCTTGGCCGGGGGCGGGGGGGCGGGGGCGGAGCAGGCCCGTGGGGGGGCTGAGCAGCCATTCTTCCTTGGGCTGGGTGAGGGGGCGAAAGTGTGCCTTCAACCCCAGGGGGCGGGCGACGAGGTTTTCAAACAACACCTCGAGGGGGCATTGGGCAAAGTTTTGGAGTGCGTGCCCCAGCCACATAAAGCCAATGTCAGAGTAGCGGCAGAGGGTGCCGGGCAAGTCCACCGGGTGGGTTTGCAGCAGCTGCGCCAAACACGCCTCGCGCGCTTGTATGCGGGTGGCCCCGGGGCAGTTGGGTTGCGCCAGTGCGGGGAATTTTTGGAAGCTTTGCACAAACAGGGGCACATGCGCGGCAAAGCCCGCGCGGTGGAATAAAATGTCGTCCAAACCTATGCCCCTGGGTGCCTCGGGCAGCAGTTGGTGGAGGGGTGTGGAGGGGTGCAGTTTGCCTTCTTGCCAGAGTGCAAAAAACAGCGCGGTTGTCCCCAGCACTTTGGTGAGGGAGGCCAAGTCAAAAAAAGTATGGGGGGGCACATTGCCGAAGGAGAGGTGGGGTTTGCCGCGGTGCCAAACCTCGGCCCTATAGGCGCCAAAGGCGCGCGCATGGGCGGCCTCTTCAAGGAGGGTTTGGGGGGTGCCCTCTGCACATGCAGGCTTAGGTTTCTCCATGCAAACACGTCAGCCGCAAACTGCCTGCGGAGAGGCGTACTTGGCTGCCCAGGCACACCGCCACATTGCGTGTGCCATGTCCAATGGGGAAGCCCGCAACACAAGGCAAGCCCGTTTCCGAGGCCAAGCTTCCCAAAAGTTTGAGGCAAGTATTGTCTCCCCTCTTCTCCTCGCACTCCAAAAACGAGCCTAAAACAATACCGGAGAGGTGCTTAAACACACCGGCCAGGCGCAAATGCGTCCACATTCTGTCAATACGGTAGGGGGCCTCGCCAATGTCCTCCAACAGGAGAATGGCCCCACGCATGTCGGGCATATAGGGGGTGCCAACGAGGTGGCACAAAACAGAGAGGTTGCCTCCCAGCAAGGGCCCTGAGGCGGTGCCGGGCACCAGGCAGTGCGTCCCCAGCAGCCTGCTGTTGCCGCTGCCCCTCTCCAGTGTGTCCAACATGCTTTGCAAGTCCTCCGGCCCCAGCGCCCCCATTTGCGTCACCACAGGGCCGTGCAAACTCTGCCAACCCGTACGCTGCCACAAACCATGCAAAGCCGTAATGTCCGAAAAGCCCACCAGCCACTTCGGAGAGCGGCCTTGCAGTTGCAGTTTCGGCAACAAACGCATGGTGCCATAACCGCCACGCGCGGCAAAAATGGCCTTTATGTCCTCGTCGTCAATGGCCATTTGCAACTCCTCAAGGCGGCGCTCATCACTGCCGGCCAAATAGCCCGCTTGAGAGAGCAACCCGCGGCCCCAACGCGCGGAATAGTGTTGCTGCAAAAACTTCATCCCCTCTTCATAGGGGGTGGAGGCCACCACCCCTGCGGGGGCCACAACAGCAACAGCATCGCCTGGGCATAAAGGCTTTGGACATAAAAGAGACATGGCTACTCTCCCCTCATTTGCCTTGCCGCTCCATCTTCCCCCTGTGCACCCCCTCCTGCCTGTGTTCCCCCTCCCCTCTCGTGCCCTCCCTCGGCATGTATTCCCCACTCTACTTCGCAAGTTGCTCCATAAAGGTCAACCAAACTCTTCGCCTCTTTTTCAATAGAAAAGCACGCCCCCGCAAAGGCTGCCGCCGCACACCCTACCTCCTCCACCCTCCCGGGGTTTTGCAACAACTCCTCCAATATGCGACGCAGGCCCTCTACGTCGCCTATTTCAAACCAAAACCCCGTCTTCCCCTGCACTATAAGCTTTGGAATGTGGGGCCACTTGGCCACCACCACACAACACCCCGCCGCCATGGCCTCCAATACCACCAAACCAAAACTCTCACCGTGGGAGGGGTGTACCACTATGGAGAGGCCTTTATAATAGGGGCATACGTCCGGCTTCTCCCCCAGGAGGGGCAACTTTCCGTGGGCGCTTTCTTCCAGCTGCTTGGCCCATGGGGTGTGCTCGGCCTTAACGAGGCCCAGCAGCAGCCCCTGCCACTCAGGGTAGCGTGCCCACAGGGGCTGCATGGCTTTTGCAAAGTCTCCTTGGCCTTTGCTGGGGCGTACCCTCCCTACCACCCCCAGGCCATAGCGGCCCCCTAGCCCCAGGGCTGTCCAACTTTGCTGACGGTTTTGGGGTGGGGCATGGCGAGTCAAGTCTATGCCGTGGGGCACGAGGTGGGTTGCAAAGAGGAAATGGGAGGCGCTCGCCTCATTCAGCACCACGCACAGTTGGGCGCGTTTGGCCAAAAACCGTGTCCACGCTGAGGGGGGGGAAAACCCATGGCGTGTATAGGCCAAGGCCAGGTTTTTTTTCCCAAGGAGGCGCGAGAGGGCGCGCAGGCACAACCCAAACAGCATTTCCAGGTTGCGGTGGGCGTGCCATATGCCCCCTTCGCGAAGCAGGCGGCGGCAAGCTTTGAGGAGGCCCATACGCAAAGTGGGGGGCAGAAAGCGGGGGCCCACCACCCAAGTTTCGGCGAAGGCGCGTTGTGCTGCGGCCACAGAGAGGGTGTGTCCGCTAACGCCGGTATGGTGGTGGTGGAAATGGGGGTGGACAATAAGCATCGAAACTCTTTGCGCGTTTAGCATAGGGCTGGCTTTTGCTCGTAGAATTCTTGGAGGGAAATGTTGACAGGGCGGGGCGAAGCACCTATGAAGCACCTGCCTTCCCCGATAGCTCAGTCGGTAGAGCAGGTGGCTGTTAACCACCGTGTCCCAGGTTCGAATCCTGGTCGGGGAGTTAAGCTTTCTCTTTTTGTTTTGCCCATTGGGGCGGGGTTTTGTTGCCCACTGAAAATGTTTTTTTTGGGCCTGCGGCCCGGGCCTCTCTCAACTGAATTATGCTTTTATGGGCCTGCGGCCCGGCTTTTTTTGCCCTCCGGGCAGGTTTTTCGCCTCTCGGCGAGTCACTTTTTTTTTGCGCGCGCAAAAAAAAAGTAACCAAAAAAAAACGGCGCCCTGCGGGGCTTTTCGCCTCACTC
>JGI24696J40584_12961576_pt1 | contig 21676 bp, 21 predicted proteins | sample TergutCo191P4_FD_40584 | JGI IMG/M metagenome (IMG submission 40584)
TCCCGTCGAGTAAAGCACCACCATTATACCACATAAATCGCACCTTGTTTTCAAGTCTATTCAAGATTGTCCGAAGGTTGGGGTACACCGCAGCCCCTTGCGTTGAACTGAAGTCACGACCACCGGGAGCCGTCCTTCGCGTGGTGGGCACTGTGACATCGCTGGCAGAGCGCCTGCAAATTGTCCACGTCGTTGCCGCCGCCGTCCGCGAGAGGAATGCGGTGGTGAACAAGAACAGCGGGTACGCACTTGCCTGCGGCCAGGCACATCTCGCACAGCGGGTTGGCTGTCAGGTAGGCGGCGCGAAGCCGCTGCCATGAGCGTCCGTAGCGTTTGGCCGTGGCAGGGTCGCGCTGCTGCTGTTCGTAGCGCCGGGCTTCCTGCTTGGTGTGGGCAGGGCAGTAGTGGCTGGTTGTCAGGGCTGGGCAGCCGGGGTGGGCGCAGGGCTTGGCGGGTTTGTATGGCATGGCGTGTTCCTCCAATGCATGCGAAAACCCCCGCAGGGTGATCCCCGCGAGGGCTGTTCTGAAATTTTCACTGATGCCATTATAGCACATCCAATCCGAACAGAACGAACAACACCTAATTTTTTTCTAAAAATCTTTTGTGGGCCATGCGGACGCCGTCAGCGGTGTTGTCACCGCCCAGGGAGAACGCGATCTGCACCCACGAAAGGCCGTTGATGTGCCGCAGGGAAAGTATCTGGCGCATGAGGCTGTCATCCACGCAGTTGATGTAGCGGGTCAGGCGGTTCAGTTCGTAGAAGCACTTCTTGAGGTTCAGGTCAATCAGCGTCCGCAGTTCGGCCATTTCGATGGCGTAGTCCGCCACCTTGTCGGCCAGGTTCTTGCTGGCTGGGAGCCCGGTGATCCGGCTGGTGCAGGAGGTCGAAAGGCTTTCCAGTTCAGCCAGCCGCCGCTGCTGCTCCGTGATCTCCCGGTTGAGGTGGTACAGTTGCGACAGTTCCTTGTTTGTCATTGCGCTTTCCCTCCTTGCGCCAGGGCATCGCGCCCTGATAATATTTCTCGGCGATGTGTTCCTGTTGAACGAGCGGTTTGGCGGCGATCAGGGCTTTGGCGCGCTTGCGGTCGGTCGTCGCCCTGCGTTTGGTCTTAAAGAACCGGCAGCCGTCGCAACAGGCTTTGTTAGGTTTCAGGGCGATGCATTCACCGCCCCGGCAAGCAAAACAACTTGTATTCATCTGAGTTCTTCCTCCAGTTTTTTGATGATGGCGCGGGCTTCGGCAAGGCTTGTAACCATGTGGGCCACGCCCAGCGCGGCGCGGATGCGCTCAAGCGTAACCTCCTGCAAGCGGGTCATCTTGTTCCCCAGCTGTTTGACCTCCAGCCCCAGGAAGCGCCCGCGATAGCAGCAGATGATGTCGGGGATGCCTGCGGCTCCGTAGCTTCCGCCGTGCTCTTTCCAGCAGAAGCATTCCGGCAGGGAGCGCAGATACCGCAGGATAGCGGCGGTGATGTCTTTCTCCAGCATAGTCGGCTCCTTCCGTGTCCGTTGTGTCGCTGTTTCCTTGTTTCGCCGATTTCTAAAGGTTATCGCTTTTTTACGCGCGCGCCCGCGCCCATGTGCGCGTATGCGTGGCAGCGTTTTTCCTTCAAGCTATAGAAATAAGTGATTTTAGGAAACAAAGACACAACCATATTATTGTAGGGGCGGGATATCCCGTGTAAAAGAGACGATGTCACAGCGGGCCAGAATCGCTTGATAATCAAGGACATACGCTTTCGTGTTCAGGTCGTCGAAGCGGGTCTGGCGGTAGGCGATGAACAGGTCGCTGTTGCGGATTTGCTTCAGGAACTGCCGGAATTCGAGGCACTCGCCCACGATGGCATGGTCGCGCCGGTACTTGGTGAAGCGGTCATAAATCCTGCCGAACCGCAGGGAGATTTGCGCCTCGTCGTCCGAGAGCCGGAAATCCGTCCCCTCATCCAAGCCCATCCGCGCCATGATCTCCAAACTCTGCTCCACGATGCCCCGGTTGACGGCACTGCCGTCCAATAGGTACTCCCGCGCGGCGAAGCCCAGGTATTCCATGCAGGAATTCAAAGGAATTTCAAAGACTGAATTCCAGGGCAGGCCCTGTAGGATACACAGCTTCTCGGCCAGACGCAGCCCGGCGGCACAGCAGGCGAGGTTATTCACAATCCGCGACGGCAGGGCCTTGTCGAACTGGCCGCAGGCTTCGGTATACCACCGCTTGACCTCGGCGGCGTCGGTGCGCAGGGCCGCCTCCAGCATCGCCCGGCCAAAGCCCGCGAGGAGCTCCGGCGCGGCGCACAGCCGACCAAATGTCTCACGGCGCGCCTCGTCCTTCAGGTCCTTCCGGCTGAATAGCAGTTCAATCCCGCGCTCCCGGATGGCGGTTTCGTCCGGCGATTCTTCCCCGGCCACAACGAGCGGAGCAAGGAGATCGTAATACACGATGGTCTGGTCGGCGCGCCCGCGCTGCCCCTGGTGACCGTCATAAGTGTCGCGGAAGTGATTATACAGCCAGGCGAGCTTGTTGCGGTCCATCTTGGAGGGCTTGAACTCGTCGAGGGGCTGGGGCACAAGGTTGCTGGAGGCCGACTCCTGCATGAGGGTAAAGCCGGTCACCTGGGTCGCCGCCGTCACCTTGCTCTGCGAGAAGATCGGCAGAATCACCCGTTCGAGGGTGTTGCTCTTGCCGCTGCCCGCCTCGCCGATCAGGAAGAGGAGGGGGAACTTGATGCCCGCGCGTCGCAGGTGAGGCTTGATAAAGCACCCCGCCGCCCACGCCAGCACCGACACGGTTTTGGCGGGCTCGTTGTAGCCCATCAGCAGCGGCCCCAGCGCCTGCAATTTTTCCTTGCCTATGGCCGCCTGCCGATGCACGGCGCTCTGTAGGCCCTTGCACCGTTCCAACTGCAGGAGGTTCCCCACAGCCTTGCCGCCCCGCTCAATGGCACCATCAAGGGCGGCGAACACCCAACGGCCATCCAGCCAGTACAATCCCTGGGCTTTTACCCCGGTTTTGCGCACCCAATCAAGCTCGGCGATGTAATTCTTGAGCAGTTCCAGGTCGCCCTCAGAGCCGGTATAGCTCAATGCGATGGTTCGCTTGTTCAGCAGATTTTTGAACCGTTGCAGGTTCGAAAAGTCCGTCGTCATGAAGGTCTGCCGAAACACCTCGCCCTTGACCGTTACCAGATCGGCGGTCATTTGGGTATCGTCGTCGGAAATGAGCATCTCAATGGGCTGCACGATGAAATTTGTGAGCGGGTAGATATTGTCGCCCTTCGCCCGAAAGTAGCGGCCCTCATAGGCGAACACGGGGGCGTCGCTCTTCGAGCCGTAGCCCTCCTCCACGGTATCCAGCGCCCGCGCCAGGGTCTCCTCGCCGTAGGTAGCGCCGTTGGCATGGTGGCGTTCGTCCCATTTGGGGCGTATGAGGCCGCTTTGCCGGAAAAGGCGGTCCATCTGCTCTCGGTTCCTCCCGGACCAGAATGCCAGCTTGCAGCATAGGGCGAGATCGGCCTCCGACTGGCTGGCGAAGCCCTCCTGCCAGCGCCCTTCCCACAGGGCGGTGAAAGCCGCGCCGTTGGTGGAGCTCCCCGCCTTTTCGAGAATCTCCTCGTCGGTCAAAGGCTCTGCCGCCTGCTTTTTCTTCCGGGATTTCCGCTCCTTTTTGGGCGCGGCGATATACTGCTCATGAATCCACGCCAGCGCGCCGTCATCGGCGGCAACCTCAAGGGGACAGTCCTTGTAGCGATTGCCCGTCATGGTAAAATACCTGGAATGGGCGTACATCTCCACCCCGGATTTGCTGTTCTTGCTGCCCCCGGCAGGCATGGCGCCGCGCAGGAAGATATGCAGGCCGGTTCCTGAAGGGCTGATTTCCATGTAGGTCGGCGGCACCCGCTCAACGATGGCGGCGGCGGTCTCGTTCAGCGCGCCGGTGGCCGGGTCAACGCAGTGGTCAATGTCGATACCCACGATGCCCGCCTGCTTGGTGAACACGAAGCCCAGCCCGGTATAGAGGTACTGCCGCAGGGCTTCCTGGGCCAGTTCGAGGGTCGCCCAATTGTCGGGGTTGGTGGTGGACGCCTTCTTGCCCAGCTTCGGATCGTAGGGCACCTTGGCGTCGCGGCCGCCTTTGGGGTCTGGCTCCAGCCGCCATGTAATCCACTGCGTAAGCTCGGCGAGAGCGCGGGGGAATTCACTTGTCACCGCCAAGCACCTCCTCGAATGGCCTGTGGGCCGGAACCTCACGGGGCTTGCAGGGGTAGCGGTTCTTCGGGCGGCGGCGGCGCCTGCGCCGGTTCTCTTCGCGCATGACGTTGACAATGGCCGCGCCAGCGGTGAAGTCGGGGTAATGCTCGGAATTATAGAAAATGTTACGCATCGTTGTTCAACTCCTTCATGTTGCCGAAGCGGGCGCCCACGGCGGCCTCGGCCAGGATGGGGATGTCGAATTCCGGGAAGGGCTGGGCCTCCATGCACTGCCGGATGAACGCCACGGCCTCGGCCACGCGGCCCTCCGGGACTTCGAACACCAATTCATCGTGTATCTGGAGCAGGGGCCGCAGCCAGGGATGCTCCGGCAGCCCGGCGAGGATACGGCCAATGGCCAGCTTGAGCAGGTCGGCGGCGGTGCCCTGGATGGGGGTGTTGAGGGCGCAGCGCTGGGCGAACGCTTTCTTTCCCCAATCGGTCGCGGTGATGCCGGGCAGATAGCGCCGCCGTCCCAGCCATGTTTCGCTGAAGCGCCGGACTTCGGCCTTGCGCTTGGTTTCCTCCTGCCAGCGGGCGAGGGCGGGATACCCGGCTTTCAGGTTGGCGATGATCCCCTCGCAGTCCTCCAGCGTGACGTTCAGCCCGGCCTTAAATCTCAGCGTCCGCTGCAGGCCGCGCGGGAACAGGCCGAAGAACGTGCCAAAATTGACATTCTTTGCGATGGTGCGCTGCTCCTTGTCGTGCCTGCCGGGGCCAAAAATGACGCTGGCCGTCTGGTCGTGGATATCGCCCCCGGCGCGGTAGGTCTCCAGCATTTTTTCATCCCGGCAGTAGAACGCGCCCACGCGCAGTTCTATCTGCGAAAAGTCCAGCGACAGCAGCACACTGCCCTCCGGGGCGATGAAGAAGTTTCTCACCCCGACATCGTCGGCCCCGGCCCTGGGCATGTTTTGGAGGTTGGGGTTCCGGGCGGCGAAGCGGCCCGTTTCGGTGGCCAAGGGCAGCAAGTCGGCATGAATGCGCCTGGTGACGGGGTTGATGTGCCGGGCGTAGCCGTCGATATAGGTCGACTTGATCTTCCCCCAGCGGCGGTAGTCCTGTATCAAGCGGAACAGGGGCGCGAGCTCAGGGCGGTTTTCCGCGCACCACTCGGACAGCAGAATCAATGCTTCATCGTCGGCGGCTTCCTGGTATTTTGCCGTGGTTTTCAGGACCGGCAGGCCCAAGTCCTTGTACAAATAGCGCTTGAAAGCGCTGGTGCTGGCGTTGGCCCCGATGGGCACATCGCCAATGATGGCGGCAATCTCCCCACGCAGGCGCTCCAATTCCTGTTCCGCGTCGGCGGCCTTGCGCTCCATCAGCGCCCGGTCCACCTTCAAGCCGTTGTACCGCATGATTCCGCAGTACGCCGCCGTGGGTGATTCGACCTGCTCCGCGATCCAGCGGTGCCGGGGGAGGTAGCCGTCAAACCAGGCGTTGAGCTTGTGGTACAGCCGCAGGGTGTAGTCCGCGTCGGCACAGGCGTAGTTGATAGTAGCCGGGGCGGCGGGGTCGAGTTCGTCGAAGAACCGGCCTGCCGTCACGGTTTCGAAGCTGGGCATTTCCGTGCCGAACAGTTGCGGCACCAGGGTTTTCAGGCCGCTGTCGGCCAGGCCCCGGAACTGCGTGGGCGCTTTCAGCGTCAACTGCGCCGCCGCGATGGTGTCGTACACCGGCTCCAGCAGCACAATGCCGCGCGCATACAGGAAGGCGCTCTCGAAGGCCAAGTTGTGGGCGATTTTCGTAACGGCGGGGTTCAAAAAGAACGCGTCGGCCAGCCACTGCCAGATATCCACCAAGGGCCCGGCGTTGCTGCCGATCATATGGGCGATAGGGAGGTAGACGGCGCTGCCCTCGGTCACGGAGAAACTGATACCCACGATGTGCGCCTTGTGCGGGTCCAGCGCGGCCTTCGGTTCATGCGCCCAGGCGGGGTGCGGCGCGGTTTCAAAGTCGAACGCCGCCAGCGCCGCGCCGGACAGATAGGCTTGCAAATCAGCAAAAGAAGTGATACACTTATACATGCAAAGTTTCCTTCCTGCCCGGCAGGAGAGCCAGAACCCTCCCGCCGGGTCTTGGATCAAATCAGGTCAGGGGCGGGATGTCCTCAAGCGGCAGAGCGTCATCGGGCGGCGCGTCCTCCTCGAAGCCCACAGACGCGCTGAGGGCGCGCACCTGCTCGGTCAGCCGTTCGACCTGCGCGTACTCCTCCGGGGTCAGCGGGCGGTCGACGCCGAACTTGGCCTGGGAGTAGGCGATGCCGCCCTTGTTGGTGGCCTTTTGCAGGGAGAAGCGGGTGACCACGCTGTTGCTCTTGCGGCCCTTGGTCAGCAGGCCCATGAGGTAGCGGGTAAACTCCTGCAGGGAGCCGGTGGGCAGCGACAGAAGCATGGGAAAGAGCTCGCCTTCCCGCAGGATGTAGATGCGCCTGCGGTTCTGGCATGCCTTGCCGCCGTTGTCGGCACTGCCGAACTGGTTATGGGGGCAGTCGGCGCACACGCAAACCTCGCCGGTGGCGCGCTTCACGCCGTGCTTGCCGTCGATGGCCGCGCAGTCGGGTGGCTGGTTGCCCCCGGTGTACTTCGTGGCGTAAAACGCGTTGAGCGGGTGCTGCAGCAGGATCACCGCCGAGAACTCCTTCACGGTGTCCGTCTCGCCGTCTTCGCCGGGGACCTCGTAGGTCAGCCCGCCGCCCGAGGGGATTTTCACCTTGCCGAAGCTGAGGTTCAGCCCATCGAGCTCCTCGCGGATAAGGTCGCCGATGTCGGTATCGGCCAGGGCCATGTAGCCCGAAGGCGGCGCGGCCAATTCGTTTTTCTTGGTAGCCATATCTGGAATCCTCCTATTTCTTTGATGTTTTGCGCACGGACACGCCGGTCTGCTCAAACACGCGCACCAGGCCGTCCAGCCATTCGGGGAGCCGGTCCTCGTTCCCGGCAAGCTGCTCCTTCACGAAGGAACTGAGGGTGTTGGCATTGACGGTCTCGTAGACCAGATCGCCGAAGCCGTTCTGCTTGAGGGCGTCGTAGAGATCGTCCTTCTGCCCGGCGACGGCGCTGGCGCGGGTCTTGATCGTCAGGCAGAACATGCGCCCGGCGCGGGTGAAGTTCTGCGTTTCGCTGTCGACCATCGCCTCGGCCAGCCGCTGTTCGGTGGCGTCGATGTCGGCGGTGATGTCCTTGACCACGCGCTCCGCGTCGTCCTTCTCTTCCCGGAGCTCGCGCAGCCGGTCTGCCAGGGCAAACAACTCGTTATCCATAGGGATTTCCTCCGTTTCTGTAATCGTCCACCAGGGTGCGGGCGAGGTCGGCCTTCTCCCGCAGGGCGCGCAGTACCTTCTCGTCCACGGTGCCCCGCGCGGTCAGGTAGATGTAGGTACATTTGTGGTCCTGTCCCACCCGGTGTATCCGCGCCCGCACCTGTTCGTGGTTGCTCATGCTGTAGTCGGTGCTGTAAAGCACCATCGTGCTGGCGGCGGTGAGGGTGATGCCCTGCCCGGCGGTGGCGATCTGGCCGACGAACACCTGCACCTCCGGGTCGTTCTGGAAAGCCGCGATCTGCTCTTTGCGGTCTTTGACGTCGCCGCGCACACAGGAGCAGCGGATTTGCTTCTGCTCCAGCAGCTTGCAAATGGCGTCGATCTCCGGCACGAAGCGGGCGACGACTACCAGCTTCCCGCCTTCCTCGGTGACCTGCTCCACGATGTCCTCCAGCGCGGCCAGCTTCGCCTTGCTGATTTGTTGCAGCTTGCCGTCGTCGGGTTTGATGAACCCGCCGGTCAACTGCGACAGCCGCATGAGCCGAGTGAGGATGTTGCTGGCCGTCACGGTGTCCTCCGCGCTGAGTTCCGCGAAGGAATCCCGGACGAGGTCCCGGTACGCCTTGAGGGCCTTGGGCTCCAGGTCCACCAGCCGGATGATGTCCACCATGGGAGGCAGGTCGAGGCAGTCTGCCTTCGTCGCCCGGAACGCGATGCAGTGCAGCCGCTGGGTGAACTCCGGCTCCATATGCTTCTTCAACGCCAACTGTGAGGGGAAGTAGCCCTGCTCGAAGTAGCGGCTGCGGAAGCGGTAGAAGCTGGTGCCGTAGATGGCGGGGTTCAGGAAGCGGTACTGCGAATAGACATCCACGGCCTTGTTGGTGATGATCGTGCCGGTGAGCAGCAGCTTGAAACATTTCTCATTGCCGAACTTGTGCATGAACTTGCTGGCGTTGGTGGTGTGGCTCTTGATTTTGTGCGACTCGTCCGCAATCACCAGGTCGGGCTTCCAGCCCAAAAGGGCCTCCTCCAGCCGCCAGGCCGATTCGTAGTTGACCACGGCTACTTGCAGGCCGGGGCCAGTAATGCGCCCCAGGGCTTGGGCTTTCTGCTCGCTGCTGCCGGTGAGCACTTGCAGGGTGTAGGGGAAGTCGGCCCACTTGGCGAACTCCTCTTCCCACACGCCGAGGATGGACAGCGGGGCGACAATGAGCGCGCGCTTGGCGCGGCCCGTCTGCCATAGCGCGCCCGCGATGGCGATGCTGGTGATCGTCTTGCCGGTCCCCATCTCCATCAGCAGCGCCGCGCCGGGGGAGGCGTCCTCCGTGAACAGGCGCGTGGCAAAGGTGAATGCTTCCTGCTGGTGGGCGTAGGGGGCGGCACGGATGGGCATTTGGATTTGTTGGATCATAAATTTTCTCCCTGCGCTTATTTTCGAGCGCCAAAGGCTTCAAGGATTTCTCGGAAGATTTCCGCGTCCGGGCCATCGCTTTCAATGACCCTGGTCAATGCCTCCTGTTGCTGGCGGCTGAGTATGTTCTTGTTCGGGCGGTACCAGCCCGGCAACCCAACCCCGCCGCCATTTCCCTGATAGGTTTCCAGAGGGTAATCCTTTGTGAGCGCAAGGATATCGCGATTAACCGTGCTGCGGCTGACCTGCAGTTCAGCTGCAAGACGCGGTACGGTATCCCAACGTCGGCCATTGAGAATGCGCATAATTTCGGCCCGGCGTTCGTTCGCGCTCATGGATTACACCTCCTTCCCCTTGGGCTCGCCTCTACTCTAAACCCCAAACATAGCAGGTAATGACATGTTTAAAAATCTTCACATTCCCATAAATCGGAACAACAAAAAAGACCGGGAGTGTACGCAAAAGCAAACAGTAAAACACTGTGCTTTGCGTCCACTCCCGGTCTTAGCAGGTGGTTGACACTTCGCAAAGGTACAGAGGCGGTGCGAGTATTCACGACCCGTGTACCCTTTTGTCTATGGCGAAGGCACCCCTATAGGTGACTCAGTCAAATAGACTACTCGTATATTCAGTTTTAGTCAATTTCTGGGTTTGTTTTTCTTCAATAGCCAAGTGCGACCCGTTAGCAGGTTAGCGCCGAAAAACTGATTTGATTTGTTGCACCGTGCGGTTATAATGGTATCGACTGGTTGGAGGTTGCAGATATAGCTTCCACATCCACACGGGCATCTGAGCTTTATTTCGGGTATCTCGTCCTCATCGTTTTTCCTCGCCCTCCTGCCCGAACGCTTCTTACTGACTTTCTGCGACTTCAAATCAACGCTGTAATGGCCGCCGCAGTCTGAACAAACTATCGTGACCACTGTTCCGTCCTCGCCGGACAGTGGGCCGATGGCAGTATAGCAGTACGGGCAGGCAATCGCTGTTTTGTCCATTCAGACCATCCTCCTCAACGTCATCCTATATGTGAAACAAAGATTCCTTTGCTGTCGAGTATTTTTCGCGGACGAGGCAATCAATCATTGCCACTCTCTTAATTCCCCTGTGTTCCAGTTCGCTCCGTTCTATTCTGATATGATTGCTTCGGCTCGGTTAAAGCACCGAATAGCTTCTTGCTTATACCCATTCTTTTTAAGATGAATTCCGATAAAGGTCAAGGTATCGCAGTCAATATTAAAATCATGCCGCGTGTACCTATCAACGATTGCCTCCAGTATTTCAGCGGCTCTTGGGGCACCGCTTTCCCGGCAGGTTCTGCAATAATCCGGGAACTTCATTAATATTGCCTTGAGCTTGTCAGGCTTAGCGGTTAGGAAGTCCAGACTCTCATTTCGGATTTCGGCTGTTAACAGCTGCTCTGTTTTACGCTTTTCCGCAAGCCTTTTGATAACCGCGCTGGTTTCTGGATCGTCACAGTCGATCATGCTGGCGAGTTCGCTGTCAAGGCCCCTCCTGAAATCATTCATCTTGAGCACCTTCGCTTTCTGCCGGATTATCGGCATTCAATCCCAAAGCGTACTGATTGCACAGTTCGCCTAAAGCATCATGGCCGCTTCTCATCAATACCAAGGAGAGTTCTGAGAGCGTCTCCTTGGATAGATGGGAAAAAATGATCCGTGAATCGCTGTCCGTTTTTTCTTCGGTAATTGCGGGAACGGTGTCCGTTGTTGCCCAAGAGGACCCTTTCGGTGAATACAGCGCGTTCAGGCTTGTTCCCATTGCCAGCGCAATCCGCGCAGCGGTGTCGATTTTTGCTTTGCCCTCATTGAGTTCGAAGAAAGCATAAATCGTCCTGTACTGCAAGACATCCCGACCGCAGATTCTTTCGATGTCCATATACGTCATATCGCCAAGAAGCTCTTTGCCATGGAAAGACAAAACGGATTCCTTTTCTTTCTTATCCAATTGAACTAACCCCCTTTCTTGGGAATTCACTCAAGATTCACAATATATCGCTGAAATGTGCTTGACAACCGCTGTATCTTGTGGTAATATATACAGGAAGATGAAGAGACGGAATCGCCGCCAACAAAGTGGCGTCATGATCTTCGTCCCCGCCCGTGAATCGCTCCGGCTCAATGGTAACGATTCACGGGTGCTTCATTGCCCGAAAATGAATTAACATTCATTTTCGGAAGTCGGGCAACTACCCGTATGATATATTAACACATTCTGAATTAAAAGTCAAGCTATTCAGCAGAAAAAATTTATTTAGATAGAACGCCGTCAAGTATGGGCGTATAACGATGAATGTAGATACATTTTTCAGCCATTCCCCTTGACAACTTACTCGACTGAGTATATACTAGGTGTGCAAGATGTCAGGGGGTAAGACCGTATGCCATATCAAAAGGTGCTGTCCGAACAATCCATACTCCGGCGGGCCAGGGCGAAGTTGGGGCTGTCCCAGCAGCAGGTCGCGGATAAAGCGCGAATCCACATGCAGCAATACCAGAAGTTCGAGACGGGAACGCGAAACCTGTCCTCGGCTACGTTTGACATTGCCTGCCGGGTGCTGGAGGCCCTGGAAATGGACGTTGTCCGCTATTTCCACGGTGGGTATGTGCTGTCGGAGGAATATTACGAGCTACCATTGAAAGAGGAGGAAGATAAAAATGCCGAGCATTAAAGCCGACGCGCAGGGCTTGATAGCGACTAAGCCCGCCAGCCATTTCGGGACGAGCGAGCCTGCGTTTCTATGGAAGCCCTTTCTGCCTTATAAAAAGCTGGTAGTGCTTCAAGGAGAGAGCGGTATCGGCAAGAGCAGTTTCATTTTGCACATCGCCTCGCTGCTGTCCAATGGCGAGCCCATGCCCTTCGACGAAAACGGGCGCCCAAGCGAAACGAGCGAGATTCTTTACTTTAACAAAGAGGATGATATTGAGGAAACGATCAACCCTCGCCTGGTCACCATGGGAGCGAACCTCGACCGTTTTCATTTCGTCAGCGAGGCATTCTATCTGGACGATGACTGCAAGCGGCTCGAAGCGACCATCAGCAAACTCTGTGCCCGTCTGGTGATATTTGACCCGCTGACCACATTCCTGAGCGGCAAACACAACATGAACACAGCGCAGAGCGTGGGAAACCTCATGCGGGCCTTGAGCCGGGCCGCGTTCAACACCGGGGCAGCCATTGTCGTGGTTTGCCATTTGGTCAAAAACGCCTCTGGCAAGGAGATTGACCGCCACCTGGGTTCGTCGGACATCATCAACGCCGCTCGCAGCGTTCTTTCCGCGACGCGGGACAGCGACGACAGCGATGTCGTGACTGTGAAGCACCTGAAAAGCACCCTGGCGAAACGGGCGCGGCCTTTCCAGTATGAGATTGTCGGGAATGGTGTGCTGCATTTCTACAGCGACGATGAATACGACTTATTTGATGATGAAGTACCCGCCGCGAAGATCGACAGGGCAAAAGATATGTTAATGCAGATATTATCCGAAGGGGCCAGGCCGCAGCCAGAAATCAAGGCCATGTTCGAGCGCATGAATATCTGCGGCTGGCGCACGGTGGAAACAGCCAAGTGTGAGATCGGTATAAAGCAGGATTACGGCGATGGCGGCGTCTCCTATTGGTATCTGCAATAGGGTACCGCAACAGGGGGTACCGCAAAACTTTTCTGTGTGTTTTGCGGTAGTGTCAGGCCCTGTAAGCCGCTATATTCTTGGCTTTTCCAGGGGGTACCGCAAGACCGCAAGGGAAAACGCGGGAATGGTTTATGGCCGTAGGAGGCTTGCCTGGCAGAATTTCATTGCTGCACGATTCCCCCATAGCTGAACGATTCGTCCAACGCGCCCCCGAAAACGAAAAAAAGGGGCCGGGCAGAGCCGAAATGCACTAGGCAAATCGGCCCCGCCCGGCCCCTTAAATGCCGAAAAGCCCAGTGTTACTGGGCTTTTCGAGGCTTTGACGTTGTATCCAAACCAACGTCTTTAGATGGTGCGCCGGTCGCACACGTATCCGAACGGTTAACGGTTTCCATTATATCATGCAGCGATATGGTTTTGCAACCCTTTTTGTAGTTAAACGTCAAAATAATTTTGTCGTCGTAGAGGTAGACCGAATTCACGAAGCCGTCAATCAGCCGCTGGCGCTGTTCCGGCTTGGTCACATCCAGCTTCCGATAACGGCAAATCCAGAATAGCACCTGCTCGCGTGTGAGCAGCGGGCGCTGCATTTCCTCTTGCAAGATTTTTACTTTCAGATCGTCTTTCTCGGCTTCCAGCTTGTCCAAGCGCTGCTTGGTCGAGCTATTGAAAATGCCCTGCTGAATCGCGTTGAGCATGTTTTCAATGCTCGTTTCTGTTTCAGCCAGTTGCGCTTTGTATCGCGGCAAATCGACATTTTCGCGCTCCTGCAATTCCATCACTAGGTCGGCAATGTACTCCACAACAGCGTCATCCATCAGCATTTTCACTGTCTCAGTTACTACCAAATCCTCAATCCAGCCCTTCTGCACGGTCTTTTTTGGGCAGGTTTTTTTGTGCTTCGCGGTCGAGCACTTGTAGTATTGATGGATTCTGCCCGTGTGGCTGGTGCCGCTTTCGCCAATCATGAACGCGCCGCACAGCCCGCAGTATAACTTCAAAGAGAGCAGATAAAGTTCCTCTTTCGCCTTGAAACGCGCCGGAGCCTTCTTGTTTTTCTCCAAGCGGGCCTGCACCCGGTCAAACAAATCCTGCGGCACAATCGCCGGTATCCCGCCCGGCTGTACCACATCGCGATAGCTGTACTCGCCGATATACCTGCGGTTGTGCAGCATACGCTTCACGCAGTCGATGCTCATGGGGAGACTGCGATTCGTACGGATGTCCTTCGAGTTCAGCCAACGCACAAGGTCGGCGATGGTTGCGCCCTTGTCGTAGCGTTTAAAAGCTTCGAGCACAGATGACGCAGTATGCGTGTCAATTTGGTAGTATTGCTCGCTGTCAACCGTGTAGCCCACAGGTAAGCTGCCGCCGTTGTATTTGCCCTTCAGCGCGTTCTCCGTCATGCCACGGATCACTTTTTCCGAAAGCTCGGCGGAGTAAAACTCGGCATAGCCCTCAAGCAAAGACTCCAGCAAAATGCCCGTGGAATCCTCGGCGATGGTTTCCCGTGCGGATGTCACCTTCACGCCGTTCTTGCGCAGGATGGCCTTGTAATGCGCAGAATCGTAGCGATTTCTCGCAAACCTGTCCAGCTTCCAGACGATTACGACATCGAAAAGCCCCTTCGCGCTGTCCTTGATCATGCGCTGGAACTCGGGCCGGTTGTCCGTTTTCGCAGAGAGCGCGCGGTCGATATAGGTATTCAAAATGGTGATGCCGTTCTTTTCGGCGAACTCCTTGCACTCGCGCAACTGGCCTTCAATGCTCTCCTCCCGCTGGCTGTCGGAACTGTAGCGGGCATAGATTACTCCCGTCAAGAGTTCTCCTCCTTTAACAAACGCAGCAGCGTTTCCTTTAATTTTTCATTCATCGGCGAAGCCGGGTCGAAGCACATCTCAACGAATTGCCGCAGGTTTTTGTCCTCGATCTTGGGCCGATTCTCGTATTTCCGGCCCTGCGGGCTGTCGCACCGGGCGAAGATGTAGTCCATGGAAACATCGAAGTAATCGGCATACCAGAGCAGCACTTTGTGCGGCGCTTCGACAGAATCGTGCTCGTAGCGGTTCACGCTTTGTTGCGTGAGGCCCGCTAATTTTCCGAGCTTGGCTTGGGATAAATTCATGCTTTCGCGCAGGGCGCGCAACCGGGTACCTATGGCAGGCATTCAAACATCGACTCCTCTCAGGTGCTTATTATACACCTGAATGGAGTCGATGTCAAGTGTGTATTTCGGTTTTTGAGTGAAATTCTTTTAAGGCTCTAGGAAGTTAGTGCGACCAAACTCAAAAAGGATTTCGAGTAACATCTTTCTCGTCCTCGTCACGCAAAAATTATCATCTACAAGTTTGCTATGAAAAAATTGATCAGCATCGCTAGAATAGAAAGGAGCAGTGTAATGGACAATTCCCAACAACGTTTGTGAAGCCGATTGAACTCATAGCGTTCCCGTTGGTAATTCTCCAAAAAGCGATTCACTTTACTTATTTCATCATTTGCATGCGCATCATCATTGTAATTATTCTGTACGGATATAAATATTGCTAAGAATGAGGCGGACACAATGCAGGTACTGCACCAGATTATACTTACTATAACTTGTGAAATAAACAGTACAAGATCTTCAGCTATGTTAAGACGAAATGTATCCAGAAGCTGCTCGACCCCAATCGCTGCAATCAGGCCTACTAAAAAAGAAAGAAAATTCTGATCAACAGACCCTAGCAACTTAAGTAACCGTTTCTGACTTCGCTTCATATTGCCATAGACATAACAATTCCGCTCTGTTAAATCACTATTTACAATCAAGCTCATTAGCTACTCCTCCTGCCGGTAGAATCTTCAAGGAAAATCCTGATTTTTATCAGTTGCTGTTCCATTTCATTTATTTCCTCTTCGGTTAAGTTGCATTTTACAAAAGTATCAAGCCTTGCCAATTCATAGCAGCAACTAAGCTTAGTTCCCATTGCCTGCAAATCTTTTTTTCTTTCACACAGCAGTGCGTGTCTTGATTGATTCCTCTGAAATGTTTTTGCAATCTGAGCATCACAATCCGTAAGATAGGCAGAAACAATATCCTGATATTGACTTATTCTTTCATCTAATATTACTTTGCTCGCGGAGTTCAAGATGAAATCTTTGAAGTACAGTATCGAAAACGACACTCCATCACGTCCAACAATGCCATACAACATTAAATCACTAGTATTTGCAGGCTGTTTTTCTGAGGGACGTGCCAAAAGAACCGCATCTCTCTCAATACCAAGCCGGTGAAGAGATTTGTACCAGTCCTCAATTCTAGAATAATAAGCGATTGGAATAGCGTTTTTATTCCACCTAGATGCGCTGCTATAATAAGAATTTAAAATCATGTTGAGAAAGACAGGAACATTACCAGTATAATAGAGAATATCATTCCATTCACTATCAGGAAGTAAATCTGGCAGATTCTTTCGATATAATGACAAGTCTGAACCTGAAAACCCTTTAACAGGTATCTTTTCATTAACAATGCCTGGCAGATTTGAGCCATCAACATTTCTTGGCAGAACTATCTCGAGGGGATGTCTCGAAATTGAAATGATATTTATACTGTCAGTTGCTACAATTTCCCGAAGCGTTATAACTTTGTCTGAAAGCATTTGGAGGGCTAGATCAAACTCATCTATAATCATGTATATCCGAATCCCAAGAATCGCATAAAAGAGGTCACCGACACTCACAAAATCAACAGATTTGAAGTTGCCATTACTTACTCTCTTATTCAAGTTATCAATTTTTTGACGCACATTAAGTTCAGTCTTGTATAATTTATCCGCTTCTTGTGTCAAATATTCAGAAAAATCAGAAAATAGGCGCGCCTTATCATCGGTGCACTCAAGGGTGTAGTAGAAAAAGAGAAATTTATCGTGCAAGGATTCCTGATGTCGCCGCAAGAACTCTTTCACAAGAGACGTCTTGCCAATGCGGGATAAACCGTAGACCGATACATTTTCGCCTTTTTGTACATATCCCATTAGCTCTTTCAGTTCCGAACTTCGCCCTATAAAATCTGCGCCAGTCACATAACGACTTGTACTAAACATTTCGGCTCCACCCCTTCATAGTAAATTTATCGGTCAAGTAATATTCATATAGACGGACTCTAATGAAAAAATTCATATCCTTGTCAATTTCTTCTCCGTCGATCCAATTTCTATCTAAGGTCTTCCCATCCTTGTCTTCGATTACCCATCTATCCATCAAACTCCGGAGTACCATATTGACCCGTTGTTGAGACCATTCGGTTGGTGAAGACTTGGACAAAAGATCATATATTTTTTCGTTGTTGCTCTGTATTTGAGGGTCATTGAGAACTGAAATGGCCCATAGAACGTCCTTAGCCTCTTCGTCTCTAATTGCATTTTCTCCGTATTCTCCAGATTGATAAAGCGGATGGAACAAAATGCTTCTGCCCGACAAATCCAGTTTGCTAAAATATTCAACTATTGCGTCTCTGACACTGCTCTCATTCAGTCGGTTATAGTGATACACATTCATATAATTAACTGCCGCATCGCAAATCATTTGAATGAAATAAGTGTTCCCAGCGGTTAAGTGTAGTATATATTGAACGGCGTCATCCTTATACCTGCCCGGATGCCACTCCTCCGAGTATATAGGTTCTTGTATCAACGAGATAGCATCTTCCATAGACAAATAATTCAACTGATGTGGAATTGTTGAACCAAAAGCATTAGGGTTCTCACTCAGTATTTTGGTCAATACGTCATGTCCTACTAAAATAGCATCAAAAGTGGCTTCTGACATGACGCTTTTCCAGTACTCTGTAAATGAATATGTATCGATATTGCCAGCGAATAGTCGCCCCATTTCATCTATAACCAAGACCAAATGAACATTCTCCGAATCTGCGGTTTGTTTGAGTACGCTTAAAAAGCGCTTGAAATATGTTTTTTGATGATCAATAGATTCACTGGATAAATCTCGATCTCGATACTTTTCTATCAGGCTTGTGGAAATACTGCGCTCCTCTAACCCTACAAACATCGCATGAGCAATTTCTTCGAGTATAGTTCCTAGTGAATAATCCCGATCTATGGAACCCATATCAGCGATGATTATTTTGCTATCGTTTTGCTTCAACTGCTCTTTGATATAATTCTTCAGCGAGGATTTGCCTGATCTGTATTGCCCATATATAACAACTGTTGTTCCGCTTACATCTCGGTTTTCTATAGCGGAGCAAATTTTTGTAATATCCTTCTTCCGCCCATAAAACACTCTGTTACCTTGCGGGGGCTTCAACTCGTTTCTTGTGTAGGGATTAACAATAGGGATAAAGTCTTTGTCGCTCTTCAAATGGATTGACACTTTGTATTCTTTTTCCGGCACTTCCTTGTTCTGTATGGTACGATAAGAGGCTAAAAAGCACAGGTCAAAAACCGCGTCAGGAGCAGCACCAACCAGCGTCAGAGAAAGCTCAATTGGAATTATTACTTTCTGTCCACCGTCCAGTGGAGTATCATACTCATAAATTGACCTGCACATCGTGTAGTGTTCTGTTTCCATTTGATCAAAACGTACTCGTAGGCCATTTGCGGGTGTACAGCCCTCTGAATTTGAGATGCATAGTTGAACAGATATAGTGCTGTTAACTGGAAAGTAGTCTTCATCATTGTCATCGCTGAAACTAATCTCCGGCAAATTTGTATCTATAATTTGCTCGCTGAAAAGATTTACTGCTCTGATGATTTCTTCAATTACATTTATATAGTGATCGTAGGAAAAGCTTGTCGGGTTCTCAATTATCGCGCTCCTCTGGAGTTCAGCCTCTCGAGTGATTTTCGTACAAAGGCTTTGCTGAAGAGTATAATTATTTGTCTTGATGGCCTCGCAGAAATTCTCGACCATTTCCTGTAAAGCTTCAAATACTCTAATCTCATGCGAATTCAGACAACTCCCACTCGATTGCGCCAGTTCGTTAAATCTATTAATCAGTTGGCTTAGTTGTTCAGTGTTGTGGGATTTAACGATATCGGCTAATTGTATTAACACATCGCTTAATGCAAGTCTGTTTTTATTCAATATTTCTATATAGGAATCCATTCCACTTGCTATATCAGTGATAGGAACAGGCAACATCTCTTTCAGTTCGGATAACAGTAGCTTTTTTGTGTTCTCATTAATAATGCCATACAAGAATTCAGAGAGCCCTGAACTCTGCATCAAGAGCAGTGCCATATGTTGCATAGTTTCGCGGCATCTAGTGGAAATAGCATCGGAAAGTGTCTCGACAAAGGTTAATTTTGCAGTTTGCAGTAATGTTTGTTCCTGCTTGAACGGTTTTATTTCGTTGAAGTCCTGAGGCTTCATCCCCAAAAGCTTCAGGCCAAAATAGTTGTTCAATGCATCATAAAACTCGAATGTCTTTTGATATGCATCATCTAAGCTAATTTTTGAAATTAGTCTTGCGGATTCACCATAGAAAAAAACGACAGAATCGCAAACAACATGACTATCAAACCTCTTCTGCGTTGCGATACACCAAAACACACGTGACGAGTTAAGCAGAAATCTTCCGTACCAAAACGAAGCATCTTCTTCATACGCATTCATACAGTAGTCGGAGATTTTTGCAATAGCAAGTCGATAATCAGTTACCTGCTGCAACATACCAGCTCTTATTGTATTGGTTTTGCTTAAAATGCTAGCATTTGATTCTATATTTCTGATCATTTCCATTGCTTGTTCCGAATTGGCTGGTATCCATGTAAATTTCTGTGTCTCCTCGCTCCATTCTCGATTACGGACACCTTCATATTGGCACGATTCGAGGAGACGTTGTAAATACATACTATACAGATCTTTTGAAATATGAGTGCGGAATCTCGACCAGTCAAGACCTTCAAGCTCTTCAGATAGTAGCGATTCAAACTCAGCCGTTGAATTGCCTTCATAGGCGAATCTGGCCTCGTCAACAAATTTTCTGAGTTGCTTATTTCGCTCATCGCTAGTTGACATACTTACAAATTTTTTGTAGTACACCTCTGCTTTTTCGAAGTCCTGCAAACCGACACATGCGTATACGCCATAAGAGCAGGCAGTAAAAACATACATCTGAGCTGAATTTGAACTGTTAAGCACCTGATTTACATATGTTAAGGCACGCGAAAAATCCTTTACTTGTAAATATAAATAGGATAACTGGTTGTAATACACCACGTTTTTTGTCTTCTTTACAAGAGGTAGTAGGTATTGAATAGCCGTATCATATCTTTTTGACTTCAAGTAAAAAGGCATAATTAACTTAATAAGCTTCAAGTGCTCCTCTTCACTATCCAAAAACAGATCGCGATATGTTTCAAATGTTGAAATCGCTAAGTCAGTGCTGTCAGATAAAAAGGCGCAGACTTTGCTACTTCCATAAAACTGGATTAAGTCCTTGACAGCTGACAGTCTATTCGGGCCTGCCACCGCGGACAGTTTCTTCAAAATCTCTATTACTTCTCTGCATTCTGCTTCAGACTTTGACTGCTGATTCTTTTTTACAACTATTGAATAAGGGGCGTTCGGAGTAATAGGCTCTTTTTTCTGTGCCTCTACAGTTCCGATGCCAAGAATCTTCCTTAACTCACTAAGAATAATCGACACCTGAGTCGTGACTCTCTCTTTCGACAAAGCTTTGTACAAATCGTTTAGATTTCTATGAGTTTCGTCATCCGGCTTTTCTATCTCTATAATTTTTGCCGCTCCAGTTGAATTTGAATGGAGGAGACGAACACCATCGCCTATTCGTATTAGAGAAGCATGAGGACACAATGCATCTACTGTAAAAGCAACTAGATCAAAGCTATCACTAACTACTTTTCCTGAAGTACTCTTCACCTGAAAAGTAAGTACTATTCCGCTTTCTTCAAAGCGTTCTTCAAGTTCTGCGCATACCATTTTAAATAAGGATTCGCATAACTCACTCGATTCTATGTTTTGAGCCGCCAATGCCTCCAATTCCCTGGTTTCCCCAAGCATTTGTTTGGCAATGGAATAGTAGACAAAACTCTTTACACTAACGTCGACAACACTAGAATCAAATAGGCTTTGCACGGCCTTGCCTACCTTATTGTTGAACTCACGAGTACGATAGAACCCTTTATTAATGATGTAAAGTAAGATTTGCGGCGAAGCGATGAAGTAATTCCATACAGGGAGTATATCTGACAAGGAAGCATTTGAAAGTGCAAACTCAGCACAAGCAGCCCCATTCTGGTATTTATATAAGTCTCTTAAACCGACATCCAAACAGGACGAGGTATTTTTCTTTCTGTCAGTCTGTTTTTGGTACATAAAAAGAGCTACAAACAAAAGATTAGTATCAACTTCATCACGATCTTGATATAGTTTTAAAGTTGATCGAATTGAAGCTTGGATTTTGCTATCTACAACGTCAGTTGCGTGGTTTTTTATCGCGTCATAGAAAGAACCGAAGCACCTTTGTAAAATCCTATATTCATCATTGTTGAACCGCATACGGAATTCTTTTTCGAACTCCAAAACATGTAGTTGCTCGATTTTTGGCATTACCTCTAGCTGCTCGCATTTTGCTAGAACCTGTCTATAATAATCATCCAATGAAACGTGCTTCGTCTGTTCTTGGACGACAGTTGTATCTTTATCTTTTGGGGAATCCTCTGCAGTGCATGGCTCTCCGTTTTCGATAGAAACCCCGCAGTTTAAGCAATAAGCATCCCCAGCCGTTACCGTTTCACCACAAGAATGGCAAAGCAGCACTTGCTTCGAACCACACCGAGGACAAAACTTCGCAACGCTCGGAATTCTCAGACCACAGTTAATGCAGTGCAATTATATTCTTCCTTTCTTCTCGCAAGTTCGGCAAAGGCTAATAATTCTCCCATCTGAAGCGTAAATGGTGGCGCCCCGATCAAGATAAATCATATCCTTTATATAATAGCACTATTTTCCACAACTGTCAAGGTTTTTTTGCAAGATTCTCCATTTGGTTAATTCCCACCATAAGTTCCACTATGGACGAGGGAGTAGAATTTTCTCTGGGAAGAAAAATGACCGGAAGTTAGTTTGGGAAATACG
>JGI24696J40584_12961575_pt1 | contig 21533 bp, 21 predicted proteins | sample TergutCo191P4_FD_40584 | JGI IMG/M metagenome (IMG submission 40584)
CTCCATAAAAATTAGAGTCGAGCTCGTTGACTCAACTCAATTTTAGCAGATAGAGGCTAGAACTCCAAGGTTCGATTCTATTTGACGCTTACTCGCATCTTTTTTGACGGGGTGCTGCGCTTGGCCTTTTTCAAGCGATGAAACCCTTGACACGCAAGGGTTTCAGCCGCCGAGATCTTTTTTGTTGTCTTTACTTGGAGCTTCCAAGCAGATTCGAACTGCTGACCTCATCCTTACCAAGGATGCGCTCTGCCTGTCATTTGAGCCTCGCAAACCCTTGATGCACAAGGGTTTTGTTCTTTTTTATGCTGCCATAATCACGATTTGACCCCCATTTTGACCCCCATTAGGATGAAACGGGATATAACAGGATGGCATCCGCTAGACCAATTACTGAATCACTTCCCAATACCCGGTTTTTCTGGAACCGACGCGTTTTATTCTGCCTTCGTCTTTAAGGGCAGTAACATCACGCTTGACTGTTTTCTCGGTAACGGAAAACTCAGCAGCCAACTCCTCGGCGGTTAAATTCGGATTGACGCGCAGCATTTCCAAAATTCTGTCCTTACGTTTTATAGGGACATTTATAGGGACATTTTCGGCTTTTATAGGGACATTTACAGGGACACGCAAGTCACGGTTTTTCAGCGCATTGCTCTCGCCCAAAAGCAGGTTCCCGAAAAAGCGGTTGAGATATTCAAGCGTTGCATAGATGTTATTCTTGTAGTTATTGTAGTTCGCCCGAACCAGGGCGTTGCGGAAATACCATGAGTGGTCGGCAAACAAGTCATTGGTAACGGCAAAGCCGAACGTCCGCAGATATTTGATGGTGAACACCGCCGTGGTGCGGGTATTGCCCTCGCCAAAGGCGTGAATCTGCCATAGACCCGAAACGAACTTGGCGATATGCTCCGCGATTTGGCTCTGCGTCAGCCCTTTGTATTTGAACGCCTTTTCCTGTTCAAAATCATAATCCAGTGTTGCGCGGATGCTGTCAGCGGAGGCGTAATACACCGTTTCTCCTCCGAGCACCCATTCGGATTTTGAAATGTTATAGTCGCGGATCGTCCCCGCAAACTTATAAATACCCGTAAATAGCCGTCTGTGTATCGTGACATATTCGGCGGGGCTGAATGAAAATGTCTTTTCAGACAGGATTTCGGCAATGCGGGCAGAAACCTTGTCGGCTTCCTCTGTGCGGTCGTCGGCGGCCCTGACGGGCTTTGCCTTGTAGTAGCCGTCGAGCCGTTCATGCACCTCGTAGATGGTGATTTCACCCTCAATGTTCTGCTTTGCCGTTTCGACGAGGTATTCAGACGGCGTTAGGCCGTCTACCTGCTGTAAGCCGATAGCGGCCTGCCATATCTCCGACTTTTCAGCCTTTTCGGGTTCACCAAGGCGTTTGTATTCGTCAAAGTCGCTCATATCGGCCATACGCATTCCACCTCCAAGCTTGCTCCTATTATACCTCAATTTGGCCGCAATGTCAAACGCTTAACGCCTAAATACAGAACACAGCATACAGCGGCACGGTCTTTTTGCCGTCCTCAAAGCCGAAATTTTTCGTGCACAGCTTAATCGCATAGGCCGGGCTATAGGTCTGTATATACACGGCCAGGCTTTTGGCTTTTGTGTTTTCCGCAGACTTCACCTCTATGGGGATGATCTGCCTGTCGCGCTGCAACACGAAATCCACCTCCGCGCCGCGCTCGCTCATCCAATAATAGCAGATGTAGCCCTTCGCGATCAACTGGCCGCAAACGTAATTTTCGGTCATGCCGCCCCGGAAGTCGCTCAAATCCGCGGCGGGGTACAGCACATCCTCCGGGTCAACTTCCTTTTTGGCGCAGAGCAGCCCCACATCGGAAACATAGATTTTAAAGGAATCAATGTCGATATAGTTATCCAGTGGCTTTGTCGGCTGTTCCGCGCGGAATACGCGGGAGACGATGCCGGAGAGGGCCAGCCACTCAATGGCGTTTTCAAACTCGGAGGCCCGCGCCCCCTTCTTTACCAGCTTATATTGAAAGCGCGTGTTCTTTTTTGAAAGCTGCACGGTGACGCTGCCATAGACCTGGCGGCATTTTTTGATTTCGTTTTGCTGGTTGTATTTGCTCATGTCGCTGAGATAGCTTTCAAGGATCATGGCCTGCGTATGCCGCAGCAGGATAAAGTCTTTCGTGTCCAGGTATTTCGCGACGCATTCCGGCATCCCTCCTACTACGAGATACTGGCGGTAATAGTCCAGCGCCACATCGTGTAGGGCTGCGGGCATGGGTGCGTCCGCGTCAAAGCACTCGCGTATGCGGGCGACAAGCTCCGCTTCCCCGCAGGCCAGCAGAAATTCTTCCATGTCCATCGGGCGCAAGGTGATCATGTCCACCTTACCCACGGGGAAAGAAAACTTCTCGCGGTTGACTGCCACGCCCAGCAAGCTCCCCGCTACGATGATATGGTACTCCGGCGCGGATTCGCAAAAATATTTCAGTGAAGTCAAGGCCCGCTCACAGAGCTGCACTTCGTCGAACACGATCAACGTCTTTTCGGGGATAATCGTCTGCCCGCAGATGCGCGACAACAGCGGCAGCAGGTAGCCCGGCTCCAGGCTCTCGTCAAATGTCTTTGCCAGGCTCGGCGCGGTTTCAAAATTGAAGTAGGCTACGTTGGCATATTCCTCCCGGCCAAACGCGAGGATGGAATATGTCTTGCCCACCTGACGCGCCCCCTGCAAGATCAGCGGCTTACGGTAGGGGTTCTGTTTCCATTGCAGCAGTTCATCCCTGATTTTTCGGTACACGCGATCACCTCCTGTTGCTATCAGCAATAGTATATCACATATTCGCGCAATAATCAAGGAATATTTTCGAGATATTACATTATATAACGCGAATTCGGTTGCCTACTATCTTTCCTTCGCCTTTTTCGCTTTCTCGGCCCTGTCCTGCTCCTGATACCGCCGCTTCATGACGGTATACTGCACCATAACATTGAGCAGGATTTCCTTTTCTTGCGCGGTCAGGCTGTCCATGGGCTGGCACAGGATGTCCTCGCACACACTGAGCACCTGCGCTACGCTTTTTCGGGGCGGCTGGTTTTTGGACTTCGCAATCGCTGCGTCAATGGTCTGCGCCACGCTGGTTTTTTCGATGGCATCCGCGCCGCGAAAGACCACCTGCTGCAATTCCTCAGCGGTAATGCCCAGGTGACTGATGTTTTGTTCCTCCAGGTTTTGCAGTTGCGTCAATGCCTCCGTGTTGATATAATGCGCGTAGAATTTCAGCGTGGTCGCACCGTCCTTGTGGCCCAGCAACCGCGCCACGTTCTGCGCTGCCACGCCTGCGTTCAGGGCGGTGGTCGCGTAGGTGTGGCGCAGGGCGTGTATGGAGATATGCTCAATACACGCCCGCTGCAATACGCGCCCCAGGGATGAGCGGATGCCGCTCAGGTCATGATATTTCCCCTTGTCGGTGGGGAACACAAGCGTATTGTCCTCCCAGGAGGCCCCGGCCTTTTGACGCAGCTCTGCCACAAGCTGTGACTGCCGCTGTAACATGACCTCCACGCTGGGCAGCAGAGGAATACGGCGCACACTGTAGCTTGTTTTCGGCGGCCCGGCCTTCAGCGAAACCGTACCTGTGAATTTGTCCTTGCGCCGTCCAACTGTTTTGGTGATGTCAATATATTTTCCGTCGCAGTGGATGTCGCTTTGCTCCAGGGCGCAGATTTCACCTATACGCATACCTGTAGCCAACGCAAAAGCAAACATATTGCCCGTATAAAAATAGGGCAGAACATCAATGAATTGTTTCTGTTCCGCTTTGGACAAAATACGAATATCAGGGTCGTCCACCTTGGGCGGCTTGGTTTCGGCCAGGGGATTGCTTCCGATCAGGCGGCTTATCTGCGCCTGCTGCAATGCCCCGGAAAGGATGTTCCTGATTTTGTGTACCGTGGCAGACGAAAGCTCACAGCCGCCGTTGTCATAGCTGTCTTGCAGCTTGGTATACAGCTTCTGAATCTGAATGCCCGCAAGCTCTTTGAGCTTGATATGTCCGATATGCGGGTTGATATTCTTGCGTATCTGCATCAGATAGGATTCGTATGTTGTGTCGCGCAGGGTGGTACGCTTATACTCTGCCATCCATGTGTTAAGCCACTCCGCAACAGTTTCGCTTCCGCTCACAAGGGGCTTGGTTTGTTCCATTCCGGCAAGAGCGGCCCTCAGCTTTTCTTTGACTTCCTTTTGGGTTTTTCCGATAATGGATTTGCGTTGTTTATTCGGATCAGGTTCGCGTTCATCGTAGTACCGCGCTTCCCAGCGCCCATCCGAGCGGCGGCGTAGGCTGCCCTCGCCGTTTGCCCTGCGTTTGGCCATGCTGCACGTTCTCCTTGTCCTTATAGTATTGTAGCCTGTTTGAGGGCTTGTCCCGCTGCCCAGGTATGGAATGATTGCAGTGGAATGATGATACGTTTACCAATAAAGAAGCATGGGAAGTCCTGCGTTTTGGTTAGTTGATAGGCGGTCGCCCGTGCGATGGAAAGCATCTTCGCCATCTCGTCAACCGAGATATAAGCCTCAGTGCCCTGTGTCATGTCGATGTCTTGCACAGTGCGCCCCTCCTTTTTTCGTCAATTCTCGCCACACCTTGGGCGCGAATACCACGCGCACCTGGCATCCGTCCAGCACGTAGACCCATTCGTGTTTTTCCTTCTTGCGTTTGAAGCACATAAATACTATCCTTCCCGTTCTGTAATCTTAAATAAATAGCCACGCCGCACCGTACAATAATCGCACTCGTCCAGAACGACTTGTGTATGATCTGCCCGCCGTATGCGGTGCTCCGGCGAATCGTAGAACTGCTGGGCACAGGCGTGGCAAAGGCTTAGGAGCATTTCGTCCTGGGGCCTCCTGCGGGACGGCTGCGGGGGCGCTTGCCCATGGTTCCATTTTCTGCTTCTGCTCATGGCACCAGCCCCAAACAATAGCGCAGGGCCTGTCCCACGGCAAGCATATCGGTTGCCTGTAAGCGCCCGATGCAGCTCCCCAGCCGCCGTTTATCAATGGCCCGTACTTGCTCTGTCAAGACCATGGATCGCTCATGCAGCGGACAGCTCTCGTCCAGAACGTGGTGTGCCCGCATGTTGGGATATTTGAGTTGGGCGGTGATGGGCACGATAATCACCGTGGGGGAACTTCGGCAAAGGCGGCTTCGCTGTAGTATCAGTACAGGCCGCTGGCCGCCCTGCTCACTGCCTACGGTATTGCCCAACGCGGCGTTGTAGATTTCGCCGCGGCGTATATATTTCATGTGGTCACTTCCTGTCGGGGTGAATGTAATGGGCCGAGCACGGCGCTATTGAGATTGGCGAATCCATACGTGATGTCGTCATAGAATCCGCGCCGCGCCCGGCCTAGTATATAAGCTCGCTTTGCGAGCTTTGGAGAACCATCCAACGGCCAGTAGCTGCTGGCTCCACGAAGTCCGCCGCTCCCATTCCGGCAAGCGGCAGGCTCCCTCCCATCCCTGCGAGGCATCCCCATCGGCTGCGACGGCTTACGCGCTTTCCGCACGCGCTTCAACGCTCGGCCTGTGGCTGGATACGAGTATCATTGTACTTTCTGCCTGTTGTCGCTCTGCGGGGAACTGCCCCGCTGTCAAAGCTCTTGGTGTTTCCGCTCAGGCCCGTGAGATGGCCTTCATCGCGCACCCGCTTTGGTAGCTCGCCTGGTTTCCTATGTGTCCCGGCAGCAGAAAGAACGTATTGGATGATTCCGATATGAAGTTGTCAAGGATCGTCGGGGCCGGAAATTTACCCCCTCAACCCTATACGCCCACTTTTTCGGCGGTTTGCTTCCTGAGAATCGAAAAAAATTTTTATAGAGAGAAAAAGAACCGCTCGGCTTAGGCCGAACGGCTCCCGTATTGATTAGGTATCTCCTAGCAGTTCCCGTAGCTGATGCAAAATTTTAGCCTTGCGCTTGTTGACTGCGCCGCATGTAATGCCCAGCCGTTCAGCCATTTCGCGTTCGGTATTTCCTTCGAGGTAAATCCCACGGATTAGCGCTTCGTCCTCGGGGCACAAGCTGGATAGCGCCTGTAATGCGGTTTCCCGCAATAGCTTGTCCAGCACACCATCTTCAAAGCGCTCAGGCAACGGGGTGCTTTGTTCATCAGAAAAAGACGTGACTTCCGCGCCATGCTCGAAAGTATACAGATAAGCTCTATGGCGGCTGTCGCGCCGAAGTTGCTTATATTTGTCCTCGCTCACTTCAATCAGCGCGTCGTCTACTTTCCAGAACCGCCGTCTACGGAAAGCCGCGTCAACCTGCTGCCGGGCACGTAGTTCGGCGTATGAAATAACCACATGCTGTCCACTCTCCAACAGATAGCACATAAATTGGTCGTTCATTCAGTTTCCTCCAATCAAAATTCGGGTATGCGAATTTTGATTGGAGGTGGGGCACGGGCGTGTTGACAATAACAGGAACATCCCGACGTATAATAGAAAAACCTGCGCTTACTGCGATTGCAACAAGCGTAGGTTTTATCCTTTTTCTGCAAATTCTTCAATATTTATACAACCGAATTTTCCTCGATTTAAAACATTAAAGCTGCTTAGAGTTTGAAAAAAGCGCCCTTTGACTTTGTGCGTCAGAGAGCGCTTTCCAATCAGTCCTTTTGGTTGATAGGTCTGAGATGAGCCGCCGGTGCCAATGGTCGTTTCAGTTTAGCGCTTCTACAAACAGCATAGGTCGCCTGAATACTATAAATGCCGCTTGTGAATTATCTTGGCTTTGGATAATGTGCCAGTTCGACTGTTAACTGTCTGTGGCCAATTTTGCTCATTTGCTTAAATGTCTTTTCTTTTTCAATATATAAGTTACCAAACCACCGACCAAAAGTAATCCTGCAACCCCCAAGACAACCCCCCTCCCATTAACTATCGAGTTGTTGAAATTCCTTTCAGCAAGCAGGTATTTGCCTGCTACATCAAGTTGAATTGCAGCAGATTCTTCCATTTCTACCATGTGGTATTTTCCCGTTGAATCATCATATAGATAAAGATGCTTCGCACCTTTATGCTCATCCTCAAATTTAAGGAAAATTATTCCGCAAAGCGGATTCCCGTTATTCAACACAAAAGATTTCCCGTTTTTTTCATTTGTAAAGACGATAGCAGTAAGCAATTCATTGTTAATATCATTAATATCTTTGCCATTGATGATGATTTGATAGCCGTCTCCTAAAACTGTGCAGATTTCGCCGGAATCATAAAACTGCTTGAGCATTTCTTTCGTAATAACGGGATAATCCGCTGCATTTAGTATGGTGCCATATGCAGTTGCAATGGTCGTGTCATCGTTTGAATTGGATATGGTTTTTTCCACCGTTCCAGACTGATTTACGATCACTGTTGCGGCAACTCCGATGTCATTGGTGGAAACCAGAATTGTGGTGGCTCCAAAGCTTTGTGCCACAATTTGTCCGTTTTGTGCCACAGTGGCAACTTCAGGGTTAAACGATTTATACTCGATGGTTTTTTTTGCGTCTTTGGGAACCAGATTCGCTTGCAATATGAAGCTCTCGCCGGGTTTCAAAATAATATACTGATTGTTCAATTCAATTCGCTTGCCGGAAGCATTTACAATCAAATTGATTTCTTTTTTTATTTCTCCTGTAGTTAGTGTGATCGTCACAAGCCCTGGTGAGATGCCCTTAACCTCACCGGAGGAACTCACAGTCGCGATTTTCAGATTAGAAGATTTGTACTGGAGCGCCGCTGCGGGTACGCTGCTCGGTGTGACACGGGCAATAAGTTGTAGGATTTCGTTTACGGCAACTTCACCTTTATAGTCCTCAAGTTCAATCGCTATGGGGACTACTTTCAGTAAAAAAGTTTTGCTTACATTGCCGCAGCGGGCGGCAATGACTGTTTCCCCCGCCATAAGAGCCGTAATACGTCCAATTTCATTGATTGAAGCCACCTGCGGATTGCTGGATGTGTATGTCAGCTTCTGATCTTTGGTGTCCAATGGAATTACAGTAACGCTAAGCACCTGGCTGCTGCCAATTGCCATCTCCTTTTGCGGTTCACCCAAATCCAAGTTAGCGGCAAGCACCTCGTTCACAACCTCAAGCACAAAACTTTTGCTGACAGAACCACAGCGCACCGTGATAGTGGAAGTTCCGGCCTTGATTGCTGTAATTCGCCCGATGGCGTTTACTTCGGCAATAACTGGATTGCTTGAGGAATATTGCAATGACTGATCCATGGCATTGATTGGAATCAAGGTGGGAGAAAGCACTTGAGAATCCCCTACAGTCATTTTCTTTTTCGGGTCGCCCAAATCCAAATCCGTCACCCGAACTGTGGTTGTCACTTCCGGGTTGGCGACTGTCAATTGAAAACTCCTGCTTACCCCGTCACATGTGATTGTAATGGATACCGTCCCCGCTCGCTTTGCTGTTATGCGTCCGATGGCATTGACTTCGGCAACATAAGGATTGCTGGAGTTGAATGTACAATTCTGATTTGTAGCGTTGGTCGGGATAACCGTTGGAGAGAGCACCTGCGTCTCTCCTACAGTCATTTTCCTTTGTGGGTCGCCCAAGTCCAAGTCGTTTACTCGAACTGTGGTCGGCACAGTTGTCGTTTCTTTCTCTTTAACAGTCAGATTAAGCTGGCGACTTACCCCGCCACATGAAACAATAATTACAGTCTGCCCGGCCATCATGGCCGAAACGCGCCCAATCGCGTTCACTGAAGCAACAGTGGAATTGCTGGAAAAGTAATCAATGGGTTGATCACTTGCATCCAACGGGATGACAGTAATCGATAGCAGCTGAGAGGTGCCCACTTCCATTTCTCTAAGATAGTCGCCCAAATCCAAATCGGCCACAGGAACAGACGTTGCAAACGCAGGAAGCATACTAAAAAACATCATAGCGCACGGCAGAACCGTCCATGTAATGATTTTCGCAACTCGCCGCATGTTTTCTCCTCCTCGTATTGTTGTAAGGATTACTCAAATTTCAAAGAATCGGTTACTTTAATATTTGCTGCGTATAGGCTTGGAACTATACTGCACAGTACGGCTTCAAGAACACCCCAAAAAACAGGTAGAACTAATTGTTCGGTCGTAACGCGGACAGTAAATAAAATAAATAGCTTTGATGAAAGGTATCCTTCCGAAAATTTGCATACATAAAAACTAATACACACCGCAAACAGTGATACAAAAAACGCAATAAACACCATTTCAAAAACAAACTGAAACGAAATGTCAAGCTTGCTTGCCCCAAAAGCCTTCTTAATTCCGATTTCAGGAATTCTTTCTTTGATAGAAAAAAATATGATGCTCATGATGCTTATACCAGAAACGACAAAAAGGATGAACGAAACAATGTTTAGCAAAGCTCTTGTATATGTAAGGTCTTGCTCAATTTTTTTCAGCTGGGATTCCTTTGTTGACAAAGTGTAGTATTCATTTTTTCTCTCAGTGATTTCAGCAAGCGACCGCATTTCTTTTGTAAATGTCCTGTATTTTTCCTCATTACTAAATGCATATATATAGTACCTTGTGTTGTCTTTATCAGCATACATTTCATTTGCGGTTGAGATCGGGCAGTATATTGAAGCATCTACAAAAATGTTGCCCTCACTTCTATCTAGATTTTTCTTTAACAAAAGTCTGCGGGTTTCAGACAAGTATGATGATTTCACTATTCCTACAACCTCGAATTTTGGGTTTTCAACTATCGTTTCTGATTCGCTTGCCATCTTTACACCACCAACACCAACACCAATCTCAATCGTTTTTCCAATGCCATCAGTGTCGGGGAACAACAAACTATCAGTAAATTCATCAATAACAACCACCTTGGCATTTGCCTGAATATCTGTTTGTGAAATCATCCTTCCCTTAAGCAAAACAGTTTTAATTGGTAACAATGTTCCCTCATCAGTGATGACTGAAACAACGTTATTGATTCCAGAGACTCCCTGGACAGTAGCCATAACGGTAATGTAGCGGTCGTTGCCGATGCTGGTTGATAGAATCGATTGCCTTTCAGAAACAACTGTTGCATCAATGGGCTTAGTTGATGTAAACTTGGATATCTCATCCTTCACTACGTCAGAATTTTTGTTCGATGTAATGACTATCGTGTTTTCGGACATATCCTCAGCGATTCTTAAACTGCCTGCGTAATACGAATTCATAATGATTGTGCCGAAAGAAAAAAGGGCAACAGCAGCAAATATCCCAATGGAAGTTAATACAAGCCGTACCTTGTTTATGGTAGACATTAGCATCATATGCTTGATATAAAAAATCCATTTTATGTCGCTTCGCATAAATGCAACACCCCTCCTTCGAGAATATACTTTCTCCCAGCGCCAAAAGAAAGATACTTGTTATGGGTCACAACAATAATCGCAGTACCCTGTTTTGATATATTTTGAAAGGCATCAACAACTAATTTTGCATTTGCTTCGTCCAAATTTCCAGTCGGCTCATCCGCTATGATCAACTTCGGTCTTTTTATCACGGCACGGGCAATTGCGACTCTTTGGCGCTCGCCGCCGGAAAGCAAAGACGACTTTTTATCCTTTAAGTGAGCCATATTAAATTTTTCCAGCATGTCGTCAAGTCTATGAAGAACTTCTTTCGTGCATTTTTGCTCATTGTATAGGAATGGCATTAGGATATTTTCTCTCACGCTTATGGAATCAATAAGGCAATAAGCCTGAAATACAAAACCAATATCCAACGCGCGATGATGACAATAGGCATTCAGCCTGTCCTGCTTGATTTGAGTTCCGTTAAAAATATATTCGCCAGCAGTAAAGCTATCTAACAAACCAACAATATTCAGAAATGTGCTTTTTCCGCAACCAGAAGCTCCAAGAATAGTCGAAACTTCTCCTTCATTTATCGAAAAGTTCAAATCCGACAGGACAAATCTCCTGCCGTCATAGGTTTTCTTGATGTGTGACATATTCACTATACTACTCATTGTTTATGTTCTCCCTTATGGTTGACCCTAAATCATCGACCGTCTCAACGATCAAAACGTCCCCTTCTTTTATGCCTGACAAAATTTCGACATATTTAAACTCATTCCCGCCTTCTTCGATGGAAAACCTTTGTCCCACCATAACCTTAACCCGCCTCGATTCTTCTTCGTTGCCCACATTAGCATAATAGTCGTCTCCATCTTGATACAGCGTTTCTTCCGGCACATATAGTCCCATTTCCTCCACGCCCAAAATGAAAGTCACTTTTGCATCTGTACCAGGAAGAAAGCATTCAGGCATATATATTTGAATGGGTAACTTTTTTTCACTAATTTCGTATCCTATGTTTTTGATCAAAGAATCATATTCATTTCCATCTATAACGAGTTTTGTAGCTGTTTGATAATCTATAGAACCAGATTTGTTGGAGTCTATAGATGTCGCAATAAACAATGCGTCATAATTGAGCAATGTTATTTTGGCTATGCAGCCATCATCTGAATTCTCATACGATATATCAAGAAACAAACAAGAGTAATCTACGAATTTTTTCTCACCTTCAAATTCGCAAATTACTTCAGCAGGAGATATGTGGTCACCCTTATTCTTCAACAGGTTGAAATTTGAATTTGTAATGTTTTCAAAAACAAATTCTTCTAAATACAATTCGGGGTCTTCAGGGCCAACCTGACCCTTCACTTCGTAAGTATGGGTGATTTTTCCCTTGCTGACAGGGTATCGAACCACAGAGATATTTGAATCCACATCGTCGTTCAAATCATACGCACCATCAAACAACTGTGGATTGTTAAGATATATAACGCCAAAAGCCAATCCAGCAAAAAATATTATGAATACGAATATAAGAATCCCTTTGCGTTTCAGAATATCACCTCCTTGTAGTTGCCCGCTTTTCTTCTATTTCCCAAGCATCAAGTCAATTACTTTTTTTGCATCTTCTTCATTCGATACACTTTGGCTAACTAGTCTAGTCGGAAACAGCATAGTTTCTGAGCTTCCGTCAACCATGTAAAACAACTGTGAATCGCAATAAATGCTATCATAATCTGTAGAAATATAGTTGTCTTTGAATCCTAAATAGCACTTTATGCTTAATTCACTATTTTTTGAGAGAGTTAATGGAAAAGCATTTTCAAATCTACCTATGTTCTTCCCATCAATATATGTGTCTGCGCCATTTACAATCAAAAAATCATTAAAGGAAAACCCTGTAATTACAACATCGGATTCAGCGATATATGAAAACGCATATTCTGTTTCTTTGTACGAATTTGTAGAAATAATCGCTGGAAAGCTTCTCATTTGTATTGCTGGGTCTTCTTCTTCGTGCCTTATAGAATGCTCAATAGGCACAGAAAACGTAAAGGGGGTTTCTGCTCCATCAATTTTCAACGTAACACCGTCTATTTGAACGTTTTCATTAGCTGTGTAACAAGTGAACCCAAGTAATGTAATATAATAACCGTTATGCTTTAGACTTTTAAGATCATCATAACTGTCATCCGATAACGTTACAGCAAGTCCATCTGTGTTTTTGCCAGAGAAACGAACAAATTCCACATCCACGTCTTTGCTTAGCGATATCAAGTTAATGTTAAAGCCAAAGTCAGTGCCCCCTTGCGAATGATATTTTAACAGATCCGTTCCGATAATAAAATTTCTTTGATTGTCATTGCCACATGAGGAAAAAAGAACACATACGATTATTAATGCGGCGACGAGAAACGTTCTTGTTTTCATTGCCATACCTCCTGCTAATCAATATTTCTAGACTCTAGCAAAGCTCTCGTAACTCTTGAACCATAAGGAATGACGAGTGCGATCAGGGGCTTTCCCTCCACTTTTGCGCTATAATTGAGCTTGCAAACAAAGACGCCAACAAAAATGGAGGAAAAGCCATGCGGAATAATTGCGTGCAGGTGCCGCTTTGGAACATCCACTGCTTAGAAAGCAACTTCCTGTGATGCTCCATCTACCGATTCATCGGTAACAACTGTCCAGGATTCTATAGAGAGGTGTATGCTTGGCAGAACCACTATTCCCGAAATATACAAACATCGTTTCCTAACAGTTGTGCCCATTTTTTACAGCTAGAGTTACCATATTGCGTAACTTGAGTTGTTGGATGAATACAGTACCGCGACATATGCGCTTCCCTTCGGAAGTACGTCATAGATATTCAACAGGATCGTACTACCGTTGTATTTGTCCAGTCTGAATTTGTCGAAGTTGTAGCATATTTCCATCTTGTAATAGCCTGTATTTGAGGCAGTTGGAACAGTTGCGCCCACCGCACCAGATGCTGCCACAGACATGCCAGTAGTCTGTGTCATTCCGCCCGTAGCGCTGGCTGTAGCTGATACTATTTCGGCACTCGCGGTTATTCCAAGACCAATGCCAAAATTGTATGCCGTCTGGCTTGAATACGTTTTTGCAATGGTAAAGTTCAACGTTTTAGCGCCAGAATTCTTGGTGTGGTAAATAATCGGGGTAACGTTCAAACCGGTCATGCAGTACCATGAGGCGTCATCCTTGAATATCTTATATGTATATGTGACGCCGCTTTCCGTTTTGGTAAACGTCTTCCCTGTATTGTTGTAGGTCGCACTTGCCGGAATAATTGCGGCCACAACGAGAGCAAAGATCACCAGTAGCAGAGCCAAGAGTCGCTTCGCCTTTTTCATTGTACAAACCTCCGAATAAAAATTTGGGAACGCCTAAAGTATTCTGCTTGAAGTCGCGCGTTATCTAAACCATCGGACTCACCAATCCTTTCTGCTATTTTCAGCGTTGCGACTTGGCTACAGCTTGAACCCTACTCTACAATTTTATTCTACTGCACCAAGCCTGTTATGTCAAATCTGTAACAGACCTCCTAGAACATACCAAAGCTAATAAGCCACAACCCCACTGTATGCGGTAAGGCTCTCCGAATTCTTACCGGAATAGGCAGTATAGACTGCTCGTACTCGGTACTGATACCCTTTATCCACGGGCACCTTCAGCTGATAAGCTCCATAATAGTTGTCGAACGATTTTGAGCCGTTGGCAAACGGAAGCCAAGTGCTGCTGCTAGCAAGTTTGCGCTCTAAATACAGAGCAATCGTAACTTTTGTGGTGGTGCCGCTGTAGCCAACGACTAAGCCCTCACATATGGCTTGTCCGCCGCTGATGCTCAAAGTTGTGGTCGTCGTGTTGATGTAGAGCGACCGTACCTGCGATTGATCAGTGTCCGTTTCGTTTATTGATGTTGCGTGAGCCGATACTACCCCGAGCACGAGGATCAGTGTGCATAGAATTCCGGAAATTACCTTTTTCATAAAAGCCTCCTGGTTATTTTGGATTGAAGAACTCCTTCATACATTAACAATCAGATTTAGAGGTAAAAGGTGACAGGTTTCACGAAAAAATATTGGCTCTGAAAAAGCCCCTGCCTCCGTTGCCATGCATGAAATTGTCCTCTCATACATTAACAAGCAGAAACAGGGGCAAAAGGTGACAGGAATCTTGAAAAAATTTATTTTTCTTTCAGGGAACGCGCCATGGCTAGCAAAATTTCCTTTTCGACGTAGCCAGTGATGGAGAATCCACACTGGCTGTTCTCCCAGAAAAGAGTTTGTTTCCCGAGGTTAGAGTAGTAAATACCGATGGTATCATCTGCAATGGGAACTTCCTCCGTGGGCACTCCCTCGGTATTAATGGTGTGCATTGCTGTTCCAAGCGCAAACTGTTGAAACTCAATCGTATCATATTCACCTATATACTTTATAAAACGTAAAGAATTCATAGCGATTGCATTTTCTTCATCAAACGCGTAACCCTCGGGAACATACTCTGGCTCGTAAATATGATCCAACGCGACAGGCAGAGGAACCTCTGGTTCCGATTGCTCAAAGATGATGGATGAAAACTTTTCATAGGCTTCGACGATAAACTTCACGAACGGCACCCGCAAGGCGGCTACGCTGAACATCAGCGCTATTAGCAGGATAAGCGCTGCCGCCAATGCCAACACAGTCTTTCTGGCTCTAGTGCTGACGAGCGAGTAGAATGGTTTGCGCTGGGCACGAATGAGTTTCTCCATCTTCTGCTCAAAGGCAGGGGAGAAGTGAAACTGCATTTTTTCGGCGGCCTCCATCAAAGCGTCCGCCTTTTTGTTTTGGTTTTCCCGCAGAGCTTGGATGATCAGTGGGTTATCCCGAATGAAATCCTGCTGCTTCATACATCAATCACCTCACCTTCCGCTAATAAAGCCCTCAACTGATGTCTTGCGCGTTCCATACGTTTCTTTACAGCGCTCACGCTAATTCCCGTGAGCGCGGCGACTTCCTTTGTGGAATATCCTTCGCAATAGAACAGATAAAGGACATCCGCGTAAATGTCGGGCAAAGATCCGATTTTCTCCAACAGCTCGGAGTATGACATCTCTTCGAAGATAACGTCCTCGGTGGTTTCGAAGTCTCCGTCACTCAAATCTTCGTATGGAATCTCAATGATCTTTTTCCGCTTGTTGTAAGAGGCGAAACAAACCCTCTTAACCATAGTAATCAAATAATTCTTCGTTTGGTGACAGGAAACATCGCTAAATTTTCCTAGATTAGGGATCAACTGCAAAAAAGCCTGTGAAACAGCATCCTCAGCCAGTTCGCTGTCGTGGAGGATGTCCAACGCGATCTTAATCATCAGCTTCCTGTATGTACGATAAATGAGCTCAAACTTCGCCTGATCCTCTGGCTCATCTATCATGGTCAGGAAAAATAGAAGCATATCAATGGAATCCTTTCGTTTCTTGGTGTAAGGTGATTCAGGCCCCGAGCCCGAGCGCTGTATGTCTATCCAGACATCTTTCGGGCGATTGCCAAGAGGTTTGAAAGCGCGTCGTCATCCAATGTTTTCAACGTAGCGATCAAGTCACTCAGCAACTTAGGATTGCTGCTGCCTGCATCAAAGAAATCCTGCGGGTTTGTGCCCAGGTACTCACAGATGACGAAAAACATCGACATAGAGGGTAAGGTGCGATGGTTTTCGATCATGTTCGTATAGTTCTCGCTCTGACCAATGCTCAAACTCATGTCGCGAGCTGAAACACCCTTTTGGCCACGTAACTGCGCGATGCGTCCACCGATGAAAGTCTCGTAATTCATGCAGATCATCCTTTCCGAATTCTCTGCATATAATTGTACTCTATGCACACCCCAAAATCACACAGCTTCGCTGTTAATGTTCGCGGGGTCAAACAGTTCCACTGTTGATTTTTGCGCATGGCAATAGGTAGGCTGTTCAGACGCGTTCGGAAGGCCCCTGCTATAGATTAAGTATACCCGCAATAGGGCGCTTTGTCTAGTGTCTATTTTACCGAGGCGGTGCAATAGCGAGAGGCAAACCCGCGCCACTTTTGAAGTGGCGCGGGCATAATGCTATTGCTGCACGAAAAAGGTCATCGGATTGGCTACGATTCCATTGTGATACACTTGGAAATGCAGGTGCGGACCAGTGGAGTTGCCAGTGTTGCCCACATACCCTATGACCTGCCCCTTATACACTTCCTCGCCTTGACGCACAGCAATCTGCGAGCAGTGGCCGTACAGCGTTTCATAACCGGAGGCGTGTTTCACCTTAATATATAGCCCCCAGCCCATCCCCCAAGCATCCGTTGAGTTTGCAACCGTGACAATGCCATCAGCGGCGGCCAGAATGGGGATACCCTCGTCTGCCGCGAGGTCTGTGCCGCTATGAAACTTGATTGTGCCGGGGCGCTTTGGGTCGTCCCGCATTCCGTAGCCAGAGCTGATATAGTAATCCCCGGCCTGCATTGGCCAGTCCAGAATGTCCGTGCCGCGCCATGCCGGGTCGCCTTGTAGAATCTCGCCGTCGCCCGGCACGTAGCCGCCCAGCAGCCGCGCCCACAGGACGGCATAGTCCCCGCTGAGAAGCTCGTCCAGTTGCACTTTTTGGTCGGCGTTGAAATGATGATCCCGTGCCATGTCGGCAGCGCTCTTTGTCGCGATGTGGATGGTCAGGGTTCGCTCAATGCTTTGTCCCACTTGCAAATTCTGGACGCTGTAGGTGAAGCTGTTCATCTCGTTGATAATCTTTCGCAGCTTGTCGATTTTCTTCTTGTCGAAGGTAGTGACTTCCTCCGGGTCAAGCGGGTCGTTCACGACTTTTACGGCGTAGACGGCCAGCACCTGCGGCCAGTCGATGGCCATGGTGCCGCCGTCGAAGTTGAGGAAGTCGTGCACATAATTGTGTTGCAGTAAATCAAAGCGGTCGTAATATTCTTTGCTCAACGTCTGCACCACCTGGGGCAGGGATTGCTCGCCGCCGCCCGAAAAGAATATCCCGAACGGCGAAGCAATCAGGAATCCCGCCAGGCAGATAATCAGGATAATCACCACGGCAACCCAACCGCCCGCGATGATGGCCTCTACCAGTAACTTCGTGCCCTCAACGGCGGCTTTGATGGCTTTATATGTTGCCTTGGCCACATCCTTGCCACGCTTGACGGCCTGCTCCGCTGCTTGTTTGGTGCGTTGGGCAGTCTGCCTCGCGGTCTTGGCAGACTTCGCCGCCGTCTTTGCCGCCTGCTGCCCCTGCCACGCGGACTGCTGCGCCGTTTTTGCGGACTTCGCGGAACGGCCTATAGTGCGGCCCGGCTTCTGTTTCGGTGTCCCGGTTTTAGCCTTACGCACTGGTTGGCCGGGCCTGCCATTTTGACCGCCTTTGCCGGGAGCGCCGGAGGCGGGTTTATCCGCTGGGCCTGCGCCGCGTTGCCGGGGAGCGTTTTTCTTCTTTTGCTGCGCCTTGCGCTTTTGGGCTTTGGCCCGGTCGGGCGCGGCGCTCTCGGCGGGGGCTTGGCTGTTGGGAGCGCCCGGTGCCGCTTCGCCTGTGCCGGAGGGAGAGCCGGGGCTGTGAATGTCGCCAGCGGCGGCATCCGTTGCGTCGGCGGGCGGGGCCTGCTGCACTGGCTTTTCCTTGATTTTTTGCCGCACCCGCTGGTATGTCCGCTGGGCCGCTGTACGGCCTCGGCTGTTAAGCGTTTGCATGGCTTCCTGCGCCGCGCCCTTCGCTTTTTCTTCCACGGCGTTCCCGGCGTATTCGTTGGGGGAGGAACCCTGCGGTTCCTGCACCTGCCGAGCGGCAGCATCTTTGACTTTTCGGGCGGCATTCTTCATCTGCACGCCCACGTGCGGGTTTGTGGGCGCACGGGTTTTGATGTCCCTTGTGACTTCGCGGGTTTTTATGGTTTTGGGCATGAAATTCTCCTTTCAGACAGCTTGATTTTTCAGCTTGGATACTGTATAATGTCCCGAGTAAATGAATGAGGGGGACATGTATGCCGATAAAAGAAAGCGCCGCAGCGCTCCTGAAACACCTGAGCCAACTCGCGGAGCGTTCCAACGCCAGCGGCGGCGAGCTGCACCCGGATTTGCGGGCGGCAATCAACTACGCCACCAGCATTTTCGCCGAGGCCGCGGGCGTTGAGCTTGACATCGACGATGCGGGCATGATCGCGATGGAGGGCTACGTGGGCTATCAGAAATTTTCCATGAAATACGGTGTGTAGGAATAGCGGGAGCTTGCGGCTCCCGCTTTCCTTAATATATAGGGCCTACTCACCGGGCCTGGTCGTTAAAAGAGAATAAAGCTTTGGGGCCACTGTCGCAGAGAGTTCGTTTTTGAACGGAACAAGCGCCCTGCCGTAGCGGATCAGCCCGCAGCCCGGTTCGCTGTTCGTTATATACGACATCTGCTCCGGCGAGATGCTGAGCAGCCGCGCCAGCTTTTCCCGATCGCTTGCAGCCTGGTTGAACATCACGATGAACTCCGAGTTGGAGAGCATGGTGCTCGCCAGCACGGAATCCAGCAGGTACTCCACGTTCTGCGTGATGGCCGTGGGGAACGCGTTGCGCTTGCGGAACCGCCGCCAGGCCGAGTTGAAGAACTCCCCGCTGTGCTCGTTCTCGAACACCACGTGGAACTCGTCCAGGAAGATGTGCGTCCGCTTGCCCTGCTGCCAGTTTTCGGTCACGCGGTTGAGGATGGCGTCGGTGACGACAAGCAGGCCCATGGCCTTCAACTGCTTGCCAAGCCCGAAGATGTCATACACGATCATGCGGTTCTTAGTGTCCACGTTGGTCTGGTGGGCGAAAACGTCTAAGCTGCCCTCGGTGAAAAGCTCCAGCGTGAGCGCAAGCTCCTTCGCGTCCTGCTCCGGCTGTTCGAGCAGCTCCAGCCGCAGGTCTTTCAGGGTTGGTTGGCGTTTTTTCCGCTTGAACTTTATATAGACATTTTCCAAGCTTCGGTCAAGCAACGAACGCTGTTTGCTGCTGATCCCTTCATTGTCCAACTGCTCGAACAGCGACAGGATAAACTCCGACTTCTCGGCGATGGGATTGCCGTCGCTGTAGCCCTCGGCCATGTCCAGGGCGTTGATGTGGTCTTTGCTGCCCGCAGCGATTCGGATCACCTCGCCGCCCATGGCCTCAATCAGCGCCGCGTATTCCCTCTCCGGGTCGCAGATAAGGATGTCGTCGTTGGTGGCTAAAGCCAGGAATACGATCAGCTCCTTGGCGCTGAAGGACTTGCCGCTGCCGGGAACGCCCAGCAGGAACGCGTTGGGGTTTTGCAGTCTGGCTTTGTTGCACAAAATCATGTTGCGAGAGATAGCGTTGTCGCCGAAATATATCCCGCCCGGGTCTTGGATTTCCTGCACCCAAAACGGCATCATTACGGCCAGGCTTTCGGTGGTGAGCGTCCGCAGATACGAGAGATACCGCACCCCGATGGGGAGGCAGGTCAACAGGCCGTCCATCTGCTGCCATTTCAGCGTGGCGAGCTGGCAGGTGTGCTTGCGGCCCGTGGTCAGGATGCCCTCGGTGTCGTTGTCCAGCTCGGCGAGCGTGTCCGCCACGTGGACAATCGTCAGGTTGGCGAAGAACATGCGTTGGTCGCGGTTAAGCAAATCGTCCTGGAAGTCCTTGGCCTCCTGCCGCTGCAATTCCATCTCGTAAGGCAAAACGGCGCTGAAGTTGTTCGCCATGTTCTGCTTGCGCTGGTAGTTCGCTATGTTCGTCTCAATCCCTAAACGCCGCTTCTCCACCTCCTTCACGGCCTCATCCGTAGGGACGGGAATAATATCTACGGATAGTATCATATTGAGGCCACGGTCGGTCAGATCGGCGAGGATACTGTCCTTCAGGTAGGCGGCGTAGTCCTTCAGGAACAACGCGCGGCCATAGCGCCCATCCACACGGAAATGGTCGCTGGCAAAGTGGAACGACGCGGGGGCGATAAAGTCCCGCACGTCATCGCCGAAGGCAACGGCACTGGGGTCGAAGTCCTCGCCGGGCCGGAGGAAATCGTGCAGGATGCACAACTTCGCCGTGCCGTCCTCGGTCGTGAGCTTGGAATCCAGCCGGGCGAAGCTGGAAGCCATCCCCGCACCCACGCGGGCGAAATAGGCGCGGGCCTCGTCCAGGTTGCGCTTCTCGGTCGTGACCGTGATATACAAATGCCGGATCACGCGGTTGGATTCCTCCGCTTTCGATCCCAGGAAGCCGTTGAGTTCGCCGCAATGCTCGTCCAGGTCATCGCCCCGGTAGGGAATGAGAATGACATCCTCCACCTCCGCGTTGCTCATGTTCCGCACGACAATGGTGATCTTCGTAACCGCGCCGATGTCGCAGGCGTTGAGGATGTCGCTGAACCGCAGGAAAAAGCTTTCCTGGTCATCGTGGCTGGCGATGGCGTAGTTGATGTCCGTAAACCCCCAGGTCTGCGAGTATTTCAGCCGCCCCACGCCCCGCGAAGTCCGCTTGTTTTGTGGGGAGAGAAGGAAAATGCCGTCCTCATGGGCGGCGTAGATGGGTATGACCTGCTGCGCGGTCTTGGGGGTCTTGCCGCGCTCGCGGTCGCGCTGGCCCTGATTTTTGAGGGTCTTGATCATCGCGCAGTCCCCCCTTTCAGGTAGGGCAGCGGCTTGCGCAGCAGCAGCTCGGAGCGCAGCCAGGCCATGGCGAGCTGCTCGGCGGGCATCCCGTTGTACTTCACGAAGCCCAGCGCCGCGAACGGGGCAGCCGCAACGACGCACACCCAGCTTGTGGCCTCCGTGCCGATATATCCCCGCAGGCCGAAGTAGCAGCCCACGGCGGCGGCGACGGCGCACAGGGCGCACATGAATTGCCGCAGGCTCAGGCCGAAAAAGATGCTTTCGGTGTAGTCGCGGATTTCTTTGTTGATGCGGATTTCCAAATCTATCGGCTCCTTTCTTCTTGTTTTGTTTTTTTCTCCGGCAATTGCGTTGCCAGCCGCGTCAATTGTGCGTAAAAGCCCTCCCGCGCGTCAACCTCAAACTGCTGATATGTCTGAGCCGCGTCGGTCGGCGGGCCGGAATTCCCGATGCTCGCAATGTCCTGCGGGGTCAGCTTGACGTATTCCTGCCGTATCGCCTCGGTCATCTGTTCCTGCAACGCTTTGCCCTGCCGGAC
>JGI24696J40584_12961573_pt1 | contig 21371 bp, 19 predicted proteins | sample TergutCo191P4_FD_40584 | JGI IMG/M metagenome (IMG submission 40584)
GATGAGATGGTTTCCGAAGGGAAAATGTCATTCAAACAAACCAATAAATTGAAATGGGAATATACGAAACCGTATCTATATGAGTTTGTTATGAATGGAGATAAGGTGATGATTAATTCCGGAAACACCAAAAATGTGATTGATGTCAATTCAAGCAAAGTGTTTCGGGAAATCAGCAAGATTATTGTTTCGGGGATTAACGGTTCGGGAATTTTTGATGCGTCGAAGTTTACAGCGCAATTTAAGGTTGGCGACAAAGATAACATGGTGATATTGACACCAAAGCAAAAAGAACTGAAACAGATGTTCAGCGCTATTCGATTGCGCTTCAACAAGTCTGATTATACGGTAAATTCAGTTGAAATTGAGGAGATTAACGGTGATGTTACCCACATTGAAATGAAGAATAAACAAATCAATAAAGAATTGAATGATGAGATATTTACTATCCGGTAGTCTTTTCTTCTGTTTATTAACAGCTTGCGCTCCCTCAAGAAACATGGTAGCGGGCGAATTGATGCGCCCAACCACTTTCTGGGAATCGGAATTGAGAGATCCGGTGCTAAAGAACGATTTTCGAATATTGCTGACAACACCAAAAGCCGAAATCACAGGCATTCTTATCGCTAAACAGATGAACGGCGCATGGCGAGGTACCCTCATCAACGAATTTGGATTGAAAGTGTTCGACTTTGTTTCTACTCCTAAAAAATGTGAATTGATGAATGTCATCTCTTTTCTTGATAAATGGTACATTAAAAAATTGATTGCCTCAGATATTCAGTTTATTATGGAGATTGATAATCCTGATTACAGTGCGGGAACACGAGCACAATGGTTGTGGATAGAAGAAACTTTATCTGTAAATTATAGAGATAAAAAAGAATTACGTCGATTCTCCGATGGAAAAGTAGAATATAAAAATAACAAACGAGCACTGAGTTATACTTTAACAAACATACGATGAGACTAAAAGATACCTTTTTCAAAATTAAAGATACACACCAAACGACAACAGGCATGGACTACACCCTTGTCCTTGAGCCGAATCACCCTATTTATCAAGCGCATTTTCCCGGAAATCCGATTACCCCCGGCGTGTGTATCATCCAAATTATTAAAGAGTTGTCCATGGAGATATTGCAATGCAATCTGCTTCTTAAAAAATTGAATAATGTAAAATTTCTAAATGTCATCAATCCTCTTGAGAATAAGGAAGTTGTTTTTTCTGTCTCCATTGCTGCGGCAGAAGAGACGCATAAGGTGAATGCTGTTATCTATAATGAGAATCAACAGTTTGCCAAATTATCCATGCTATTTATCACACAATAAAGTTTTGAAAAACAATGAAAAACTCTGAAATTTGTGTCATCATTCCCACCTACAACAACGAAAACACATTAGCTGCGGTGATAGATTCGGTTTTGCAATATGTAACTGAAGTGGTGGTGGTGAACGACGGCTCAACCGACGCTAGCGCCAACATTTTGCATTCCTATAAAGATAAAATCAAAATTATTTCTTACGCCTTGAACAGAGGAAAAGGTTTTGCCCTGAAGTGCGGCTTCAACTATGCACAACAGCGAGGACACAAGTATGCTTTAACCATTGATTCTGATGGACAACATTTTGCCAGCGATATTCTTCTGTTTAAGAAAGCAGTTGAGAAAAATCCGGACGCATTGATTGTGGGCAATCGCAATCTGACACAGGAAAATATGCCGAAAAAAAACAGTTTTGCCAACAAATTTTCTAATTTTTGGTTTGCCTTGCAAACAGGCACAAAATTGCCGGATACACAAACCGGATTCCGCTTGTATCCTTTGGAAAAAATGGGGTCACTCCGTCCATTTACATCCCGTTATGAAGCTGAATTAGAAATACTTGTTCGCTGTGCTTGGCGGGGCATCAAGCTGGTATCCGTACCTATTCAGGTGTATTATGCTCCCGAAGAAGAGCGGGTGAGCCATTTTCGTCCGGGTGTTGATTTCTTCCGTATCAGTCTGTTAAACACGCTGTTTGTTGTCTTGGCGCTCGTTTATGGGTATCCGGCGAAATGGGTACGCTACTTGATGAGGAAGTAGTATCATGTCATGATTATTATGTAGCAAACTGGATTAAATGTGGATTTAAACAAAAAATGTTATTCAATACAATCTTAAAAATTTGGGCAGTAGCGTGTTTCAAATAGCAGAAATTTTCTACAAAAAAAATATATTTACGACATTATTGTCATGACTTTACGGTAGTAATCCCAAAAGTAAATGCGCTTTGGCAATCACAAAAAACGACTTTTTTGGCTAAAAGCCTGAATTATTAACGTTTTTTATGATATATAGCGGCAGTGTAGGGTAAACTTCTCCTTCTCTTCCTCTTTTTTATATCCCCCAAACTCAACCAGACGAAAAAAATGGAAGCAATTCAATATCAAACCCAAAATTACTAAAATAATACCTGCTAAAAACAATCCCTGAAACGGGTCATACACTAATTCTACCACACAAAATTCAGGATTTTCGGAATGCTGCCGGTCATAACTGAGTAAATATAAATCTTGCCCAAACCCCATTTTACATGGATGGTTCATCCGTAACGAAATGGCTTCTGTATCACTGTTTTCTTCCACATTAATAATTGCCTCAAAATTCTTTGGTTCTCCCGAATCGTAAAAATCAACTCTAAAATTTATTAATGTCAATGCAAAAGGCACAATCTTCAGTTCATTATCTTTGGTAATGAAAACGTTAGTTTTGTCGGTAGGGAGTAAAACGGCTTTTCCGCGCCAATTATGAAAATATCCTAAAATCATCGCCAAAACAATAAGCGCAATGCCAAGGTGAGAGGAGATTAAGGGTAAATATTTAATAATAACTTTCATTTCAGCAACTCCAGTGCTTCCGTAATGGGAATTTTTCTCTCGTTATGAAACGCTATAATAAAAGCGTCGGCGTAATGTTTTTTTACTTCTTTGAGCATGGGTTGCACCTCCTCTAAAGTCTTAAAATCTCCGGAAGTGTATTTCCATACGCCGTTTTCATGATATTTTTTTACATCAGACAGTGAAGAGAATTTTTTATTGGCTGTGCCTATATTATCTTTGCTTGTAAAAAACTGTATTCTGAAACAGATATTGTTTGTTATTGTTTCCGGTTGTACAGGTTTTTCTACTTCGGAAGGTTCAACAGATAATGTTGTTTCTGCACTATCAGGAAGATTTTCTATTTGTGAGACAATTTCAGGCTGAGAAGGATTTTGGTTTTCAGATACCACCATCGGTCTCTTGGCATTTGGAACAGCCAAAAATGGTTTGGAGTTTCCCTCAATCAAGTTTTTATATTCTACAAAAGCATTATAGATGCTTATTGCCATCACTTCCTGATTTTCTTCCTGCAACAAAAACTTCTCCTCTTCCGCATTGGATATAAATCCCAATTCAATTAAAATGCTGGGCATGGCTACTTGGTGAAGCACAAAAAGGCTACCTTGTCTCACATTTCTGTCAACTAACTTGGTGTTGTGGATCAGATGTTTTTGCACTTTTGAAGCTAATAGGGTAGAGTTGTTCAGGTATGCCGAAGAATATAAAGAGAAAATGATGTAGGCTTCGGGCGAGTTGGGGTCAAAGCCGGAATAGTTGGTTTCATAGTCTTTTTCCAACAAGATATCGGCATTTTCTTTTTTGGCAACGGCTATACTTTCCGCCGTTTTTCCTATTCCCATTACAAATGTTTCAACGCCGGTGGCAGTTTTAGTTTCGGCAGAATTACAATGAATAGAGATGAACAGATCTGCTTTGTTTTTATTGGCAATTTGTGCACGTTTGTACAGCTCCACCGTTTCATCTTTTTTTCGTGTGTATAAAACGGTAACGTCATCAAGATTTTGGGAAATCAACTCGCCAACACGTAACGCTACTTTGAGGTTAATCTCCTTTTCTTTAGACAGTTTACCTACTGCCCCCGGCTGCTGTCCGCCATGTCCGGCATCAATAACTACCTTCGCGATCTTGTCTTTGGCTTGCCCAAAAGTTGCTATGTTAAAAAAAGTTAATAGAAAACATACTAAAAGAAAGGTTTTAATGTTCATAATCTTATATTTTTGCATACTTATTTAAGAACAAACACAAAAATAACAAACTTTGACCATACTGAATCTGCCTTGAAGAAAAAAATATACGTACACCATTGTTTATATCTTTTCCGTATGAACATCTTTTTTTTGTTCAGTATGTTTTTTATTTTCAATAATTTATATGGACAAGTTGATGAAATGCAAAGGGAAAGCGATACATTTTTTTTCTCAAAAGATTCTGTTTTGGTTCCTTTAGACTCTTTGAGAACAGCAGGAGATACGTTGCTCATGGCGCAGGATTCTCTTGCTTTGGATACCCTATTGAGCGTTTCTTCAAAGAAATTATCACCCAACGCCATTGAGGCTTCGGTGAAATATATTAGTCAAGATTCCATTATTATCAACTTGATAAATAAAAAAATCTTTTTGTTTACAGATGCGAAGACCTATTATGAAGATATTGAATTGACAGCAGGTTTTATGGAGTTTGGATTTGTAAACAGCGAGTTGTATGCATCGGGAGTAGCAGACAGTTGCGGGCATATTCATGAACCTCCCGTTTTTAAACAAGCTGACAGTGAGTTTTGTTCTCAAGAGATTATCTACAATTTTAAAACAAAAAAAGGAAAAGTTACCAAAGTAATTACAAATGAAGGAGAAGGCTATATACATGGGCACTACGTAAAATATGTAGAGGATAAAACTTCTTATATAAAAGGGGGACAATATACTACGTGCAATTTAGAACATCCTCATTTTCAAATACGTTTTAACAAAGGAAAAGTAATTCAGGATGAAAAAATTGTAACAGGACCGGCGTATTTAAGTTTTGGAAATATTCCTTCGCCGTTGGCGCTTCCTTTTACCTACGTTCCTATTCAAAAGGAGCGTTCTTCGGGAATTGTTTTACCTCATTTTGGATCATCAGGAAATAGAGGGTTCTATTTTCAAGACTTTGGATACTATTTTGGTATTAACGATAATTTTGATTTACAGTTATCGGGCGACATATACACACGAGGCAGTTGGGCGGCAAAAGCAAAAGCAAACTATGTTTTTAGATACAAATGCAATGGCACAGTTGAACTGACTTTTTCGCAAACTTTTGAAGGAGAAATACCCCCTCGAAATCATAAGGAAGATTATCGGGTGTATTGGAAACACAATCAAGATTCTAAATCGCACCCTACCACCCGTTTTAATGCACACGTTAATGTAATTAGCCAAACCTTTAATAACAACAATCTTTCCTCTACTTCCGACTATTTGTCGAACCAATTCAATTCTTCAGTTAATTTTTCGAGCAACATTAAAGGTGTTTTCAATTTTGACGCTGCTGTTACTTATTCTCAAAATACCTCAAGAAAAGATGTTAATCTTACGTTACCGTCTCTCAATATGTCTGTGGTTCAATTCTATCCTTTCCGAAAAAAGTTTAAAGCGGGTAAATTGAAATGGTATGATAATATTTCTTTAAGATGGGAATCTCAGATGACGAACCAGATAAATACTATCGACTCGCTTTTTTTTAAACCTGAAACGTGGCAGAAAACGCAAATCGGAATAAAACACAGAATTCCTTTACAAATTCCCATCAAAATGGGGAAATTTAATTGGAATACCAATGTTTCGCTGGATGAAAAATGGTATTTGCAACGTCAGGAGCAGGAGTTTGGTATCATTATGCTAAACGATACTACTCCAAGAAAACAGGTTAATTATGTCTTCCAGCGTGGTTTTTGGGCTTTACACGATCTGAATCTTTCTACATCGTTAACTACTAAGATTTATGCTACCTATTACAGAAAAAAAGGGGTGGCTGCCATTCGGCACGTGATGACACCTGATTTAAATTTTACATTTCGACCTAATTTAAGTAACAATACATACGGCACTTATTTTAATACACTTACAGGAGAAAAGGAAGAGTATTCCTACTTCGAAGGCGCTATGTACGGAGGCGCTTTGCCAAGAATGCAAGCCATTACCAGTTTTACGCTCAATAATAATATTGAACTTAAAGTAAGGTCGAAAAAAGATACGATCACAGGCACCCGAAAAATTTCAATTTTTGATAATTTGGCAATTTCATGTGGCTATGATTTTGCTGCCGATTCGCTTAATTGGCGCCCGCTTTCCATATCAGGACGTACCTCGCTATTCTCTTTTTTAGATATTACATTTGGACTGGCTTTCGATCCTTATATCATTAACAAAAATGGAAGACGCGTGCACCAAACAGAAGCCAAAGTGAATCATCGGGCAATGCGCTTATCTGAATCAAATTTGAATATTGGTTTAAATTGGCGACTGAATCGAGATTTTTTTAAAGGCAAGAAAAAGAATGAAAATACTGTTAATGATGCGGTTGGACTTTTTCCTGACCATACGCAGGGAATATCTACCATGCGTCCCGATTTTAATAATCCCTGGAATATTACCCTTAATTATTCATTTTATTATAATGTTTTTGATAATTTAGCTTTTTACATATTAGGAGCTAATAAACAGTATGATAGCAAAATTACGCAAACTGTTAATATCGCTGCAGATGTGAGTATTACAAGAAAATGGAAGATTGATGTGAGAACAGGATATAGTATTCAAGAAAAAAAGATCACCTTCACTGAAATTAATATTTATCGCGATTTACACTGTTGGGAAATGAAATTGGGATGGGTGCCTTTCGGCGATAGAAGAGGATGGAATTTTAAAATTAATGTAAAGGCTTCTGTTCTACAGGATTTGAAATATGAAATGCGGAGGGATTTTTGGGATAATTATTAGAGGTGAGGAATGAGAGGTGAGGAATGAGAGGTGAGAGGTGAGGAATGAGAGGGATATAATTTAGAGGGAATTGCGTTTATATTGCACTAAAAACACGCCGGAAATTGCCATAATAATGCCTACTACTTTCGGCAGTGTTATGGCTTCGTTTAATACATAAAATGCAATAATAACGGTCATTACCGGAATAAGGTTTACAAAGATGTTGGTGCGGGCCAAGCCCAATATACGCATGGAGCCAATGTAAAGAATAAAGGCGATAGAGGAGCAAAAAATGGAAAGAATGAGCAGAAAACTTAAATTCGTAATATCTCCTAAAGCATGGTATTGAAAGGTGATCGTTTCTCTGTCATTCACAATAAAAACTAAAGGTAAATAGGCGATCAAACCTAAAATGTTTTGCCATGTAATCACTACAATAGGACTATAGGTAGTAGGGATTTTTCTAAGGAAATAATTATACCCTATGGTTGAAAAAACAGCGCCGAATGCTAAAAAAACACCCAACAGTCTAAAGTCGGCATGACCAAAACTGGGCAACAACATAATGACAATTCCGGAAATGGACAACATGATGCCGAAAAAATTGAGCCCGTTTAATTTTTCTTTAAAGATGAAAACCGCCATCAATGCCACAAACAGTGGAATAGTAGCTATAATTACGGAAACTACAGAAGCATCGCAGAATTGCAAACTGTAGGTTTCAAACAAAAAATAGATAAATGGTTCAAAAAACGCCAATCCAATGAAAAATTTGAGATCTTTTTTAGCAATAATGAACGCTTTTTTATAGACAATCACGCAAAAAACTGCAAAAAAGAGCGAAGCGATAACGCAACGCATAAAAATAATGGTGATGGAATTAAAGTCTAATTGCAGGTGCTTGGTAAGCACAAAAGAGCCTCCCCATAAAAACATGGATATGAGGAGGTATATGTAGTAAATCAATGATTTATGTTTCACGCGGCAAAAGTATAGTTTTATTAATGCTATAAATAAATATTTAATTCATTATCAATAAGATTATTATTAATCTTGAAAACAACGGAACTAAATCTTCTCAGCAAATGGTTTTTGTTCACGGATTGGTAGCCCGTTGCAGCATTGATTGCTTTTGAAGCTACTTCAATCGTTAGTTTTTCACCTTTTTTGTCTTTAAGTTTATCTTCCAAAATATCTTTCCACAAAGCGCTTAACACCAATTCTTTGAATGAAACATGGAAAGGTCCTGCCACCAAGCTGTCTCCCGTAATCAATCCTTCGGAGGGATGCAAGCCCATTCTTAAAATAGTTACCTTGTTTTCAGTAAAAAGTTTCATCAGATGTTTGCACCATTCTACGGCTTCCTCCAAAGAAAGTGGGGTATATTTTCCTGAATTGTAGATAATTTCAAGCGGAGTATCTTTAATGACAAGCGTTGGATAGACACGTGTATAATGTGCCCCCATATCAATGATTCCTTGTGCTGTTTTCAGCGTTTTTTCAAAACTGTCTTCGGGCAATCCAATCATCATTTGCAAACCCAATTTGAATCCTTTTTTCAAAATTAGGGCAGCGGCATTTTTCACATCGTCAACATTGTGCCCGCGTCCTGATTTAGCAAGCACCTCATCATCTAACGATTGCACACCAAGTTCAATCGTTTCGACCTTGTATCTCTTTAAATTCTCTAGTATTTCCTCCGAAATATAGTCGGGACGTGTGGAAAGCATCAGCGATTCTATTTGCCCCGACTCAAGATAAGGTAAAACGATATTGAGGTATTGATTTTGTTCCACTATGCTCATTCCTGTGAAACTGCCCCCGAAAAAGCCAAGTTTTTTAACTCCGTTTGCCGGAAAAGTGTTTAGATATTTTTCAATAGTCTTTTTTATCTCCTCGTTTGATGGCAATTGCATCTTATTTGCAATCGTATATTGATTACAATAAATACATCTGAAAGGACAAGCTTTTTCAGGAATAAAAATGGGGATGGTGTAGTATTTTTTCATAGATTATTGAATCGGCAAAAAAAGGTTTATTTTTATTTATTGCATAAAAAATGCATACAATTTCATACTATGAACTCGTAAGGTTTTAAAAAAAATTCCTAAATTTATGCTGATAATCAATGGATGTTTATAAATTATTTGTGCAAAAATGCATATTTTGCGAACAAATAAATTTGAGTATTTTTGCACTTCAATCCGTCTTATGAAAAATACAATAAATAATGTAGACACATTGTTTCTACAAAAAACTATCACTTTAGCGGAAGAGAATGTGCTTTCAGGTAAAGGCGGTCCTTTTGCTGCAATTATCACAATGAATGATGTAATTATTGCCACAGGCACAAACATAGTTACTACTATTAATGATCCCACCGCCCATGCAGAAATATCGGCAATTAGAGAGGCGTGTCGTGTGCTTGATGATTATAAATTAGAAGGATGTACTCTCTATTCGAGTTGCGAGCCTTGCCCTATGTGTTTAGGTGCCATTTACTGGGCTCGACTTAAAAGATTAGTCTTTGCCGCTGGCAAACATCAAGCCAAAAATGCAGGCTTTGATGATGCTTTTATTTACAAAGAAATAAAACTTTCTAATAGCCGACGTCATTTAGAAACTATACAAATAAAGATACATGAAGATAAAAGTCCGTTTGAGCTTTGGGCACGTAGTACAATAAAACAAAAATATTAAGCAAAAGCACTTGTTTTAAATAAAAAAAATGTTAAATTTTGGAACATTTATATTTTTAGGGTAAAATAATTTCTTTAAGAGTGTTTTTTTAAAAATGAATATCAAAGAGTTGACTGAAAAATGTAATAAGTTTATTTTGGGAGCATGGATAAAGAGTTAGTCAAAAAGTATATATATAAAACAACCTTATATTTTAAACGATTTTGGTGTAATAACTCCTATCAGTTGCAGAATTACAATCACGATTAAGATGAGCACAATATAACGGATAAACGGGGCGCCTTTTTTTATTGCCAAGCGAGCTGCTAACCAAGCGCCAATGACATTTCCAATGGCATGAACCAGCCCAAAACTCCAACAAACATTGCCTTGTAAAGCGTAAATAAACAATGAAAACGGAATGTAACACAACACAAAAACATTTTTTAACACATTGGCTTTTAGCAAATCGTAACCATTAACCAATACAAGGACTGCGAGGAGCAGGTAGCCGATGCCTACATGTACAAAACCGCCGTAAACGCCCAACAAAAAGAACATTAGGTGTTGTATCGGGGATACTTTACGATTCACCAAATCGGGTTTTTCGTGAAGATACCTGTTGGGATTGATGAGCATTGAGATTCCAAATAGAATCACCATTCCGGCAAAAATGTATTGAAACAATCTGTTTGAAATGAAACCGGCAATGGCTGCGCCGGTAAGGCTGCCCAAAATGAGGGGGACGACTAATTGCAGTACCTTTCGCCAATCTATAAACTTATTTTTCTGGAAATAGGCAACCGCCGTAATATTCTGGAATGCAATGGCAATGCGATTCGTTCCGTTGGCAATCAAAGGTGGCAGTCCAAAAAACATAAAAACTGACAAAGAAATCACGGTACCACCGCCGGCAAGTGTATTAATAAAGCCGACAATAATTCCGGAGCAGATCAAAATAATGATGGAAATCCATGTTAGTTCCATCTATATCATATTTTAGGCTTTTAAAGCAATTTGACTTTCTACCAACTGTTTGTCAATGAATATTCTACCGCAAGCTTCACACACAATAATTTTCTTATGTAAATGAATATCCAATTGGCGTTGTGGTGGAATTGTACTGAAGCAGCCCCCACAAGCATCGCGTTCAATCAATACAATTGCCAAACCATTACGGGCGTTGTTGCGAATGCGTTCAAATGCGTTCAATAAACGATAATCCACATTCTTTTTTAGGCTTTCAGCTTTTTGGATCAGCTCTTGTTCCTCTTTTTCGGTTTCGGCAATAATATCGGTAAGTTCATTTTTCTTTTGTACTAAAATCTCTTCAATTTCTTTACGTTTCTCTTCAAATTCTGCAATATCTTCATTCTTTGTAACAATATCCGTATTAAATTTGCTTTTGTGTTTTTCCGCTACCTGAATCTCTAATTTTTGATATTCAATTTCTTTTGTAAGTGATTCATATTCACGATTATTACGCACATTATTTTGTTGTTCCTCATAACGCTTAATCAATCCATTGGCTTCTTTCATTTTTGCGTCTTGCGCTACTACTTTCTGTTTCAGTTCGTCCAACTCCTCTTTGTGTTTTTCAATACGTGTGCGCATCCCTTCCAAAGCATCTTCCAAATCGCGCACTTCGTGGGGAAGTTCGCCTCTCACAACGCGAATTTTATCAATTTGGGAACAAATTTGCTGTAAATTGTATAATGAAAGAAGTTTTTTCGCTATGGTAATCTCTTCAACACCTTCTTGAGGGATGTTTTCGGGAAGATGAGTAATGTTTTCATTATACTCCACAGTTGGTTGATTTTCAGTTACTTTTTTCTTAGCCATAATGTTTATTTTTGGATAATGTCGTTATGTTTATGCTTTGTTTACTATCGGAAATTCTGCTTCCGTAAAATGGGTGGCAAAAGTATTAAAATTTTCTTTTAAAAGTGAAAATATTATTTCTCGTATAAAGTGCTCACCCTCAAAGTGTCCGATGTCAATAAGCAGCATTTTGTTTTCAGGAATGAAAAAATCGTGATATTTCAAGTCGCCGGTAATAAAGGCATCCGCACCTGCCGCCAGAGCATCGGTAACGAACGATGCGCCGCCACCGCCACAAACCGCCACTTTTTTAATTTCCGCATTACAATCACCTGAAAATTTCACAAAATCAAGATTCAGTTTTTCTTTTACATAGTGAATAAAATCCTTAGCCAAAATAGGTTTTGGCAACACGCCGATTCGCCCCAATCCCACGTTTCTGTCTTGGTTTTCCAAGGCAATAATATCAAATGCCGGCTCTTCATAAGGGTGGTTTTGATACAGAGTTTCAATTACTTGGCGTTTTTTATTTTTGGAAAAGATGATTTCAATACGTTCTTCTTCCACTCTTTCAATGCGATTGGGTGTTCCAATGTGTGGATGTGCACCCGACAGCGGCTTAAAAGAGCCGAGCCCTTCGCAAGAGAAACTGCAGTGCGAATAATTACCAATGTTGCCACAGCCCACACGAAACAAGGATTCTTTCAACATCACACTGTTTTCAGAAGGTACAAAAACCACCAATTTACAAAATTGACTTTCTTTGGGCGACAAAACAGAAAGTTTTTGTAATTCCAATTTTTGGGCAAAAAGTACATTGCCGCCTGCCGTGCCGCTATCAATATTGGTGTGCATGGAATAAAGTAAAACTTTGTTTTCCAATGCTTTAATGATAATTTTTCCTACGCGGTTGTTTGGTTCAATTTTTCTAAGACCATTTTTATAAATGATGGGATGATGTGAAACCACCATATTGGCGCCTTTGGTAATCGCCTCATCAATAACGGCTTCGCTCATGTCGAAACACACTACAATGCCGGTAATATCTCGTGTAATATCGCCGCACTGAACGCCGCAATTGTCAAAATCTTCCTGCCAATGCAAGGGGAATTTTTGTTCTAAAAAATGAATGACTTCTTTGATTTGCATAATGTTTTGATTTTTTTTGTCTGTTGGCTGAAGCCAACGGCAATTAAATAATAAAAATCACTTAATTACTCTTTTTTTATAGATTTCTACTACATTCTCTAATAATGAGGCGATTGTCATAGGACCTACGCCGCCCGGTACGGGTGTGATGGCTGCCGCCTTCTTTTCGATGTTGGTAACGTCAATGCTGTTATAAATATCACCTACTAACTTGCCGTCCACGCTGTTAATGCCTACATCTACTACTACTGCGCCCTCTTTCAGCATATCGGCGTTCACCAAGTTAGGGTGCCCAATGGCGATAATCAAAATCTCTCCCTGTCGGGTTAAATAGGCTAAATCTCTTGTTTTAGAATGACAAACGGTAACAGAGGCGTTCTCGCGCAACATCAACTGCGCCATAGGTTTGCCCACCAAATTACTTCTACCGATAACTACACAATGTTTTCCAGTAATAGACACATCCTCAGCCTTTAATAATGACAAAATTCCTTTGGGAGTACAAGGAATAATGGCATCGTTGGAGATGTTGAGCAAGCCAACATTCATGGGGTGCAACCCGTCCACATCTTTTTTATAATCAATGGCTTGTAAAATGACGCTTTGGTCAATATGTTTAGGAAGAGGCAGTTGCACGAGAATAGCGTCCACTTCGGGGTCGTTGTTCAGCGTTTCTATTAAGGCTAACAGTTGATCTTGCGAGGTAGAAAAGGGCATAATGTTCAAATCGCACAAAATACCGATTTCGTTGCACGATTTTTTCTTGCTTTTCACATAAGAGGCACTCGCGGGGTCGTCGCCCACCAGCACAATACAGAGTTTAGGCGCCCGTTCATGTTTTTTTACTAAATACTCTATTTCAATAGCTAAGACCGACTTTATTTTCTTGGCTAAAGCAGCCCCATTTAATATTTTCATAAAACTTTAAAATTGGCGGCAAAGGTAGCGATTTTTTCCTAATTTCGACAATGCTGTTTTAAAGTGTTGATATTAGGAACAGATGAAAGCAAATTTATTTTTTTAAATTTCAGTTACAACGATCCACTACTTTTTCTATATTTGCCGCTTAATTTTTTGTTCATTCTATGAATACTGAGACCTTTTATTTTTTATTAATTGGCTTTCTTTTTTGCTTGGCTATCTTCGATTTAACGGTTGGAGTAGCTAACGATGCCTCCAATTTCTTGAGTCAGGCGCTCGGCAGCAAAGCCGGCAAAGTGAAAACTATTCTTGCTGTAGCCGCATTAGGCATCCTTGTGGGAACAATTTTTAGCAACGGCATGATGGAGATAGCCCGAAACGGGATCTTCCAGCCGCAACACTATTTCTTTAAGGAAATAATGTTTATATTGATTGCCACTATATTAACAGATGTCATTCTCTTAGACCTTTTTAACACACTGGGATTGCCCACTTCAACCACAGTATCGCTGATATTTGAGTTGCTGGGCGCCACATTCGCCATGGCGACCATCAAAATTTTCAACAACCCCGAATATACCTACGCCATGCTGTTAAATACCGACAAAGCCTTGCAGGTTATTTTGGGTATTTTCCTTTCTGTGGCAATTGCATTTGTTATCGGATCTTTTGTGCAATACATTGTACGTATTATATTTACATTCGATTTCAAAAAAAATATGAAATATTTTGCTGCCATTTTCGGCGGCATTGCCATCACTTCCATTATCTATTTTATGTTGATAAAAGGGTTGAAAGATGTTGGCTTTATGACGCCGGAGGTTAAAGCCAATATTTTAGCACATTCCGGAAAAATTCTATTAGTCTGTTTCGGTTTTTTCACCATTTTAATGCAACTTTTATATTGGTGTAAAGTGAACATCCTAAAGGTGATCGTGCTCACCGGAACGTTCGCCTTGGCGCTTGCCTTTGCCGGAAACGACCTCGTGAACTTTATCGGCGTTCCGCTGGCTGGATTCTCTGCCTTTCAAGCCTATATGGGCGCGGGAGGCGGCAGCATTGACATGATGGAGCCGATGACAGCGCTGGCTTCCGTGAAAAACGGCGGCACAGCCTACGCTGCGCCTTGGTACTTTTTGGTGGGTTCGGGTATCATCATGGTGCTGACTATCGTCTTCTCTAAAAAAGCTAAAAAGGTAATAAAGACATCGTTAAGTTTGTCAAATCAGGGGGAAGGCGAGGAAATGTTCAGTTCTTCCGCGTTGGCGCGAAATATTGTGCGCGGCACCCGAAGAATGGATACCTATGTTGCCAACAACACCCCCAATTCCATTTCACGCTGGTTGAATAAACGCTTTAGCCGTGAGGGAATTAAATTAGAAGATGGCGCTGCATTCGACCTCATACGCGCTTCTGTCAGTTTAATCATCGCCAGTTTGTTAATTGCATTGGGAACGTCACTAAAACTCCCTCTTTCAACTACTTATGTAACTTTTATGGTGGCTATGGGTACATCGCTTGCCGACAAAGCATGGGGCAGAGAAAGCGCCGTGTATCGCGTTAGTGGCGTAATTAACGTGATTGGCGGCTGGTTCATTACCGCTTTTGCCGCTTTTATGATTACGGCTTTGGTGCTGGTTGTTTTATGGTTTGGCGGTGGCATTGCATTGATTATTACTATTGTAGTGGTTATCGTGATTCTTGTACATAACCAAATTGTATTTATCAAGAAAAACAAACAAGAGGACAGCGCACGTATTATGGGCGATATTTTAATTAACAACGACGCCAATAAAGCATTGGTTTTATTGCGAAAATATTGTAGAGAAAACTCTTTAGACACCATAGGATATTTGAAAGAACGCTATCAGCAGGTGGTGCATGCTTTCTGTAATGAAGATGTGAAAACTTTACGCAATCTATCCGCCAAAATCGACAGCCACAAAGATGACGTCAAGAAAATCAAACGAATGGGAACGCTCGGCATTAGAAAACTCTCTGCCACAGATGCTTTTGAACGCGGGCTCTATTTCTATCAGGCAAACGACTTTATCGGGGAGTTGGTGTACGACATTGCCCGCATGAGCGTGGCTTGCGAAGAACATATTGACAACAATTTCAACCCACTTGATGAAGAACAGAAAGCTGAACTGCGTGAAACCACTCAAAGCGTAACCTCTTTCTTGCAAGAAGCCATCAGAATCATCGAAACCGGTGATTATGAAGCACGAAAAGATTTGTTTATCAACAATAAAGACTTAACAAATCAATTTGCCGAAATGAAACGCCGCCAATTAAAACGTATTCAGATCAATCAGGCAAGCACCAAAGTGAGTATGGTTTATATCAGCATTGTGCAGGAAACGCAAAATATTGTTTCATATACAATGAACTTGTTGAAAGTGAACAGAAAGCTGCAGGAGGACAGTTAATTGCTTTACGCTATGAATCTTCCTTTATGCTAAAACTCCGAACTCAGAATAACGTTGAACAAGTATTTGATCCTATTCGCAAAAAATGGGTAACTTTTACCGAAGAGGAGAAAGTAAGACAATTTTTTATTCTACAATTAATCAATGAATTAAATGTACCGGCTTCCCATATTTCGGTAGAGCGGCAAATCACTGTGAACGGACTTACGAAGCGTTACGATATCGTAGTGTATAAAGATGCTAAACCCTGGATGGTGGTAGAATGTAAAGCTCCACATATCCCTTTAACACAAGAGGTTTTAGATCAAGCAGGAAGGTACAACCAAACGTTGAATGCCGAAATTATTGGGGTAACGAATGGGAGAGAACAGAAATTTTTTAAAATAGGATTCTCCTGTTTTGCCCCCCCCTAAAACAAGAGAAAAATTAGAATGCAAACCCGAAATCTATTGAAATCCGCAAAGTTACGTTGTTGGTTAACGTTTGCCGCAAACCCCGAATATCCCATAATAACCACTACTCCAGCAAGACCATTAAGAAAAAGCCCCCTCATTTGACGGTGCGTTACCAAAGCTGGTTAACAAAGAAAACCTCATTCCATAACCAGAATATGCACAAAACTCAAATTCTAAGGGTATCCCCACTTTACAAGTAAAAAAACGCGTGTATTGTAGATTCAAATCAAACATTCCAGACAGGGCTCCAATTACGGTTGTGAAAGTTTTCAATCTTACAACATTTTTAAACTCCTTTTCAGGATTTGTCGTTGTATTTGTATATTAGTCCCACAACCAAACAACCTCATTTTTCATTTTTTTCATTAAATTTTTAACCGCAAAGAACGCAAAGAATTTACGCAATGTGCGCAAAGGAAATAGCGCTTATAGTTTTCTTTAGCGTTGTTTTGCACTAAATCCTTTCATTAGAATCGCAACCTAAACACAGTGATTACCCAAGATGGATATTTATCCATGAAAAAATGATCTATTGCCGTTGGCTAAAGCCTTTTGTTTTTTATCCTCTCCTTTAGCTGTCAGTTAAAACCCTATAGTTTTGAGCCTATAAAAAAATCCTCTTTTTCATCAAAAAGAATATTAAAAGTAGTCATCGTGCCATAGCATTTTGTAATATACTGTTGTAGATTTATCTTCTCCTCATCCGACAGTTCAGCGTGGCTATTAATATTTTGTTCCAAAACACGTAATCTGTCGCGCATCATGACAATTTTATGAAAAAAAACTTCGACAGGAATCTCTTTAGGTTTTAATTCCGTATTGGCAGGTTGCAGGATCATGACTCCGCCTTGCCATTTTTTTCCAAGTTCCACCTTATATTCCAATCCGTTAAATCGATCCAAAACATACTTTAACATCATCTCAATCTCTTTGATATTGATGCCGGTTTTTTGTTCTTCCGATGCTTCAACTTCTTCTATAACATCAAATTGAACATTGAGTTTTGAAAATTCGATTTCACCGCCTCTAACAAAAATAACTTTATAAGTTAAAGGATTGTTTTGGCTAATAATACCTTCACCATATTTTGGATGATCAATTCTTGTACCAACAGTTAATTCTTTTTCCATGTTAAATATAAGTTTATTAAAGTGTTATCAATTTCCAATGAAATAATCTACGGGATTAACAGGGGTTCCATTATACCAAATTTCAAAATGCAAGTATGGTTTTTGAGATTCATGATCTGCATTTCCCATAGTAGCAATAGGGTCTCCCGATTTAACTTTGTCGCCTCTATTTTTTAATAAAAAGTCTAAGTTTTTATATTGTGAAACGATATTTCCACCATGTTGAATAACAATGATTTTACCTTCTTTTTCAGAAGTTTCAACGCTGATTACTACGCCGTCAGCAATGGCAGTAATGAGCGCTCCTTTCTCATTTTCAATATCTATGCCAAAATGTTTATCCTGAATAGAAAACTGTTTAGTAATCTTTCCTAATGCCGGCATAGTAAAAGCAAAGGTTGGATATGAAATATGCTGGGTTAATGGAATATGTATTTTAGTACTTCTTTCAGCAATTTCCATTAATATCTGTTCTGCAGCATCATTTACCTGTTGGGCGGCTTGTTCCGCTTTCTCTTTTTCTGTAATCCTTTTTTGAGAAACTCCCTCCATCTGTGCATCCATTTCTTTATAGACCACAATCTCATTGATAACATTGTAGAAATTATTCAAATAGATACTGTTTAAGTCATTTATTTTTTCTAAAGAATCCACACGGGCAAGCACTTTTCTATATAATTTGTATTCAATAGGGTTTGTATATCCTGGTACATATACGCGCAACGGCGTAAAGGCAATAAGAACTGCCGTAAGCATAATAAGGGCTAAAGAGAATACGACGCCTAACACAAAAATTCTTCTCGGGGTTAACTTGAGGCTAAAAACATCAGAAAGGTTCTCTTCATTTCTGATGATAAGCCAAAAACGATGCTTCCAATATTTTCTTAATATTTTCAAGAAAGATTTAATATTTTTTATATCCATGATAACCTATTAAGATAAAGCCTGATTAATTTTTTTAGAAGACTCCAGAATGGCGTTGTATTCTTCGGGGGTAATGTCGCTTGTAAAAAAATGTACGGGATTTACGGCTTTTCCGTTTTTCCAAACTTCATAATGCAAGTGGGGACCTACCGAAAGTCCTGTATTTCCTACATACCCAATCAACTCTCCTCTTTTTACTTTTTGTCCGGGCTTCACAATTTTTTTCGACAAGTGTCCGTATAAAGTGTGGTAGGAGTATCCATGATCAATTACAACAGTAGTTCCATATCCGGAAGCCTGTTGTTGTTTGGAAACCACCCCATCGGCGGTAGCATACACCGGTGTTCCGCGTGGCGCCGTGATATCTACGCCCGTATGAGGGCGCATGATTTTTAGAATGGGGTGCAAACGCATTCCAAATCCGGAGGTTACATTGTACATGTTTTTAATGGGGCGTATAGCAGGAATTGCCGCCAACATATCACTCTTATTTTCAGCTAATTTCATCAACGTATCCAAAGATTGACGTCCTTTCGATAATTTGATTTGCAATATTTGAGTTTTGATATCAATACTTTTCAACAACTTTAAGGTTTCATTCAGTGGGATTGAGTCATACCGTGTAGTTAAGTTAAACCAGGGGTTTCTGGTTTCCAAAGGAACAGGCTCTGCCTCAAAAATAGTCCGATATACTTGGTCATCTCGATCTTGAATATCTTCGAGTACCACATTCATTACATCCAATTTTTTGCTGATGAGATTCAATTGCTCTTTTAATTCGTTGTTTTCCCGTTGCAACATCTTTTCTCTAGGCGAATCAAAAACATAAAAGGCGATCCAAAGCACTATTACTGCGAACGCTATAGCAGTAGCAAACAACCAGATTATTCTTTTAACGAGCCCCCAAATCGACAATTTCGCTTTTTCAAACGACATGGTACTTGGGTTAAAAAAATAGAAATCGTGAGCCACTCTTTAAAAATTAATTTATTAAAAACAGAATTATTCTTGTTTTATTTTATCTCCGAATAATTGCATAGCGATAGTGTCCTGCCTTGCGATATCAAAACGCTCTATCAAACTGATAAGTCTGTCAGCGTATTGCGGGTTTGTGGCATATCCGGCAGTTTTCAGTTCTCGCGCCCACTCTTTATAATCCATCACATCAAGCGTGAATAGTTTGGCATAACGTGGGCGGGTAATTAAAAATTGCGAATGATCGTTGTAAGACTCTTCCACCGCAGCATATTTGCGGAAGCACTCTTGCCACTCATCATCGTCATGCCGAATGGTATCGCCTTGCCATTCTTTATGGCATTTTATTCCGAAATGATTATTTCCTGCTGTTGCCAACCGGCTTGTACCACAAGCACTTTCAAAAACCCCTTGCGCCAAAGTAATACTTGCCGGAATTTTATATTCTACCATCTTTTTAATGGCAATCCCTTTATAAGCTTCAATATAGTTATAGATGTCATCTTCGGTGTATTGGGCGGAAAGAGAGAGGGGAGAAAGCAGCAGACAGAAGGCAAAAAGGAGAAGGGCAACACGAGAGCATAGCCCTTTTGTTACATTCCATCTGAAAAGCAAAAGCACACTCCCTTTTTGGGGTTGCCGAGCCATCACAAAACCGATGAAAAGAATCAAGGAAGCAATCCATTTTATTTTTTCTGAAACTAATCTTTTGAAATAGCAACTTTTTGAAATACTTAATGTTCTCAATTTTTCACTCATCCCAATTCCTTTGCCTAATTTTTTAATATAAGCTGTTGTAGTCCTATTTTCGGGGATTACGTGCTTTACTTTAAGAAGCGGCAGGTAGTAAATTTTTTCTGTTTGTTTATCAGCTCGGTTAAAAATATCTTTTTCTTCACCTGCCATCATATTTTTTTTACTTCTTCCAAGTACAGTGTTAAATACACCGTGTTTTTCAAAATATTCCTTTTTAAAACCCATATTAGCGCCAATCGGGTATCTATTTTTTGTAAAAAGTGTAACATCATCACCCAAATTAATAGCAGACACCCATGAGTAGTTCCATTTTGAAATCCATGCAGGGGTAGTCCCTGTTTCAAAAAGGGGAGAAATTTCTCCGCCGAATGCCGCCATATCAGGATATTCTTTTTGATAATGATCCAGATTTTGCAAATAATCGGGTTTTACAAAAGAATCGTCATCTAAAAAAACGAGGATATCTCCCTGCGCCTCAACAATTCCCCTATTTCTGGCATGCGAAAGCCCTTGATTGGTTTCTATAAAATATCGAAAAGTGACATGCGAATATTCTTGCTGAAAAGTTTGACATTGTGCCTCAGTTTGGTCTGTGCTGTTGTTATTTATCAAAATAATTTCATAGAACTCGGTAGAAAAAACGTTTTGTGCCAAACATTGCAGTGCCTGGTAAATATATTTGTCTCTGTTGTAGGTACAGATAATTACGCTGATTCTTTTTTTTGTTTCTTCTATCATGCAGAATAATAAATATGCGGCAAAAATATCGTTTTTTTGAAAAATGAGATAATCAAAAAAAATTAGTTTATAAACACTGCCAGTATTATTATAAAATATGGCAAAGGCAAAGCCATTGTATAGGCTTTAGGCAAACTGCTGCAAGTAAGTAGTAGCATATTCTATTTTGGTTGTTTGGAGCATATTTCCCATAACCGACAGCATTTACCAATAAACTTGTTAAATCTTTGGAAGAAATCACTTTGTTTATTGATAATGCCGCCAAAGAAATCAATAAAAGTATAGTCATATCTACTTGTGCTTACAAATATATCTTGACCCTTTTTGAAATGAATTATAAATTACATTGGTATAAGTATTTTGTTGAATAGCAGATTGATAATTTTCAGGAGTGCCCAAAACATAAACTATGCTTAAAGCAAAAGCGCTAATTATCGATACATTCTAACAATTAGCGCTTTTCGTTGTACCACGGGCCGGGATCGAACCGGCACGAGTGTTACCTCACCGGTTTTTGAGACCGGCGCGTCTACCAATTCCGCCACCATGGC